>Ga0207976_100774_pt1 | contig 9815 bp, 6 predicted proteins | sample LakWasMe94_HOW11_2_FD_183916 | JGI IMG/M metagenome (GOLD analysis project Ga0207976, IMG submission 183916) | Freshwater sediment methanotrophic microbial communities from Lake Washington under simulated oxygen tension - Sediment Metagenome... | ecosystem: Environmental > Aquatic > Freshwater >... | reverse complement strand
GCCAAGGGTGGGCGCTCATGATCGGCATGGAAATGCTTTATGGCTTTGGCGCGATCGTGGCCCTGGTGTTGCTGGCCTATCTGGTGTTTGCGCTGATCTGCGCGGAGGAGTTCTGACATGAATGCCTCTGCCTGGAGCCTGCTCGGGCTCTTCTTGATCGTACTGGGCGTGCTGGCGTGGCCGCTTGGCAAATGGCTGGCTGCAGTCTGCGATGGGCGCTTGCCTGGGTGGATGCATGCCGCCGAAAAACCTTTGTACAAACTGGCCGGGGTGGCGCCCGACCAGACGATGCAATGGCGCAGCTATGCGCTGGCGCTGCTGGCGTTCAATGCCATCGGCGCTTTTGCGGTGTATGGCCTGCAGCGTTTGCAGCACCTGCTGCCGCTCAACCCGCAGGGCATGGCGGCTGTGTCTGGCGATTCTTCGTTCAACACCGCCATCAGCTTTGTTGCCAACACCAACTGGCAGGGCTATGCGGGCGAGGCCACGATGAGCTACCTCACGCAGATGCTGGGTTTGTCCGTGCAGAACTTCTTCTCGGCCGCCACCGGCATTGCTGTGGCGTTTGCGCTGGCCCGTGGCTTTGCCGCGCGCCGCACCGATGGCCAGGGTTTTGTGGGCAACTTCTGGGCCGATGTGACGCGCATCACGGCATGGGTGCTGGTGCCCATCGCCTTTGTGATTGCCATCGTGCTGGCCGGGCAGGGGGTCATCCAGAACTTTGACGCCTACAAGGATGTGGCGACGCTGGAGTCAACGGCGTATGAAGTGCCCAGGCTTGACCCATCGGGCCAGCCGGTGGTGGGCAGCGATGGCACTCCGGTGATGGAGGCCAAGACCAGCAGCACCCAGACGCTCGCCATGGGCCCGGTGGCATCGCAAGAGGCCATCAAGATGCTGGGCACGAACGGTGGGGGCTTTTTCAACGCCAACTCCGCCCATCCCTATGAGAACCCGACGGCACTGTCCAACTTGGTGCAGATGCTGGCGATCTTCCTGATCCCTGCAGCGCTGTGTTTTGCCTTTGGCCGGGTCGTGGGGGATCAGCGCCAGGGCTTTGCCATCCTGGCCGCCATGGCGGTGATGTTCGTCGTGGCGGTGGTGGCCGTGGTGGCTGCCGAGCAGGTGGGCAATCCGCAATGGGCGGGGCTGGGTGTGGACCAGGCCATGGGCGCCCTGCAGGCGGGCGGCAACATGGAAGGCAAGGAGGTGCGTTTTGGCATCAACGCGTCGGCCTTGTTTGCTGCCGTGACCACCGCAGCCTCCTGCGGTGCGGTGAACGCCATGCACGACTCCTTCACGCCCTTGGGCGGCATGGTGCCGCTGGTGCTGATGCAGCTGGGCGAAGTGGTGTTTGGTGGCGTGGGCACGGGCCTGTACGGCATGTTGGTGTTTGCCATCCTCGCCGTCTTCATGGCGGGCCTCATGATTGGCCGCACACCGGAGTACCTGGGCAAGAAGATCGAGGTGCGCGAGATGAAACTCACCTCGGCGGCCATCCTGGTCACACCCCTCCTGGTGCTGGTGGGCACGGCCATTGCCGTGGCCACGGAAGCGGGCAGGGCGGGCATCGCCAACCCGGGCGCACACGGCTTCTCGGAGATCCTCTACGCGTTGACCTCTGCCGCCAACAACAACGGCAGCGCCTTTGCAGGCCTGTCGGCCAACACGCCCTTCTACAACGTGCTGCTGGGGTTGGCGATGTGGCTGGGCCGTTTTGGCGTGATCGTGCCGGTGCTGGCCATTGCGGGTTCGCTGGCCGCCAAGAAGCGCCTGCCGGTCACGGCGGGCACCTTGCCCACGCACGGGCCGCTGTTTGTGGCGCTGCTCATCGGGACCGTGCTTCTGGTGGGGCTTCTCAACTATGTGCCCTCCCTGGCCCTGGGGCCGGTGGTGGAGAACCTGGTGCTCCGGGCTCAGTGAGGTATGGCAATGACCAAGAAAAAATCTCCTTCTTCCGTTTCGCTGCTGGACGCGGCGCTGATCAAGGCCGCGCTCTGGGGCGCACTGGCCAAGCTCAGTCCGTTGGTGCAGTGGCGCAACCCGGTGATGTTCATCGTGTACATCGGCAGCATCTTCACCACGCTGCTGTGGCTGCACGCGCTCAGTTCGCCGCAGGATGCCAGCACGCGCCCGGCCTTCGTGCTGGCCATCACCATCTGGCTGTGGTTCACCGTGCTGTTCGCCAATTTCGCGGAAGCGCTGGCGGAGGGCCGCAGCAAGGCGCAGGCCGCATCGCTGCGCGGGCTGCGCAAGGAGACCTGGGCCAAGAAGCTCAAGGAGCCTGTGCACGGTGCTGCGTTTTTGCCCGAGCTGGCTACCAACCTGCGCCGGGGCGACGTGGTGCTGGTGGAGGCGGGCGATGTGATCCCGCTGGATGGCGAGGTGATCGAGGGCGTGGCCTCGGTGGACGAAAGCGCCATCACCGGCGAATCGGCTCCCGTGGTGCGCGAATCCGGCGGTGATTTTTCTGCCGTCACCGGGGGCACCCGTGTGTTGTCCGACTGGCTGGTGGTGCGCGTGGCGGTGAACCCGGGCGAGTCGTTCCTCGACCGGATGATCGGCATGGTGGAAGCCGCCAAGCGCCAGAAAACGCCCAACGAGATCGCGCTGACCATCCTGCTGGTGGCACTGACCATCGTGTTCCTGGTCGTCACCGTGACTTTGCTGCCGTTCTCGATCTTCAGCGTGCAGGCATCGGGCGCGGGCACCGTGGTCTCGCTGACCGCGCTGGTGGCCCTGCTGGTGTGCCTGATCCCCACCACCATTGGCGGGCTGTTGTCTGCCGTGGGGGTGGCCGGCATGAGCCGCATGATGCAGGCCAACGTGATCGCCACCTCGGGCCGTGCCGTGGAGGCGGCCGGTGATGTGGATGTGCTGCTGCTGGACAAGACCGGCACCATCACCCACGGCAACCGCCAGGCCAGCGCGTTTCTGCCAGCCCCGGGGGTGTCCAAGGACCGGCTCGCGCGCGCCGCGTTGCTGGCATCGCTGGCAGATGAAACGCCTGAAGGCCGCAGCATTGTGGAACTGGCCCGCCGTGCGGGCGTGGAGGGCCAGAACCCGCAGGGCGTCAAACTGGTGCCCTTCACGGCCCAGACCCGCATGAGTGGTGTGGACCTGCCAGCGGGTGCGGGGCAGCCGGAATCTGCGGCCACCCTGCTGCGCAAGGGGGCGGTGCTGGCACTGGCCAAGCATGTGGAGGCCCTGGGCGGCAAGATGCCGCAGGAAGTCATGAGCGCGGCCGACCAGGTGGCCCTGCGGGGCAGCACGCCCCTGGCGGTGGCCGAGGGCAGCCAGGTGCTGGGCATCGTGGAACTCAAGGACATCGTCAAGGCCGGCATCCAGGAGCGCTTTGCCGAGCTGCGCCGCATGGGCATCAAGACCGTGATGATCACGGGCGACAACAAGCTCACGGCGGCGGCCATTGCGGCCGAGGCGGGGGTGGACGACTTCCTGGCCGAAGCCACACCCGAAGACAAGCTGGAACTCATCCGCAAATACCAGGCCGAAGGCCGCCTGGTGGCCATGACCGGCGATGGCACCAACGACGCCCCGGCGCTGGCCCAGGCCGACGTGGCCGTGGCCATGGGCAGTGGCACGCAGGCCGCCAAGGAGGCCGGCAACATGGTGGATCTGGACTCCAACCCGACGAAGCTGCTGGAGGTGGTGGAGACCGGCAAGGCGCTTTTGATGACGCGCGGCTCGCTCACCACCTTTTCGATCGCGAACGACGTTGCGAAGTACTTTGCCATCGTGCCCGCCATCTTTGTGTCCACCTACCCGCAGCTGTCCGCGCTCAACGTCATGCAGCTGGCAAGCCCCTCGTCCGCCATCCTGTCGGCCGTGATCTTCAATGCGCTGGTGATCGTGTTCCTGATCCCCCTGGCATTGCGCGGCGTGCGCTACCGCCCGGTGGGAGCAGCCGCGCTGCTGCGGCGCAACCTGGCCATCTATGGGCTGGGCGGGCTCTTGGTGCCGTTTGTGGGCATCAAGCTGATTGACTGGATACTTGTGGCCCTCGGGCTGGTCTGAGGAGATTCTGATGAAAAACATTCTTCGCCCCGCGCTGGTGCTGTTCGCCTTGTTGAGCGTGCTGACCGGCTTGCTCTACCCGCTGGCCGTGACGGGCGCCGCCCAGGCCGTGTTCCCCCAGCAGGCAGCGGGCAGCCTGGTGCAGCGCAATGGCCAGACCGTCGGTTCGTCGCTGATCGGCCAGAGCTTTTCCGACCCCCAGCATTTTTGGGGCCGCCCATCCGCCACGGCGCCCATGCCGTACAACGCATCGGCCTCCGGGGGCTCCAACCAGGGGCCGCTCAATCCGGCGCTGGCCGATGCCGTGAAGGCGCGCGTGGAGGCCCTGCGCGCGGCCGACCCTGGCAACATGGCACCCGTGCCTGTCGATCTGGTCACTGCCTCTGCCAGCGGCCTGGACCCGCACATCAGCCTGGCTGCGGCGCAGTACCAGGCGGCGCGCGTGGCGCGGGCCCGCGGCCTGCCGGTGGCCCGTGTGAGCGCCGCCATCGGCAAACTCGCGGAACAACCGTTGTGGGGGCTGCTGGGCGAGCCCCGGGTGAACGTGCTGGCGCTGAACCTGGCGCTTGATGGTTTGCGCTGAATTTGGCACCGATACTCGTTGATGCATGACTGACATCCAGCGCCCCGACCCCGACGCCTTGATTGCGCAACTGCGCGCCCAGGAGGCGCAGACCCAGCGGGGCAAGCTGCGCATCTACTTCGGCGCCAATGCCGGGGTCGGCAAGACCTGGGCCATGCTGAGTGCGGCTCAGCGCGAACGGCGCGACGGCCACGACATCCTGATCGGGGTGGTGGAAACCCACGGCCGTGCGGAGACCGCCGCGCTCGTGGCTGGGCTGGAGTCCTTGCCCCTGCGGGCCGTGGAATACCGGGGGCGCCGCCTGTCCGAGTTCGACCTGGACGCGGCCCTGGCCCGCAAGCCCGCCATCTTGCTGGTGGACGAGCTGGCGCACTCCAACGTGCAGGGCTCCCGCCACGCCAAGCGCTGGCAGGATGTGCAGGAGCTGCTGGCTGCCGGTATCGACGTATGGACCGCACTCAACGTCCAGCATCTGGAAAGCCTCAACGGCACGGTAGGGGCCATCACCGGTGTGCGCGTGCACGAAACGGTGCCCGACACCGTGCTGGACGATGCCGACGAGGTGGTGCTGGTCGATGCCACCCCGGACGAACTGATCGCCCGCCTGGGCGCAGGCAAGGTCTATGTGCCCCAGCAGGCCGAGCGTGCGGCGCAGAGCTTCTTCCGCAAAGGCAACCTGATTGCCTTGCGAGAGATCGCCCTGCGGCGCACGGCCGAGCATGTGGAGGACGATGTGCTGGGCTGGCGGGTGGAGCAGTCCGGCGCTTCCGGCGGCCGCGTGGCCGCCGCCTGGAACACGTCGGGCAGCCTCCTGGCTTGCGTGGGCCCCCACGAGGATGCCGCGCAGACGGTGCGCACGGCCGCCCGCCTTGCGGGGCAGCTCAACGTGAAATGGCATGCCGCCTACGTGGAGACACCCCGGCTGCAGCGCCTGGATGCCGCCCGGCGCGACAGGATCCTGGCCGTGTTGCAACTGGCGCAGGAGCTGGGGGCCGAGACAGCCGTGCTCACGGGCGACCGCGTGGCGCCCGCCCTTGCGGCCCAGGCGCTGCACTTGAATTGCGCCACGCTGGTGCTGGGGCGTCCCGCAATGCGGGGGGGCTGGCGCTGGCCGCTGACCGGCAAGGGCACGGCGCGGGAGCTGGCCGAGCTGGCCCCGTCGCTCGACATCGTCGAGGCCGCGCATGCGGGCAGCTCGCGGCGCTTGCCGCAGGCGCTGTGGAACCGCAGCGTGGGCCTGGATGCGGAGGATGCCGGCGAGCCGGGCACCGGGCACCATCGCTGGCGGGGCTTTTTGTGGGCGCTGGGCGCCAGCATTGCCGTCACTGTGCTGGCGACGCCGCTGCATGGGCTGCTGGAGCTGACCAACATCGTGATGCTGTACCTGGTGGGCGTCGTTGCGGTGGCCATTCGCCTGGGCCGGGTGCCTGCCGCGATGGCGGCGCTGCTCAATGTGCTGGCGTTCGATTTCTTCTTCGTCTCGCCGCGCATGTCGTTTGCGGTGAGTGATGTGCAGTACATCGTCACTTTTGCCGTGATGCTGGGCGTGGGGCTGCTGGTCGGGCAGCTCACGGCCGGGTTGCGGTTTGCGGCCGGGGTGTCGATCAGCCGGGAGCGGCGGGCCCAGTCGCTGTTTGAGCTGGCCCGCGAGCTGTCCGCAGCGCTGGAGACCAGCCAGGTCATCGAGATCGGTGCTGCGGCGGTTCAAGGGCATTTTGGTGGCCGTGCCGTGGTGGTGGCCATGGACGCGTCAGACGGTCTTCACTACCCCGCCGATCTGCCCACAGGTTTTGACAAGAGCGTGGCCGACTGGACGCTGCGCCAGGGGCAGAGCGCCGGGTTGGCCACCAGCACCCTGGCCGCGCAGGCTTGGCGCTATGTGCCCCTGAAAGCTCCCATGCGCGTGCGGGGCGTGTTGGCTCTGGAGCCCGCCCATCCCCGCTGGCTGCTGATCCCGGAGCAAGCCCAGCAACTGGACACGCTGGCCCGGCAGATCGCCATTGCCCTGGAACGGGTGCACTACGTGAACATTGCGCAGCAGGCCGTGGTGGACATGGAATCGGAGCGGCTGCGCAATGCCTTGCTGGGCGCGGTGTCGCACGATGTGCGCACGCCGCTCACGGCCTTGATCACGCTGGCCGAGTCGCTGCAGAGTGCGCCGCCACAAGAGACGGGCACCGTGGCCCAGGCCATCGTGCGCCAGGCGCACCAGCTCAATGCGCTCGTCAGCAACCTGCTGGACATGGCGCGGCTGGAGAGCGATGTGTCGGGCCAGAGCGTCCGCCTGCGGCGCGACTGGCAGTCGGTGGAAGAGGTGGTCGGCTCCGCCATCCGCGCTGCCAAGCCGGCGCTGGGCGACATGCCCGTGCGCACGGAGTTGCCGGCCGATCTGCCGTTGGTGGAGTTCGACCCCGTGCTCATCGAGCGCGTGCTCGTCAACCTGCTGGAGAACGCCGCCAAATATGGGGCTCCACCGGTTGTCGTGGCGGCCTCCACCACCGACAACATGCTGGTGCTCAAGGTCAGGGACCTTGGCCCCGGTTTGCCGGCCTCGGTGCGCGGCAAGGAACATACGCTGTTTGAAAAGTTCACCCGGGGGCAGACTGAGTCCGCGACGCCGGGTGTGGGCCTGGGCCTGGCGATCTGCAAGGCCGTCGTGCAAGCGCATGGCGGGGCGATTTCTGCCGCCAGTGCGGAAGGGGGCGGCGCGGAGTTCACGGTCACCCTTGCGCGGCGCGAGCCTCCGCCGGTCCCCGGTTTTGATGATGTGGAGCGGGGCGTTTCTGCCCCTTGAAAAAATCGATGCAGATACGTACCGTTTTGGTGGTCGAGGACGAACCCCAGATCCGGCGCTTTGTGCGCAGTGCGCTGGAGGCCGAGGGCTGGCAGGTGCATGAGGCGGGCACCCTGCGCGAAGGCCTGTCTGCTGCAGGCACCCGCCAGCCCGACCTGCTGGTGCTGGACCTGGGGCTGCCCGATGGCGATGGGGTGGATCTGATCCGCGATGTGCGGGGCTGGTCGGCCGTGCCCATCATCGTGCTGTCTGCGCGCACCGACGAGGCCGAAAAGATCGCGGCGCTTGACGCGGGTGCGGACGACTACCTCACCAAGCCTTTTGGCACTGGCGAGTTGCTGGCGCGGGTGCGGGCCAACCTGCGGCGGCCCCGCGCCGCTACTGGCAATGGGCTGGCGATGGAGGCCGTGGAGCCCGCGTTTCATTTTGGCGATGTCGAGGTGGACCGCAGCGCGCGCCTGGTGCGCAAGGCCGGAGTGGAGGTGCATCTGACGCCGACCGAATACCGCATGCTGATGGTGCTCGTCGCCAATGCAGGGCGGGTCATCACACAGAAGCAGCTGCTGCGCGAGGTGTGGGGGCCCATGCGGTCGGACCAGAGCCACTACCTGCGCATCTACATGGGGCACCTGCGGCAAAAGCTGGAGGCCGACCCCGCGCAGCCCCGCCACCTGCTGACCGAATCCGGCGTGGGATACCGGCTGGCGGCGTAGGGCGGGCCTGGTGGTATTCGTGTGGTGCATGCAGGGGTGAACTGCATGCGCCCTGGTTGTTCTGCCCGGCGCCACAACTTACGCTTGGCCGCATGGAATCAACCAACAAGGAAGCCCCCATGGCCGTGAGAGTCCGGATCGACGCTGCAGGTGGCCCCGATGTCCTGCGCCTGGAAGAGATTCAGCCCGAGGCGCCCGGTGCCGGCCAGGTGTGGCTTGTGCAGGAGGCCATTGGCGTGAACCCGCTGGACGTGAGCCAGCGCAAGGGCGTGGTGGCCATCCCGTTCCCGTCCGGCCTGGGGCTGGAGGGCGCGGGCCGTGTGGTGGCCGTGGGGCCGGGCGTGGCGAATGTCGCGGTGGGCGACCGGGTGGGCTACGCGACCGGGCCACTGGGGGCCTATGCCAGCGCCCGCCTGTTCCCGTCCGAGCGGCTGGTCCAACTGCCCGATGCGTTGGGCATGGACGAGGCGGCTGCCGTGCTCTTCAAGGGCATCACGGTGCAGTACCTGCTCAAGACCACCTACCCGGTGGCGCCGGGCACCCGGGTGCTCATCTATGGGGCCGCGGGGGGCCTGGGGCAACTGATGTGCGCCTGGGCCCGGCACCTGGGCGCCTTTGTGGTGGGCGTGGTCTCCAGGCCCGAGAGCATGGAGCGCGCCAAGGCGGCAGGGTGCAACGCGGTGTTGGTCTTCGACCCGGCCACCTTGCCCGCCCAGGTGCTGGAGGTCACGCAGGGGCACAAGGCCGACGTGGTGTACGACCCCATCGGCCGGGCCACGCTGGCGGCCTCGCTCGACAGCCTGCGCCCGCGTGGCCTGCTGGTGTCCTTTGGCGCCACCTCGGGCCTGCCTGCGCCCATTGACGTGGGCACGCTCAATGCCAAGGGCTCGCTGTTCCTCACGCGGCCCTCGCTGGCCGCGCACACGGCCACGGCCGCCGAGTACCAGGAGCGCGCGCAGGACGTGCTGCAGGCCGTGGCCGCCGGCATCATCGTGCCGCGCATCGGGCGCCGCTACGCGCTGGCCGAGGTGGGCACCGCGCATGCCGACCTGGAGCAGGGGCGCTCGCAAGGTGCGATCATCCTGACTCCTTGATCTCTCGGGTGCCACGCGGTGGCGCTTTGAATTCCTGATGGACCTGCTCGACAGCCAGCACGCCGATGAACTAGCCACCCTGCTGGCCCTGAGCGACGCAGGCTCGTTCGCGGCGGCGGGCCGCGCCCTGCAGCGCCACCCCTCGGTGCTGTCCAAGCGCCTGAGCGTGCTGGAGCATCGCCTGGGCGTGCGGCTGGTGGAGCGCACCACGCGCCAGCTGCACCTCACGCACGAGGGCCTGCGCCTGGTCGAGAAGGTGCGCGAGGCCATGGGCCTGATCGCGCAGGCACAGAAAGAGGCAGCCGAAGGGGCGCAGCAGGTGCGCGGGCGCCTGCGGGTGTCGGTGCCCGCCGCCATGGGGCGGCGCCTGCTCAGCCCCATGCTGGCGGAATTTGCGCTGGTCCATCCGCAGGTCACGCTGGAGGTCGAATACGCCGACCGGCTGGTGGACATCGTGGGCGAACGTTTTGACGCTGCGATCCGCATCGGCAAGCTGGCCGACAGCCGATTGGTGGCCACGCGGTTGTGCGGCCATCAGCGCATCATGGCGGCCGCGCCCGCTTACCTGGAGCGGCATGGGGTGCCACAGGCGCCCG
>Ga0207976_100770_pt1 | contig 9857 bp, 11 predicted proteins | sample LakWasMe94_HOW11_2_FD_183916 | JGI IMG/M metagenome (GOLD analysis project Ga0207976, IMG submission 183916) | Freshwater sediment methanotrophic microbial communities from Lake Washington under simulated oxygen tension - Sediment Metagenome... | ecosystem: Environmental > Aquatic > Freshwater >... | reverse complement strand
TATCGCCCTGAATGTTTTTGGCCATAACACCGGCGCCCAGGCGCTGTACCGCAAGCTGGGTTATCTGCCCACCCATATCAACATGTTCAAGCCGCTTGCCGACGCAAGGGTTTGAGCGCCACGCCACTGTGCACCACGATTGGAGCCCACCATGACCCTGAAACTTCACCGCGCGCTGCTGGGCCTGGCGCTGGTTTGCCTGCACGGCCTGTCTAGCGCCGAAGTGCCTGCCGCCACCGCCGAGGCCTTGATGCACAAGTCGGGTGTCTGGGCGCAGCTGGGCGACGTGGCCACCCAGGTCAAAGCGGGCATGGCGCAGTCCATGCAGGGTGCCAGCATGGCCGACGAGGACATCGAGCGCCTGAACGCATTGGCGGACTCGGCCTTTGGCGCGGAGCGGCTGCGCGCGGCGTTCCTGCAAGTCGTTTCCCAGCGCGCCACACCGGCCGACAGCGCCAGCGCGCTGAAGTGGTACGACAGCCCCACCGGAAAAGCCATGACCGCGTTGGAAGAGGCCTCATCGGCCAGCTTTGACGATATGAATCGCGTGATGGCCGACGGCAACCGGGCCCTGGCCAAGGCCTCGGCCAAGCGCCAGACCTTGCTCAACCAAACGGTCAAGGCCTCCCGCGCGGTCGAGGGCATGGTCACGATGCAGATCAACACGACCGTGGCGGTGCTGCAGGGCGTGGCCAAGGTCGTGCCGAACCAGCCCAAGCTGCCCGCTGCCGAAATGCGCAAGGCGTTTGAAGCCCAGCGGCCCCAAATGGTGGCCAGCAGCATGGGCGTCATGCTGTCGATGTTTGCGCTGACCTACCAAGGCGCCAGCGACAAGGCCCTGGAGCAGTACATCAAATTCCTGTCGTCCAAGGCCGGCGTCGCGCTGACGCTCACCATGGAGGAGGCGCTGGACGCGTCCATGTCCCACGCCGCCGAGGCACTGGGCATTGGTATCCCCAAGACGCCGGGCACGCTAAGTCTTTGATCCGCCACGCGCATCGCCACGCTGTCAGCGCCTGGCGTAGCGCGTGGCCGTGAGCTGGTCGCTGACCGCCGAGGTCTTGTTGTCCATGAAGCCCAGGCCGCGCAAGGTGCTGCGCACCGTCGCCTCACCCAAGCTGGCGTTGCGCCCCTTGGGGTACACGATCCACAGCGGGCAGGTAAGCGCGTGTTCGGCGTAAGCACCCAGGCCGGTGTGCAATGCGGCTTCGCTGTGCGCGACGATGAGGGCCAGTTGTGCCCGCGCGGGGCTGGAACGGGTTGCACCGTGCAGTGCCGCCAACAACTGCGGGTCGTCTACCGTGCCATGGACCCATGCCGGAGTATGTGCGCTGACGCCCAGTTTGCTGGCCAATGATGGCGGTGGCGTCTGGATTTTTTTTATCCAACGGGTGGCCTGCTGGGCGCCCAGCTCCAGTACCACGGACTCGGTGCCGCTGGTAAAGCACAAGGCTTCGCCCTCTACCCGCAGCGCACACAAGCCCTGCAGTGGGAAGTGGCGTTTGACGGCGCCGCGCAGCAGCAGCGCGTGCGCCTCCAGCAAGGCTTTCACTTCGCTGCTCCGCCCGTCCAGGCGGCAATGGCATATGGCTTCACGCCCCATGGGCACCCTCCCGGATGGTGGCCAGGGCGGCGCTCACCTGGTCCAGCACCGCGCCATCCGTTCGGTACAGCCAGAACCGCCCGCGCACCTCCAGCGTCAGCAGGCCGCATTTGCGCAAGACCTTGAGGTGCTCTGACACGCTGGCCAGTGCCAACTGGGACAGCTCGGCCATTTCACCGGCCGCGTGTTCGCGCTGCAGGCAGGCGCGCACGAACAGGCGCCGCTGTCCGTGGGACAGCGCGCGCAGTGCCTCGTCCAGTTCGGTCTCAGACAGCGGCACGCCCGGCAATCAAGGTGATGACGTTGCCGGCCGGGTCGCGCACCTGGGCCTTGCGCACATAACCGTTGTCGGTGACGGGCATGGCAATGCTGCCGTGGTGGGCTTGTGCCTGGGCCAGGGCCTGGTCCAGATCGGGCACGACCAGGCCAATCGTGATGCCGGCCTGCTCGGCCTCGACCAGTGCGCCGTTGGGGCTGCCGTCGGGTGTGCGCAGCGTGGCGTAGCCGGGGCCGCGCGGCTCCACGGTCCAGCCCAAAACGGCCTGGTAGAACGGTGCCAGCGCGGACAGCTGTGGCCCGGCAATGTCGAAGTGCCCCAGGCCATTGAGCACGTGTGGAGAAGCGGTGGTGGAACCCATGGAAACTCCCTGGTTGGTTGGAGTTTGCATTATTTCGTCAAAATACGAAATGTCAAGTCGACAGCACACCACCACCCATGGCCAACAGACCGCGCCGTCCGCGGCAAGCAGGCTCTTATTTCTTCTTCAGCCACTTGGCCGTGATCTTGTTGAAGGTGCCGTCCTTGAGCATGCTGTCCAGCGCGGCGCGGCATTTTTCAACGGTTTCATCGGCTGTCTTCAGACTAAAGGCCATGTAGAGGCCGCCGGACATTTTTTCGAGTTTGAGCAGGCGTTCCATGGAGTCGAAGTCGACCCCATTCTTTTCGGACAGGTAGACCAGATTGGGCTCGTCAATCGGAAAGGCGTCGATGCGTTTGGATTGCAGCTTCTTGATGTTGCTGGCGTCGTCGGTGGCTTCCTCCACCGTGAGGCCCTCCTTCTTCAGGTACATGGTGCGCGCGCCATCGCGGATGCCGCCCAGCTTATAGGCCTTGAGGTCTTCCAGCGTCGAGGCCTTGACCTCGGGGCGCCCCTTGAGCTTGTACATGAAGACCTCGCGGTTGACGACGATGCCCACCCACTTGAAAAGCTTTTCCCGCTCCTCATTGCGGCCCATGGAGTAGATGGCGACATTGGGCGACTCCTGCGCCATGCGGTAGGAGCGGGCCCAGGGAAAGACGTCGATCTGGTAGTCGATATTGGCGCGTTTGAGGATTTCGTGCACCAACTCAGTGGACAGGCCCTTGACCGTTTTGTCCTTCTCGTCCAGGAAGTTGTAGGGCGCCATTTCCTCGGTCACCACCGCCACTTTGTCTGCGAACGCGGGGCCGCAGAACAGGATGGCCAGCGCAGTCCAGGCGGTCCAAACGGCGACAAGACGGTTTCTCATCGGTCTCTCCTGTGCGGTGCAGCTCCCTGGGGGAATATTAAACCTGCGGCTACGAAAAGCAAAGGGGTAAGCGCCTAGCGCCTAGAGCTGTGCGACGCGCGTGTCGGCAGCGTTCCAGATGCCGGGGGGGCGGCCAAGACGGATGAAAAGGGTTGCGTGGTAATTGCTATTACTTAGATAGCTACTGACGCATATTCCACGAGGGCTAGAACCACATTCGACTGTCAACTTCCCATGAAAACGCCCAGTTTGGCACCAAATAACCCGTATTGGGTAGGTTTGCGTCAAACTGGGCGCAGGCTCTCAACGGCGCCGCGTGCGCGGCGCCCAGGCGGGACGGCTTAGACGACCGTGATGGTCACTTCGATGTTGCCGCGGGTAGCGTTGGAGTAGGGGCAGACGGCGTGGGCCTTGTCGACCAGGGCTTGGGCGGCAGCGCGCTCCATGCCGGGGATGCTGACGGCCAGTTGCACTTCAATGCCAAAGCCGGCGGGGATCTGACCGATGCCGACGGTGGCGTCGATGCTGGTGTCCGCTGGCAGTGCAATCTTTTGCATGCCGGCGACAAACTTCATCGCGCCGATGAAGCAGGCGCTGTAGCCGGCGGCAAACAACTGCTCGGGGTTGACGCCGTTGCCGGGGCCGCCCATTTCCTTGGGCACAGCCAGTTTCAGGTCCAGCAGGCCGTCCGATGTACGGGTCGTGCCGTCGCGGCCGCCGGTGGATTTTGCGTGGGCTTGGTAAATGACTTTTTCAACTTTGGTTGCCATGGTGGTGCTACTTTCTAGGGTTGGTGCTCCGGTTGGAGCGGGTGGGTAATCGGAAATGGGGGCGGCGCGGCGCGGCGGCTTAGATCAGGCTCTTGAACCAGCCAATGGTGCTGCCGAGGATGACCATGGCTTTTAGCTTCAGCAATGCCATGGTGTCGCCTGCTTCGGGCACGGCGGGGCCGCAGCGCGGGTCGGAGCGTTGCAGGGCGCCGGTCATCTTGTGGTCGACGGGGATGGGGTCGCAGCCGTGGCTGGACTCGCAGACAAAGTCCCAGGGTTCGCGGGCCGGTGCGTGGCAGGTGAAGCAGTTCTTGCCGAAGCGGTTGTTCACCTCGGCAAAGCCGCGCTTGCCGATCTTGGAGCCCTTGCCGTCCACTTGCAGTTCGAAAAACTCCCAGTCACCGGTGGCGGGGCTAAAGCCGGGTTCGCGCTTGACCATGGCTTCGGTCGGCACCAGTTGCACCACGGAGCCGGCGGGGTATTTGGCGCCCTTGGGCGCGTTCGCTGCGGCCAGCGTGCCCACCAGATCACCGCTCAGGTTATCCACGTAGAAGTGGCGCACCGGCGTCATCTGGCGCATGCAACGGAAACTGTTGTCGTCGACCTTGACGAGCAGGGCTGCGCTATCGGCGGCCTGGCTGATGGCGGTCAGGCCCAGGCTCAGCGCCATCGCCGTGGCGAACAGGCGGGCCTGCGATTGCAGTACGCGCAGGGTGTTGCGTAAAGAGTGCCCCCAGCCCAGCCTTGCGGCTGGCCCCCCAAGGGGGTGCAAGTCAACTTGGGGCGGCCCGGCGTTTACTTGAGAGGTGGTGTAGGTCGTCATGGTCAGGTCTTCTACGGTGGTGGGTCAGGGTGTGGGTTCGGTCGTGCGGGCCAGCAGGGCGTCACGCATGTGTTTGATCTGGCCGGTGAGTGCCACCAGCTCCTCCAGCGCCACGCCGCTGCGGGTGGCAACGCAGCCGGGTATATGGGCCGCCTGCTGCTGCAACTGTTGGCCGGTGGGGCTGAGCCATACATGCACGCGGCGCTCGTCCTCGCTGGAGCGCTGGCGCACCACCCAACCGGCGGCTTCCATGCGCTTGAGCAAAGGCGTCAGCGTGCCGGAGTCCAGATTCAGGCGTTCGCCCAGGCTGGAGACGCTGGGGCCATCTTCTTCCCACAGCACCAGCATCACCAGGTATTGCGGATAGGTCAGCCCCAGGTCATCCAACAGCGGTTTGTACAGCTTGGTCATGGCCAGCGACGCCGAATACAGCGCGAAACACAGCTGGTTGTCCAGCAACTGGGCGGGGTTGGGAGTGGGGGTTTTGGAGGCCATGGCTGAATTATAGCGAGCAATTAAATTGTGTGCAATATAAATAACGTAATGCCCTCGGGTAAACCGGGGCTAGCCAGCGCCAGACGGCTCGGCTATCGTGCGCCACGGTGCCGCAGCATGGCGGCGGCGCATCCACACGACAGAAAGCACGACACATGGCAGACGCGACCTTCGACTACATCATCATTGGCGGCGGCTCGGCCGGCTGCGTGCTGGCCGCGCGCCTGTCAGAGAACCTGGGCGTCAATGTGGCCTTGCTGGAGGCCGGTCCGGCCGACAAGAGCGTGCTGATCCACTGCCCGGCGGGCCTGGCCTTGCTGGCCAAGTCGGGCGATGCCAATTGGAAGTTCGAGACCACGGTGCAACCGGGCCTGAATGGTCGCCGTGGCTACCAACCCCGGGGCAAGGTGCTGGGCGGCTCCAGCTCGGTCAATGCCATGGTCTATATCCGTGGCCAGCGCGAAGACTATGACAATTGGGCGGCGCTGGGCAACCCGGGGTGGTCATACCAGGAGGTGCTGCCGTATTTCAAGCGCTCCGAGGACAACCAGCGCGGGTCGGACGCCTTCCATGGCGTGGAGGGGCCCTTGCACGTGATGGACCTGACCAGTCCGAACCGCCTGGGTCCGGTATTTGTGGAGGCCGGCCGGCAGGCTGGCCATACGGTCAATCCCGACTTCAATGGCGCCAGCCAGGAGGGCGTGGGCATGTACCAGGTAACCCACCGCAATGGCGAACGCTGCAGCGCCGCCAAGGCCTACCTGACGCCCAGTCTGAAGCGCCCCAATGTGCGCGTATTCACCGGGGCGCATACCACCCGCATCCTGGTCGAGCGCCAGCGCGCGGTGGGCGTGGAATTTGAGCACGAAGGCCAGACCAAGCAACTCAAGGCCTCGCGTGAAGTGCTGTTGTGTGCCGGCGCCTTGCAGTCGCCGCAAATTTTGATGCTGTCGGGCATTGGTCCGCGCAAGCACCTGGTCGAGAAGGGCATTGCCTGCGCGCACGACCTGGAGGGCGTGGGGCAAAACCTGCACGACCACGTGGATGTGGTGCAGGTCATGAAGGCGCCCAAGCTGACGGACAGTTTTGGCCTGTCGTTGACCGGCATGGTGAATATGGTCAAGGGCATGGCCGAGTGGCGCAAATACCGCACCGGCATGCTGACCACCAACTTTGCCGAAGCTGGCGGTTTTGTCAAAAGCCAGCCCAGCGAACGCACGCCGGACCTGCAGTTCCACTTTGTCATCGGCAAGCTGGTCGACCATGGCCGCGCCACCGTGTTTGGCCACGGCTACTCTTGCCACGTCTGCCTGCTGCGCCCCTTGAGCCGCGGCAGCGTGACGCTGGCCAGCAAGGACCCGTTTGCCGCACCCGTGATCGATCCCAACTTCTTGGGTGTGCGCGAAGACATGGAGCGGCTCACCCGCGGCGTGCGCATCATGCGCGAGCTGCTGAGCCAGCCCGCGCTGGCCGGCCTGGGCGGCAAGGAGATGGCGTATTCGGCCCAGGCCAAGACCGATTTGCAAATCGAGCAATTCGTCCGCGACTACGCCGACACCATCTACCACCCGGTGGGCACTTGCCGCATGGGCAAGGGCTCGCTGGATGTGGTGGACCACGAATTGCGGGTCCACGGCATCCAGGGCCTGCGCGTGGTGGACGCATCCATCATGCCGCAGGTGGTCAGTGGCAATACCAACGCGCCGACCATCATGATTGCGGAGAAGGCGGCGGACATGATCAAGGCCGCCGCCGCGGTGGCCTGAACGGCGATTAAGGTTTTTTTAGCAAATTGTTAAGGGTCGTGTAGCAAAACCGTAGGCAATATTTAGCAACGCCGCACACGGCAAATTTTTAGACTTCTTTCCATGGTCACTGGCGCATGGGGCGCCATCTGGCCAGGCCCGATGGGCTCCAGAAACCTGAGGAAAGAAGTACCGTGAAACACACTGCACAAGAAAGCCACGCCGTAGCGGCGGCCCAAGCCACCCCCCGCTTTGACATGTATGCCTGCATCCACAAAGCGATGCGCGCCCTGATGGCCGACACCCTGGTCGCCGTGGGCCGCATGGACCCGCAGGACCCGCAAGAAATGGCCGCCGTGGGCGAGCGGGTGCTGGAGCTGCTGGACTTTTGCAACTCCCATTTGGAGCACGAAAACACCTTTGTGCACACCGCCATCGAGGCACGCGCCCCGGGCGCCAGCGCGCGCATTGCACACGAGCATGACGACCATGCCGCGCACATCTTCAGCCTCAAGCAAACGGTGGCGGCCCTGTGCGCCAGTGAATCCGGCGGCGCGCCCAAGCTGGCACAGGACCTGTACCTGGCCCTGACCCTCTTCGTGGCGGAAAACTTCCAGCACATGCACATGGAGGAAACCGCCCACAACGCCGTGCTGTGGGCCCGCTACACCGATGCCGAACTGGTCGACATCCACAACGCCCTGGTGGCCTCGATACCGCCCGCCGAGATGATGTTTTGCCTGCGCTGGCTGGTGCCTGCCATGAACCCGGCCGAGCGGGCCGCGATGCTGGGCGACATGCAGGCCCATGCGCCGGCACCGGCCTTTGCCGCCGCGCTGGATGTGGTGCAACCGCACCTGTCGCAGGCGGACTGGGCCAAGCTCAGCCGCGCCTTGGGCCTACCCCCGGTGGCGGGTCTGGTCACCGCTTGAACATCCACCACAACAGACAAGGGAGTTATCAAAATGGGATTCGATCGAAAACAGGTCTTGTGCGCGATGTCCTATGCCCTGGCGGGCATGGGGCTGGGCATCTACATGGCGGCATCGCAGAACCACGGGCAGCATGTGACCCATGCGCACATTCTGCTGGTGGGCTTCATCACCTCACTGGTCTACGGCGTGGTCTACAAGCTGTGGCTGCGGACCGCACGGCCGGCGCTGGCCTGGGTGCAATTCCTTGCGCACCAGCTTGGCGTGCTGGCGATGTGCGTGGGGCTGTTTCTGCTGTACGGCGGTTTTGTGCCGCCACCTCAACTGGAGCCGATTCTGGGCTTTTCCTCGGTCGCGGTATTGGTGGGGGCGGCGACCATGCTGTTCATGGTGTTTCGCGCCTATGACGAATGGTCCTGATGAGAGACTGAGACCACGCTTTCTTCCTACTTGTCCTTTTTGATTGAACCGATGAAACATCCAATGATGAACCAGAATTTCCGCACGGCCGCCGCCATAGGTGCCGCTGCGTTGTGCTCCGCCTTTGCCCTGTCCACCGCCCACGCGGTGCAGCCCGCGGTGTCCATGGGTGGCGACCATGCCCTGGTGCTGCGCGCCGACGGCACGGTCTGGGCCTGGGGCTACGGCGCCAGCGGGCAGCTAGGCCTGGGCAGCACCAGCATCCGCACGGCGCCCACACAGATCCCCACGCTGCAGGATGTGGTGCAGGTGGTGGCGCGGGGCTCGTTCTCGATGGCACTCAAGGCCGACGGCACCGTCTGGGCCTGGGGCGACAACTCCGGTGGCCGCACCGGTGGTAACGGCAGCACGGTGCCCGTGCAGATCAGCGGCCTGTCCAACATCGTCAGCATCAATGCCGGTACCGACACAGCGGCAGCCTTCGCCACAGACGCGTCCGGGCGGGTGTTTGCCTGGGGCAGCAACAGCAGCGCGCAACTGGGCACCGGGCAGACCAGCGCGGGTGGCAACTATGTGCCCCGACTGGTGGCGGGCGCAGAGGGTGCGGTGGCGGTGAGCGCATCGGACGCCGCGGTGCTCTCGCTGCGCCAGGACGGCAAGGTGCTGGCCTGGGGGCTCAACGGCAACCAGGCGCTGGCACCCGTGGCCGGCAGCGCCACGGCGCCCGTCGTGATCAATGCCTTGCCCTCCGTGCAGGCGGTCGCATCGGCCTCCATCAACATCGCGGGACAGTACTACGCGCTGAAGAACGATGGGTCGGTGGTGGCCTGGGGCCAGGCATCCACCAATGCCACGTTCTGCGGTCAGGCGGGTGTGCACACGTCGTCCTATCCACTGATCGATATCTCGCCCATCCAGGGACTGGAGCGCATCAGCCAGATCGAGCCGGGCGACGGCCATACCCTGTTCGTCGATGCCGACGGCAAGCTCCATGCGTGCGGCACCAACAGTGCCGGTCAACTGGGCGACGGCACGCTGGTGAACCCCTCCACCGAAGCGCCCAAGATTGCGCACGTCGCAGGCTTGCCGCCCGTGGTGGTGGCGGCCGCAGGCGCGGCCATCTCCGCGGCCATAGCCGTAGACGGCAGCGTGTGGGTATGGGGCAAGACCACCGATCTGGTCCCCGGCGCAGCCAGCAAGTCCACCACGCCCGTGCGTGTGACGCAGGCGGGGGGCGCGCCGTTTGACGCGGGCCGGGTGGGCGAAGCCAGCGGCATGTTTAGCGGATCGCAGGTCGGCCCGTTGGGCAGTGCCACGGTGGACGTCGCCGCAGCCGTGTCCACGCTGCATCGTGGCAAGACAGGCCGCGTCTATGTGGCCGCACAAACGGGATCGGGCCTCTACTTCCTGGGCTCCAACGGCTGGGTGCCCTACACCACGATGGCTGCGATCCCGCCCTATCTGTCCGGCTCGCTGCCCCGGTCGATGCCGGTGCGCCTCGCTTCCGGTCAGAACCTCACCGGGCTGCGGGGCGTGCAACTGCTGGTGGGCTATGGCCTG
>Ga0207976_100769_pt1 | contig 9868 bp, 7 predicted proteins | sample LakWasMe94_HOW11_2_FD_183916 | JGI IMG/M metagenome (GOLD analysis project Ga0207976, IMG submission 183916) | Freshwater sediment methanotrophic microbial communities from Lake Washington under simulated oxygen tension - Sediment Metagenome... | ecosystem: Environmental > Aquatic > Freshwater >... | reverse complement strand
CACGGTTGCGCCCGCCGGTCTTGCTGCGGTACATCGCCGCATCCGCACGCGCCAGCATCGCGGCGACGGTGTCTTCGGTGCGCGCCATGGTCACGCCAAAGCTGGCGGTCTGGGTGCCGACGATGTCAAACGCATGCTCGGCCATCAGGCTCCGTATCTTTTCGGCCGTCGACATGGCGCGCGCAAACGAGGTATCGGGGCACACCACCAAGAATTCCTCGCCTCCCCAACGCCCCACCACGTCAACCTCGCGCGTGCCCTCTTGCAACAAGCGGGCCACGGTCACCAGGACATCGTCGCCCACCGGATGGCCATAGGTGTCATTGACCGATTTGAAGTGGTCCACGTCGAGCAACACCACCGAAAAGTCCACGCCATAGCGTTGCTTGCGGGCCAGTTGTTCATCCAGGAAATGGTCCAGGCGCAAGCGGTTGAAGACACCGGTCAAACGGTCGGTGACCGACAGGCGTTCCAGCTCCTTGTTCTTGGCCAACAATTGGCTGGTGCGCTCGGCAACGATACCTTCCAGCGTGCGGTTCATGGTTTCCAGTTCCGCGTTGCGGCGCTCCAGTTCGCGCTCCTGGTTGTAGGCATGCACCGCGGACTTGGCGGTCAACATCAGGTCATCGTTGACAAAGGGTTTTTCCAGAAAGCGGTAGAGGTTGGCCTCGTTGATGGCGCGCTTGATACCCTCCACATCACTCTGGCCGGTCAGCATGATCTTGATGGCCTGTGGAGACTGTTCGTGCAGGCGCACCAGCAGCTCATCGCCCCGCATGCTGGGCATGATGAAGTCGGAGATCACCACCGAGAGTTCGTCGCCCTGGGCCCTGAGTTCTTCGCAAATTTCCAGCGCCTCTTGCCCGCTTTCGGCAATTTCCACGGTGACGCCATTGCCCAGCGATTTCGACAACAGGGTGCGCAAAGCCGTCAGCACCGTTGCATCGTCGTCGACGCACAGAAAAACCTTGGTGTTCATACGACCCTCGCTTCAAACGGCAAAAAAACGGAAAACGTGGTTCCCACACCGACCTCACTATGCACCTCAATGCGGCCCTTGTGTTTATCGACAATCTTCTTGACGATGTCCAGTCCCAGTCCACTGCCCTCGCCACTGGCCTTGGTGGTGAAAAATGGGTCGAATATCTTGGGACGAATGGCCTCTGGAATACCGCACCCGGTATCGCCCACAGATACCACCGCCTCGTCGCCAACGCGGCCAATGTTGATGGTCAGCGTTCCCTTGTAGTCCATGGCCTGCAATGCGTTGTGAATCAAATTGGTCCAGACCTGGTTGAGTTCGTCAGGCAGACAGCATACGGTGGGAATGTCCTCAAAGTGGCGCACCAACTCGGTGCCCTGCTTGATCTTGTTCTGGTAAATCGTCAGCACGGTGTCGATGCCCTCGCGCAAGGGTACGTGGACCATCTCACCGCTGCTATCAACGCGCGAATACGCCTTGAGCGCAAACACGATCTTGGTCACCCTGTCCACCGCCGTGTTGATATTGGTCGCACTGTTGATCACCGTGGCCATGTTGTAGGCACGGCTCATGATCAGCGCAGATTCAGGGTGGCGCAGCAAGGGCAGGTAGTCCGCAAAAACGGCCTGCGCATTGAGCTGCACCAGCAGGCTCGCCCAGCGACTGGCATCGACGATGTTGGCCTGCTCCAACTCGGCGGCCAGTCCGCGCACGATCACCCGCTCCTCCCGGCTGCTCAGCACTTCGCTGCGCGATTTGGCGTGGCCCATCAGTTGCGCAAACAGGCTGCGGGTAGGCAAGTCCAGCGCCACAAAGGCCAGCGTGCTGTCCTCCAAATGCTCCAATGCATCGGAGATGCTCTCACCGCTGGACTTGACGGCGGCAATCGGCGTATTGATTTCGTGCGCGACATTGGCCACCAGTTGACCCAGTGAGGCCATTTTTTCGGACTGGATCAGTTGCGATTCGGCTGTGCGCAACTCGGCCAATGCCTGGGTTGCCTGGCGTTGCGCCTCTTCGGCGCGCTGGCGTGACATCTCTGCCGCTTCATAGGCCGCGGACAGCTCGGCATGGCTTTCGGACAGCGCCCGGGTGCGTTGTTCAATCTGCGCCAAACTCGCCTGAAGACTGGCGTTGGCCTCCTGCAGTGCGGCGTCGGCCTTCTTTTGCGCCGTGATGTCGTAGGACACCCAGATGGAGCCCAGCTCCAGGTTGTTGGCATCTACATACTTGCCGTGCAATCGGCACACAATGGGGCGCCCGTCCTTGCGTATCCACTGCACTTCGCCGATCCAGCTTTGTCCGGTGACCATGGTCTCGTATGCCTCCTTGCCAAGGGTATCGAATACTTCGTCGGAGGCCAACAGCTTGCGGGTTGACGCTCCGATCAATTCATCGGTGCGGTAGCCCAGCATCTCGGCCATGCCCACATTGCAGGCCTGGATGACGCGGTCCTTGATCAGCTCGATGCCCACCGTGGCATTGTCAAAAATCGCCTTTTGCTCCGCCACCGTTCGGGCCAGCCGCGCCGACAGCCGCCGCCGGCGCGCCCAGGCGGCGACCAAGGTGGCAAACAGCGCCGCAATCACGGTTCCGGACGCCAGGATGGCGCCGATCAGCGCATAGTCTCGGCTATAGCGCCCACCTTCCTTGCCCACAAAGTCGAAGGCCCAGGCGCGCTGCCCGACCACCAAGGACCCGTGCGAAGCCAGTGCCAATTCGCCACTGCCAGCGACGCCGCTGCTGTCCACGCTTGCGTCGCTGTCGAACAGCAGGTTGTGGGCGTCGTGCGCAATCGGCGCCGACGTTCCCTCGTAGCCCGCGTCATAGATGCGGGTACGCATGGACGACAGCAATTGCGGGTCGATGACCTCGCGCATCAGATCATCGATGCGGTAGACCAGTGCGGCAAAACCCAGCAGTGCAGCGCGGCGTTGCTCCACGGTGTCTTGCGGCAGTCCGTTACGGTAGATGGGAATGCGCACCACGATGGCCGCTTGCGCAACCGAGTCCTGCACCAGCTTGACACGTTCGGTGGCAACGGCGCGGCCGGTGTCACGGCCCAGCTCCAATGCCGCCAGATGGGCGGGCAAGGACGCCAGGTCAAAACCAAAGGCCTTTTCATTGCCCTGCATGGGCTCCGTGAATTCGATAACGTAATGGTCCGGGCGTGCAACGTCGGGGTGGATATTGAACTGCGGATAGCCCTGTGGCTGCAGCGACGCATCGTGGCGCACGCCGTCGACAAACTCGGCCAATTGCGCGCCGGGCACATGGCGCACAAACTGGATGGCCTGGAATCCCGGGTGGTTGTTCTTGAGATTGAGCTCACCCAAAAAGAGTTGGAAGTCCTTGCGGCTCACTTCGGCCTTGGCCGCGTACAAGCCCCGGACACCCAGCAGCGCCTCGAAGTGCGAACGCAACTGCGATTCCATCTGCACCACCACGCGCTGCGTGTCACGCGCAAATGCAAGGTCGATTTGCTTGCGTTGGAAGGTATTGAGCAGATCGCAAATCAATACGGTGATGGACAGTATCAGCGCGAACGACAACAGCACCGGCAGCCAACTGCCTTTGCCCGCATCCAGTTCGTCACGTAGCCTGACGGTGTCAGATGGGGTCTTCACGCCACGTCCTTCTCAATCCGCCGCGGGCATGCCCAACCTGCGCAAGATGGCATTCCAGTGCACCGGCTCGACCGGTGTGATGGACAGGCGATTGCCCTTCTTCAGCACCAGCAGGTCTTGCAAGTTCGCGTCGGATCGCAGTTCGGGCAAAGTCAGATTGCGGGTCTTGTGCAGCACCTGTACATCCACCAACAGCCAACGCGGTGTGTCGGGTTTGGAAGCGGGATCGCAATACGGTGATTGCGGGTCGAATTGGGTCGGATCGGTATAGGCGCACGATGCCACGCGCGCAATGCCCACGATACCGGGTTCCGCGCAACTGGAGTGGTAGAACAGCACGCCGTCGTCCACTTGCATCGCGTCACGCATGAAGTTGCGCGCCTGGTAGTTGCGCACACCGGTCCACGGCACCGTGGCACGCGGTGCGGCCAGCGCGTCGTCCACCGAGACTTCGCTGGGTTCGGATTTCATGAGCCAGAATTTTTTCGCCATATCAAACCGCAGTGTGCCACCGAAGACCGTGCGTCAGTGTGCGGGGGCCAAAGAGAAAATGCAACACCCGCCGCCGACCGGTCCCCGTGGATTTGGACGACGCGTGCAGCAGCAAGGGGCGCATGGCCAACACGTCCCCCACCCCGCACACGCAACGGGTCACCGTGCCCGCGTCGCGCGCGCGCACGGCCATCTCGGGTGCGAGACGGCCCGCGTGGTGCGAACCCAGCACCACCTGCAGGGGGCCATCGTCGGCCGTGCAGGCGTCCAGGTGCACACGCATGGCCAGCATCTGTTCCAGAATCGCAACCGGCGCTTGCACAAACCACGCTCCATCTTTGTGCGACCAGCCCTGCAGGCGCGGATCGTCCACGCGTTCGGCCACCGCAATGCTCAGGTCCTGGTGAAGGGGCACCAACCAGTTGCGTTCGCAAGACTTTTCAAAGTAGGTGCATTGCACCGCCACGCAGTCTGCGGGCAGCAGCTTGGATAGCACGGCATGCAGGCGCAAACGCGCCGCCATTTCGGCACACCAGGCGCTGGACAAGAGACAGCGATCCCCCACCGCATCCGCTCTGGGCTGCGCATGCTGAGCGGCCCACTCACAGGCCTGGGCCGACAACACGCCCGCAACCCATGCACATCCGTCTCTATCGAACGACTCAGGCGTCATGGCGGGACAATACGGTTCGCCTTACTTGTCCCAAGGTCGGCCAGAGGGCTTCAGGGACATGGGAACCGTCGGACTGACCACGCGTCGCGGCCCGGATACGCGGTCGTCGTCAGGACCCAGCACCGGGACCTTGGCCACCGTCTTGCCCGTTTCCTTGGGTGCAGCCCAGGTCACATGGAGACTGTCGTACAAGTCTTCCAGCGATTCAGCCTTGTCCTTGGCCTGCCCAATGGCCATGTCCAGCACAATGGCGATGGGCTTTGCTTCGGACTTGCCTCTGGTATCCACGGTGACCTCTACCTTGGGCGGATCACCGAGTTGCTGTTTGACCAGCACCGCCGCGCGCTCCGCGCTCACACCCGGCAGCAGCAACGCGAATTCGACCGCATCGGTGCGGGCCGCGATACCCTCGCCCGAGACACCGGCGATGCCGCGCACCACTTGCGCAAACAAGTCATTGGCCACCTTGCGGCCCAGCAGGCCGGGTACGTCCAGCAGATCGGCCCCATTGAGCAGGACCATGGAAAACGGGCGCTCCCGTTGCCGGCATTCCGCCAGCAGCACCGCCCCGTGCACAAAAAAACCGGTCTCGTTGTACAACTGCGTGCGGTCATCGCGCATGCTGGACTCGGTGTTTTCATCGGACTCGCGCAGCGCCTGGCCGAATTGCATGGCCAAGGGTGGAACACCGAGCAGAAAACCGGCATAGGCCAACACAACTTGCCAGGGCACCGACGACAACGTCAGCCAGCACGCCGTCGCGAACACCAGCAGGGTCAACGCCACCAGCGATACAGCCCACGGCACGGCCAGGACCAAGGCATAGAAGACCACGGTCAGTGCCGGTAAGAAAGCGTAGGGGCCGATGGCTCCGCCCACGCCAGAGGTCACCTGCAACAGCACCGCCCCCACCACCAGCAACACCGCGCGTGAAAACATGGCCGCCTGCTGCCGAGCAGGGAACATCCGACTCCAACCGCCGATGCATGCGGCGAAGAAGGCAATCAACCAAAATTCCATGCCGGTCACATTGAACACGATGTTCAACCACAGCGTAAACCCAGCCAGCACCCAGGCCACCAGCGGCTCCAGGCGCCGCACCCGAAACGTGACGCTACTGGGTGCCCGCCGGTCGCGATCAAAGTGACCGCGCGTGGCGACGTCGGTACGTCTGCGCCCCGGCGAGCGGCGCTTGTCTTGCGGGGAAATAGAGTCTTTGTAGACGGCCATCGCTAAAGTCTACCCGTTGCGAGCGCCGCCGCCAAACTTACATGCCCCCACGGTCGCACACTGCGTGTGGCTTCCTGCCCCCAACGGGGCGCTAGTCGCCTTGGGGCGGCCCGGCGGCGACTAGGGCTTTGCCGCCTGCAGCGCGCGCCGCTCCTTGGCCTCGATCAGGCGCTGCACAATGGTGCAAACCGCCTTGGCCTGCGCTTCATTGATGTCCACGTTTTCAATGACCGAACGCTTGAACTGGATGCCACTGACGTGCCCACTCACCTCCACAAAGCCCAAGGTCAGGGTCCGGTTCAGGAAGTAGTAGATCAACGCAACTACGAAACCCGCGGCACCGGCCCCCAGGAATATCGAGGCGCCGCCACTGCGCGAGCCGCCTTCCATGATCGCGGACGCAATGGAAGTGCCAAAGAACAGAAAGAACGCGACAATGCCGACCGCCGCCTTCCAGGGCTTGTGGTAGCCATAGTAGGTGGAGCACACGCTTTGCAGCGGGATCAGGCGCGACTGCGTTCCGGCTAACGACGAGCTGGAGAACTCCACGCGGTCCAAACCAACCAGGATGGCGGTGGTGGGGTCCACGCCCACCAAGGACAGGATCCAGGCGATCAAGCCGCTCTCACGACCGGTGATGCTGACGTAGTTGTTCTTGTCGTCAATGGGCTTGCCTTCGGCTTTCCAGGCTTTGATAACCAGTGCGCTCATGTGTGGATTCCGTGTTTGTAAGAGTTGAGGTTGGATGGCCGGTGCGGATAGCTGCCTCCGCGATAAGCCAGCCCCTGGGACCCGCTGCCCCAAACGGCCGGTGAAGCATACCGCAGCCTGCGGCAAGCTACGGCCAATAGATCGATTCGCTATCGAATCCGTAGCGTAATGCGCACATTCCACGGGGCTAGCGGCACAAAACACTTGCAAAACCCGGAGCAAACGACTATACAAACCCGTTTTGGGGTCTATTGTCCGCTTGCGTTACTGTTGCACCACACCCGAATAGACAAACACGCCGTACCCCGCCAGCAGCACGACCCCCAACGCCCGCGGCAAGCGCCCCATCAGCAGGATGAACAGAAAATGCAGGGCCGCGGCCCCGGCGATGACGTAGACGCCGATCTGAAAGAAGCCCGGTATCGTGATCTTGTCGAACAGCGCGAACAGGCCTATGCACATCGGAATGCAGATATGGCCGTCGCCCACCTGGGAGCTGACCACGATGTCCTGCCGCCCGACATAACCGTAGTAGAGGGCGATGAAGGCATTGGGCAACACCATCAGCGCGCCGCTGAGCCAGCCCAGGTTCTTGATATTGAAATACGCGCTTTTGGCGTGCGACACCCATTCCACCAGGTAATCCACGCTCTTGTAGACACCATATGCGCTGATGCCAATCAGCAGCAGGTCCAACACGATGGACCAGTGGAAACCGCTGTTCTTGCGCACGTTGTTCTTCAGGATTTCAAACACATGCAAGACCTGCCAGAACAGAAACAGCCCCACCAGCACCAGCCCGTCGTAAAAATCGAGCACGCCGTCCTTGGCCAGAGCCCACAGCGTGCCGGTGAACAGGAACAGTGCCACCAGCGTGAACAGCAAGTCCAGCCGGTGCAGCCGTTGGGCCTGGCCCGAGGCTTTTGTCCGGGCACCCCCTTTGCCGTTGCTGCTGCCAGAGGCCGCCGCGGCGCCGAAGCACAAGGTGGTCAAGCCCAGGATCAGTGTCAAATTGGTGACGTTGTTGACCAAGCAGTTCTCCAGCACCGTGCTGCCCTTGCCACCGGCGCGGCTCATGACAAAGGCAAACACCAGGTTCGCAAAGCCCGAGCAGTACGGCATGATCAGCGTGCCCAGCACCGTGCCCTCGAATCCCTTGCCTTCCATGGCCTGGAGCCGCCAGATCATCAGGGCCGAGGCGAGCATGAACACGCCGATCTGTGCCAGCGGGTTCGCGAGATAGAGGGAATAGTGCTGGAGGTGGCTAGGAGCGGACGCGAACACGGGATGCGGGTGGGTGTTGGGGAGGCAGGCACGGCGGCCCACAAGGATACGCGCTTTATGGCTGCCGACCTGGGCCAATTGCAGCTTGTTTTTAGCGTGTCTGCGCCCCAAGTTATGTACACTGATCGCTTCTGAGAAAGACCCTGTTCCATGAACATTTCGACCAGCCTTCCCGCTGACAGCACAGCCGAGCGCATCGTGCGCCATTTCCAGGCGGAGGGGTTTCCCGGCATCACCGAGGCCTTGTTGGTGCGCATCCGGCTCAAAAAGGGGGACCGCCTGGCCGTGGAGGCGGCGTTCGATCTGGCGCTGCAGCGCGACGCCACGCTCCCCGTGCAAGAGTATTTCGAGATCCGCCTGTACGGCTTTTACTCCGAGACGCGCACGCTATTGCATGCCAAGACCGCGTTTGCCGAAGACTTCACCGGCGGCCTGCGCGCCGAGTTGCCCGATATTTATTTTGACGCGGCGCCAGTGGTTGCCAATGATGCGCTGGCCACCGACACCAAGTACGACGCCATGCTCAAGCTCAGTGACAACACCGACGGCTATGCCGTCGCGGTGCTGCTGAACGACCCCACCTCTTCGTTCTTCGAATACCTGGAATCCCACGCCGGCTACGACTGGCAGCAAATCACCGGCACGCTGGGTGCGGCCGCAAGCTCATTTGTGGCGGACGAGGATTTGCTCTGAGGGTTCCGCTTCTCTTGGGGCACGCTTCTGCACCCGCACCCAGTCCGTTACCGTATCGCGCAGCACACGCATCGGCAACTGGCCTGTTGTCAACACTAGGCGGTGAAACTTCTTCACGTCGAAGCGAGAGCCCAACGCATCCTCGGCTTCGCGCCGCAGGCGGGTGATTTCCAACTGGCCAATCTTGTAGCCCAGGGCCTGACCGGGGCGGGCAATGTAGCGCTCCACCTCGGACACCACGTCGCTTTCCGCCATCGACGAATTGGCCAGCATGTAGTCAATCGCGCGTTGGCGGCTCCAGCCTTTGTAGTGCAACCCGGTGTCAACCACCAGACGCATGGCGCGCAGTTGCTCGTCCGATAGGCGTCCGTACCACTGGTAAGGATCGGTAAACAAGCCCAGTTCCTTGCCCAGGCTTTCGGCATACAGCGCCCAGCCCTCGACAAAGGCCACGTAATCCGTGTTGAAGCGGCGGAACTTGGGCAGCGCCGTGTCCTCTTGCGCAATCGAGACCTGAAAGTGATGGCCTGGCGAGGCCTCGTGCAGCGACAGCGTTTCCATGCCGAAGATGGGTTGGGCCTTCAGGTTGAAGGTGTTGACATAAAACACTCCGGGGCGCGCACCGTCGGCCGACGGTGCATCGTATTGGGCGCCCGCCGCGCTTTCGGCGCGGAAGGCCTCGACCTCGCGCACCTCGTAATCGGCCTTGGGCGCAATGTCGAACAACGTGGGCAGCAGGCCATTGATGCGGGTCTGCAAGGCGCGGTAACCCACCAGCAAGTCCTCGGGCTTTTGAAAGTAGTAGCGGGGGTCGTCCTGCAGATGCTGGAAGAAGGCCTTGAGGTCGCCGTCAAACTTCACGGCTCGGCGCACGGCCTCCATCTCCGCCAGGATGCGGCTCACCTCTTGCAGACCGATGGCGTGGATCTGCTCGGGCGACAGCGTGGTGGTGGTACTGCCCTGCACCCGGTACGCGTACCAAGCCTTGCCGTCGGGCAGGTCCGACCAGGCCGTGCTGGTGCGCGCCTTGGGCAGGTAGTCATCGCGGACGAACTGGTAGAGGCGCTGGTAGGACGGCATGACCTTCTCCGCAATCAGCGTGCGCATCTGCGCAGCTATGCGTTCGCGCTCGGCCGGCGGCACCGCGTCGGGAAAGGCCTTGATCGGTCCCCAGAA
>Ga0207976_100760_pt1 | contig 9983 bp, 8 predicted proteins | sample LakWasMe94_HOW11_2_FD_183916 | JGI IMG/M metagenome (GOLD analysis project Ga0207976, IMG submission 183916) | Freshwater sediment methanotrophic microbial communities from Lake Washington under simulated oxygen tension - Sediment Metagenome... | ecosystem: Environmental > Aquatic > Freshwater >... | reverse complement strand
CCAGCACGTCGAACATGTCAAACAGACCAGTCTTTTTGTCGGCCAGAAAGCGCGCGGCGCGCAGGCTACCCTGGGCATAGGTGGCCCGGCTGGAGGACTTGTGGCTGATTTCGATACGCTCGCCAATGCCGGCGAATAGCACGGTGTGGTCGCCCACGATATCGCCACCGCGGATGGTGGCAAAGCCAATCGACGACGGATCGCGTTCGCCGGTCACGCCTTCACGGGCATAGACGGCGCAGTCTTTCAGATCACGCCCCAATGCACCGGCAATCACTTCGCCCATCTTCAGTGCCGTGCCCGATGGCGCGTCGACTTTGTGCCGATGGTGGGCTTCCACAATCTCAATGTCGTAGCCGGTGGACAAGGCCTTGGCGGCCATCTCCAGCAACTTCAGCGTGACATTGACACCCACGCTCATATTGGGCGCCATCACGATCGCGATGTCTTGGGAAAAACCCGCGATTTCGGCCTTTTGCGCGTCGGTAAAGCCGGTGGTGCCAATGACCACCGACACGCCCAATGCGCGACAGACCTTGAGGTGTGCCAGGGTACCTTCTGGCCGGGTGAAGTCGATCAGCACATCGCAGGCCTGCAAGCCAGCTTGCAGATCGGCCGTGATGGCCACGCCCGTGGCCTTGCCGGAAAAGGCGCCCGCGTCCTGGCCAATCGCCGGACTGCCCAGCATATCCAAAGCACCAGACAAGCTGCAATCGTCGGCTGCGCGGACCGCATCCACCAGCATCTGCCCCATGCGGCCGGATGCGCCGGCAACGGCAATTCTGTGGGTCATCTATTGATTTCCTTCCGCTGCACGCTCAGGGGCGTGTAGCCTCGAGCGGCGGGTAGTCGGTCGGCGCAGTCACCGGCACAGTGGGTGCAACCGCGGGCTTGCTGGGCAAGGGGAATTTTTTTAGGGTCTCTTCGGAGGCCTCCAACACGGGCGTGGAGCTGGGCAGCGAGGGGGACTTGAGGGTCGCCACAAACTCCGCTTCGCTGGGCAGTGCGTCGGCATCGATGTGTTCGACCACCCCGCCCTTGAAGAAGATTGCCACTTTGCGGGACTGGTTGGGCGCGCCCTGCTGCTTCAGCGTGAACACATAGTCCCAGCGATCCGCATGGAAGACACTGACCAGCAAGGCGGTACCCAGGATGTCACGTACTTGCGCCTTTTGCATTCCGGGTTTGACCAGCGCCATTTGTTCGCGGGTCACCACGTTGCCTTGAACGATGTCGGTTTTGTAAGGCGAGACAATGCCGGCGATCCGCGTGCTTGCGCCGTCGAAGCTGCCACAGCCGGACAGGCCCGAAACACCAGCAACGGCCAGAACGACCAGGGTCAGATTGAGGCTACTGCGGTGAATGTCGGACATGGATGGTTACGCGAGATATGATCGAAGGATTGTAGCGGTTGACCACCATCCCCCCCTGAGCGCACCCGGCGGAAAGTTGCCCATGACCAACATTGATGAACTGAAAAACACCGGACTCAAGGCCACCATACCCCGCCTGAAAATACTCGAGGTGTTTCAGCGCAGCAGCGAACGCCATTTGACAGCGGAAGATGTGTTTCGGGTCCTGTTGCAAGAGCGCTCGGACGTGGGGCTGGCCACGGTCTATCGGGTGCTGATGCAATTTGAACAGGCCGGCATACTGAGCCGCAGCCACTTCGAGAGCGGCAAGGCCGTCTACGAACTCAACGAAGGCCAACACCACGACCACTTGGTCTGCCTGGACTGCGGCAAGGTCGAAGAGTTCTACGATGCCGAAATTGAAAACCGCCAGCATGCGGTGGCCAAGGCCAAGGGATTCACCATATCGGACCACGCACTCAGCTTGTACGCGACCTGTACCAAGGAAAACTGCCCTAGCCGCGCGGAGAACGACAAGCAGCGCAACCGCCCCACACCGTAAGAGGACCCAGTTTCACCGCCGGGCTACCTACTCGCCCTGCGACATGGCCTTGCGGTGGCGCTCTACAAACTCCTGGTAGGTGTCGATACCGCGCAATTGCAAAATCGTGTTGCGAACCGCAGCCTCCACCAGCACGGCGATATTGCGGCCGGCCACCACCTGGATCACCACTTTACGCACCGGAATGCCCAGGATATCCTGCGTGAGCGGCTCGTAGGGAATGCGTTCGTATTCGCGCTCCAGGGTTTCGCGGCGCACCAAATGCACAATCAGCTTGAGCCGCATCTTGCGGCGCACGGCCGTTTCACCGAAGATGCCGCGGATGTCCAGCAGGCCGATACCCCGCACCTCCAACAGGTTTTGTAGCAGCTCCGGGCAGCGCCCCTCGATCGTGGTCTGGTTGATGCGGTACAGGTCCACCGCGTCGTCCGCCACCAGACCGTTGCCGCGTGAAATCAATTCCAGGCCCAACTCGCTCTTGCCCAGGCCGGACTCCCCGGTGATGAGCACACCCAAGCCCAAAATATCCATGAACACGCCGTGCATGGACGAACGATCGGCAAAGTGCTTGGACAAATAGGCCCGCAGCACATCGATGACAAACGCGGACGACTCCTGGGTCGCAAACATGGGGATTTGCGCCCGCTCACACATGGACAGCAAGGCCTGCGGCGCCTGCTGTCCATCGGCCAATACCAGGACTGGTGGCTCCAGCGTCACGATGCGTGAAATACGGCGCGCACAGTCTTCGGTGGTGGCACTGGTGATGTAGGCGATTTCCCGCTCACCCAGAATTTGCACACGGTAGGGATGGATGTAGTTGAGATAACCCACCAGATCGGCACCGGAACGGGCTGCGCGCACAGCCACCTCGTCAAAGCGGCGCTCGGAAGCGCCCAGACCGGCCACCCACTCCCAGTGCAAGCGGCCGCGGAACTCCTCAAAGAGTACGTCGGCGCTGACTACGGTGGGCTTCACAAGGCAACAAAGAGCGGGCGCTCGGTGTCAGACCACTTGGGCCGATTGCCAACCGGCGATCAGCGCATGCAATTGCGCACCGTCGGTGCTGGCAATGAGCTTTTCACGCAACTCTGCGTCACTGAGAAGCTCGGCGATCTCGGACAGGATTTCCAAGTGCTTTTGGGTGGCCGCCTCGGGCACCAACAGAAAGATCAAGAGCCCGACGACCTGGTCATCGGGGGCATCAAATCCTATGGGGTTGGCCAGTTGAAACACCGCCGCCATGGGTGCCTTCAGCCCCTTGATACGGCCATGGGGGATGGCCACACCATGTCCCAGACCGGTAGAGCCCAGGCGCTCGCGTGAAAACAGACTGTCTGTCACCAGCGCCCGGCTGAGTCCATGCAGATTCTCAAATAGCAAGCCAGCCTCTTCAAAGGCACGTTTCTTACTGGTCACTTCAACGTGCGCAAGCACTTGCGCAGGTGACAGGATACTGGCTAGTCGGTTCATGGTGTGGGCCGATTATGCACAAAAAAACCGCCCGATGACGGGCGGCTGCTTGGGGGCTGAAAGCCAGGGGGAGGATTACATCAGACGCTTGGGAGCATCGTGATGGTGGTCCTGCAGCCTGTCCTTGTGGCGCACCACTTGACGGTCTAGCTTGTCGACCAATTCGTCCACGGCCGCATACAGGTCTTCGTGCGAGCTTTCGGCAAACATGTCATTGCCTTTGACGTGGATATTGCATTCGGCACGTTGCCGTCGTTCCTTTTCCTTTTGTTTCTCTACCGTGAGGAGTACCTTGACATCAACCACTTGGTCAAAATGTCGCATGATTCGATCTAGCTTGGTCGTGACATAACTACGCAGGGCCGGGGTAACTTCAAGATGGTGACCGCTGATCGTCAAATTCATAAAAAGCCTCCAATTGCTCTCGGGTTAAAAATCTTGCCAGCCAGCGCCGCAAGAACAGAAACCAAAAATTCAAAATTTGATCGCTGTGAATTCACTATGCGCCCGAACCAGAGGAATTGCAACGCCTTTTTTTGGTAACGTCCTGCAACAGATGACATGCCGCAAAACGCCTTGTTACCTCGCCCAAGCCCAGTGGCCCGGTGCGATAATCAAAAAGGCACCACTTTGGGAGAACGCGCCTTGGAAAACGACCCCTGTCGGTAGCTTTCGCATTTAATTAGGGTTAAATTTAATTGGGGTCAGATTCCAATTATTTGACTCAATCAATTGAGCGTCGCTGCAGCTTTCGAATAATTGGAATCTGACCCCAATTAAATCCGGCCCCGATTGAATCGCCATGCTCAATATTTTCACGCTCGCCAACGGGAGACTCTTTCAAGAAGAAATCGAGTCCCTGGAAGAACTCTCCCAATTCCACCCGATCTGGGTGGACCTCGAATCACCCACGGTTGAAGAAAAGCGCTGGGTCAAGCAGTACTACGGCCTGTCCATCCCAGAAGACGCAATGGACGAGGACATCGAGGAATCCGCACGTTTTTACGCCGAAGACAACGGTGAACTGCACATTCGCAGCGACTTCTTGATTGCCGACGATGACGAACCCCGCACGGTGCGGGTTGCCTTTATCCTGAACCAGTTCAACGACGAGCTGAAGAGCAAGGGCGTGCTGTTTTCCATCCACGATGAAGACGTGCCGGTGTTCCGACTCTTGCGCATGCGGGCACGCCGCGCGCCTGGGCTGATTGAAGACGCCAAAGAAGTCTTGCTTAAACTATTTGATGCCGATGCCGAATATTCGGCTGACACGCTGGAAGGCATCTACGACGAACTGGAAAAGGTCAGTACCAAGGTGCTGTCCGGCGACGTGACCGATGCGCTGGCCGGCGAAGTGCTGGGCGCCATTGCCCGCCACGAGGACATGAATGGGCGCATCCGCCGCAACGTCATGGACACGCGCCGCGCCGTAAGTTTCATGATGCGCAGCAAGATGCTCAATGGCGAGCAGTTCGAGGAGGCACGCCAGATTCTGCGCGATATCGATTCGCTAGATTCGCACACGGCATTTTTGTTTGACAAGATCAACTTCTTGATGGACGCCACGGTCGGCTTCATCAACATCAACCAGAACAAGATCATCAAAATCTTCTCGGTGGCCAGCGTTGCGCTGTTGCCTCCGACCCTGATCGCGAGCATTTACGGCATGAATTTCAAGCTCATGCCCGAGCTGGATTGGACCTTGGGCTACCCTTACGCGCTGGCCTTGATGGTTGCGAGCGCGCTGGTGCCGATGTGGTACTTCCGTAAGCGCGGCTGGCTGAAGTAAGTCCAAAAAACAAAAGCGGCCCACGGGCCGCTGTGTCACTTGTCGCGCAACTCGCGGCGCAGGATTTTTCCGACCGGGGTCTTGGGCAACTCGTTACGGAACTCCACGACCTTGGGTTGTTTGTAGCCCGTCAGGTTTTCCTTGCAAAAGGCCCGCACGTCCGCCTCGGTCACATTGGGATCCTTGCGGACGATCACCAACTTGACCGCCTCACCGGTTTTGGCATCGACCACGCCCACGCACGCACACTCCATGATGCCCGGCATCTGCGCGACCACGTCTTCCAGCTCGGTGGGGAACACATTGAACCCACTGACCAGTATCATGTCTTTCTTGCGGTCAACGATCTTGAAGAAGCCGCGTTCATCGACAACGCCCACATCACCGGTCTTGAAGAAACCATCTGGCGTCATGACCTTGGCCGTCTCGTCCGGACGCTGCCAATAGCCCGCCATTACTTGCGGACCTTTGATGGCGATCTCTCCTGCCTGCCCGGCCGCGACTTCATTGCCATCGTCATCCAGCAATTTCATGAAGGTGTTGGGCAAGGGCATTCCAATGGTCCCGGTGTACTCCTTTGATGTCACCGCATTGCAACTGGCTGAGGGCGAGGTTTCGCTCAAGCCATAGCCCTCACAGATCGGGCAGCCGGTCTTCTCGAACCATAGCTTGGCGACCCCGCTTTGAACGGCAGTGCCACCACCCAAGGATATCTTCAGGTGGCTCCAGTCCACCGTGTTGAAGTCGGGGTGGTTGGCCAAACCATTGAACAGGGTGTTGACCGCCGGCAAGGAGTGGATCACATGTTTGCTCAACTCCTTGAGCACCGCAGGAATATCACGCGGGTTGGGAATCAGTATCAGCTTGCCGCCCATGCGCATGGACAGCATCATGCCTACCGAGAATCCGAAGATATGGTACAGCGGCAGGGCGCACACCGAGGTCGGTTGTTCACTGGCCGGAACCTGGCTCATCACCGGGTTGTTCCAGGCTTCGGACTGCAAGACATTGGCAATCACGTTGCGGTGCAACAGCACAGCGCCCTTGGATACACCTGTCGTTCCTCCGGTGTACTGCAGCACCGCGACATCGTCGGCTTTGATGTCCGGCTTCTTGAATGGTGCCTTGGTCCCGATGGCAATCGCCGCATTGAAGCGCACTGCGTCCGGCAGGCTGTAGGCGGGCACCATCTTCTTGACATTGCGCACCATGTAATTGACCAGTGCACCTTTGAGCAAACCCAATTGGTCACCCATGGCACACAACACCACATGCTTGACCGGCGTCGCCGCAATGCATTTCTCCAACGTGGTGGCGAAATTCTCAATAATGACAATGGCCTTGGCGCCGGAGTCCTTGAGTTGGTGCTGCAACTCACGCGGCGTATACAGGGGGTTGACGTTGACCACCACGAAGCCCGCACGCAAGATGCCGGCCACCGCCACCGGATACTGGGGCACATTGGGCATCATGATGGCCACGCGATCGCCCTTGGCCAGTCCCAGACTTTGCAAATACGCTCCAAAGGCCTGGCTCAGGCTATCGGTCTGGCCATAGGTCACATCCTTGCCCATGAAGCTGTAGGCGACCCGTTTGGCATATTTCTGGAAGCTTTCTTCCATCAAAGCCACCAGCGATGTATACGCCGAAACATTGACGTCGGCGGGCACGCCCTTTGGGTAACTACTGAGCCAAATGCGGTCTGTCATGCTTACCTATCCCAACTAAGAAGTAACCGGCTATTCTGCCTGTGAAACCCTAGGGGCGACACTTGAGAGTTTCCTAGTGTTTTCCCTAGTCAACATCAGGCTCTGAGCGCGGTCAACACCTCGTCCAACATCTTCTTGGCATCGCCAAACAACATGCGGTTGTTTTCTTTGTAGAACAGGGGGTTGTCGACACCGGCGTAACCCGAGGCCATGCTGCGCTTCATGACGATGGAGGTCTTGGCCTTCCAGACTTCCAGCACCGGCATGCCGGCAATGGGGCTGGTCGGGTCGTCCTGCGCGGCAGGGTTGACGATGTCGTTGGCGCCAATGACCATGGCCACATCGGTGCTCGGGAAGTCTTCGTTCAACTCGTCCATTTCAAACACAATGTCATAAGGCACCTTAGCCTCGGCCAGCAGCACATTCATATGACCCGGCATGCGGCCCGCCACGGGGTGGATGCCAAAACGCACATTGACGCCCTTCTCACGCAAGAACTTGGTGATCTCGAACACCGTGTGCTGGGCCTGCGCCACGGCCATGCCATAGCCCGGGACGATGATCACGTTCTTGGCCTCACGCAGCATTTCGGCCGTTTCGACCGCGCCGACCGGCACCACCTCGCCGGCGGGCTCGCTACTGGCACCAGCTGCCGCAGCCGGGGCACCACCACCGGTACCAAAACCACCGGCAATCACGCTGAAGAAGTTGCGGTTCATGGCGCGGCACATGATGTACGACAGAATCGCACCGCTCGACCCCACCAACGCGCCCACCACGATCAGCAGGTCGTTCGACAGCATGAATCCGGTAGCTGCCGCCGCCCAACCCGAATAGCTATTGAGCATGGACACCACCACCGGCATGTCAGCACCGCCGATCGCCATCACCATGTGGATGCCGAACAGCAAGGCGATCACCGTCATCACGATCAACGACGTCATGCCGACATTGACGGATGGTGCATTGAGGAACTCGCGCCCGAAATAGATGACCACCAGCAGGCCCGCCAGATTCAGAAAATGGCGACCGGGTAACAACAGCGGTTTTCCGCCGATCTTGCCCGACAGCTTGCCAAAGGCAATTACCGAACCGGAGAAAGTCACGGCACCAATCAGGATGCCGATGTAGATTTCCATCTCATGGATGGCCTTTTCCGCACCGCTGGCATGGGCTGCCGCGCCCGGATCGATGTAATTAGCGAAGCCCACCAGCATCGCCGCCAAACCCACCATGCTGTGCATGAAGGCGACCAGCTCCGGCATTTGCGTCATTTGCACAGCACGAGCCAAGTACAAGCCGACGCTGGCACCGACGACGATGGCGCCGACGATCCACGGAATACCCGCCGCAGTGACGTGTGGGCCGAACACGGTCGCCAGCACGGCGATGGTCATGCCGATCACGCCGTACAGGTTGCCGCGGCGCGAGGTCTCGGCATTGCTGAGGCCGCCCAGGCACAGGATGAAGAGTATGGTGGCTCCAATATAGGAGACGGTAGCTAGACTTTCAGACATGGTCATCCATCCTTATTTGCGGAACATCGCCAGCATGCGCTGGGTCACGGCGAAGCCGCCGAACATATTGATTGCAGCAAGCACGATGCCGCCGACGGCGAGCCAACGCACCCACTGGTCGGGCGGCATGCCGCCGGCCAGTGGCGGGGCGATCTGCACCAACGCGCCGATTGCGATGATGCTGCTGATGGCATTGGTGACGCTCATCAGCGGCGTATGCAAGGCGGGCTTGACGTTCCATACCACCATGTAGCCAACAAAGCAGGCCAGCACAAACACCGTGAAGTGGCCAAGGAAAGCCGCCGGCGCATTGGCGCCAATGAACCAGAACAACGCAGCGGCCACGCCGAACACGATGGCGGTGCTGCCGCCGGGTGCGGGCCCACTGCTCTCGCCATGGGCGGGAGCCTTGGCGGGCATCGCCGCCGGCTTGGTTGCAGGGGTTGCCGCAGCGGGCAGTTTGGGCGCAGGCGCTGGCCAGGTGATGGCGCCGTCCTTGGTGACGGTCAGGCCACGGATCGCGTCGTCTTCCATGTTGACGTTGACGATGCCATCCTTGGTCTTGCACAGCTCTTCGGTAAGGCGGAACAGGTTGGTGGCGTACAGTGTCGACGACTGCTTGGACAGGCGCGAGACCAAGTCGGTGTAACCCACAATGGTCACGCCGTGTTTGACCACAGCCTGGCCCGGTTCGGTCAGTTCGCAGTTGCCGCCTTGCTCGGCCGCCATGTCCACAATCACACTGCCGGGCTTCATGCTCTTCACCATCTCGGCGGTGATGAGCTTGGGTGCCGGCTTGCCGGGAATCAGCGCCGTGGTGATGATGATGTCCACCTCGCGCGCCTGTTTGGCGTACATCTCACGCTGGGCCTGCTGGAAGCCCTCGCTCATGACCTTGGCGTAGCCGCCACCGCCGCCGCCCTCTTCCGCGTAATCCACTTTCACGAATTCGCCACCCAAGGATGTGACCTGGTCGGCCACTTCAGCGCGGGTGTCGTTGGCGCGCACAATGGCGCCCAGGCCAGCGGCCGTGCCGATGGCAGCCAGACCCGCAACACCGGCACCGGCGATGAAAACCTTGGCGGGTGGAACCTTGCCCGCCGCCGTGATCTGGCCATTGAAGAAGCGGCCGAAGGCGTTGGCCGCCTCGATGACAGCGCGGTAGCCGGCAACGCCGGCCTGGGAAGTCAGCGCGTCCATCTTCTGGGCGCGGCTCAGCATGCGTGGCAGCGCGTCAATGGCCAGGACTGTTGCTTGCTTGGCCGTGAGCAGTTGCATCAGCTCGGGGTTTTGTGCCGGCCAGATGAAGCTGACCAGGGCACTGCCCTGGCGCATCAAACCGACTTCTTCGGGGCTTGGGCCGCGCACCTTGAGAACAATATCTGACGAAGCCCACAGGGCGGCCGCTCCTTCAACAATCTCAGCACCCGAGGCACGGTACGCGTCGTCGCTGAAATTGGCGGGGTCACCGGCTCCCGATTCGACCGCAACCTTGAAGCCCAGCTTGATCAGCTTTTCTACCACCTCGGGCACGGTCGCCACACGTTTTTCACCCGGGAAAATCTCGCGCGGTACGCCAAT
>Ga0207976_100758_pt1 | contig 9995 bp, 7 predicted proteins | sample LakWasMe94_HOW11_2_FD_183916 | JGI IMG/M metagenome (GOLD analysis project Ga0207976, IMG submission 183916) | Freshwater sediment methanotrophic microbial communities from Lake Washington under simulated oxygen tension - Sediment Metagenome... | ecosystem: Environmental > Aquatic > Freshwater >... | reverse complement strand
TTCCAGAATATGGGCGATTTCCGAAGGCGGTAAATGATTAAGTATCTGCTGCAATTGCGCCATGTTCTCTTTGCGAACCAGCGCTTCCACCAGACCATGATGCGGCATGTCCTGTTTATGCACCAAGTCTGCGATAAGCTTATGCTTTTGCAAAAGATCAAGCACAGCTTGATGGCTATTGTAGTATTTGGCGGCTGGTTCTTTTTGCATGTCAGAATAATGGCTTAGCGCAGTAGTTGGGCTGACGATAAGAATCAGGGCAATTGAAATTAAGGTAATTCTATCAAAGCGCTGTGATTTGTCGCGGTTTTTATGCCCGGTAATACAAGCCCCTGCAAATTACGCCTTACCGCGTTTCTATATGCATTTTACAAAGACTCCGCCAGCCGGATAAGTTCAGTCGTTTGTTGACGTATTTGACTGACCACCTGCTGATCCAATTGCTTTAACCAGCGCTCCGGAATCTGTCCAACACCGTATTTTGCGCCTGCCAGCATACCGACCAACGCGCCTGTGGTATCGGCATCCCCGCCCTGATTAACGGTGGCAATCAGGCAGGCTTCAAAACTGTCCGTGCTGAAAAAATAATGCAAAACCGTCTGCACGGTATCGACGACATAAGCAGAGGCTTTGCCCGAATAAGGGCTATAGGCAAATTCGCCGTGTTGACCGATCAAGCGTTCGGCTTCCTGTTTGCAAACGTCCGTATCCAGCCCGTTAATCAGGTGATTGACGATCCGCCCCAGCGTTAAGGTCGCCGCATTGGACAACGGGTGGTTATGGGTAATATGGCTTTGTTGCAAACTCCATAGACTAAAATAGTCCGGCCGATTTAAGGTCGACAGCACTACCGGCAGATTGCGCATGCACGCGCCGTTTCCCGCATCGTCATCGCGAGGCAAACCGTATAGTTCGCCGCTATCCCGATAGCGCATGATGCCGCGCCGACAGGTATTGCCTATATCCGGCGGGTCGCTTTCCATCCATGCGACAAAATTATCGGCGACGGCCTGAATGTTCCAACCCTGATGATCGATAATGGCTTGCCCTACGGCGAGCGACATTTGCGTGTCGTCAGTGATTTGGCCCGCTTCCAGGCCCAGCCAGCCGCCACCGATAATATCCCGATGCACGCCGTAGCATTTCTGGATTTGTTTCGGCGACATAAACTCGACCGTCGCCCCGAGCGCATCGCCGCAGGCAAAGCCCAAATAGGCTCCCAACGCCCTGTTCAATACTTTCTCTGTCGACATATTTCTCCCCCTTAACGCTGCACTTTGACCCGATAATCGCCGCCAATCACCAAGTATTCCGCTTCGCCGTGCAAAGCATGATGCGGCAACAGTTCATTAAAAAAAATCAGTTTAACCATCGGCACTTCAACTTCCAGAATATAAGCGCCGAATTCGCCGGCAATGCTACGGCGGTCGGTAAAGGAAACAATATTATTGAATCGCACGATTTTATGGGTTTTATCCTCATCCAGAACCAGCCAATCATCGTCCAGTGAATTGACGCCGCGATAAAGTGTTTTATGCGTCGCCGCCGGAAACTGAAAACGTTCGATAACCCACTGGCAATATTCGTAAAGAAGATCCAGCTGCATGTAAATGCAATTGTTGTGATAACGGCTGTTCATCTTTTCTTCGATATACATGATCCAGTCTTTGCTGATGAAACTGGCTATCTGCTGTTTATGATAAGTAGGAAACAGTCCGAAGCGACTTTCGACCCAGCCTTTAAAAACTGCGCCCTGAGCATTGTTCGAATCCAGCCCCCAATCCTGAATTAACCGGAGATAACTGTTACGGTAACGTCGTCTTCCCGAATGGTCGTTGCGTAGTCGTTGCTCTGTTTCAAAGCCGAAAACAACGCACATATAGTCTTGAAATATCCGGCCGCAGTCATCGCGTGTCGGCTGCCTGAGCAATTGCTCAAATAAACCTGAAGCCGATTCGCGGGTGCCTGCAATATGCAAGGGTTTGGGATTTTCGTTAAAGGCATGGCTGGCCATGCAAGCCGTCGCCAAACCGATTAAGTTGGTGCTGTGACCATGTTGGGAAATATCGGGCATTGGTAATTAGGAAAATCTTTTGGCATTGAGCGGGTAGATCAATTTTTACATCAAATTGCCGGTTTAGCCAGAATGAGTTCGAAAATGACCTTTTCGGCCGAAGCCATGGCAAAGTCTTTTCAGAGAAGGGAGCTTTCGCGCAAATATTTAAGTTTGTCCTCGTTCCCACGCGCTGCGTGGGAACGCAGTATGGGACGCGCTGCGTCCGCTTCGATATACTCTGCATTTCAGCCTGTTGACCACAACTCGCGACCCAGCGCGTGGAACGAGACAAAATTAATGGACTTCAAATTCAATCGGATAGCTGTTTCTCTACATCCATCCGACAATGCAAGATACGAACAACATCAATATCATCTGCAACTTTTCGATAGAAAATAATGTGTCGTTCAATACAAAATTTACGGTAATTTTTTCGGATTTCATCACAAGCCACACCTAAACCCGGCTCATCGGCTAACAGGTGAAAACAATTATCCAATATGCCAAGATACTTATTCCGCTGATCACGCCCCAAATTTCTTGCGTATAACGAGCAATAGATTTCAAACCATCCTTGGCTTGCTTTGTTAATCGAAAAGACGGCATTACGCGCCGTCTTCTTTATCAAGCTCGTCAATCAAACCTGTCAGCGAATAATTTTCAGCGATTCCGCTTTCTTCTCCTTCTATCAGCGCGGAACGTAAAGCAGCCAATTTTATTTCTTGAGCCTCCAAAAGCCTAAGCCCCGCCCTGACAACCTCGCTTTTAGAACCGAAGCGCCCTTCTTCGACGATGTCGGCAATGAATTTTTCAAAATGAAGTCCAATCGAAACGCTGGTATTTTTTTGCATAATCTATAACCTCACTTTCATCTATATACCAATTATTAATAACTATTGGTATTTTTACAAGCGTTTAATCCAGCTGGGCAACAGCTGGCTATCGGTGTAAAGCATGAGCGGATTGACGACATAAAGCTCGGCTATTTTCCGATCTGTTTTACAGATACTCGGCTAAATATGACGCAAGGAACCATCACTCACATTAATACTGAAGGCGCGACCGAAACCAATAACGTATCGCCCATTTTCCGGACGCAATGCAAACAAATGAAAATCCGATAATGAGCGCAGCACACTAACCACCTCGCCAAACTTATGCTGCAAGGCTTGTATCCGGTCTGCATAAATTGCATCGTCACGGATTATTTCGGTGACAATGCAATTTAGCACCGCCCGTTCTCGTGCAAAAAGGTTGGGGGATTCAGATTCCGGACGGATAAACAATATCGATGCCTGCGGGTTATTCAGCAAATTAACCGTATGGCAAGCCATCTCGCTGACATAGATATAAAAGACTCCGGCATCGTCACGCACAAAAGGTGCGTAACTGATGTCAGGAACGCCGGTTGCTGAAGCCGTCGACAGTAATAGCGTTTGCTGCGATGCCATCAGCTCCTGATAACGTTGGGTAATGTCTTCAAGCTCTTGTTTGCTTAGTTCGCTCATTGGTCACCTCCGTTAAGTCTAGTGTTGAGTTTATCGTATTGCCCATTTTCACTGTATGGGTTGCTGTGGGTTACGGCCATCGCCTAGCACAAACCTACGGCCCTAGGTTGTTATACTGAAAACCTCATTATTTTACTGCTGAGACCTTTTCCTCAATGCTCAAAACAAGGGTTAATAAATCAGAAACATCTTCGCGATCAAATTCCGGCAAGTTTCCTTGTTCATGTACGCCCTTATTCAGTAAACTCCATGGATACTTTTCTTTCAGTTGCTTAAGCTCATTATGTAATTCCTGAAGACCTTCAATTACTTTGACTGCCTTGGTCAAACTGTCAACCACTGTCGATAAATCAGGGCTATTTCCGGGAGCTCTCATTTTTACAGTAAGGTTGATATTCAGGGTTTTGCCTAACTTAATCCACAATTGCTCAGAAATACTTTCCATGGCACGTCTACAATTGGAGGCAACATCTTTCCGATTGTCTCTTTCCAACGCTTCTTTGGCGATCAGTAAATAGTGTTTTGAATCTCCTACAGAAATTCGTACCCCTCGCTCTTCCACAGAATCAGGGGGAACAAACCTGTAGCTCCTTACATCTTTACTAGCTGTTGAAGCTCCCAGTTTGTGTTCCAGCTTATTAATAAAATCTGGCCCATGGCAAGTAATGATATGTTGCCTATCTTTAAGATCAGGGTGGTTGAGCAGCAGTTCAGCAATGCCGCCCCGATGATCATCATCAATTGCATTTACAATATCGTCGAAAATCAGAAAACCCAAATTTTCTTTGACTGCCTTAGCTAGCAAGATAGACAAACCAAGTACTTTGATGTGTCCTTCGCTCAATATCAACAGTGCGTCATGAGGACGACCATCTCCCTGAAAACTAATCGAAATTTTCTGTTCTGGGGCAGTTGGTAATGAAAGCCAACCAAGTTTTTCAAAGTCGGGGTCGTGACCGTTGATAGTGTTGTAATAGTCACGCACCCTGTCGGAAAGCCCTTCGGCAAGTTGCACAGGGAGATTATTTCGGTAGGCTTTCAATTTACTGATTAGGTAACAATATGCGTCCAGATATTGCTTATTTATCTCAATTTTTTCTTTCTGTCCCTTGATTTCTTGTAATTTTGATTCATTGGTTGCGTAAAAACTTTTAATTTCAGTTTGTAGTTTATCCTTTTGTTCAGTCAGCGTTTTTTTCGCTGCCACAATATCATCGTATCTGATTTTGAAACCCTGATACTTTCTTAACGCCGCATCAATTGTGTCCTTTTCAGCACGTCTTTGCTGCAAAGTGGCATTGTAGTTATGCAGATCAGTATAGAGACTTTCCGTATTCTGAAACTCTTTTTCAATGTCTACTAGCTCCTTTTCGAGCCGTACCTTCCAGTTCTCGATTGTCGCGATGCTGATATAGTCAAATTCGGTAAATTCAGGAATTTTACGATCTTGATTGCTGATGGTTGCTTTCAGCGTGTTTATTTCCTTAATACTGATAGACGAAGCCTTACGGACTTGTTTTGAAAGGCTGCCGCCTAACTCCTCTATACGATTTTGCAACGCTGAAAGCTCACCCAGTTTTGCAAGCTCAGAAGCAGCATTTTCAAAAGGATTGACAAAAACATTGGCTATGGATGTTTTGCAAGCTGGGCAGATGCTTTTATCTGTTGTGGCATCCTGGGCAATCGACTCTATGGCACTGTACAAATTCTTGTAATTGACTTCTGACGAAATATTCCACAACCGTTCAAGTTCCGTTGTAAGTATACCAAGATCGGCCCGAATCTTTGATACAGCAAAAAATAATAAATCAATGGTGTAAAACTTCAGGTTGTCCGGTATATTTTCGGCTTTCTTCTCATGAAGATCATTGATAATACCGGATACATCATCCTCTCCGACCAAGTAGTTTTTCAGATCATTGAGAGAGGAAATACCTTCTTTCGCAACTTCATTAATTAAAATCTCAGCCGATTCGACATGGTTATCCATATCTGCATCAAGTTGAATAACTCGCTTTTCCGACAGCTCTATTTTTTGTGCCTCTGCTTTAAAATTTTCTTCTTTCTGATTGATCAGTGTTATGTATCGACTATCAAAATTATCGGTAAATTTATCGACAAAATCGCTGAACGCATCCAGCCCGAATAATGTAGCTATACGATCTTTTTGATTACTCGCTGTTGTAGCCGTGATGCGTGCAAAACCGTCTATGCGATTTTTCTCTACAAAAGAGAAACGGTAGACCGCAGAATTTGGTGGGACTTCAACCTTTTGTTTTTTCTCATCCAACCTATACACCTTTGGACGCACAGAGTAACTATTCTGGGTATTTTGAATATAGGTACCAAGTCGAATTCTTTTGGATTCCGCCTCTTCTATGCTATCCAGCAAGGCATATTCGAGGCCTTCACAGAAACTTGATTTCCCTGAACCGTTGGGGCCATACATAAATGTGTATTTTTTGTCGAAGACAAAAGATTCCTTAGTGGAAAAGCCTCTAAATGGACCAATTACTAATTCATCAATTCTGCTAACCCTTTCTGAATTTGTACGCCGGCTATTCAGATTGGGGAAAGCCGTAGACAATGTTTCGTGATTATTCTCAATTAGCCAACCAATTTTTTTGGCTCTAGCTCCGCCGTTAATCCCTAATGGAAAAATCGTATCAAAGTAATTAATCAACAGATTGAGAAACTTTTTCTGAATATCTGAAAGCGAGGACGATTCGAGTGTCATAATCCATTGTTCAAATTGGTATTTAAGGGCTATGTTGCTCATATGAAGTTATGACCTACTGAAATTTAAAAAAATTATATTAACTAACCACTTACTCAAAACATCTACCAACCACTGATTCAGGCTTTTATCAGAAGCAATCTTGGCGCTGCTAACTGCGACGTAGTTCAGGCGCAATAAAAATGGTTCAACTTCGTCATCCACAGGTATCCATAAATACTTTAAGCGAAATTACTCCTTTGCGTCTTAAGCCTTTGTCATCAGGGGTATAAAATCAGCGCCACCATTCAGCTCAACAAATTCGCCGCGAAACAGTTCAATATCCGAATCGTAAGTAATCACGGTTTTAACGCCGTTAATGGTCATTTGGTTAATCATGATTTCTCCGTTTGTCGCTCAGCCAATCGCGGCGTTTACGAACACCCTTCAATACCCCCCAACAATCAAAACACTACTTCTCCCCCCGCCCTGTTTTTCAACCACCACCTTAGCCCCAATCCGCTCAACCAAAATCGGCACATGCGAAATCACGCCGACTTTCCTGCCCAAGGCTTGCAGGGTATCCAAGCTGGCGATGGCTATGTCCAGCGTTTCCGGGTCCAGGCTGCCGAAGCCTTCGTCGATAAACAGCGATTCAACCTGGGTTTTGTTGGATGACAACGACGCCAAACCCAAGGCCAGCGCCAGCGACACCAGAAAGCTTTCGCCGCCGGACAGGCTGTGTACGCTACGCACGTCGTCGGCCATATCGCGGTCTATGATTTGCAGCTCTAGGTCGCTGCCCGGTACGCGTTGCAGGGCGTAGCGCTTGGCGAAGTCTTCAAGATGCTGGTTGCTATGCGCCAGCAATGCTTCCAGGGTCAGGCTTTGGGCAAACGTACGGAACTTTGCGCCGCTTTTCGAACCGATTAATTCATTCAGGCTTTCCCATTGATCCCAGCGATCTCGTTGGCTGTCCAGTTCCGCTTTCAACGCGCGCCCGGTTTCGATTTTTTTATCGTCTTCCCGCAGCAGAATGACTTGCTCTTCTTTTTGGCTATGCGCAAGCTGCCTTTGCTGCTGCAATTCGGCCGACAGTTTATAGGCGTCTTCTTCGGGTATTTCGACAGGATTGCTTTGTTGTTTCAAACAATCGTCGGCTTTAACTTTTAATAAGGCCGCGGACTCTTGCAGGCCTCGCTCCAGAGTCGCCATTTGGGCTTTCTGTGCAGCCAGCCAGTGCTCGTCTTTTTCCAGCAACCGGCTTAACTGCTCAAGATCGATGGCTTGCTTTTCCAGCGACTGGTTCAGTGCGCTTAGGGCTTTTTCCAGATTGCTGTAACGTCTGCCGGTCTCGGTTTGCCAGTGCTGCTGATTCTGTTTATGGGTCGCCAGCTCCGTTTCCGCCTGACTGACGGTATGACCAGCCTGCTGGTGAGCGGCTCTTGCGACCTGTAGACTTTGGTTAACGGTTTGCTCGTAACTGTCGGCGGTAAGCCTTGGCAACACCGCGTCGCGTTCGACTGACAGTTTTTGCTGTTCTTCGGTTTGGGTCTTCAACTCGGCCTGTTTAATCCGGTGTTGTTGCTGACATTGTTTCAGCGCCTGCTCGGCGAGCTTTTCATCATGGTTGATTTTTTCCAAGGCTTTGGCAGCGGTTTCAATCTGCTGTTCGGTACGCTGGAATTGCTGCGCTTTTACGGCGCAATCTTGCCTGAATGCTGCGGTGGAGTCCTGCAAACGAGATTGCCAGTCTTCCAACTGCCGGAACGGTGTCGCCAACAAATCGACAATCGCTTGCAGTTGTTTTCCCTGCTCCTGAATTCCGGCGGTGACATATTCCAGGTCGGCTTTATTTTTGGCGTACTGCTTATCCATCGTGGCGTATTCGGCAGACAGTTTTTCCTTATTCCGCTGATCCGCATCAAATAAATCCTGCACCGCTTTAAGCTGTCTTTGTAATTCGAGAGCCGCTTTTTCCTGTCGCTTGATTAGCTCCAACGCAGAATTGATTTGCTCGTTTTGAATTTTAAGTGCAGGTAAAAGCTGAATATCGGTAATGGCAAAATCAGGCGACTGCCAAGGAGGGTGGAAGTGTCGCAATCGGTCGGGAACCGATGCGACCTTATTGTGCATAGCTAATACGGCCCAATCATTGCCGCATTGAGCCAGTTTTGCCAGCGCCTCGGCCAGCTTTTCGGCCAGCGCTGTTTTTTGCTCCTGCCCCTGGCTGATGCTTTTGGTCAATTCGGCGGTAGTTTTAATCAGCGTTTCATTCAGGCTTTCCAGCTCGGCGACGCGTACTGACTGCGCTACGGCATGTTCATTGCCTATGCTGGCTTGATCTTTCCATGGATGCTCAAGCGCTCCGCAAACCGGGCAAGGCTGATCTTCCTGCAACAAGGTACGGAACTGTTCGGCGTTTTTATGCGTCGTTGCCTGTATCAGCTCCAAGGCCTTTTTTGCCTCGCTCAGAGCGATGCCGTTAGCCATCTGCTGCTGGTTTAATGTTTGCAGTTGTAGCGTGCTTTCATTAATCGCCTGTTCGGTGGCGGCCAGCTGATCCGTGTCCTGCTTGATAGCCTGTTGCAACTCCTGCGCATCGTTCGCCAGATTCAGGGCCCGCGTGATCTGCTCGCGCTTGATTTCAAGCGCATCTTTTGAGCGATGCAGGTCTTCAAGAGATTGCTTACTGTCCTGTGCTTTCAGTTGAACCAGCGCCTGTTGATGCAGTTCCAGTTTTTCGTGACTGTCATCAATCGCAAGCTTTAGCTCTGCCAGGCTGTGTTCATCTTTGGCCACCGCCAGCCTTAACTGCTCCGCTTTGAGTGCGTCGTCCGTTTTCCGGGCGTTCAGCGTTTGATAGCGTTCCAGCTCGGCATCCCAACGGCTCCATTCGGCTGAGATGGGTTTAATCGCCTGATTTTGTTCCAGCCATACGTTAAGCTGTTGCAGCGCCGATGTTTGTTCGGCCTGCCGATTTAGCAGGGCTTGATGCTCTTTTTTAGCGCCGTCCAACGCTTGAAGCAATTGATTTTCTTCTGCGGACAACGTGCCGACAGCTCTCCGGATAACATCAATACGGGTATCCAAGGCCCGCGCTTTAATTAATACGGGTTGCGCCTGCTGCTGTTGCTGTTCGGCTTCGGCTAATGCACCTGCCAGAGTGCTGAGCTGTTCCTTTGACGTTTGCAGCTTTATGTCAGCGGCGGCTTGCTGATCGACGCTGTCTTTGAGTTTTTGTTGGGCATCAAGGTGCTCGGCGTTTGCCGTTTGGTACTGAGCTAACAGCGGTCTTAAAGGCTGCGCGGCTTCGACTTTTTGTATTAACTGCCGCTCGACTTCTGCCGCATCCCACGCCTGTTGGCTGATTGTAAGTTCGTCACGGGCAACTCGCTCGGCTTCTTGCCGTTTTTTCAGTTCGGCATACCAATCGATGATTTTTTGGTTATGCTCGATTTGTTGATCCAGATCGGCCAACTGGCTGGTGAATTGGTCGCGTTGCTGTTCCAGCAGTTGCCGGGCTTCTTTATCCAGCGGGATTTGATCCTGCATCCGGCTTGCAATCAGGTTTAGCGCGTCTTTTTCCTGTCTGGCCCGCTCGAATGCGGCGATAGACAGTTCGGAATAAAGTTCGGTGCCGGTGATGCGCTCCAGCAAACTGGAACGCTCGTCTTTTTTGGCTTTTAAAAACGCGGCAAAATCGCCCTGCGCC
>Ga0207976_100756_pt1 | contig 10025 bp, 8 predicted proteins | sample LakWasMe94_HOW11_2_FD_183916 | JGI IMG/M metagenome (GOLD analysis project Ga0207976, IMG submission 183916) | Freshwater sediment methanotrophic microbial communities from Lake Washington under simulated oxygen tension - Sediment Metagenome... | ecosystem: Environmental > Aquatic > Freshwater >... | reverse complement strand
CAAAAGTATCCGAAAGTCGGCCATACCTGGGGTTGGTTCTGGATGTTTCCGTCCCCAACGCTGTCCATTGACCCGCGCAGTGGCGTAGAGCGGCGGCACCATTTGTTTGAAGAGCGACTGCAACGTGCTCTCAAGAAAGCAGTGCCGTTGGCGGGCATTTGCAAGCCGGTGTCAGTCCATACCTTGCGCCACTCGTTCGCCACCCATCTACTTCAGGCAGGCACCGACATCCGCACCGTGCAAGAGTTGCTGGGCCACAGCGATGTGAGCACTACCATGATTTACACCCATGTGCTCAAGGTGGCGGCGGGTGGCACGGCCAGCCCGCTGGATGCTCTCAATGCGCTTACGCACTGAACGCTTCAACAAAATATATCGCTAGCCCCCGTAAATACTGCGCAAGCAGCTATTGATTTTGTAGCTATTGCTCATCCAACGCCCCATGCTGCGTTAACCACTGCGCCACCAAAGCCGGCTCATGCAGCGTGCGCAACGCGTCATACGCCTCTTGCGCCTGCGGGTAGCGGTGGCGCATGAAGTTGAGCCATTGCTTCAGGCGCCCGGCCTGCTGGCGGCGCTCCAAACGGGCGACGACCAGTTGCCAGAAGCCGCCCATCAGCGGCAGTATGTCGGTCCATGGGACTAACGGTGCGGCATCACCCGCCAAACCGCTGCGTATGGCAAGAGCAAGGCCGGGGTCGGTCACTATGCCACGCCCCAGCATGAGGCTGTCGCAACCGGATGCCTGGCGGCAGCGGCGGGCGTCGTCCACGGTCCAGATTTCGCCATTGGCCACCACCGGAATCTTCACCGCCAGGCGGATGTCGTTGACGCGCTCCCAATACGCAGGTGGGCGGTAGGCGTCGGCCTTGGTGCGGGCGTGCACCACCAGCTCTTCGGCACCCCCCGCCTCCAGGGCCTGGGCGCATTCCACGGCGCGGGAGTCGTCGTTGAAGCCCAGGCGCATCTTGGCCGTCACCGGCATGGGCGCGGGCACGGCACGGCGCACGGCGCTGACGATGCTGTGCAGTTGTTCGGGGTATTGCAGCAGCATGGCGCCGCCGCCGTGGCGGTTGACAACCTTGGCCGGGCAGCCAAAGTTCAGGTCAATGCCGTGTGGTCCCAGCTCGGCCAGGCGGGCTGCGTTCTCGGCCATGCTCACGGGGTCCGAGCCCAGCAGTTGCGCACGCACCGGCACACCCGATGGCGTACACCCGCCGTTGGCCAGCTCGGGCATGATGCGCAAAAAAGTGCGCTCGGTCAGCAGCGTGTGCGTGACGCGGATGAACTCGGACACACAGCGGTCCACCCCACCCACACGGGTCAGGATGTCGCGCAGAACGAAGTCCAGCAGGCCCTCCATGGGGGCCAGATAAATAGCCACTTAAGCAGTTGCCGGCGTGCGGATCAGGTAGTCAAAGGCGCTCAGCGCGGCCTTGGCACCGTCACCCGCGGCGATAACGATTTGCTTGTACGGCGTGGTGGTGCAATCGCCGGCCGCGAACACGCCGGGCAGATTGGTGTGGGCCTTGGCATCGACAATAACCTCGCCAAACTTGCTGAGCTCCACCGTGCCCTTGAGCCACTCGGTATTGGGCACCAAGCCGATCTGCACGAACACGCCTTCCAATTCCACCAGGTGCTCTTCCCCGGTGGCGCGGTCCTTGTAGCGCAGGCCATTGACCTTGCCATCCGCGCCCGTAATCTCGATGGTCTGCGCATTGGTGTGGATGGTCACATTGGGCAATGTCTTGAGCTTGTTGACCAGCACGGCGTCGGCCTTCAACTGGTCGGCAAATTCCACCAGCGTGACGTGTGCCACGATGCCCGCCAAGTCGATGGCCGCCTCCACGCCTGAGTTGCCGCCACCAATCACCGCGGTGCGTTTGCCCTTGTACAGCGGGCCATCGCAATGCGGGCAGTAGGCCACGCCCTTGTTCTTGTACTCCTGCTCGCCGGGCACATTGACATTGCGCCAGCGCGCGCCGGTGGACAGGACCACGGTCTTGGCCTTCAACGTGCCGCCGTTGGCCAGCTTCACTTCAATCAGGCCGCCAGGCTGCGCGGCCGGGATGATCTGCTCGGCGCGTTGCAGGTTCATGATATCCACGTCGTAGGCGCGGGTGTGGGCCTCCAGACCCATCGCGAACTTGGGGCCGTCGGTCTCCAACACAGAGATGTAGTTTTCAATCGCCAGCGTGTCGTTGACCTGGCCACCAAAGCGCTCGGCCACGATGCCGGTGCGAATGCCCTTGCGGGCGGCGTACACGGCGGCTGCGGCGGCTGCGGGGCCACCGCCGACCATCAGCACGTCGTATGGAGCTTTGGCCGACAGTTTTTCGGCATCGCGTGCGGCGGCGCTGGTGTCGAGCTTGGCGACGATTTCTTCCAGAATCATGCGGCCGGAGCCAAACATCTGGCCGTTCAAGAAAACCATGGGCACGGCCATGATTTCGCGTGCCTTGACCTCCTCCTGGAAGGCGCCGCCTTCGATGACCGTGGTCTTGACCTTGGGGTTCAGGATGGCCATCAGGCTCAGGGCCTGCACCACGTCCGGGCAGTTGTGGCAGGTCAGGGACATATAGACTTCGAAATTGAAGTCGCCGTCCAGCGCGATGATCTGGTCGATGACGGACTGCTCCACCTTGGGCGGGTGGCCTCCGGTCCACAGCAGGGCCAGCACCAGGGATGTGAATTCGTGGCCCAGGGGCAGGCCGGCAAAGCGCAAGGCGGTGTTGGTGCCGGTGCGTTGCACGGTGAAGGACGGCTTGCGGGCATCTTGGCCATCCAGGCGCAAGGTGATCATGTCGCTGCGCAGGCTTTGGATGGTTTGCAGCAGGCTGAGCATGTCGCGCCCGGTTTCGCTGTCGTCCGTTGATGCCACCAGCTCAAACGGCAGTTTCACGCGTTCCAGGTAGCTGGCGAGCTGTGTCTTGAGTTCTTGGTCGAGCATGGTGGGTTCCTTCTTCAATACTACTATTTTGATAGCTGCTCACGCAGGTTTTACGGGGGCTACAGCCACTATTAGCCCATGAAAAAGCCGGACGGCAAGGTGCACACGCACCTTGACGCTGTCCGGCTTACTGTTGGGCCGCTTTTTCGCGCCGACCCGCGATATTGGGGTCAGAGCCGTCTGCGCTTCGCTGCGCGGATCCGACCCCAATATCGCTACGCTTTAGATCTTGCCTACCAAGTCGAGCGACGGCGTAATGGTCTTGGCGCCTTCGTTCCACTTGGCGGGGCACACTTGGCCGGGGTGGGCTGCGGTGTACTGGGCGGCCTTCAGCTTGCGCACGGTTTCCTTGACGTCACGGGCGATTTCGTTGGAGTGGATTTCCAGCGTCTTAATCGTGCCGGTGGGGTCGATGATGAAGGTGCCGCGCAGTGCCAGGCCTTCTTCGTCGATGTGCACGTCAAAGCCGCGTGTCAACGCGTGTGTGGGGTCGCCGATCAGCGGGAACTTGGCCTTGCCAACGGCAGGCGATGTCTCGTGCCAGACCTTGTGGGCGAAGTGGGTGTCGGTGGTGACGATGTAGACCTCGGCGCCGGCCTTTTGGAATTCTGCGTAGTGTTCAGCAGCATCTTCCACTTCGGTGGGGCAGTTGAAGGTGAAAGCGGCGGGCATGAAAATGAACACGCTCCACTTGCCCTTCAGGCTCTCGTTGGTCACTGTGATGAACTTGCCGTTGTGGAAGGCTTCGTTCTTGAAAGGCAGGACTTGGGTGTTGATCAATGACATGGTTTTATTCCTCTTGAAGTTACGTTCTTGGACTGAACAGGGTGAATCTTAGGTGGTCTGCGTCATTTAGTGGGTTGATTGATCCAATGACTTGGATTGCAAAAACCTATCAACCATGAAAGACCCGCTGGTGCATGCGGCGCAGGGACCACCACACACCGCCTGCCACGATAGGAATCGCGCCGGCGGCCGTCAATTCGGCGCTCCATGGCCAGCCCCAGTGTTGCGCGCCCTTGGCCAGGTAGCTGACCAGGCCGACGATGTAGTAGGTAATGGCCGCCACCGACAGGCCTTCGACCGTGGCCTGCAGCTTGATCTGGATGTCCTGGCGGCTGTTCATCGTGGCCAGCAGGGCTTGGCTGCTCTGCTGCTGTTCGATTTCGACCCGGGTGCGCAGCAGGTTGCTGATGCGCGAGACGCGCTGCGACAGCGCGTCTTGCCGGCGCGCCGACCAGGCGCAGGTGCTGCGTGCGGGGGTCAAGCGCCGGTCCATGAACTCGCCAATGGTTTGCATGCCGGCCAGGCGCGATTCGGTGATGTCGGCAATACGCTTGTCCAGCAGCTCGAAGTAGGCGGCACTGGCGGAAAAACGCGAGTGCGTGGCCGCGTGCTGGCTCTCCACCTCGCCGGCCAGACGGGTCAGGCGGTCCAGCAGCAGAGGCTCGTCGTTGCGGGTGGCTGAACGTATGGCCTGCGCCAGTTCAGCCAGTTCGCGCTCGGCAGAGGCCAGCACCAGTGAAGCCTCGCGCGCGGCGGGCAGGCCCAAGAGCGCTGCCATGCGGTAGGTTTCAATCTCCAGCAAACACTGCACCAGGCGCCCTAGCCTGCGCGGCGCCATGGCGCCGGCCAGCAGCACCATGCGCGAAAAGCCGTCGGCATGCACGGCAAAGTCGGTGTAGACCTCGGCAAAGCCATCGGCCACGGTAGAGGCCACCAACGTGTCCTCGTACAACACGTGCTTGACCAGTGAACCCGACTCAAAGGCCGCACTCGGCAACACCCACAGGTGCAGATTGGCCAGGCACTGGCCTGGCAGCGCGGCAAACCAGCGCTGTGGCACGGCGTCCAAGGCGGCCTCGGGCTCACGCTCACCAAAATGCGCATCAACGAGCTTGCGCATAAAGGTCCAGGTCACAAACTCGGTGTGCAGTTCCCAGCGCACGCGGTAGGGGCCCATGTCCATGCGCACATGGGTGGAGCCGGCCACGGGTTCGGGCAGGTGGTGGTCGCGCGCCAAGGCCGCCATATGCGCCCAACTGGCCTCGCGCTGGTCCGCGTCGCAGACCATGACCACATGCGAAATGCTGAGCGGCACCTCCATGGCCTCGGGCGGCCGGGCGTGGATTTCGTTGTGCAGCGCAACCCGCTGCGTATGCTGTGGCAACACTTCAATCTTCGACAAAAGCTTCTTCCCGTTTGGATTTGACCGATGGCAGCAGCACCACCACCAGCAACAGCGCGGCGGCTGCCAACAGACTGGCGGACAAGGGGCGCGTAATGAACACGCTCCAGTCACCCCGAGACAGCAACAGCGCGCGGCGCAAATATTCTTCCATCATCGGCCCCAAAATAAAGCCGAGCAATAACGGTGCCGGCTCGGCTCCGAGCTTGATGAACAGGTAGCCAATAAAGCCGAACAGGCCCACCATCCAGATATCAAAGGTGCTGTTGTTGGTGGAATACACGCCAATGGCACAAAACAACACGATGGACGGAAACAGCCAGCGGTAGGGCACGCTGAGCAGCTTGATCCAGATGCCGATCAGGGGCAGGTTCAACACGATCAGCATCAGGTTGCCGATCCACATGGACGCAATCAGTCCCCAGAACAGTTCGGGGTTGTTGGTCATGACCTGCGGGCCGGGTTGGATGTTGTGGATGGTCATGGCCCCGACCATCAAAGCCATCACGGCATTGGGCGGAATGCCCAGCGTCAACAAGGGGATAAACGATGTTTGGGCACCGGCATTGTTGGCCGACTCGGGAGCCGCCACGCCGCGGATATTGCCTTTGCCAAACGGCACCTCACCGGGACGCAAGGGGGTTTTCTTTTCCAATGTGTAGGCGGCAAAGGCCGCCATCACCGCGCCGCCGCCGGGCAATATGCCCAGCAAAGAGCCCAAGGCCGTGCCGCGCAACACGGCGGGCACCATGTTCTTGAAGTCTTCCTTGGTGGGCCACAAGCCGGTCACATTGGCGGTAAACACCTCGCGTTCACTTTCGTGCTTGCCCAGGTTGCTGATGATCTCGCCATAGCCAAACACGCCCATCGCAATGACGATGAAACCGATGCCATCGGTGAGCTCGGGAATGTCAAAGCTGAAGCGCGGCACACCGGAGTTCACATCGGTGCCCACCATGCCCAACAACAAGCCCAACACAATCATCGCAATCGCCTTGAGCAGCGAACCCGAGGCCAGCACCACGGCACCAATCAGGCCCAAAATCATCAAGGAAAAATATTCGGCCGGGCCAAACTTGAAGGCCAGTTCGGTCAGCGGTGCGGCGAAGGCCGCCAGAATCAGCGTGCCCACGCACCCGGCAAAGAACGAGCCCAAACCAGCCGCCGCCAAGGCCGGCCCGGCCCGGCCATTGCGCGCCATCTGGTAGCCGTCAATCACCGTCACCACCGAAGAAGACTCGCCCGGCAGATTGACCAAAATGGCCGTGGTCGACCCCCCGTATTGCGCACCGTAGTAAATGCCCGCCAGCATGATCAAGGCCGAAACCGGCGGCAACGCATAGGTAGCGGGCAACAGCATGGCAATGGTGGCCAGCGGGCCGATGCCGGGCAACACGCCAATCACGGTGCCCAGGAAACAGCCTACGAAGGCATACATCAGGTTCACGGGCGTGAACGCCACACCAAAACCCAGCGCCAGATTGTTGAACAAGTCCATTGAGAATAGTCCTAATCAGACGCCAAGGAAGGCGGGCCAAACGGGGAACTGCAGGTTGAGCAGTTTGATGAAGGCGAGGTAGCTCATGACGGCCAGAACCGTGGCCAGCACAACCGCTTCCTTGAACTTGAATGCGTCACCGGCCAGGCAGGCGATAAAGGTCAGTGCATAGATGCCGGCAATCAGGCCCATGGGCGGCAAATGGATGATGGGCAGGCCACCAATCATGGCGCCAAACACCAGGTTGGCCAGGATGATGAAGACCAGCGGCTTCCAGGCAAAGGCACCGACCTTGTCACCGTCCACGGTTTCCACGACCAGCGCCTTGAAGGTGATGACACCACCCAACACGGCCAACAGTACCCCCAATACCAGCGGAAAGTAGCCCGGCCCCATGCGTGCACCATTGCCTATGCTGTAGCCGCTGGCCCCCCAGGCAAAGGCCACTCCAACCCCCATGAACATGAGGCCGGAAAAAAAGTCTTTTTGGCTTTTGATATTCACTCAAGCATTCTCCTGACGTCCAAGCGCTGTCGCACTTTTTGAGCGGCCCAGTGTGCCACAAAGCCCCGGGGCGCCCTGCCCGGGGCCAGGCGCCGGCACGTGGTTGGGCTGTGCTACGCTTGCGCCCACTTTAGAAACCCCTTACCGCCCCATGCCCGACATCCTGCTCAGCGTCAACAACCTGCACAAGTCCTTTGGCAACCGACAGGCGGTCAAGGCCGTGTCGTTTCAGTTGGCCAAAGGGCAGACCCTGGGCCTGCTGGGCCCCAACGGCGCGGGCAAGTCCACCACGGTCGGCATGATCAGCGGCCTGCTCCAGCCCGACCAGGGCGAGGTGATGCTGGGCGGGCAACGGATGGCGCAGGGCAATAACGCTGCCAAGCAAATAATGGGCCTGGTGCCGCAAGACCTGGCCCTGTACGACGAACTCTCGGCGCGGGAAAACCTGCGCATCTTTGGTGCGTTGTACGGCTTGACCGGCGCCACACTCAAAAAGCGCTGCGCCGAAGTGCTGGACTTGGTGCAGCTCAGCGACCGCCTGGCCGACAAACCGTCCACGTTTTCCGGCGGCATGAAGCGTCGGCTCAATATCGCGGCCGCACTACTGCACACGCCGCAACTGCTGATTCTGGACGAGCCCACCGTGGGCGTGGACCCGCAAAGCCGCAACGCGATCTTTGACAGCCTGGAGGCCCTGAAACGCCAAGGCTGCGCGCTGATCTACACCAGCCACTACATGGAAGAAGTGGAACGCCTCGCCGACCACATCGTCATCATCGACCATGGCGTGGTGATTGCCGACGAGTCGCCCGCCGCGCTGTACCAGCGCCTGCCAGCCCAGGCCGCACTGCGCGTCACGCCGCTGGCACCGGTTCCCGAGCACACCTTGCACGCACTGAAGTCCCTTGCGGCCGTTGCGGAGGTCACTGTCGAAGGTTCAGACTTGTTGATTGGCCTGAGCACGGCGGACCAGGCACAAGACGTGATGCTGTGGTTGACCCAGCAAGGTTGCCGCACGGCGCAGTTCTCCACCGCGCGCACCAGCCTGGAAGCCATCTTCCTGACACTGACCGGCCGCTCGCTGCGCGACGCCTGATACCCCGCCGCCAATCGATTCCATTCCTGAGACCACGCCCATGACCGCATTGATTGCACTGGTTCGCAAAGACCTGATCCTGTTCCTCGGCGACCGCCGCGCCCTGCTGCTGAACCTGATCATGCCGATTGTGTTGGGGGCCTTTTTTGGCTACCTGTTTGGTGGCTCTGGCGTGACCGAGAACGCCAAGATCAATGTTGCCGTCGTGTCGCAAGACAACAGCCCAACCAGCCAAAAGATCGTCGCCGGTTTGAAGACGGACACCGCCCTCACCGTGCTGGAAATGCCGTTGGCCGAGGCGCAGGAAAAAGTGCTGAAGGGCAAACTCAATGCGGCCGTTGTGATACCCGCAGGCTTTGGCGACGCCGCAGGCGCGGCCCTGTTTGGCACCAAGGCCAAACCCGAAATCACCATCTATTACGACCCATCGCAGTCAGCCGTGTTGGCCATGGTCAAAGGCATGCTGACCCAGCACGTGATGCAAAACGTCAGTGCCGAAATGTTCAGCGGCGCCGGTGGCCAAAAGATGGTGGACGAGAACATTGCCGAGCTGGAAAAAGAGGCGTCCAACAACCCACGCAGTGCGGAACTGCAAGAGTTCTTGAAGAGCGTGCGCACCTTCCAGACGCGTAATGCAGCGGCCAAGACCGCCGACACCGACAAGGGTCAACCTGAGCGTGCGGCTGGCCTGTCCATGCCCTTCACCACCACCGACCAGGCCATGAGCGCGGGCCCCCAAAAATACAATGGCTACGCCCATGCGTTTGCCGGCATGGCGGTGCAGTTCATCCTGTTCATGGGCATAGACGCCGGCATTGGCGTGCTGCTGGCGCAGCGCCAAGGCTTGTGGAACCGGTTATTGGCATCACCGATCACCGTGACCACGGTGCTGACGGCCCGGGCCACGTCCGCCGCACTGATTGCCTTGGGCCTGCTGCTGTTTATCTTTACCGTGGCGGCCTTGTTCTTCCAGGTGCAGGTGGCCGGCAGCATGCTGGGCTTTCTCGGTGTGGCCGTGTGCTTCGCGCTGGTAACCGCCACCTTTGGACTGCTGATTGCCGCCTTCGGTAAAACCCCGGAAGCGGCACGTGGCATGGCCACCTTTGCCACACTGATCATGGTGATGCTGGGCGGCGCCTGGGTGCCGGCCTTTCTGTTCCCGCAATGGCTGCAAAGCCTGACCCTGGCGGTGCCGACCCGCTGGGCGGTGGATGGGCTGGACGCCATGACCTGGCGCGGCCTGCCGTTGGACGCGGCCTGGGCGCCGATGCTGGCGCAACTGGGTTTTGCGGTCTTGTTCGGTGGCCTGGCGCTGTGGAAGTTCGGCAAGCAGCGCGGCGGCACCCGGGCCTAACAGACCGCCTGCAGTCTGGTACGAAAACGGTCAGCGCTGGTGGGCGTTGCGCTCTTCTTCGCGCTTACGCTCCATCTCCTTGAAACGCAGGCACTCGCTGGTCTGCCGGAAACGGTCTGACTTGCACTGCTCGGCGATACACGCAATACGGAAGATAAACACCTTGTCCGCACAGACCTGACCGGCTGCGGACGGGCCCGCGCCATTGCTGGATGCGGGCGGTGGCGTGGGTGCCACCGGTGTGGACTCGTGTGCACCGTCTGGCCCATTTCCCGCAGACGGCGCACTGGCCTTGGGTTTGACGGGTCGCAAAGCATTCGACGCAGCAGCCGACGCTGCAGACGCTGCGGATGCCGCCGTTGTGGGTTTGGACGCGCCATGCGCCGGCCGCGAGGCGGCCGCGGCCGGTTTGGACGCGCTGGTGGAAGCGGC
>Ga0207976_100753_pt1 | contig 10061 bp, 8 predicted proteins | sample LakWasMe94_HOW11_2_FD_183916 | JGI IMG/M metagenome (GOLD analysis project Ga0207976, IMG submission 183916) | Freshwater sediment methanotrophic microbial communities from Lake Washington under simulated oxygen tension - Sediment Metagenome... | ecosystem: Environmental > Aquatic > Freshwater >... | reverse complement strand
CGCGCACCTGGCCCTCAGCACTGGGTACGAACCGCTGGCTCAGCGCGACCCGGCGCAGGCCGCAGGCACGGCTGACGAACTCGGTCTGCAGATCGTCCTTGCGGTTGAACGCGATAAACGGGATCTGCCGAAAGTTGTGCGGCGTGAGCCCGTTGGGGCAGTGGGTCTTGGCATACTCTGCGCTGGCCACCGCCACGTAGTGCATGATGCCCAGGGGCAAGACCTTGCAGCCCCGCAGCGCCTGTTTGAGCGTGGTGACGCAGCCCAGTACCTGGCCTTCGCGCAACCACTCGTGGGTGAAGTCCTGGTCGTCCGTGATGATTTCGAGCGGCAAGCCCTCGCGCACCAAATCTCCCAATGCGGGCAGCGCCCAGGTCGCGATGCTGTCGGCATTGATGGCGATGGAAATGCGGTCTTCTTCGCGCATGGGGCCGGCACCGGGTGTCAAATCCTGCAAATCGGTTTCCAGGTCGGCGCGCAGCAAACGCATCTGCATCGCGTGCTTGATCAGCAGGCGTCCGGCTGACGTAGGTTTGATGGGCCGACTGCGTACCAGCAGCACGGTGCCGACTTGGGCTTCCAGCGCGCGCAGGCGCTGCGAGACGGCCGATTGGGTGACCGACAGGCGCACTGCCGCCCGCTCAAAGCCGCCCTCTTCCACGATGGCCGCCAGGCATTCCAGCGCGTCCGAGTCAAAGGTTCGCATCATTTATTTCCGCCCAAGGGTTTCCAGTTGCAAACGATGACAGGCAGCGGTGCCGCCTGGCGTGTGCTCTCTGCAGGTCATTAGTTTAACTAATGTTTGTAGAACCCCGAAAAACGTTCGATTTGTGACGGTGCACACCGCGTGGACGCAGAGCAAATGGGTGGCGGTTTGAACTTATGGCCTAATACTGCCTTTGCAAACTTAGTCAGGACCGTTAAATGGGCAACAAAATCGTCACCGAAGCAGACCGTAAACGCACTCCACGTCCCACGCCCTTGCCAGGTGTGAGCTTGCCAACCGGCGGCCGCGGCCAACGCGTCAGCCTGGAGCGCGGCGTCGCGACACGTAGCAAGAAGAACCCCGGCAAGCGCTCCAAAAAGGGCGGCTAGTCCTTTAAGCCCCCACGCTCCGCCGTTGCACGGGTCGCTGCCCCCCGAGGGAGCTAAATCCGCTTGGGGCGGCCCTGCGCAGGCAGGCCGGGAGCCGCAGCCATCAGCCCCGGGGGGGTCAATTTGGCTACGTCGCACTTCGTGAGCCCTTGGGGCGGCCCGGCGGGAAATTGCCATTTCCTTTCGGGTTGCACTTGTTGTCATCGCGCACGCCAGGGGTATGGGCTTGTTCCAGGCACTCTCGTAGTGCCCGCGTCGCCCGTGCAATTTGCGGCGAACGCCGCGTAATCGCGAAAAACTGGCAGTCGTATCGAAACACCGCCGGGTCGATGGCGCGCATCTGTCCGTCGCGCACAAAGCTCTGCGCATAGTGGTCGGGCAAGAAGCCCAGAAATTTCCCAGACAAAATCAGCGTCGCAATGGCTTCCTGGTCAAAACCGGTTGCCTTGCGTGACAGGCGCACCTGCTGGCTGATCTCCATGTTTGGCGAGTGGTAGCCCAGGCCGGCAAATTGGTGGGCGCGTAAACCATCCCAGTCCCGCGGCATCACCGCGGCGCCAAACAGCGGGTGGGCGCTGCCGCAGTACAACAACATCACCTCGTCAAACAGCCGTGTGTACTCCAGCGTGTCCGAGCTGCGGTGGCCGGGGATGATGCCGATCTGGTACTGCCCGTCCAGCACGCCGCGCTCGATAGCGGTTAGCGTCCCTACATGCAGATTGAGGGCCACGTCCGGTGCCTCCTCGGTGAACAGCGCAATGGCCTGGGCGATGTGACACTGCGGATTGCTCGCGGTCTTGTCGAACATGGCCACATGCAATTGCCCGCCCATGCGTTGGTGGATATCGTCCACCCCGCTGCGAAAGGCGTCCGTCGCCGCCAGCAACTGCGTGGTCTGGATGTAGATCTGCTCGCCCTCCGGCGTCAACGCAAAGCCGGCCCGCCCGCGTCGGCATAGCGTCAGGCCCAGGCGTGTCTCCAAGTCCTTGATGTGCCGGCTGACGGTGGACGTGCCAATGTTCAACTCCAACTCCGCCGCCGCCATGCCGCCGCAGTCGACGACTGCGCGGAAGACCCGCAGCAGGCGCAAATCCATGTCGCTGATTTGGCCCAGCACAGCACGGCTCTTTGATTTCATAAATTGCTAACTAAATAGTGATAACTGTAGCTTTATAAGAGTAACAGAGCGCACCACAATGGCCTAGTCCCCACTGAAAGACCTCCCGCCATGAAGCTCAACGACACCACCCCATCGACCACCGTCACCAGCACCAGCCCCTACCCCGGCGATGCCGCGTGGATGGACGCGCATTGGATGCCCTTCACGGCCAATCGCAACTTCAAGGCCAATCCGCGCATGATGGTCAGCGCCGAGGGCGCCTATTACACCGACAACCAGGGTCGCAAGATTTTGGACGGCCTGTCCGGCCTGTGGTGCTGCGGCCTGGGCCACGCTCGCCCGGAGATCACCGAGGCAGTCAGCCGCCAAATCGGCACCTTGGACTATTCCCCCGCCTTCCAGTTTGGCCACCCCCTGTCTTTCGAGCTGGCCAACAAGATCCGCGAATTGATGCCCGCCGGCCTGGACCATGTGTTCTTCACTGGCTCCGGCTCCGAATCGGCCGACACCTCCCTGAAGATGGCCCGTGCCTACTGGCGCGCCAAGGGCCAGGGCACCAAGACACGCCTGATTGGGCGCGAAAAGGGTTACCACGGCGTCAACTTTGGCGGCATCTCGGTGGGCGGCATTGTCGGCAACCGCAAGACCTTTGGGCAAGGCGTGGAGGCGGATCACCTGCCGCATACGCAACCGGCAGCTGGTTCGTTTTACAAAGGCATGCCAACGGCCGGAGCCGAGTTAGCAGACGACTTGCTCAAGCTCATCGCACTGCACGATGCATCCAATATCGCGGCCGTCATCGTGGAGCCCATGTCGGGTTCGGCTGGCGTCGTGATTCCGCCGGTCGGCTATTTGCAGCGCCTGCGCGAGATCTGCACCGCCAACAACATCCTGCTGATTTTTGACGAGGTCATCACCGGCTTTGGCCGCATGGGCGCCTACACCGGCGCGGCCGCCTTTGGCGTGACGCCCGACATCATGAACGTGGCCAAACAGATTACCAACGGCGCGCAGCCGTTGGGCGCGGTGGTTGCCAAGAAGGAGATCTACGACACCTTCATGGCCCAGGGTGGCCCGGACTACATGCTGGAGTTCCCACACGGCTACACGTATTCCGCCCACCCGGTGGCCTGCGCCGCCGGCATCGCGGCGCTGGACGTGCTGGTCAAGGAAAACATGGTCGAGCGCGTGGCGGCGCTAGCGCCGTATTTCGAGCAGGCCGTGCACAGCCTCAAGGGGGCAAAACACGTGGCCGACATCCGCAACTACGGTTTGGCCGCTGGCATCACGATTGCCGCGTTGCCCGGCGAGCCCGCGAAACGGCCCTACGAGATTGCGATGCGCTGCCTGGAAAAAGGTTTCTACGTGCGTTACGGTGGCGACACCATCCAGCTAGCCCCCCCCTTCATCATCGAGAAGGCCGAGATTGATAGCCTGGTGAATGCGCTGGGCGAGGCATTGAACGCAACGACCTGATATTGAGTGCTCCTGTATTGATAGCGATGTACGTAATTGATACGAGGGCTAGCGCCACATTCTTTATATAGACTCTCTGGAAACACCATGTCTCAACTCCCCACCATAGGCCATCTGATCGACGGCCAACTGACGAACGGCAACGCCGATGCGCGTTCGCAAAGCGTCTACAACCCGGCGACCGGCCGCGCCGAAAAGCGCTTGCTGTTGGCCGACAAGACCACCGTGGAGCAGGCCATTGCGTCCGCGCAGGCCGCATTCCCAGCCTGGCGCAACACGCCACCGCTGAAGCGCGCCCGCGTCATGGGCAACCTCAAGGTGCTGCTGGAGCAACATGCCGAAGAGCTGTGCGCGCTGATCACCGCCGAGCACGGCAAGGTGCTCAGCGACGCCGCCGGCGAGCTGCAACGCGGCATCGAAAACGTGGAATACGCCAGCTACGCGCCCGAGTTGCTCAAGGGTGAGCACAGCAAGAACGTAGGCCCCGCCATCGACTCCTGGAGCGAATTCCAGCCCCTGGGCGTGGCAGCCGGCATCACTCCCTTCAACTTTCCGGCCATGGTGCCGCTGTGGATGTGGCCCATGGCCGTGGCCTGCGGCAACACCTTTGTGCTCAAGCCCTCGGAGCGCGACCCCAGCAGCACGCTGCGCATCGCGCAATTGGCACTCGACGCTGGCCTGCCTCCGGGTGTGTTGAATGTCGTCAACGGCGACAAGGAAGCCGTGGACACCTTGCTGACCGACCCGCGCATCAAGGCGGTCAGTTTTGTCGGCTCCACGCCGATTGCCGAATACATCTACACCACCGGCTGCGCCCACGGCAAACGGGTCCAAGCCCTGGGCGGCGCCAAGAACCACGCGGTTGTGATGCCGGATGCCGACCTCGCCAACGCGGTGAATGCGCTGATGGGCGCAGCCTACGGCTCCTGCGGCGAACGTTGCATGGCCATCCCGCTGGTGGTGGCGGTCGGTGATGCCACCGCCGATGCGGTTGTGGCGGCGCTGAAGGTCGAGATTGCCAAGATGCAGGTCGGCCCCGGCACCGATGCCAAGAGCGACATGGGCCCCTTGGTCACCAAGCCGCATTTCGAAAAGGTCAAGGGTTATGTCGACCAGGGCGTGAAGGAAGGCGCTACGCTGGTGGTGGATGGCCGTGGCGTGACAGTGGCCGACCATGAAGATGGCTACTTCCTCGGCCCCTGCTTGTTTGACCACGTCAAGCCCGGCATGGTGATCTACCAGGAAGAAATCTTCGGCCCGGTGCTGGGCGTCGTGCGCGTCAAGACCTTGCAAGAAGCCATGGACCTGATCGACGCCCACGAATACGGCAACGGCACCTGCATCTTCACCCGCGACGGCGAGGCCGCACGCTACTTCACCGACAACATCTTGGTCGGCATGGTGGGTGTCAACGTGCCGCTGCCGGTGCCGGTGGCTTACCACTCGTTTGGCGGCTGGAAGCGTTCACTGTTTGGCGATTTGCACGCGTATGGGCCGGACGCCGTGCGTTTCTACACCAAGCGCAAGACGATTACGCAGCGCTGGCCGAGCGCGGGTTTGCGCGAGGGGACGGTGTTTGCGTTCCCCAGCAGCCGCTGAGTGTCAGGGCAGCGGTGCGCGGCGCTGCAGCTTACGCCAGCTTGGTATAAGCCACGATCTCCGGTGCACCCGCCAGCAGCGGCCCCGCTGCGGCGAACGCCGCGCCGACGTGCGGCGTTGCCATGTGGGCTGCCGCGTCGGCCGGGGTTTTCCAATGTTCCACGGTCTGGAAGATGTGCGGCGCCTGCTCCTGGCAATACACCTCGTACTGCACGCAACCGGCTTCCTTGCGCGATTGCGCTGCGAGCTCGGCCAGGACCTTGCCGGCCGCCTCGGCGGCTTCGGGCTTGACGGTGAGTCGGGCTAAAACGTAGTGCATAAGGGTCTCCTTCGCGGTGTTGCAAAAGTCTATTCTGGCACCATCGCGCGGCCTGTCAGAGGCCGGTGTCGCTGACGTTCGGGGCACCAACAGACCAACTGCGATACCCGTCATCAGCCCACCCCGCGCAATGCCGCCGCGCATGGCCAACATGAACAGGCTCACCGACTGGCCCCGAATGCGCCCACCGAGAGACTGACGTGGCTGATATCCCCCTGAAATACCTCCTTCACCAGCACGGGACAAAAGGTGATCAAAGGCGCACACAACTGGCTGCCGGCAAACCTGAAGGTGCCAAAGCGCCGGGTGCGCAGGAGCCGTAGCGAATTGCCGAAGGCGTGATCAGACATGCTGCATAACACCCACTGCGCCCGTAGATACGCGATCTCAGGCGTTTTCCAGCAAGATCTCTTCCATGGTGTGCGCCGCGCGCTTGCAGCCGGTCAAAACGGCGTCCTGGGTAAAGTAAAAGCGCCGCATCTTCATCGCATGCCAGGCCGCCGCGTCATCCCCTTCCTCGCGGAACAGCTTGGTGATGGCTTCGCGCATCACCTTGTTGGCTTGGGAGCACAGGGCATCGATCTCGGGACACAAAGCCGCAATCTGTGGTGCCTGCTCGCGGTCGGCCATTGCGATCACGGCGCGGTTGAGGCGCAGGCAGGCATCCGACGCAAGGGACGCCATGGCGCGCGCCTCAGACGTGGAGTCGCTGATGTTGTACATGGTGATGGCATTGGCCACGCTTTGCAGCGTGTCCAGCACGCGGTCCAGGTCCAGTATCAGCGTGTGCAATTGGTCGCGGTTGATGGGCGTGGTGAATGACTCGTACAGCAGCTTGATGAATTCGGCCTTGATGCCGTCGGCGCTGGTTTCGTTCAGGTTGACTTCATCGATCAGCGTGGCCGTCGGTTCGCCCTGACTGCCCAGGCAGGTGATGAGTCGCAAGGTGGCACTGGCGCCCGCCACCAGCCGGTCCGTGTGCGCCGCCAGCAGATTGAAAAAAGTGGCCCGCTTGGGCATCACGTTGTTGAGCATGGCCTTTTCCTTGGCAGATTGAGAATTTGCGGGTCAGACCACTCGCACAGCGATGTGCTCTGACCCCAACTGATTAGAGAAAGCTGCGGCCCACATACCAGAATGCGGCCGCAATCAGACCGGAGGCCGGAATGGTCAGCACCCAGGCTATGACCAGATTGAAGGTCATGGACCAGCGCACGGCCTTCACGTCTTGTGCCGTGCCGACGCCGACAATGGCCCCCGTGATGGTGTGCGTGGTGGACACCGGAATGCCACCCCAGGTCGCCAGTGCCAGGCTGATGGCGCCGCCCATGGACGCGCAGGAGCCGCTGATGGCGTTGAGTTTGGTGATCTTGGTGCCCATGGTCTTCACAATGCGCCAGCCGCCCAGGTAGGTGCCCCAGGCGATGGCGCCGTAGCAGCCGTACACCACCCAGTTGGGGAGCGTGGCCACGTCCGGTGTGGCCAGCCCGGCGGTGATCAACAATAGCCAGATGATGCCTATGGTCTTTTGCGCGTCATTGCCGCCGTGGCCCAGGCTGTAGGCGCCTGCCGCAAACAGTTGGCCATAGCGGAACCAGGTGCTGGCCTGGTGGGGTGATTTGTTTCTAAAACCCCAGGCCACCGCCACCATCAACATACCGCCAATGAAAAAACCAACCAACGGCGAGATGACGATGAACAACAGGATCTTGCCAAAGCCGCCCCAGACAATGGGCGCAATGCCGCCGGCCTTGACCACCGTTGCACCGACCAGCCCGCCGACCAGCGCGTGGGACGACGACGACGGAATGCCGTAGTACCAGGTGATGATGTTCCAGGCCAGTGCCCCCATCAACGCGCCAAAAATGACGTAGTGGTCGACAAACATGGGGTCTACCGTGCCCTTGCCGATGGTGGCTGCCACCTTGAGCTGGAACACCCACAGGGCAATGAAGTTGAAGGCGGCCGCAAACAGCACCGCCTGCTTGGGTGTCAGTGCACCGGTGGCCACAATGGTGGAGATGGAATTGGCGCCGTCATGAAAGCCATTCATGAAATCAAACGCCAGCGCGACTGCAACCAGCAGTACCAGCGACCAGATGCTGATGGAGAGATGTTCCATGGGGGGTGTACTCAGGAGTTCTCGATCAGGATTTCTTCTATGGTCTTGGCCGCGTCCTCGCAGCGGTCCAACACTTCCTCCTGCAAGGCATAGAACTCCCGCATCTTCAGCGCCGTCCAGACCGAGCCCCCATCCTTGAACAGTTGGGTAATGGCCTTGCGCTGCACGCCGTCCGCCTGCGACTCGATGGCGTCAATTTCCTTGCACAGGCCCACGGTTTCGGGGTTGCGCTTCTTGTCCGCCAGTGCAATCACCGCGCGGTTCAGGCGCATGCAGGCGTCGGCGCCCAGCGATGCCATCTCGCGCGATTCGGATGTCGATTGTGTGATGTTGTACATGCCAATGGCGTTGGCCACGCTCTTCAAGGCATTGAGCACATTGTCCAACTCGATGGTCAGCGTGTGGATTTGGTCGCGGTTGATGGGCGTGGTGAAAGAGCGGTGCAAGAGCGCGATCAATTCGGCCTTGATCTTGTCGGCGCTTTGCTCGTTCATATTGACTTCGGCCACCAGCACCGCGATGTCTTCGGTGCCTACGCCCAGGCCATTCATCAAACGCAGCGTGGCATTGGCGCCCGCGACCACGCGGTCCGAGTGCGCTGCCAGCAGCTCAAAAAATTCTGCGCGCTGCGGCATCAGATTGCTAAACATGGGAATCTCCTGGAACAAAGGGGGCAGGGCGCAGCACGCGCCCGCGTCGTCGAGCCCAGGATGGTAACCAATCCGCAGGCGGCGATAAATCCGCGCCGGGCCGCCCCAAGCGGATTTGGCCCCCTCGGGGGGGCAGCGACCCGCAGAGCGGTGGAGCGTGGGGGCGATAAATCCGCGCCGGGCCGCCCCAAGCGGATTTGGCCTTGCAGGCCGCAGCGTTGCCGGAGTCAACGCTCCTTCTGGCTGTCCCGCCCTGCGCAGGCAGGCCGGGAGCCGCAGCCATCAGCCCCTCGGGGGGGCAGAGAGCCACACGCAGTGGGCGAACGTGGGGGCGGCGATAATCCACCCCACATGGCACTTATCACTTTACTTGACGCCCAGCTGGCATTTGGGCACGTCCCGCTTCTCGACCACGCTGACTTTTCCCTTGAAACGCAAGAGCGCGTGGGCCTGATCGGCCGCAACGGCGCTGGCAAATCCTCGATGCTCAAAATCCTGGGCGGCATGGAAAAACCCGACGACGGCATGCTGCAGGTACAAGGCGGCACGCGCATTTCCTATGTGGCACAAGAGCCGCTACTCGACGCGGATGCTACTGTTTTTGTAGCTGTCCGTGCAGGTTTGGAGAGGGTCATAGCCCTAATTGACGAGTATTGCCAAGGCCACGGTGATCTCGACGCGATGCAAAGCGAGATCGAAACCCTGGACGGCTGGAACTGGGAGCAACGGGTGAATGAGACCCTGCAGCGCCTGCACCTGAACCCCGACGCCATTGTCAGCACGCTGTCCGGCGGCACCAAAAAGCGCGTGGCCCTGGCCCAGGCCTTGGTGGCACAGCCCGACGTGCTGCTGCTGGACGAGCCCACCAACCACCTGGATCTGGACTCGATCGAATGGCTGGAAGGCCTGCTGGTCGACTTCAAGGGCAGCATCATCACCATCACCCACGACCGCTCCTTCCTGGACAACGTGGCCACGCGCATCGTCGAACTGGACCGCGGCAAGCTGATGAGCTACCCCGGCAACTTTGCCGCCTACCTCACGCAAAAGGCCGAACAACTGGCGCAAGAAGCCGTCATCAACGCCAAGGCCGACAAGCTGCTGGCGCAAGAAGAAATCTGGATCCGCAAGGGTGTGGAAGCCCGCCGCACCCGTGCCACGGCGCGCATCGTGCGCCTCGATGAATTGCGCTCCCAACATGCAGCGCGGCGCAACGCCGTGGGCAGCGTCAACATGGACGTATCCAGCGGCGACAAGAGCGGCAAGCTGGTCTCCGAGATGGTGCACGTATCCAAAACATTCGACGGACGCAAGATCGTGGACGACTTCAGCGCCACCATCCTGCGCGGCGACAAGATTGGCCTGCTGGGGCCCAACGGCGCCGGCAAGACCACGCTGCTCAAGCTCATCCTGGGCGAGCACAAGCCCGACCCGGCCCCCGCCAACGCGCCCAAGCCCGAACCCGGCCACAGCCCCTGGGGCACGGTGCGCCTGGGTGCGAACGTGACAGTGGCCTACTTCGACCAGATGCGCAATGCGCTGGACCTGGACGCCACGCTGGAAGACTTCATCAGCCCTGGCTCCGAGTGGATCGAGATTGGTAACCAGAAGAAGCACGTCAAGAGTTACCTGGGCGATTTCCTGTTCTCACCGGCCCGCGCCAACTCGCCGGTACGGTCC
>Ga0207976_100749_pt1 | contig 10104 bp, 7 predicted proteins | sample LakWasMe94_HOW11_2_FD_183916 | JGI IMG/M metagenome (GOLD analysis project Ga0207976, IMG submission 183916) | Freshwater sediment methanotrophic microbial communities from Lake Washington under simulated oxygen tension - Sediment Metagenome... | ecosystem: Environmental > Aquatic > Freshwater >... | reverse complement strand
CCGAGCGTCCGCCGGCCGCGGACACCGTGCTGATCGAATCCACCTACGGCGACCGCCAGCACCCGGCCGAGAACCTGGTGCAGGAACTGGGTAACGCACTGCACCGCCTCGCCGCGCGCGGTGGCGTGGCCGTGGTTCCCGTCTTTGCGGTCGGACGGGCCCAGGCGGTACTGCACGCCATTGCACAACTCAAGGCCAGCGGAAAAATTCCGCATGCCTTGCCCATCTTCCTGGACAGCCCGATGGCGGTTCACACCACGCATTTGTTTGAACACCATATTGGTGAGCACCGACTCAGCGCCCAAGAAGCGCGAGCCCTGACGCACGCGGCGACCATGATCAACAGCACCGATGAATCCAAGGCCCTGGCGGCGCGCCACGGCCCCATGGTCATCCTGTCGGCCAGCGGCATGGCCACCGGTGGGCGCGTACTGCACCACCTGGAACACCGCGTCGGCAACCACCGCAACATGGTCATCCTGACCGGCTACCAGGCCCCCGGCACACGCGGCGCCACACTGGCCAGCGGCGCCAAGAGCGTGCGCATCCATGGGCGTGATGTGGAGGTCAATGCGGAAGTCGTGCAACTGCAATCCGCTTCGGCCCATGCCGATGCCGGGCAGCTCCTGCAGTGGCTGCGTGGCATGCCCAATCGCCCGGACCAAGTCTATGTGGTGCATGGCGACCTGTCTGCATCGGACGCCCTGCGCGCGCGCATCGAGCACGACCTGGGCTGGCGCGCGCTGGTGCCCGAGCATGGGTCAACTTGGCCGTGCTAACGGCATGCGATGTGGCTCACGCGGCGGGTGCAAAGCGCAGCGCGACTCCATTGTTGCAATAGCGCTTGCCGGTGGGGGCCGGTCCATCGGTGAACACATGACCCTGGTGGCCCTCGCAGCGGGCACAGTGGTATTCGGTGCGGGGAAAGACCAATTTGAAATCCGTTTTGGTTTGCACCGCACCGGGCAGCGTTGTGAAGAAACTGGGCCACCCGGTGCCGCTGTCAAACTTCATATCGGCGGAGAACAACGGCAGATCGCAACCGGCGCAGTGGTAGGTTCCCTTACGCTTTTCACCATTCAGAGGGCTGCTGTTGGGGCGCTCGGTGCCCTCATGCCGCAGCACGTCATACTGGGCCGGAGCAAGCCGCTTCTTCCACTCGGCATCGTCCAGGCGCAGCGGCTCTATCGGGGTTGCCGCGGCAACGGGTGTGACCGCCATGGCTTGACGGGCCAGGGCCAGGCCCAGGCTGGCGAGAAAGGCAAACAGTGAACGTCGGGTCATGGTGATCCTCACAAGAAGTGGTTGATACCGGTTTAGTCGCACGCATGCGCAATACCTTTCAACCGCCTGCAGTCTCGGACTCAAAAACGGATTCTGGTGCAAAGCGTGAAACCGTGCTGCCACCCAGGTTCCCGCATCGCCTGCGCGACGGACCGCGGCCCTGCACAATAGGCCACCATTGCGCGACCTCACCATTCACTCTTCATTGACACGGGAACCACCATGCGAGCAGTAGTCTACGAAGCCTTTTCCGCCCCACCCCAACTGCGCACGGTCGCGGACCCCACGCCCGAGACGCACGGCGTGGTCGTCAAGGTCATGGCCACCGGCGTGTGCCGCAGCGACTGGCACGGCTGGGTCGGGCATGACGCGGACATCGTGCTGCCCCACGTGCCCGGGCATGAGTTGGCGGGCATCGTCGAGGCGGTTGGCAAAGACGTGCGCAAATGGAAGATCGGCGACCGTGTCACCGTGCCGTTTGTGGGCGGATGCGGCGCCTGCCCGCAATGCCACGCGGGCCACCAACAGGTCTGCGACAAGCAGTTCCAGCCCGGCTTCACGCATTGGGGCTCGTTCGCCGAATATGTAGGCATCCACCAGGCAGACCTCAATTTGGTGGAGCTACCGCAGACGCTGGACTTCACCACCGCCGCCAGCCTGGGCTGCCGCTTTGTGACCTCGTTTCGCGCCGTCATCGACCAGGGCAAGACATCGGCGGGCCAATGGGTGGCGGTTCATGGCTGTGGCGGCGTGGGCCTGTCGGCCATCATGATTGCCCACGCGGTGGGAGCCAATGTGGTGGCCGTCGACATCTCCGACGACAAGCTCCAACTGGCACGTGCGCTGGGTGCGGTGGCCACCGTGAACGCAAGCCAGGTCGCCAACGTCGTTGAAGCGGTCACCGAGATCACACAGGGCGGCGCCCATGTTTCGCTGGACGCGCTGGGACACCCCAGCACCTGTTTCAACTCGATCAGCAACCTGCGCAAGCGCGGCAAGCACATCCAGGTCGGCCTGATGCTGGCCGACCACAGCACACCGGCCATCCCCATGGCCAAGGTCATCGCCTACGAACTGGAGATATTGGGCAGCCACGGCATGCAGGCGCACCGCTACGACGCCATGCTGGCCATGGTGCAATCGGGCAAACTGGCGCCCGAGAAACTCGTCGGCAAGACCATCAGCCTGGAGCAGTCCATTGACGAGCTGATGCAGATGGACCGCTTCAGCGCCGTGGGGGTCACCGTCATCGCTTCGTTCTAACACAAATCAGGCGATAACCCCCGTGAAACAAGCGTGATGCGCTATATATTTTGTAGCGACCGCGGCACACGGTCGCGGCGCAACATCACCAGGTGTCGGACCTCACCTGCGACTCCCAGGCGGCATAGACACCGATAACGCCATAGCGCTGTTCGCCATTCTCGTCCCAACGCATGGAGCCGGTCACCGGCGCGAAACCGTCGAGCTTGCGCAGTGCCTGCACGATTTCCGCGGGTTTGGCCGATTCGGTTCGGCGAATGGCCGCGGCCAGCACGTACATGGCGTCGTAGGTGTAGTGGCCGGCATAGGCCGGTGCCAGCTTGAACTTGGCCAAGTATTTCTCAAGGAACGCAGGGCCGGCCGTGAACTCCCGCGCATCCAGGATCGGCGACGTCGAATACAGCCCGCTGACAATGCCCGCGCCCTTGAGCATGTCCGTTGTCTTGATGGTGTCACCCCCCAACAGAAAGACCTTGGTGTAGCTGACCTTCTTCAATGCCTCCAACAGGGCCAGATTTTGGAAGTCACTCAACGTGGTGACGATCACCTCGACGCCCGCCGCCTTAATCTTGCCAGCGAGGTCGTCAAAGGCGCGCGTCTTGTCATCAAACGATTGCCGCAGTGTGATGTCCTTTTGCGCCGCCACCAATTCCTTCACCGCGCCAGCCGCCAAGTCTTTGCCGTATGGCGTGTTGTCGTCGACCACGGCGTATTTGGTTGCCCGAAATTTCGAAGCCGAAAAGCTGCCGATGGCCTTGGCCTGCAGCGTGTCGTTGGCCACCAGCCGAAACGTGGTGGGCAAGCCCAATTGCGTGTATTTCGGATTGGTTGAAATCGCCATCTGCGCAATGCTCTTTTCCGCGTAGATCGGAGCGGCGGCAATACTCACGCCCGAATTCAGGTGTCCAATGACGGCCACCACACCGGCATCCACCAATTGTCGGGCCACTTCTTTCCCCGTCTCTGGGCTGGCCCGGTCATCCACGGCGATGACTTCCAGGGTCACCAGCTTGCCCTTGACCCGAAAGCCCTCCCGGTTCAGCTCGCTAACCGCCAGATTCACCCCGTTGAGCAAATCCTGCCCCAAGGCCGCCAGGTTACCGGTCAGCGGTTGGGCCACGCCAATCTTGATCGTAGAAGGGGCGCTGTCGCAGCCTTGCAGTAAAACGCTGGGAGCAGCAACCGCCAGCGCCATGGCGCTGATAGCGTGCCGCCGAGAATGAAGTGTTCGCATGGTGAGGTCCGTAAATGATCGGTGCCGCCACTGTAGGCACCTCACGCCCAATCCCCGCGAGGGTTTTACCTTGGTTGTGGCAACATTGCTGCGTCATTAGTTCACCTTATGGGGTGGCGGATACCGGCTCCAAAGTGCCACGCGCCGCGGTGCGCCGCCGCTTGGCGCGGGCAAAAAGCCACAGCTTTTACAATAGCCCCATGCCCCAACCACGCTTTCTCACCGCTGCCTTCTACAAATTCGTTGAATTGGTCGACTTTGAAGACCGCAAGGCGCCGCTCCTGGCCTTTTGCGAGCAACACCAGGTCAAGGGCACGATCCTACTGGCCCGCGAAGGCATCAACAGCACGATTGCCGGCGCTCCAGACGACGTGCACGCGGTGCTGGCCTATCTGCGCAGCGATCCCTTGTTGGCCGACCTGCAGCACAAGGAGTCGTATGCCGAGACGGCACCGTTCTACCGGATGAAGGTGCGCCTCAAGCGCGAGATCGTCACCATGGGCGTGCCCGGCATTGACCCCACGCATATCGTCGGCACCTACGTCAAGCCCGAGGACTGGAACGCATTGATTGCCGACCCCGATGTGGTCGTCGTGGACACGCGCAATGACTACGAAGTGGCGATCGGCACCTTCAAGGGCGCGATCGATCCGCATATCCGCACCTTTTCTGAGCTGCCCGCCTGGGCCGAGCACGCCGAACGCTTGCAGGCCAACGCCAGCGGCAAGAAACCCAAGGTTGCGATGTTCTGCACCGGTGGCATACGCTGCGAAAAGTCCACCGCCTATATGCGCTCGCAGGGCTATGACGAGGTCTACCACCTGGAGGGTGGCATCCTCAAATACCTGGAAACCGTGCCACCCGAACAAAGCCTGTGGGAAGGCACCTGCTTCGTGTTTGACGAACGGGTGTCAGTCGACCACGGCCTGACACCGGGCACGCACAAGCTGTGCCGGGGCTGCCGCATGCCGCTGGAAGACGGTGCCATGGAGTCACCGCTGTTCGAACTGGGCGTGAGCTGCCCACGCTGCCACGCCAGCACCAGCGAGGTCCAGAAGAACCGGGCCCGCGAACGCCAACGCCAGTGGGAGCTGTCCAAGGCACGCGGCATGGCACACATTGGTGAGCCCATGCCGCCCGAGGCCGTCCCCGAGTCCAACGCTACGCAGTAATGGCCGAACCCACGCCATCCGCCGCACCCTACTACCCCGTTCTGTATTCGTTTCGACGCTGCCCCTACGCCATGCGTGCCCGCCTGGCACTGGCGGCCAGCGGCACGGTGTTTGAACTGCGCGAAGTGGTACTGGCCCGCAAGCCGCCCGCGCTGTTGCAGGCCTCGCCCAAGGGCACGGTGCCGGTGCTGGTGTTGAACGACGGTACGGTGCTGGAGCAAAGCCTGGACATCATGCTGTGGGCGCTGCGGCGCAACGATCCTTTGTGCTGGCTGCCCCCCGACGACGGGGCGCTGCAGGCCGCACTGCAATGGATCGCACACTGTGACGGCCCCTTCAAGCAGCAGTTGGATGGCTACAAATACCCCCAACGCCAAGGCTTGGCCGATGGCCACGTGCCTCGCACGCAGGCGTCGATTTTTCTCAGCCAGCTCAATGAGCGCATCACCACGCACGGCTTTCTGGCTGGTACGCGCCAGGGCTTGGCGGACATGGCGATTGCCCCCTTTGTGCGCCAGTTCGCCCATGTGGACCCAACCTGGTTTGGCCAGCAACAGTGGCCCGCCTTGCAAGCCTGGCTGGCGGCGTTTGAAGCCTCGGCCTTGTACGCGCAGGTCATGGCCAAGTACGCCGCCTGGGAGCCCGACCAGCCCGCGCTGCGCTTTCCTTAACGCAATCGGTTGGCAGCCCTGTCCCTACTGGCACTGGCCCTCCAAAATTGTCGGTTTTTTGAAAGCCGGCGCACATCGGTTACTATTCGGCCATGAACACATTTGCACTAGCGCTACTACTAATCCCCTGCGGGCGGAGATGGTAGTGCACGCGTAAGCGCAAATACCACGGCCCGTAGCTACCAGCAACGGGCCGTTTTTCATTGGGTTGCTGGTTCTTCTTTCTTTCACCCAGGAGTCCCCAGCATGTTGAAACAACCCAGCCTCAAGTACCCCGCCTTTGCACCCATCGGCTTGACCGACCGCACCTGGCCCAACGCCGTGTTGACGCAAGCCCCGATCTGGCTCAGCACCGACCTGCGCGACGGCAACCAGGCCCTGATCGAGCCCATGGACATGGCCCGCAAGCTGCGCATGTTCAGCCACTTGCTGGAGATTGGTTTCAAGGAAATCGAGGTTGGCTTCCCCGCCGCTTCGCAAATCGAATTCGACTTCGTACGCCAGCTGATCGAACAGAACCTGGTGCCCGATGACGTGACCATCCAGGTCATGACTCCTGCCACCGAACACCTGATCCGCCGCACCATGCAAGCCCTGGTGGGCGCCAAGCGCGCCATCGTCCATGTGTACAACGCCACCTCGCCGGTGATGCGCCGCGTGGTATTGGGCATGGACCAGGACCAGATCGTGCAACTGGCCACCATCCACGCCAAGCTGATCCACGATCTGGCCCGCGAGCAGCCCGGCACGCACTGGACGTTTCAATATTCACCCGAGCATTTTTCGGGCACCGAGCTGGCATTTTCCAAGCGCGTGGTGGATGCCGTCACCGCCGTGTGGCAGCCCACGCCCACCCACCCGTGCATCATCAACCTGCCCACCACGGTGGAGCATTCCACACCCAACGTGTTTGCCGACATGATCGAGTGGATGCACCGCAACATCGCGCGGCGCGACAGCGTGGTGTTGTCGGTGCACCCGCACAACGACCGCGGCACCGGCGTGGCGGCGGCCGAGCTGGCGCTGATGGCCGGCGCCCAGCGGGTGGAAGGCTGCCTGTTTGGCAACGGCGAGCGCACTGGCAATGTGGACATCGTCAATATCGCGCTCAATCTGTACACCCAGGGTGTTTCGCCCCATCTGGACTTCTCAGAGATTGATGACATACGCCGCATGGTCGAGCACTGCAACCAGTTACCGGTGCACCCACGCCATCCGTATGTGGGCGAGTTGGTGTACACGTCGTTCTCGGGCACGCACCAGGACGCGATCAAAAAGGCCTTTGCCTTGCGCGCGGACGCCACACCCGACGCTGTGTGGGCCATCCCCTACTTACCCGTTGACCCCATGGACCTGGGGCGCAGCTACGAAGCGGTGATCCGCATCAACAGCCAGTCGGGCAAGGGCGGCATCGCCTACCTGTTGGAAACCGAATACGGCCTGGAGTTGCCACGCCGCCTGCAGATTGAGTTCAGCCGCGTGGTGCAAGCCGTCATGGACACCGAGGGCAAGGAGCTCACCGCGCAAGACCTGTGGGATTTGTTCCAACGCGAATATGGCACGGCCCGCATCGCCGCACCGCAGGTACAGCAAACCACGCACGGCGACGGCGTGACACTGACCGCGCAATGGGAGGGGCAACAGATACAGGGACAGGGCGCGGGCCCGATCGAGGCCTTTGTCAACGGCTTGAATGCGCAGTCAGACAACACCGTGCGCGTGCTGGACTACCACGAGCACGCCATCGGTGCCGGAGCCAACGCGCAGGCGGTGGCGTATCTGGAGTTGCGCATCAACGAGGAGCACACCGTGTTTGGTGTGGGCATGGACGCCAATATTGTGTCCGCCTCGCTGAAGGCCATTGTGTCGGGTGTGCAGCGTGGTCAGGGACGTAACCCGTCGACCAGCTCTGGGCGAACGGGCTTGATGCCTGCGTGAACACGCGGACACTCTCGATTGGAACGGTGACGGGCTCAGTTCACGTTGTCGCCCCACGCCAGGGCTTCCAGGTGCGCCAGATTGATCTGGCGCAGCGAATAGCCCAGGCGTGCAAAGGCTTCGGCAAAAGCTTGTTCGTCGTCTGACTCGCAAGCCACTACCAGGGACAGCATGTCGCCAAACTTGCCGCTGCGCGCCAGCAGTGCGGCGCTCACTTCAGGGACCAGCGCCAGGCGCTCCAGCACCGTGGCCATGGGTGTGCCCAGCATGCGGTCCAGTTGCGACAGCAGGCCCACCAGGAACGCCGAACCGGCCGCATCTTCCGACATATTGTGCTGGGCCAGCAGTTCCATCATGCGCCCGCGCACCACGGCCGATGCACCCAGCAGGCTGGTGGGACTGTGGCTGGCGGACGTCATCAACATCGCCGACCAGCGGGCCAGCTTCTGGTAGCCCATCAACTGCACGACCTGGCGCAGGGACGTCACCGTTTGCTTCAGCCCCATCGCCGCTGAATTGATGATGCGCAACAGGCTCAGGCCCAGCGCCGCGTCCTTCTTCAGCACATTCTCCACCTCATCCAATGGCGCCTCGCGGCGCACCAGGTTGAAGAGCTCCAGCGCCGTGGTCTCACCGGGGGACAGCACGCGGGGCTGCACCAGCTCGGGCACCGAGAACCAGAAGCCCTGGAAGCGTTCCACCCCCAGCGCCTTGAAGGCGGCAAACTGCTCGGCACGTTCAATTTTTTCCGCAACCACAATGGCTCCGGTACGGGCCTTGATCGCGCCCAGCAGCGCCTGGATGTTGGGCTCGGTCGCCGGTGACAACTCCACCTTCACAAAGTCCGCCAAGCTCTGCCAGGGTTTGTACACCGGCGCCACCACGCTGTGGCGAAACGACAGCCGAAAGCCCCGGGACCGCAGCGCGTCGAGCAACACCGCGGATTCGGCAATCTGCTCTGGCACATGGCCAGGGATCATGGGCACCTCAATGACGGTTTTGGCCGGGTCCATGAAGTCCCAGTGGGTGCCGCCCAGCGCCTGGTGCACGGTGTTGATGAACAGATCGCAGTTGGAAATCGAAAACGGCGCACCACTCTGCGCCAGTGCGTGCAGGGCAAACGACACGTCGCTGGACAGGGAATGCGACGTGGCCGACTGCGAGCGGTTGAACAGTTCATACGCCACCACGGTGCGTTGCGCATCGACGATGGGTTGGCGCGCAATCGAGAGCTGGTCTATCAATGCATCGGGCGCTTCGGGATCGTTGGTCTGCATGGGCACATTCACACAAAGAGGCTCGGTATCGGGGGCAAACGGTTTTCAGGCGCAATAGTAAACGCATTGGCCAGGCGCATCCGAACTGCGGCCACCTTGATGCACATCAAAATCTTAAGCCAATAGCCTCACGATACTGGCTTGATCGGTAGGGGTAGACGATGGAACTGGACCGGATGGAACAGCTTGCAGGCACCGCCAGCAGCACGGGCATGGAAAGTCTGAACGCCCATTTGCACGGTGTGCACCAGGAAATCATGGCCGGATTTCCGGATATCGACCGCATGGCAGTCGCTCTGTATGACGCGCCATCGGCCAAGCTCAAAACCTTTGTCAGCAGCAATGCCGACGGCCACACGCTGGAGCGCCACGAGGTCAGCCTACGCGATGTGCCGTCGCTGCAAACATTGGCGACCACGCACCAAGTCCGCGTGATTGACGACATGGCGTTGGCGCTCACCGGATCGTCGCCGCACACCGCGTGGCTTCGGGACCAGCAGTTTCGCTCCAGTTTGACGATCCCCGTCTACCTGGCCGGGGAATTGAATGCCTTCTTCTTTTTTGACTCCCGACGGGTCAAGGCGTTTGACACCCGATCCGTGCACTTTCTGAAGATGGTTGCCGAGCTGGTTTCCAGCCTGTACCTGACCCAGATGAAACTGATCCGCAGCATGGCCGGCATGGTGCATCTCGTCAGCGGGCTGGCGCGCTTGCGCGACCTGGAGACCGGCCAGCACCTGGAACGCATGGCCCAGTATGCCCAACTGATGGCCCGCGCGGTAGCCAGCCGCCACGGACTGAGCGACGAGTTCATCGAGTATGTGCGCCTTTTCGCACCCTTGCATGACATTGGAAAGATTGGCATCCCCGATAGCGTGTTGCTCAAACCCGGCCCGCTAAACGACGACGAGTGGTCTGTCATGCGCACCCACGTCGCGTTGGGTGAATCATTGATCAAAAAGGTCGGATGTGACATGGCCCTGGAAGGTAGTTTGGCATTCGCCGTGATGCGAAACGTGGTGGCCTGTCACCATGAACGCGGCGACGGCTCCGGCTATCCATTGGGCCTCACCATGGAACACATCCCCATGGAAGGGCGCCTGGTGGCGGTCGCTGATGTTTACGACGCACTGTCCACGCGCCGCCCCTACAAAGAGGCCTGGTCGGAAGATGCCTGCCTGGTCGAATTGCACAGCGAAGTCGACAAGGGCCGCCTCGACGGAGATTGTGTGGAGGCGTTGATTGCCGCCGGAGCGCAACGTTTG
>Ga0207976_100748_pt1 | contig 10114 bp, 9 predicted proteins | sample LakWasMe94_HOW11_2_FD_183916 | JGI IMG/M metagenome (GOLD analysis project Ga0207976, IMG submission 183916) | Freshwater sediment methanotrophic microbial communities from Lake Washington under simulated oxygen tension - Sediment Metagenome... | ecosystem: Environmental > Aquatic > Freshwater >... | reverse complement strand
GCCTGGCATTCCGTGGGTGGAACAGATCGGCGCTCCAACGCCCGCAGCATCAGTACCAACGCCTCGTCGCCGTAGCGCCCATCCAGTTCACGTGAGTGTTTGGCGCCGCGTGTGGGCAGCAGGAAATGCGACATTGCGCCGATGCGTCGGTGCGGATGCCAAAGCGTGATCGAAACGCACGAACCGAGCAGCGTGCGAATACGGTAATCCGCATTGCCGACAAGATACTCGCCAGGCCCCAGGAACAACTCTTTGAGTTTTGGTGGAGCAGTCATGGGTTGTATCCTTTGCGATAGATGGACGGCGCAATTTGTTGTACGGCGGCGCCCATTTCATTCAGGCTTTCCGAATGTCCGACGCATAAAACCCCATCGGGTTTCAGCAAGGACAGCACCCGACCGATCACTTGGCGCTTGGTGTCGCCATTGAAATAGATCATCACGTTGCGCAGGAAGATCACGTCAAACAATCCGAGCTGCGGCAGTGGGGCGTTCAAATTGATTTGCATGAATTGCACGCGGTTGCGCAGGCTGCGTTCCACCAGTAGGGTGCCATGGTGCTCGGCATTTCCTTTCAGGCAAAAGCGCCGCAAATATTGTGGAGAAACATGCTTGGCGCGTTCTTCTGGATAGTGCCCGGTGCGCGCCCGCTGTAACACGCGCAAACTGATGTCGGAGCCCAGTATTTCCCACGAAGTGTTTCCCAGGCAGTCTGCAAGCACCATTGCAATGCTGTAGACCTCTTCACCTGACGAGCAGGCTGCACTCCATACGCGAAAGTTATGCGCATGCTGGCGCGCCGCCAGTGCCCGGTCTCGCAGCAGATCGAAATGTTTGGGTTCGCGGAAAAAATATGTTTCGTTGGTCGTCAACAGGTCGACAGCCGTCTGAACCTCGTCCGGAGCCTTGCCACTTGCCAGCAGATGGAAATATTCGCCATACGAGGTGAACCGGTGTTGTTGCAGGCGCTTGGCAAGGCGACCGCTGACCAATGCCTTTTTGCTCGAAGACATGCTGATGCCTGCAGCTTCATGGATGAAGCGCTGAAACTGGGAAAACTCGTGGTCGGAAATGGGTTGCATGTTCATGGCGACAAGCTCTAGAACTTGCTGAATTGCGCCTCATCCAGCTCGGCATTGGCAGCCAGCGCCAAATTGCCCGCCACGCGAACCCCACCCGATTTGTGGGGCGCCGCCTTGAAAACTGTAGTGGTCTTGTGTGCCAACGCCAGGTTAGCACCGCGTGGCGATTCCAATTTGAAGAACGACATGGTGCGTTGCAACTGTTCGGCCTGGCTGCTCATTTCTTCTGCCGTTGCAGCCAGTTCTTCTGAGCTGGATGCATTCTGTTGCGTAGCCTGGCTCATCTGACCCACTGCCGCATTGATCTGTCCCACGCCAGCTGACTGTTCCTCGGATGCCGCCGTAATTTCCTGCACCAGATCGGACGTTTTGCGGATGTTGGGCACGATGGCGTCCAGCAGCCTGCCCGCCGTCTCGGCCAGTTCAACGCTATTGGTGGCCACTTCACTGATTTCCTGCGCTGCCACTTGGCTGCGTTCGGCCAGCTTGCGTACTTCGGCTGCAACAACGGCAAAGCCCTTGCCGTGTTCGCCCGCACGCGCCGCTTCGATGGCCGCATTCAAAGCCAGTAAATTGGTCTGGTAGGCGATGTCGTCAATGATGCCGATCTTCTTGGCGATTTGCTTCATGGCCGCAACGGTGGATTTGACCGCGTCGCCGCCCTCCGTGGCTTCTTTCGCCGCTTTGCTAGCCATCCCGTCGGTCACTTTGGCGTTTTCGGTGTTCTGCGAAATGGACGCGGTCATCTGTTCGATCGAGGCGCTGGTCTCTTCCATGCTTGCAGCTTGTTCGTTCGACGCTTTTGACAATGACTGCGCGGTGGCGCTGACTTGCTCGGAAGCATCCGTGAGCGCCAGGGCACCGCCGTTGACTTCGGTGACGACTTGTGAAAGCTTCACGACGGTGCTGTTGGTGTATGCCTTGAGTACGCCGAAAGCACCTTCGTAGGATTTTTCGATGCGCTGCATCAGATCACCTTCGGATACGGCGCCCATGACGCGCACGACGTCGTCAATGCTGCTCTTGAGTTTGTCGGCCATTTTCGCAATCGCTTGCAGAACCTGGCCGATTTCGTCGTGCCGATCCGCAACGATCTGCGCCCCCAGCTCACCTTCCGCGATCGCGCTGGCGACTCCCACCGCTTGTCGCAACGGACGTGTGATGGAGACCGTGATCAGGTAGCCAATCCAAGCGGCGACCAGCGACATCGCAAGCACTGAGCCGAGCAGGGTATACATTGCGTAGCTTAGTTTGCTAGCCCGCTCGAGCAACAGCTTGTCGAGTTCGTCCATTGCCACGTCGAGCAATTTGAACTGGATGTCAATGGCCTTGGTGAATTGGGTGACGTAGTCGGCACCGGAGTAGGTGAGTTTTTCCGGCTTGATTACTTGTGCGTCTGCCAAGTGCATGGCTTGCTTGGCTTCGGCCAAGCTGTCTTCCGCAATCTTCTGTAGCTTTTCTTTTAGCACCGGGTTGGAGGCCGAGGCCTTGCGGAATGCTGCGGCCATGCTGGCATGGTGTTCTCCAGCTTTTTCCAACAAACTGATGAGTCCTGCCCGTTCTTCCGGCAGTATCTTTTGCTGAGCCAGGAAACCGGCACCACGTGCGCCCCAAAGATCAGATAGTAGCTGTCGACATCCGGATCCAGCGTGAGACCAAAGTGGTCCGCCACCAGATCGATGACGCCCATCAGTTTGGCGACCAGAGCCGTATGGCTGGCCGTACTGGCCTTGCCACTGGTGCCCTTGTTGGCGACTTCCCCGCTCAAGGTTTTCCAGTGTGTCTGTGCTTCTTCCCAGGCGGCTAGCACGGCCGGGTCTTGAACGGTCTGCTTCAACAATGTGGCCGCATTCAGGTAGGCACGCTCAGTTTCCTGTAGTTTGGCGCGCAGTTCATCCGCCTTCTCATCACGCCCGCCCAGTACCAGCGCAGCCAGCCCACGGTCTTGCTGGGTCAATTGCACCACTTGCAACAGGGCTTTGGCAGGCACCGTGCCGCGTGTCTCTAGGCGTGCCGCGTCAAGATTCTTGTACGAGTCGCGCACATACAAGAAGGAGGGAACGCTGACAAGTGCCAGGCCAAGGGCGGCCAGAATGGCGAACTTCTTCCAAAGCAATAGGTTGTTCAGAAAGCGGATCATGGTGTGTTCTCCCCGGCGTTAAAGCTCTGCGTTTCGAATGGATTTCAGGCGGCGATGGCAACTGTCGCGTTCGCCTGCACGCTTGGGGCAAGCTCCGACAGTGCCACGATCTCATTTGTCGAAAGCACGTTGTCGACATTGAGAAGAATGACGAAATTGTTGTTTACCTTGCCCATGCCTGCGATGAACTCGGTGCGGATATTGGCTCCAAAAGACGGCGCCGGCTCAATGTCGGACGGCGCGATTTCCAGCACCGCATTGACCGCATCAACGATCACCCCCATATCGCGGTGTTCACCGTCTGCATCCATTTCTACGATCACGATGCAGGTCCGCTTGGTCACGTCGTTGGAGCGCTTGCCGAAGCGTGCCGACAAATCCATCACAGGCACCACCGCACCGCGCAGATTGATGACGCCGCGAATGCATGCCGGCATCATGGGCACCGTAGTCAAGCTGCTGTATTCGATGATTTCACGGATGGCTAGAATGCCGATGGCAAAAACTTCACCGCCGAGCATAAAGGTCAGATATTGCGTTTTGTCTGCGGCAGTCTGCGTTGCAGCGGTTACTTGCTGGTTGGGTGTCTGGGCGAGTGCGTTCATCACCGTTCCTCTTATCAGAATTTGCTGAATTGCGCTTCGTCCAGCTCGGCATTGCCCACCAATGCCAAGTTGCCCGCCACCCTGCTGATACCGCCCGTTCGCTTGGGAGCAGGCTTGCGCGTCGTGGCAGTTTTGTGCGCCAGCGTCAGGTTTGCCACGTGCGCTGATTCCAGTTTGAAGAACGACATCGTCTGCTGCAATTGCTCTGCTTGGCTGCTCATTTCTTCCGCCGTCGCCGCTAGTTCTTCCGAGCTGGATGCGTTTTGTTGGGTAGTCTGGCTCAACTGCACCACTGCCGAATTGATTTGACCCACGCCGGATGATTGCTCCTCCGATGCAGCGGTTATTTCCTGGACCAGGTCCGAAGTCTTGCGGATGTTTGGCACCATCTCATCCAGCAGTCTGCCGGCTTTCTCCGCCAACTGCACGCTGTTGGTTGCCACTTCTCCTATCTCTTGCGCCGCAACCTGGCTGCGCTCTGCCAGCTTGCGCACTTCGGCTGCGACGACGGCAAAGCCCTTGCCGTGTTCTCCCGCCCGCGCCGCCTCGATGGCCGCATTCAAAGCCAGCAAATTGGTCTGGTAGGCGATGTCGTCGATGATGCCGATTTTCTTGGCAATTTGATTCATCGCCGCGACGGTCGACTTGACTGCTTCGCCGCCCTCCGTGGCTTCCTTAGCCGCCTTGCTCGCCATGCCGTCGGTAACCTTGGCGTTCTCGGTGTTTTGCGAAATCGACGCCGTCATTTGTTCGATCGACGCACTGGTCTCTTCCACTCCAGCCGCCTGCTCGGTCGACGCTTGCGACAGGGATTGCGCAGTGGCACTGACTTGCTCGGACGCCGCCGCCAAGGCGACGGCGCCGCTGTTGACCTCAGATGCCACCTGCGACAACTTGGCAACCATGTTTTTCATCGCAAACAGCAGGCTGGACGTATCGTTGGCGCGTGTGTTGACGGCGATCGTCAAGTCTCCTTCGGAAACCTTGCGTGCGATGTCAGCCACGTGTTCCGGTTCGCCGCCCAGTTGCAGGAGAATGTTGCGTGTCAGAAGGAAGGCAAATAGCAGTCCGACCACCAGAGCAGCCACGCTCAGGGTCAGCATCAGGTTGCGCGCTTCCTCATAGGTATTGCGGGCATTGATTGCGCTGGTTTCTACGATCTTCTTTTGCAGATCTACCAGATCCTTGATGTGTTTCTGTAGCAGATCGATGGTGGGCAAAGTCTCGGTATTGAGTATGCGCAGTGCTTCGTCGCGTTTGTTGTCCTCCAATAGTGGGCCCACCTTGGAAAAAGAGGCGACATAGGTTGCTCGCGTTTCCTTGATCTTGCCCAAGATCGCCCGGCCTTCCGGCAGAACAACCAGTGCATCGAGTTTGTCGAGTCCTTCCGTGACCATTTTCTTGTTGTGTTCGATTCGCTCCTTGATGTTTGCGGTCTGCTCCTTGCTGCCGGAGACAAACAGCTCCAGCGTGCGCCGCGCGTTGGCGCGTGCATAGGCGTCGATCGTCATTGCGGTCTCCGCCTTGACCCAGTCTTGAGACGCAATCTTGTCGGTACCACGGTTCAAGGCCTCCATGCGCGTCATTGCAATGAAGACAATGACCAGCATCATTGTCAGCAGCATGCCAAATCCAAGTGCCAGGCGAACGCCGAGTGTCATACTTTTGAACATGATTCTTTCCTCAGTAAAGTGCGCGTCAAACTACCACGGTGGTGATCCAAAACAAATGCAGTAGAAAGTGTTCCTGTTGAAACCTATGCGGCCAACAACCGCGTGCTCATTCCCTCAAAGGAGCGGAATAGTGCGGCCACATCCAGAATGAGTGCAACTTCCCCGTTGCCGAGAATGGTGGAGCCGCTGACGCACTTGACCTGGCTGAATATCGTGCCCAGCGGTTTGATAACGGTTTGGAATTCACCGAGCAGCGTATCGACCACGAGTCCGGCCTTGTGGCCCGCGTGCTTGACGACCACGATGCTCGGTCGCCGCCCTGGAGCCCCCTCCACGGCGAACAGTTCGCGCAGGCGGATGAAGGGTAGGACTTCACCGCGCAGATTGGTGTAGTCGTGTCCGGGCACCACCGAGAACTCCACGCATTCCTCGATCATGTCGAGCGGGATCACAAAGGTCGAGTTTCCGAGGCCCACCAAAAATCCATCGATGATCGCCAGCGTCAGCGGCAAACGCACCGTGACGGTGGTGCCGACGCCTTCCTCGCTCTGAACGCCAACGCTGCCACGTAGGGCCGTGATGTTGCGCTTTACCACATCCATGCCGACGCCGCGACCCGACAGGTTGGTCACCTGCTCGGCGGTGGAGAAGCCGGGCTCAAAGATGAGTCCGTAAATCTCACTGTCGCTTAAACTGCGACCGGGTTCGACTAAACCGCGCTCGATTGCTTTCTCCAGAATCTTGTCGCGCTTGAGGCCGCCGCCGTCATCGCTGACTTCGATGACGATACAACCCGAATCGTGGTAGGCATTGAGCGTGACCACACCGTGGGTCGGTTTGCCGCGGGCGGCCCGCACCTCGGCCGCTTCGATGCCGTGGTCGATGGCATTGCGTACCAGATGGGTCAGCGGATCGGCGATCTTTTCCACGACGGTCTTGTCGAGTTCGGTGTCCTCACCGCAGACCACGAGCCCAATGTCCTTGCCAATCTCGCGCGCCACATCGTGCACGACGCGCTGGAAGCGGTTAAACGTTGCGCCGATCTTGACCATGCGCAATTGCAGGGCACTGTCGCGCACCTCCTCAACCAAGCCCGCCAATGTGGATGTGCATTCTTGCAACTCGGCGTTTTGCGCACGCCGCGCCAGCAGGTTGGCACTCGCGCCGGCGATGATCAGTTCTCCGACCAGGTTGATCAAGTGGTCAAGCTTCTCGGCATCTACCCGAATCGAGTGGCGCTCCGGTGCTTTAGGCTCGCCGATTTGCTTCTGCTTGCTTAGTGCGGCAGCGACCACGACGGGGCGCACCAAACCCTGATCCACCAGGATTTCACCGATGGGGCGCCCCGTCGGTGCAGCTTGTGTTTGCGCGTGGAGCGCATGTTCGAGCTCCTGTGCCGTTATGCTGCCGCAGTGCACCAACATCTCGCCGAGCCGCGCTGACTCTTCCGGCAACTCGTCGATCAGGCGCAAATACTCGGAAACTCGGCTGTGCGGTGGCAGTATCCGGATCTGACAATCGTCGCGTACGAAATCAAAAACGTTATCGATCGTGGTTTTGTCGGCGGCACTCACGAATGCGATCTCGAAACCCAGATAGCACGACTCGGGATCCATGTCTGGTCCCGCCGGCATCGCATCCGGCAGGGTGGCGATACCGACAATCGTGCCGAGTCGTCCGAGATAGCGAATGAAGGACATCGGGTCCATGCCGTTGCGCAGAACGTCGCGGCCGAAACGCAATGAAATGTGCCAATGGTCACGCTCACTAAAGGTTCCGTCGGTGCGTTCGACCGGCGTGGCGTCTTGGGCTGTCACCACCAGCGACAGCGTCGGTTGCTGCACATCGGACGAGTCCAAATAGGTGCGCAATTGCGCAATCAACGGTTCGCCGGGCTGCGTAATCTCCGGGGCGGCTTCGATCTGGCCGGCCTCGACCGCGCCCACCAAGCTGCCGATGTGATCGCAACACGACAGCAGCAACACAACCAGTCGGTCAACAATTTCAATTTTGCCGTCACGGACCTGGTCGAGCACGTTTTCTACAACGTGTGTGAAAGCAACAATGTGATCGAGTCCAAACAAGCCGGCCGAGCCCTTGATGGTGTGCGCCGCGCGAAAAATCGCATTCACCATTTCCGTTTTGGGTTGGGCTTGTTCAACCGCGAGCAGCGCGCTTTCCATTTCCGCCAGCAGCTCATGGCACTCGATGATGAAGGTTTGCAATGCTTGATCGAGATTCATGACAATGCCCCGTCGATTGCATGTGCCCGGCTAATGCTGGGGCGTGACGCAGCGTTTAAAGGGCCGCCAAAGTGCTCGGCCAAATTGAGCAGTTCGAACACGTCCAGTACCGGCGCGCTGTGCGCTACCAGATTCAGATATTGCTGTTTGGATTGCGCCACTTGCCTGGCCAACATTAATACTTGCAGTCCGGCGGTGTCCATCTCGGTGACCGCCGACAGATCGATTTCGAGTACGGCAGCTTGGTCCAGTGCGTCCAGCAGTGTTTGCTTGAGTTCGCCCGCTCGGTATATGGTCATCTCGCCTTCTATGCGCAGTACGGATGGCGTTGGTTTCTGCTTGTTATTGCTGGTCATGACACGGTCCCTGGATGAATGGGTATCGGCAACCGGTATGGGCTATGGCAGCACCAACTTCTGCACGGCGCCTAGCAGCGATTCCGGTTTGAAGGGTTTCACAACCCATGCCTTGGCACCTGCGGCTTGGCCTTCCTGCTTCTTGGAGTCTTGGGACTCCGTTGTCAGCATGATGACCGGCATGAATTTGTAGTTCGGCATCTGCTTCAGGGTTTTGACGAAGCTGATGCCATCCATGTTCGGCATATTGACGTCGCTGATGATGAGATGAACCTTTTTACCAGCGAGTTTGGCCAGCGCGTCCTTGCCGTCCATGCCTTCCAACACCTCGTAGCCAGCGCCCTTGAGTGCAATGCCAACGACCTGGCGCAACGAAGCGGAGTCGTCCACGATCATGATGGTTTTAGCCATATCAGTCTCCTAAAATTAAAAGAATGTCACTTCCTCAGCCGGTTCGGCCAACACTGCCACATTGCCGCCGCTCTGGTCCCGATGCAGGGCGCGTTCCTCCGCCATTGCGTAGGTTTGTTCGAGTTCGGCCAGCAAAGCGACTGCATCGAGCGGCCGTAGGGCGCGGCCTTGCTCGAACTGCTGCAGGTTTTGTTCTAGGAAGGCAGGCAGTCGCTCGATGTTGTCCCTGACATGGCTCATGATCTGGCTGATGCGATCCTGAAACTGCAACTGCACCAGCGCTTGTCCCACTTCCGATTTGATGCCTATGCTTTCATTCTTCAGCACGCTGGAGGAGTGCACGAGTGCGTCGGTCACATTTCTGAACTCGTTCAACACGGAGCTGATGGCGGCCTCCGAAGCGTGCATCGATTTTTCTTCCTGCTGCGTGGATTCTTCGGCGGCGTGGCAGGTGTCCATGATCGCGGAGCTGATCAGTTCCACCTTTTGTGCGATGCGTCTGCCGGTGTCCGCTGATCGATTGGACAGCACGCGGACCTCTTTCGCGACCACTGCAAAGCCACGCCCCGTCTCACCGGCACGCGCTGCTTCAATGGCCGCATTGAGTGCCAGCAGATTGGTTTGCGCCGCAATGCTGGCCACGTCGGCCGCCATGTCCTGCAGCTCGCGAATGAAGTGTTCCAAATTCTGTATTTTTTCCAGCATCGCAGCCTTGCTCGACATGGCGGACTTGAGCGAGGCAACAACCGCGCCGAGTTCTCTCTCGCCGGTGGCGAATACGGCTACCAATCCGCTGTCCGATCCTTCTACCGACTGCGTCGCTGAACTGGACGCTTGAGTCGCTTGTTCGAGCTTGTCAACAATTCCAGAAAATCGTTTCGTGAGTGCCGAAACAGCGGATTCCATTTGGGATCTGGATGCTTCGATGTGCCCGCTCCAGACCGGGACCACTTTTTCTCCGAATGCCTGGCGACCGGCTAGGTAGGTATCAATGGATTGCCGAAATTCGGTCTGCATCGCAACAACATGGCGCCGCATAAAAATTCCGACGGCAAGCAGTGACAGGGCGAGAGCAATACCGAACCACGTGAAGCCGCTCATGACAAGAGAGACCAGCGCCGTTGCACCCAGAAAAAAAAGGTGCACGTAATTTCGATAAAAGCTTTCCACCGCGGCCTCCCTAGAGAGCAAATTTTCAGTTAGAAAATTGGCGAACCAAAAGGTGCGCGTGGGTCGATTTCAGTATGTCTATCCAGACTGAAAGAACTTCACTTGCCCAATTGTTTATAGTTGTAACCAACGACTGGAAGCTGCATTTGACATCGCCATGTGTAGTGCGGCAATCCCATGAACATGGGAGGCGAAGAAAAATATATATGCCGTTGTTTTATGACTATCTTGGCCCGAGCCAGGCGCTTGACACTATGCGATAAACGCCGCTGAAAGTGGCGCGATACATGACGAAGCGGCCGAAAATTACGCCTGCCGCATGATCTCGGTGTGGATGGCCGACAAGGCGATCGTCTTGTCCACGCCGCCCCATTTCAGCGCTTCCTTGGGCATGCCATATACGACGCAACTCGCCTCGTCTTGCGCCACCGTTTG
>Ga0207976_100746_pt1 | contig 10119 bp, 5 predicted proteins | sample LakWasMe94_HOW11_2_FD_183916 | JGI IMG/M metagenome (GOLD analysis project Ga0207976, IMG submission 183916) | Freshwater sediment methanotrophic microbial communities from Lake Washington under simulated oxygen tension - Sediment Metagenome... | ecosystem: Environmental > Aquatic > Freshwater >... | reverse complement strand
CGCCCAAATGGCTGGTGCGCCGCATCGGCGGGTTGATCGGACGCAAGGCGCTCTAGGAGTCTGGGCGACAGAGCGCTCTGCTCCGTGTCCCCCGCCCGCTGCGCGGGCTCCTCCTTGACCTGCGCAGAACGCTCTGCCGCCCAGACTCCTAGTACGGCGGCTTGTTAAGCTACGGGGCATGACGACTGAAACTTTTTTGCCGCCGTGCGTGGCGCACGATGACGTGATTGCGACCCTGCAAAGACAGGGTTACGCCGTGCTCAGCGCACCAACCGTCTCCACCCTGTCCCATCTGGACCTGGCTGCGCTGGCGCAACTGGTGCCCAGTTGGAGCGACTTGCCGCCGGACCAATACCTGAAGGACGGCGGCCGTTACCGCAGGCGCCGTCATGCCAGTTACCGGCTGGACGGCGACACGGTGCACACCGTGCCGCACCGCGCCCATTGGCAGCCGCTGGATTACAACGCCTTGCACGGCGGCATGCAGCGTTGGTTTGAACCGGTGGCGCCCAGCACCGTCGCCCACCCGGCGTGGACCGGGCTGCTGCAGGCACTGGGTGCGTTGTGTTCGCAGCTCAAGGGCGCGCAGCCCTGGTTTGTGGAGGCGCACCAGTTTCGCATTGACACCACCGACGGCATTGGCCGCCCCACGCCCGAGGGCGCGCACCGCGATGGCGTCGATCTGGTGGCGGTGTTTTTGGTGGATCGCCAGGGTGTCAAGGGCGGCGAGACCCGGGTGTTTGAGGCCGCAGGCCCCAATGGGCAGCGCTTCACGTTGACCGAGCCCTGGTCGGTGTTGTTGCTCGACGACGCGCGGGTCATCCATGAGTCCACCCCGATCCAGCCGCTGCAAGCCGGTGGCCACCGCGATACGCTGGTGGTGACCTTGCGCGCCGATGGTTTTCAAGACGATAGGCAACCTAGAATATCCACAGAGCCGGATTGACCGGCCCAGAGGAGACCTATGTCCTGTTCGCCCGCCGAGCTCAAGAAGAAAAGCGACGAATTTCTCACCAAATGGCAGTTGTGCAAAGACCACCCCGGCATTGACGGGTTTGTCGAGTTTGCCGTGGCGGTCTCCAGCTTTACCGAGTTCCTGGATGCCAAGGGCCTGCCCGGCCTGCACCAAACGGCGCGCGCGTTGGAGCAACAGGTGCTGTCCCAGTTTGACCGCTGGAACAGCGACCCCATACCCGACGCGCCGATGAGCGACCTCGATGGGCAGATCACGGAATTCAGTGTTCGCATCAACGCGTTTCTGGAGGAAAACAACGACCCCAATCCCGAGCGGCGGCTGCACCAGGAAAGCGAGGTCATCAACGACCTGTTGCCGGTCAAGAAAATCTGGCTGGTGACCTCGGTGCCCGAGACCTGGAAAGAAGTGGTCACGCAAGCCGGCTACTTCAACATCCAGGTCGAAGTCTGCGGACCGCACTATGACCAGAAGGCTACGCAAGACCCCACCATTGTGTTGGTCGACGCCAACGGGCTGCAGCCCACGGGTTTCATCGTGCGCGTTCAGGCCCTGCGCGGCCGGTTCTCTGCCAGCAGCATCATTGGCCTGAACTTGCCATCGGATTTTGAAGGGCTGAAGCTGGCTCTGCGCGTCGGCTGCGATTTTTGTTTTCCGGTCGGTACGGCGCAGTCGACCGTCATGGCCCGCATCGTCAAGCTCTGCGGCAGCGAGGAAGAGCCGCCCTACCGCGTGCTGGTGGTGGAGGATTCCAAGACGGCCAGCACGTTGATCCAGCGCACGCTGAAAGAGTCCGGCGTCGAGTCCATGGCGATTTCCAAGCCGCAAGAGGTGTTGACCGCGCTGGCCAAATTCCAGCCCGATCTGGTGTTGATGGACATGTACATGCCGGGCTGCACCGGGGTCGAGGTGACCCGCGTGATCCGCCAGCATGAAGAATTTTTGTCGACCCCGGTCGTGTATCTATCGGCGGACACCAGCATTGCCCTGCAGGTGGATGCCTTGCGCCTGGGTGGCGACCATTTCCTGACCAAGCCCTTCAACCCGGTGGTGCTCAATGCCGTGGTCAAGAGCAAGATCGACCGCTACCGTATTCTGCGGCGCTCCATGTACCTGGACAGCCTGACGGGCTTGCTGAACCACACGACGTCCAAGCAGCGGGTGGATGCAGCGGTCACCCGGGCCCTGGCCGACGATCTGCCGCTGTGCGTGGCGATGCTGGACATCGACCATTTCAAGAAGGTCAACGACACCTATGGCCACCCCATGGGCGACCAGGTGATTCGCAGCGTGGCCTGGTTGTTGAAGCAGCGCTTGCGCAAGACCGATGCGGTGGGCCGTTACGGCGGTGAAGAATTTTTGGTGATACTGCCGCAGGCTACGGGGGAGATGGCGCGCCAGTTGCTGGACCGTATCCGCATTGATTTTTCGCAGTTCCACCATCCGGTCAAGGCCTCGTCGTTTGCCTGCACGTTCTCCTGTGGCATTGCGCAACTGGCACCGGGCATCAGCGCGCAGGCCTTGGTCAAGCTGGCGGATGAGGCGCTGTACCAGGCCAAGCGCCAGGGGCGTAACCAGATTGTGGGTGGCTGATGGGGCCCCGCGTTCTTCGCCACGGCGAGGTGGTAGTTATATCCATCGGGTAGCGGGTTTTGCTCCGTGTCCCCCGCCCTTCGGGCTCCTCCTTGACCTGCGCAAAACCCACTACCCGATGGATACGCGCGGCTTGGTCTGCGGGCGCACACCAATGCAGCGTGAGCGTCACAGCGCGTGGGTCACGAGCTTGAAGTCAGGGTCCTCGGCATAGGTCTTGACGGTGAAGCCCAAACTGCGCATCAGCTTGAGCATGGCCGGGTTGTTGACCAGCACCAGCCCATCCATCTCCGACAAACCTTTTTCGCGGGCCACATCCATGATGCTGAGCATCAGACGCGAGCCCAGGCCCTTGCCGTTGAAGTCGTCGGCCACTACCAACGCAAACTCGCAACTGGACTGGTCCGGGTTGGTGATGTAGCGTGACACACCGACGATGCGTTCGGTCTCGACAAACGCACCGTCATCGCCCGGCGTGCGTTCCTTGACCACGGCCACCAGCGCCATTTCACGGTCGTAGTCGATCAGCGTGAAACGCGCCAACATCGTCGGTGGCAATTCGGCAATCGACGACACAAAACGGAAGTACCGGCTTTGTGGCGACAGGTGCTGCATCAGGCCTTGCAGCATCTGGGCGTCGTCCGGTCGAATCGGCCGGATGGCGTATTCGCCGCCACCCGACAGGGGCCAGTCCTGGGCAAAGCGCGCGGGGTAGGGCAGTATGGCCAAATGGTTGTAGTGGTGGGTGCCACCACTGGCGGCCTGCGCCGCATGGTCGATGACGATGCGCGCATCCACCGCCACCGCACCGTGTTCGTCCACGATGAAGGGGTTGATGTCCATCTCGCGCAACTGGGGCAGCTCACACACCATTTCCGAGACGCGTAGCAACACCTGCTCCAGCGCGTCCATGTCGACCGCGCTATTGCCCCGCCACTCGCCCAAGGTCTCGGCCACGCGCGCACGTTCGATCAGGCGGCGCGCCAGAAACTGGTTGAGGGGTGGCAGCTCCATGGCGCGGTCGTTGATCAGTTCGATCATGGTGCCACCGGCCCCGAAGGCGATGACGGGACCAAACGGGTCGTCGGTGACCATGCCCACATAAATTTCACGCCCGCGTTTGGCACGGGCCATGTTCTGCACCGTCACGCCATTGACGCGGGCCTGCGGCTGCAGCCGCGCCACGGTTTGCACCATGTCGTTGTAGGCGTCGCGCACACTGGTGGCATTTGCCAGATTGAGCACCACGCCCTGCACATCCGATTTGTGGCTGATGTCGGGTGAGTCAATCTTCAGGGCGACCGGGAAGCCAAGCTGGGTGGCAATCATCATCGCCTCGTTGGCGCTGCGGGCCAGCATGGTGGTAGTGACTGGGATGTGGAAGGCCGACAGCAGGGTCTTGGACTCCATCTCGGTCAGCACCTTGCGCCGCTCGGCCAGCACGCTTTCGATGACCAGGCGCGCACCTTCGATGTCGGGTTTGGCCAGCGTAGACAGTGGCGGCGGGGTCTGCTGCAGCAGCAACTGGTTCTGGTAGAACGAGGCCAGGTTGCCAAAGGCACCCACCGCGGCCTCGGGCGTGCGAAAGCTGGGGATGGCCGCCGCCTTGAGAACTTCGCGTGCCGCGCCTACCGACGCATCGCCCATCCAGCATGCCAAAAGGGGCTTGCCCATGCTGGTCTTGACATCCGCCAGCGCGCGCGCCACGCCGGATGCATCCGCTCCCACTTTGGGGGAGTAGATGGCCAGTACGCCGTCGATCTGGCGGTCTTTTTCGGCTGCGGCGATCGCGGCCTTGAAGTGGGCGGGGCTTGCGTCTTCGCTCAGGTCTATCAGATCGCTGAGGGATGCCAAGGGCGGCAGCGCAGGCTTCAGTGTGGCAACCGATTCAGCGGACAGCGTGCCTAGCTGCAAACCAATTTCGTTGACCCAGTCCGCCGCCAGCACACCGGGCCCACCGCCATTGGTGACGATGGCCAGGCGCTTGCCGACGGGGCGGTAGCGCGAGGCCAGGCACTTGGCGGCCGAGAACAAGGCCACAAACGAACGCACACGCACGGCACCGGCGCGGCGCAGTGCGGCGTCAAACACGTCGTCGCTGCCGACGATGGCGCCACTGTGGGTTTGGGCCGCCGCATTGCCGGCAGGCTTGCGACCGGCCTTGAGAATGACAACGGGCTTGGCATTGGCGGCCGAGCGCAGCGCGCTCATGAAACGGCGGGCGCTGGAGATGCCTTCGAGGTAGACGACGATGCTGTGCGTGTGGGCATCGTTGGCCAAGAAGTCCAGCACCTCGGCAATGTCCACCGAGGTGTGCGGTCCCAGGGACACCACCGATGAAAAACCAACGCCATTGCTGCTGGCCCAGTCCAGCATGGAAGAGGTCAACGCGCCCGATTGGGACACCAGGGCCAACGATCCCGCTGCCGCCAGTGGCCCGGCGGCGCTGGCATTGAGTTGTAACAGCGGGCGCTGCAAGCCCAGCGAGTTGGGGCCCAGCAGGTGCATGCCTTCGCGCTTGGCAATCTTCTGCCACTCGGCGGCCTGGTCGGCGGCAATGCCGTTGGAGATCACCAGCGCGGCGCGGCAGGCCATGCGCCCTGCAATGTCCAGCGCCGCTGCCACGTCGCTTGGGGGCAGGGCGATGATGGCCAGGTCGGCTCGCGCTTGCGCCAGATCGGCCAGGGTGCCGCTGGTTTGGATGTCCAGGAATGTCAGGGTGCCGGTAAAACGCTGCGCTCGCAAAGCCTGCACCACCGCAGCCGCCTGACTGGTTTGACTGGACGGCTCGTCCAAGCGACCGGCAAAGACGGCGACCGATTCGGGGGCAAAGAGGGGGGTGAGGTAATGCTTGTCCATAGGTAGAACTCGGTGCCAGTTTAGGACGCGCCGTGTCAACTGACCTTGACCTACAGCAATTCGAAGGAAAAAGCGCCCCTAGCCCTCGAGAACAGGGCGTGAGGCGCTATCAATTACGCAGCGTTTGAATGTGACGATCCGTTACATGCGCTCAAAGATGGCGGCAATCCCCTGGCCGCCACCGATGCACATGGTCACCAGCGCATAACGGCCTTGTATGCGTTGCAACTCGTAGATCGCCTTCACCGTGATCAAGGCACCGGTGGCGCCAATCGGGTGCCCCAGCGAAATGCCGGAGCCATTGGGGTTGACCTTGGCCGGGTCCAGGCCCAGGTCGCGGCTGACCGCGCAAGCCTGTGCTGCAAAGGCCTCGTTGGCTTCGATCACGTCCAGGTCGTTGACCGTCAGACCCGCTTTCTTCAGTGCCGCTTGTGTGGCGGGCACCGGGCCGATGCCCATGTACTTGGGATCGACACCGGCGTGGGCATAGGCGACCAGGCGGGCCAGCGGCTTGGCGCCACGCGCCTTGGCAGCGCCGGCTTCCATCAGCACCACGGCCGCTGCGGCGTCGTTGATGCCCGATGCGTTGCCGGCGGTCACGGTGCCGTTGTCTTTCAGGAAGGCGGGCTTGAGCTTGGCCATGTCGGCCAGGCTGCAATTGGCGCGGAAATGCTCGTCCGTCGCATAGGCCACATCGCCCTTCTTGCTCTTGAGCATGATCGGCAGGATCTGTTCCTTGAAGTAGCCCGCCTCGGTGGCGCACTGGGCGCGGTTGTGGCTTTCCACGGCCAGTGCGTCTTGCTGCTCGCGGCTGATGCCCCACTTGGCGGCAATGTTCTCGGCGGTCACGCCCATGTGGATGGTGTGAAAGGGGTCGTGCAGCGCGCCAATCACCATGTCCACCATCTTGGTGTCGCCCATGCGGGCGCCCCAGCGCATGTTCAGCGATGCAAACGGTGCGCGGCTCATGTTCTCGGCGCCGCCGCCAATGGCGATGTCGGTGTCACCCAGCAGAATGCTCTGGCTGGCCGACACAATGGCCTGCAGGCCCGAGCCGCACAGGCGGTTCACGTTGAAGGCCGGTGTGCCTTCGGCGCAGCCGCCGTTGATGGCCGCCACGCGGCTGAGGTACATGTCCTTGGGCTCGGTGTTGACCACATGGCCGAACACCACATGGCCGACATCCTTGCCATCGACGCTGGCGCGGGCCAGCGACTCGCGCACGATCTGCGCGGCCAGTTCGGTGGGGGGAATGTCCTTGAGACTGCCGCCAAAGGTACCAATGGCGGTGCGCACGGCGCTGACTACAACTACTTCACGGTTCATGGGGGCGGCTCCTGGTGGGGTGAGAAGGGTTGGAACAAGGCTTGGATCGACGACAAGAATGCCAGAGGCCTTGTTTCTGACGTGTTCCAGTATGGCATGGGCTTTTCCCCGGTTGGCGGGTGGCCGCGCGTGAAGCGTCGCGTTGGTGCCATTGGTGACCGCAATCCCGACCGGCGTAGTCGGGATTGCGGTCCGCCCGACCCCCGTCTGGGGCGAATTGGGGCACGTTTGATTTACATCAATCGGCCGCAGTTTCCCGGTTTAGGCGGTGAACGGACAGGGCATTTTCGCGGCCGGCGGCCGGTGAATGCGCATGAAAACGCCCTCGCGGCGGGACTGCTTAGCGCGAATTGCACTCCATTGCAAGTAAAACTTGAATGGCGTACTCGGGTCAACGCCAAGTTCGCAACGCAAAACAGGCCAGCGTCGGGTGGTCGCGTTTGACCCTGTCCAGGGTGGGGCACAAAATGCAAACGCGATGTAAGCCCACAACGCGATGGAAACCACCACTCAAGACTCCCCATGAAAACCATTTCATCAGCCGGATTTTTGAACGTCGCGAATCTCCCGCACACCTTTTGGTCACCCGTGAGCCCTAGTCAGGGATCAACACGCGAGTGGTCACCCAAGCTTTTTCTTGTTCAACCGGAGGCACTGCCATGAAACTGTTACGCTTTGCCCAGACCGCCGCGGTCTGGTGCGTGTTGGCCCTTGCGGGCGCGTCAGGCGCCCATGCGGCGGACACGAAAGATCTGGTCCTCAAGGGCGATGCCAAGTGCACCAGTTGCCACGATGAGACCGACGCACCGGGCGTCATGGCCATTGGCAAGACCCGCCACGGCGTGGTCGCCGATGGTCGCACCCCGACCTGCACCAGTTGCCACGGCGAGAGCGACAAGCACATCGCTTCCGCCAAGACCGGCAAGGCCGATCAATTCGTAGCGCCGGACGCGACCTTTGGGAAAAAGTCCAAAACCTCGGCGGCCGACAAGACCGCCGCCTGCCTGAGCTGCCACCAGGGCGATCCCAAGCGCTCGCATTGGGAAGGCAGTGCCCACCAGACCAAGGATGTAGCGTGCAGTTCGTGCCACAAGATCCACACTGCGCATGACAATGTGCGCGACAAGAAGACCCAACCCGAGGTGTGCTTCACCTGCCACAAGGAGCAGCGCAACCAGGTCTCCAAGCCATCCCACCACCCCATTCTGGAAGGCAAGGTCGCCTGCTCGGATTGCCACAATGCGCACGGCTCCGTTGGCCCCAAGCTGCTCAAGCGCGATAGCGTCGTCGAGACCTGCTACACCTGCCACATGGAAAAGCGCGGCCCCTTCGTGCACAACCATGAACCCGTTAGCGACGACTGCACCAACTGCCACAACCCGCACGGCACTGTGGCCGAGAACCTGCTCAAGGTGCGTGCACCCATGCTGTGCCACCAGTGCCACACGCCACACGGCGGCTTCATTCCGCAATTGCTGGGTGCCCAGACTCCGGCCCTGAAGAATGGCGCGACCCAGTCTGGCAAGAGCACCACCAACCTGACACAAGGCCGCAGTTGCTTGAACTGCCACACGCAAGTGCATGGCACCAACAACCCGTCCACCGTCAATCCGACACCGCAGTTCAACTTCCGTTGAGAAAGGTTGAGTACCATGAAAACGCATACCTCGCATCACAGTTTCAGCAAGACATTGCTGGCACTGGCGGTCCTCGCAGCCTATGCGCCAGCTTTCGCTGACGATGCCGAGATCGCTCTTCTGACCCGCCCCAGCAGCTCCATCAGCGTGGGGGTTGGCAACACCAGTGGTGACGCTAGCGGGCGCTCCATTTTTGGACAGTACAACGGCTTGCGCACCGACAGCACCACGCTGCAGTTGGATGTGGACATCAATACCCGTGATGACGCCAGCGGCACCGCCCTGTACATCAAGGGCAACAACCTGGGCCTGGACAGCCGAGACCTGTCGCTGTCCTACGAAAAGCAGGGCGATTGGAAGGTGGGGGCGGAATATTCGGGCCTGGTGCACCGCGAAATCCGCACCGTCAACACCGGCATGATCGGCGCAGGAAGCGCGACGCCCACCGTCGTGCGCTTGGCCACGCCCGGCACGGGTGCAGACCTGGACCTGAGCGCCAAGCGCGAAGGCGCGGGCCTGTCGATGGAGAAATGGTTCTCGCACAGCTTGCAGTTTGAAGCCAACGTCAAAAGCGAAAACAAGACCGGTGCGCGCCTGCTCGGCAGGGGCTACGCCTGCGCCAGCTACGTATGCAACTCCACCCAAACGGCCACCAACCAGACCTGGGCGCTGCTGATGCTGCCCGAGCCGATTGACTCGATCACCCGGCAGATTGAAGCCAAGCTGAACTACCACGACAAGAGTCTGAGCATTACCGGCGGCTACTACGGCTCATACTACACCAATGCCAATGGCAGCATCCGAGCCACCGTGCCCAACCAGTTGAACAATCCCTTGGGGGCCCCGTCCACGCTGGCGCCCGCGGTGTCGGGCACCGTGATAGCCGGTGGTGGCACCAGCTTGCAAAATGTAATGCAATTGCCCATGGCCTTGGCGCCGGACAATGAGGCACAACAGTTCTATGTGTCGGGCAACTACCGTTTCACGCCCGGAACCCATGCCACCTTCAAATACGCCTACACCCGCGCCACGCAAGACGAGAACTTTGCCGCGGCCGGCTTGACCGGCGCACCGGCAGGCGTCACCAGTCTGGGCGGTGTGGTCGATACCCGCTTGGCGCAGTTGGGCCTGACCAGCAAGCTCACATCCCAGTTAGGCTTGCTGGCCAATGTGAAATACGAGCGCAAGGTGGATAACACCCCCGATGCCTTGTACAACGTGGAAGGCGGCGCCGTGACGCCGGCACCCGCCGTGCCGTCCATTGCCACACCGTCCCAGGTCAACCGCTACTGGTACAACTACCATGTGGATTCGACCCGCATCGTCGGCAAGGCGGAGGCCAACTACCAGTTCACCGGCAGCACCCGCGGCACCTTCGGGTTGGACTACAACATGGTGGATCGCCCGGTGCCGATCTCCATCACCGAGGAAGAGTTGGCCGGCATTGGCGCGGTGCGTTCCAAGAACACCGAGACCGGTTACCGGCTGGAACTGCGCAGCAACCTGGCCGAATCGTTCAACGGGTCGATCGGCTACACCAATAGCAAACGTATCGGCAATGACTGGACCAGCCTGAGCAACAGCGCTGCCTTTGTGGCCGCCGGTCTGGGCTATGGCACGACGGCGCCGGCCGGAACCTTTCTGTCCTTGAACGCCGCGAATGCATTCCCGATGAACATGGCCGATGTGGACCGCAACAAGCTCAAGCTGGCGGCCAGTTGGGCGCCCACC
>Ga0207976_100743_pt1 | contig 10128 bp, 9 predicted proteins | sample LakWasMe94_HOW11_2_FD_183916 | JGI IMG/M metagenome (GOLD analysis project Ga0207976, IMG submission 183916) | Freshwater sediment methanotrophic microbial communities from Lake Washington under simulated oxygen tension - Sediment Metagenome... | ecosystem: Environmental > Aquatic > Freshwater >... | reverse complement strand
CGGCGCACTTCTCGCCGTCGCAACTCAATCCGTTTGCGCTGAACCCCTTGCGTGACATGCTGACGCGCCAGATCGACTTTGAACGCCTGCGCCACAGCAGCCCGTTCAAACTGTTCATCGCGGCCACGCAGGCCAATACCGGCAAGCTGCGCGTGTTTCGGGAGCATGAACTCACGGTGGACATGCTGCTGGCCTCGGCCTGCCTGCCCAAGATCCACCACCCGGTGCAAATCGACGGTGAACCTTACTGGGACGGTGGCTACTGTGCCAACCCGGCGGTGTTTCCGCTGTTCTACGACTGCCAGTCGTCCGATGTGTTGCTGGTGCTGCTGAGCCCGCTCAAACATGCCAGCACGCCGCACAGTGTGCACGAGATCGAGGCACGCATTGCCGAGCTCACCTTCAGCGCCCACTTCATGCGCGAGATGCACATGTTCGCGCAGGCCACCGCCTATGCGCGCAATAGCTGGATGACTTGGGGGCGGCTGGAGCGGCGGCTACAAGGCATGCGCTTTCATATGGTTGATTCCAGCCAGTTGCCGCTACTGGAGCGCGGCGAAACCCGCTTGCTGGCCCATGGCCCATTCTTGGAATTGCTGAAGGAGCATGGCCGCCAGCGCGCCGGCCAATGGTTTGGCGACCACCGCTCCGCCATCGGGCATGCGTCGACCATTGATCTGCTGCAGCTCTTTGGTTGAGCTGCAGCGCGTATCGGGCTATCGAAACACCACAACTGGAATCTTGGTGTGGGTCAAGACCTTGTGCGTCTCGCCGCCCATTACCAGTGCCTGTATGCCGCGCCGACCGTGTGAGGCCATGAAGATCACATCGCAACCGGCATCCTGCGCCGTTTTCACAATTTCGGCATAGGGGTGTTCGCTGACGCAGTGCACCAGTGCGCACTCCACGTCGGCCTTGTCCGCGGCGTCCTTGAGCACCTTCAGGTGGCGTGCGGCCATGACCTTGGAGTCTTCGGCGTAGCGGTCCACCGAGTCGGACACCATCGTCGCCTCCAGCGCAAAGAAGTGGAAGGGCATGGTGACCGTCACGCCGGTGATCTTGGCATGGATCTCCTTGGCAAATTTCACGCCCTGGGCGATCGCCAGGTTGGAGAGATCCGAGCCATCCGTCGGAATCAAAATGTGTTTGAACATGGCAAGCTCCTTCACGGTCTGCAGCGGAAGTCTGCATGCATGCGGTGCCCCTGCGGCACTTGCCGCACGCCATAAGACCACCAGGCTCCCGAGATGGCGGCCTTCTGATCACCGGGCTAAGTGGCATCTTAAAACCACTTCCCCTGTGATGCACCAAGTATGGTGAGACGTGGCAGCTTTTGCAAATCCAGTTCACATTGCGCTGCAGCGCGTTGCACCACGGTTGATCCGCAACAAACCCAAGCCCGGTCAAGCCTGGGCCACGCTCTCCCAGATTTCTCCCATATTGGCTCGCACACTCAGGGCCATACCCATCGCAAGGAGTTCGCAATGCACACTGAAACACATTCCCACGACCCCAGCCTCGCCCGTGACCTGGACGCGTGGATAGCAAAAATGGCGGGCCGACGCCAAGCCCTGCGCTGGCTGGGCGCAGGCGCCTTGTCGCAGATGGCCTTGGTGGCCTGCGGCGGGGGCGGGGACGACGCCAGCACCAGCAGCAGTTCCACGACCAGCACCGCCACGGGAAGCACATCGACGTCCACGACGACGACCACTACTACGACTACCACCACCCCGACTACCACCACCACGACGAGCAGCGGCACCTGCTCGGTGATACCCAACGAGACTAATGGCCCATACCCCGGCGACGGCTCCAATAGCAACGCCAGCGGCGTGGCGAACGCGCTGTTGTTGTCGGGCATCGTGCGGCGTGACATCCGCTCCAGCATCGTCACCAGCAGCAACACCGCAGCCGGCGTGCCGCTGACGGTCACGCTGACCCTGGTCAACACGAAGAATAGCTGCGCCCAGTTGTCGGGTTATGCCATTTACCTGTGGCACTGCGACCGCAGTGGCTTGTACTCGATGTACTCCACCGGCGTGACCAACGAAAACTATTTGCGCGGTGTGCAGGTGACCGATGCCAATGGCCAGGTCACTTTCACCACGATCTTTCCTGCCTGCTATTCAGGGCGCATGCCCCACATCCACTTCGAGGTCTACGCCAGCTTGGCCGCGGCTACGACGACACCTGTCAGCGACCAGGTCCGTACCTCGCAAATCGCCTTTCCCACGGACGTGTGCAATAAAGTGTTTGCCACCAGCGGCTACAGCGACAGCATCCGAAACTTTGCGGCCATCAGCTTTGCCAGCGACAACGTGTTCAGTGATGGCTACAGCACGCAACTGGCCACGGTCACCGGGGACACATCCGCGGGCTATGTCGCCAACTTGCAGGTGGGAATCTCCGTCTAGAAATAGGGCCCCCACGTTCTGCCGCTGCGCGGGTCGCTGCCCCCCGAGGGGGTTAACTCGCCTTGGGGCGGCCCGGCGGCGAGTTGTCGCCCCCGTTTCAGAGGGCGCCTGTCTTACCATTAGGGGCCATGCCACAACCCCCACCCGCAGACGCCGCGCCCACACGACCCATCTGGATGCCGCAACCCACGCTTGCCCGCAAGGTGTTCCTGGCGTTGGCGTGCCTGCTGGTGACCTTGTTGCTGGTCTTTGTCGGCCTCTCGCGGTTGGGCTTGCAGCGCAGTTTGGGCGACTACGTGGCGGAGATTGAACTATCCCGCATGGACTGGCTGGCCACGCGGCTGGAGCAGGCGTATGCCAAGGACGGCAGTTGGCAGTTTCTGCAGCAAGACCCGCAGGCCTGGTTCCGGTTGCAAATGCCGGGCGAGTTGTTGGGGCGCCCGGGTAGCAGCGCCAGTACCGGACCAGAGCCACAAACTGGCGACGGCGGACCACCGCCGGGCCCCCCTGGCGTTAACCGACCCCTTGGAACATCTGGACCATCTGGCCCTCTTGAGCCCCAAGGCCCTCCGCCTGATCACGGCCCTGGCGCGGGTCCAGGCCCTGCAGGCGGCATGCAAGCGCAGTTGGACCTGTTGCCCCAGCGCTATGCACCCCCACCGCCACCCGATGCACCCAACGACCCCCGTGCCCGTACCGATTCGGTCTATGCCCGCATGGCCCTGCTGGAGCCGCAAACGCTCAAGCGGCTGGCGGGCCATGCCATCGACAGCGCCACGGCGGTCAAGCGCCCCTTGTTCCTGGATCAGCGTGTGGTGGCCTATCTGGCGATTGCGCCGCTGGCCAGCACGCAGACCGATGCGGGCAGGGCCTTTATTGCGCAGCAGTCCACGTTTGTCATCGTGTCCGGGCTGGTGGGGCTGGCCTTGGCGTTGTTGATCTCGTGGCAGCTCACGCGGCGTTGGCTGGCCCCCATCAAGGCCTTGATGCAGGGTGCCAGGGCCGTGGCCCAGGGGCAATTGGAAACCCGCGTGCCGGTGCAGGGCAATGATGAATTGGCCACGCTGACCCACACCTTCAACACCATGACCCAACAACTGTTTGACACCCAGGCCCAGCACCAGCGTTGGCTGGCCGACGTGGCGCATGAACTGCGCACGCCACTGGCCGCCATGCGCGCCGAGATCGAGGCCGTGCAAGACGGCGTGCGCCCCTTCAGCCCACCCACTGCCGAGCGCCTGCACCGCCAGGTGGTGCGCTTGGGCCAATTGGTGGATGACCTGCGCCTGAGCATGAACATGAGCGACGCCACATCGCCCGCAGCGCAGTTGCGCGACGGCGTTCGCCCCTTGGACAGTGTGTTGGAGGCGGCCAGGTTGATGGAGAGCCGCTTTGTGCAAGCGGGACTGACTCTGGATCTGGCGCCGTTGACTGCCATGGCACAGCAGACCCACTGGACCATGCGGGCCGACCCCGCGCGCCTGCACCAAGTCTTCGTGAACCTGCTGGAAAACAGCTTGCAATACACCCAGCGGGGCGGCACATTGCAGATCCATGCGGAGCTGCAGCCCGCCGCACCGCCCACGCAGCCCAAGCCGCAGTTGTTGATCCGTTTTGACGACTCAGCACCCGCGCCATCGGGCGCCGATTTGCCGCGTTTGTTTGAGCGCCTGTACCGCGGCGAGAGTTCGCGCGACCGCAAACACGGAGGCTCGGGCCTGGGGCTGGCCATTTGCCAGGCGATTGTGCAGGCCCATGGCGGCAGCATCACGGCCGCGTTGTCGCCCTTGGGCGGCTTGCGTATCAGCGTGGTGTCGCCGCTGTCCACAGATAGCGCAGAGGATGAGGCAACGGCATGAACACAACACAGCCCGCGCAAGCCATCTTGGTGGTAGAGGATGAGCCCGACATTGCATCGGTGCTGGTGGACTATTTGCGCCACGAAGGCTTTGCGCCGCAGCACGTGGATAACGGCACCGTGGCGCTGGACAGCATCCTGCGCCAACCCCCGGCCCTGGTGCTGCTGGATGTGATGCTGCCGGGTCGCGACGGCATGAGCATCTTGCAGGCTGTGCGCCAGCATTCGCAGGTCCCCATCATCATGCTGACCGCTCGGGTGGAGGAGATAGACCGCCTGCTGGGCCTGAACCTGGGTGCGGACGACTACATCTGCAAGCCGTTTTCACCACGCGAGGTCATGGCCCGCGTGCGCACCGTGCTGCGCCGGACTGCACCACCTGTGACGACCAGCGCAGCGCCCCGCGCACTGGTGCTCGACCGCGACAACCGCAGTGCCACGTTGCAGGGGCAGCCCTTGCAACTCACGGCCAAGGAGTTTGAATTGCTGCGCACGCTGGTCGCATCCCCCGGTCGCGTGTTTGCCCGTAGCCAGTTGCTCGACAGCGCGTACAGCGATGACCTGGACGCCAACCAGCGCGCCATCGACAGCCACATCAAAAACCTGCGCCGCAAATGCGCCGCCATCGACCCAGACCACGAGTGGATACGCTCGGTCTATGGCGTGGGCTTTGTCTTAGAGTCGAATTGATCCGCAGCCCTCGTGGAATGTGCGTAATGCGCTACTAAAAACATAGCAATATTCGACACGGATTGCGCGCTTGCCAGAGCGGCCGCGCGCAGGCACCTAGGCCTTTCCCTCCAACAACTCCGTAACAATCTGCCCCAACCGGCGCAAACCTTGCTCCACATCCTGCTGGTGCGGCCAGCCGCAGTTGATGCGCAGGTAGGGATCAAAACGCAGCGTGTTGGAAAACATCTGCCCCGGCGTCACCAGAATCTGCTGCGCCAGGGCGGCGTCAAACACGCGCCGGCTGGATAACTTGAGCGGCAATTCCACCCACAGCGACAGCCCGCCATCGGGCACATTCAGGCGCGTGCCTTCGGGGAAATAGCTGGCAATGGCCTGCGCCGTCTTCTCACGTTGCACATGCAGCGTGCTGCGCAGCCGGCGCAAGTGGCGGTCGTAGGCGGGTGATGCCATGTAGTCGGCCACCGCAAGTTGCGACAGCTCCTCGTTGCTGCGGGTTTGCGTGAACTTCAGCATCTCCACCCGCGCCTGCCAACGCCCCGCCGCCATCCAGCCTATGCGTATGCCGGGCGCGAGTATCTTGTGCAGCGATGCGCAGTAGATGACGTTGCCGGTTGTGTCCCACGACTTCATCGCACGCAGTGGCGCATCACCGCGCGTACCTTCGTTGACCAGCTCGCTGTAGGTGTCGTCTTCGATCAACGCGACGCCATGGCGTTCGCACAGTTGCACCAGGCCTTGCTTGTGTGCGTCCGGCATGATGCTGCCCAGTGGGTTTTGCAGATGCGGCACCACGGCCACGGCCTTGATGTTGTCGTAGGTCTGCATCGCCATCTCCAGCGCGTCCAGCGAGATGCCGGTTTGTGGGCTGGTCGGTATCTCCAGCGCGCGCAGGCCCAAGGACTCCAGCACCTGCAACAGGCCGTAAAAAGTGGGTGACTCCACGGCGATGGTGTCGCCAGGCCGCGCCACCGCGCGCAGCGCCAGGTTCAAAGCCTCGATACAGCCATTGGTGATTTGCACGTCATCGGGCGACAGCGTCACGCCCATGTCCAGCGCGCGCTTGGCCAGCACCGCGCGAAACTCCGGGTTGCCGCGCGGCGACGAGGCCGACACCAGCACCTTGGGCCGCGTGCGCAGCACCCGCATCGTGGCCAGCTTCAGCGCCTCCCCTGGGTACAGCTCGGGCGCGCAGCGGGCCACGGCCAGGTTGGTCTTGACCATCTGCAGCCGACCGCGGGCAATGAAGTCTGAGACCCGGGCGTGTATGCCCACGTATTGCGCCGGGTCCGGCGTGATGTCCATGCGTGGCTCGCTGACCATGGCCAGCGTGTTGCGCAAGGGCTTGCGCACAAAGTAGCCGGAGCGCGGCCGCGCCTCCAGCCAACCCTCGCTCTCCAGGTGGCGACTCAGTTGCATCGCGGTGGACAGGCTGACTTCATGCTGGCGCATCAGGCTGCGCAGCGAGGGCATGCGGTCGCCCACGTTCAGCGAACCCGCCTGTATTGCGCCGCGGTAGTGCGCGGCCAGGCGCTGGTAGATGGGCTGTTGCTGCTGTTGTGCGGTAGAGGAGGGTGATGCGGTGTCCATGGCCGATGTTCCTTGATCTGCGGTGCGGAAAACAGATACAGATTTGTCAAAACCGTACCGTAACAGATGCCAAACGGGGCGTCTGTTCTGCCAAAAACAGTGCGCCGCTGTGCCTGTTGCGGATCAGGGTATCTACCTACGATTACCCCACTGCCTGCCCAAACCCGGACAGGTCTCTTTCAACTCAGTACAAAGGTGGTGGCGTATGCACAGCAAACCGGAATCGTTTCAAACCAGCCAACTGTTGTTGGTCAAGGGCCTATCCCATTTCGAGGAGTTTCCGCGCGGCACGGTCATCCGCGTGGCTGCGGGCTCGGTCACCCTGGTGCAGCGCACAAACCTGGAGCGCTGCATGCTGGCGCAACAAATAACCATGCCACGCGGCGCCGTGTATTGCGTGGAGGTTCCGACCTGGTTGGAGATTGTTGCGCAGGCGGATGCCGATGTGTTGGTGATGGTGCCGCAGGCGGTGTCGCTGGTGCAGCAACTGCGGGCGGGGTTGGACGCGGTGTTGGAGCGCTTGGGTGTGCGGCGCAAGAAGCAGCGGGCTTCGGCGGTTTTGGCCCGCTAGAGATAATTCGTTGCTTTCGCTGCCGGTGTGGTTCACACTATGGTTCATAAGCCCTGTACGCATGGAAGGAGACCTTGGTATGAACCACTTTGCTGCACTGCGCACTCTACAAGCTTGGACGGTAACCGGCATCTTGCTCCTGGTAGCGCTGATGCCTATCAAGAGCCGAGCCGCGGACCAACTGTTGCTGACGCTCACCATGGTGGAATATTCCTATCCGGCGGGGCGCACCGGGACCATACGCATCTACAGCACGACAACTGCGTCTCCTTTTGCCAGCGATCCCAGCATGCGCGTCTACAACACCGGCTTGTGGGCGGTCACTGACTGGACCAGTCTGGGCAATTGCAGCTCATCTTTTCTGGCGGGTGGTCACCAACAGGGCTGGCTGCTGGGGCCCGAAACCAATACCAGTTCCATTCGCAGCCTTCACCCCACCGCCAATGTCGCCTATGGCGTGATTACAGGTGTGTTTGGTGATACCGGCTGGGCCAGCCGCTACAACTGCAGCGGTGGAGCCATCGTGGAGCAATACGCGTACCTGTACGCATTCCTGCTGCCCCAATCAACCTATGTTGCAGGGCAGGGCTACCATGTTGGCGATGTCTGGTATTCCACCGACTACAGCCCCAACGGCAATTGGTATTACCTGTATAGCTCGACGCCACTGTGATAAAAAACGGTCGCTAGCCCTCGTGGAATATGCACATAGCGCTACCAAAAATATAGCATTTACGACGCGTTGAGCTCACCGGCCGCGGTAACGGGGCGCAGCGTGCTACGGGGCAGGGTAGTGGGAAAGTTCGAGCGCTAACCCCAGACGGCCAGCCATGCGAACCAGCTCAGCAGGAAATGAATCACATTGAACCGCTACGTCCCGCCACTCAATAGCGAAATCCAGCACACCAGTCGCTTGCGATGCGCTCAACATCTGCTTGATGTCTGCCTCATGCCGTTGGAGAAAACGTATCGCATCGTCAACCTGCTGTGCGAACGCATCGAAGTCTGCGTTGCTGACATGGAAGTGGGCGGTATTCCCCGATAGGCGTGTTGTCGCCTGAAAGACCCCCAGCATTTTTTGAACCCAATCTATCGATCATTGTTGGCAAACAAACTACTTTCCATCCGGTCCGGCTGCCAACTCCAATTGCGAGTCCAATTCGATTAGCCTATCGCGTAGTAACTGCAGGCGTTGCGGGTTTTTCGTAGTGGCAGACAATGTCTGCAAAGCGAGCCTTTGCGCCACCAGAAGGGCAGTTTTTGCGGGCACTGGGACATCTGGTATCACACCTGTGCCTTCCCAATCTGACTTTGTTATGGGATTAATCGTGTGCCTATCAGGGATGAAAGCATAAAAATTTCCGTTCAAGCGTCTGTAATCACCTCCATGGGCGCCTCCACCACTGACTTCACCGACCAGGGTGGCCCGTTTGAGGCTTTTCAGATCGTATCCAAATCTTTCGCCGGCGGAAAATGTGCGACGGCCCATTAGCACATAGACAGGCTTGCTCTGGCCAAATTTCGAACCAGACACCTTTTTGTCGGTCCAAAACCGTTCTTCGGGCTTGCCTTGGCGTCCGAAGGAGTCACTGAGATGGGTTCGTTTGTCAAATAGGTAGCTGGAAAGCAGGGCCACGGTTTCGGGGTCGCCGCCGCCGTTCTGGCGCATGTCTATGATCAATGCAGCACTGTCAGCCAACCGCGTCATTGCCGTGGAGATGGTTTGCTTGGCGTACTTGGCGGGTGCAAACGCGTCTAACTGGAGATAGCCGATGTTGCCAGGGAGCACTTCTGTCGTGCCAACTCCGAAATTGGAGGCTTTGAGTAGCTTCAGCGTGATTGCTTCGTCGTCAGCGGTTTGTACGTCGTCGGGGCTGGGAAAGGGCAATGCTCCGTAATCCACCCGGAGGTGGAGGTCGTGGCTGAACATTTGCAGGTCACGAGTCAATTCGGAAGCGAGCCCCACGGCATATTTCAATGAATCGTAGCCCCCGTCTTTGAGTTTTTTCCGAAGTGCCGTGTTAATTTCTTCTGCGACTTCAGGGAACACGTATAGGTCGCGCATTTTGTCGGCGAGTGCGTTCACTACCTGCGTGCGACTGCTGGCATTCACTGTGTCAGTTGCTGATGGGGTCGCTGGCACTTTCGCGCAAGCTTGCGACGCGAAAGCTGCAATGCAAATTGCCAGGCAGGAAGGAAGAGCGGGGCGCAAGTATTGGGTCATAGGGCTTGGTGAATGCGATGGAACACACGCGCCTTTCGGTTGCACTGCTGTTACTACTACTTGGCCACCACCACCTTGATGCGCGCATTCGGCGCTTCCCCAAACATCTCCGGCGCGTACATGGCTTCCACGCGCGACGGCGGCAACGAGAACTCGCCGACGTTGTTCAGGCGAATGGTGTACTCCATCTTCACCACGCCCTTGGGCAGGAACTGGTAGTAGCTGCGGAAGGACTCAAAGCTGCGCTCCTCGAACGCGGCCCAGCCATCGCCGTCTTTCTTCTCGCCCTGGGTTGCGATCTCGCTGTCACGGCCCAAGCCGCTGCCCAGAATCGTGGCGCCACCGGGCACCGGGTCGGTGATGACTGCCCAGCTCATGTCGGCGCTGGCGTTCACCTCCAGTGTGATGCGCAGCACATCGCCCCGGGTGTAGCTGCCGGCGGGCAGGCCCTTGTTGGCCTGCTCCACCGGTTGAATAGTCTTCTTGATCTGGTAACCGGCGTTGAAGGGTTCCTTCAACAGTACGGCCGCCACCGACTGCAGCGTGAGCCAGGGCTTGCCAGGGCCTTGGTGGGTCACATTCAGCGTGTCCTTGAGTCCGTCTTTGGTAGGGGTCTTGCTCCAGGGCAAGAACATGCTGTTGTTGCGCAAGTTGCCGGGCGAAGCCGGTGCGCCAAACCAGGTGGTCTGGTTGGGTGCGCCGGAGGCGTCGGTGGTCTTGACCCGTTCAACCTTGCTCCAGTCCACGCTGGCTGTGCCCACGCCGCCTGCGGTGTTTTCCA
>Ga0207976_100742_pt1 | contig 10133 bp, 10 predicted proteins | sample LakWasMe94_HOW11_2_FD_183916 | JGI IMG/M metagenome (GOLD analysis project Ga0207976, IMG submission 183916) | Freshwater sediment methanotrophic microbial communities from Lake Washington under simulated oxygen tension - Sediment Metagenome... | ecosystem: Environmental > Aquatic > Freshwater >... | reverse complement strand
ATTGCTTCTTGTGCAAGATAGTTACGCAATACATAGCGTGGGTTAAAGCTTGCCATGCGTGCATGTCTATTTTCATCAGACTCATTGCTTTGCAAAACGCGCTTGGCGTATTGTGCTAACCAGTCATTAAAATCTTGCTCAAAATTCAAATAGCCTTGTTCTGTGTAAAACGCGACTTTCAAGTCTGCAATGTTAGGCTTGGCTAAATTCAGATTTGGTAAATGTGTAAAAAACAGTGTCATGTCTACTTCCGCTCGCGTCATCAGTTCAAAGCAGCGGTTAATTAATTCGCCATCGTCATCTTGCCAAGACTCAAAGCCAAACTTTCCTACTAGTGAATCCATTAAGCTTTGCGTGTAAACCGCTTCATACTGGTCTAATGCGTGATTTAGGCCTACTGCATCAGGCAGTTGGGTAGATAGTGCGTCGGCGAGACGTTCTAAATTCCAGCGGCCAATGTCATGTTGTCTGCCAAAGCAATAACGTCTGCCTTGTGCATCGGTGGTGTTTGGTGTCCAGCCTGGGTCAAAATTATCTACCCAGCCGTAAGGACCATAATCAATTGTTAAACCAAGAATCGACATATTGTCGGTGTTCATTACGCCGTGGACAAAACCCACGCGCATCCAGTGCGCAATCATGCGTGCTGTGCGGTCGCATATCTCTGTGAACCATGCTTCAATTAACTCAGTAGAAGGTTCGTCAATTGATAATGTGAGTGTTTGTTGTTGAAGCCAGTCGGTAAAGTCTCGGTCTATCGTAAAGCCGATCATTTTTTTTAATAGCGCTTGTTCACCACGGCTGGCTAGTAACTCGAAATGTCCAAAACGTGTAAATGACGGTGCTACACGGCATACAATCGCACCTTGTTCCATTTGAGGGTTGCCGTCGTAAAACATATCACGTACTACTTGGTCGCCAGTGCTGACAAGGCTTAATGCGCGCGTTGTTGGCACACCTAAGTAATGCATGGCTTCACTACATAAAAATTCCCGCAGTGATGATCTTAAAACAGCACGGCCATCGGCACGGCGTGAGTATGGCGTTTCACCAGCGCCTTTGAGTTGTAGCTCAAAACGTTTGTCATTATGGATAAGCTCACCTAGCAATATTGCACGACCATCACCTAACTGACCTGCCCAATTGCCAAATTGATGGCCACCGTAGCAGGTTGCATAAGACTGCATGCCATCTAACAGCTGATTGCCACCTAATGTATTAATCATGTCAGGGTGGTGCATATCTGTATCAGTCAAGCCTAGCATTTCAACCACAGAACTTGAATAAGCCATGAGCGCAGGCGCCTTAACAGGGGTAGGCATCACGCTAGACCAAAGTGCACCTTTTACTTGGCGCGTGTAGTTCGCGGCGACAGGGTCACTAGGGAGTTCTCTGCAAAAGCGGTTATCAAAATTCAGTTTTCTCATAGGGTACATTTTAGATGTTTTAGCTTACTTAAAGTTACAATTTTTGCAGTAAATCATGGGCTGGCTCATGTATCATTGCGGTTATATTAGGAATAGAAAAAATTGAATGAACGTATTTTACGAAGAAGACGGTAGTTTTAAAGTTGCTAGCATCATGATCGAGGCCGAAAGCACGATGCAAATTGAATCAGTAAGCGGTAAGCGGAGCAAAATCAAGGCGGCCAATGTGTTGTTGCGTTTCGAAGCGCCATTGTCAGGATTTTTAGAAACAGCACAAGCTGAAGCTGAAAAGCTGGAGCTTGATTTTCTATGGGAATGCTGCGGAGAGTCAGAATTTAATTTTGAAGATTTCGCTCAAGAATATTACGGTAAAAAACCTACGCATTTAGAGGCCGCTGCGATTGCGATTCGCCTACACAGTGCGCCTGTGTATTTTAACCGTAAAGGCAAAGGGCGTTATAAAGCAGCGCCAGCTGATATCTTAAAAGCAGCACTAGCTGGACTTGAAAAGAAACGCTTATTAGCCGAAAAAATGGCAGGGTATGTAGAGCAGCTAAAAGCGCTGACCATGCCAGAAGAGATTATGCAAAAACGTGACATGCTCATTTACGAGCCTGATAAAAACGCGTTTGAGTACAAGGTGCTTGATACTGCCGCAGGCGCATTGCATTTAAGCCACCTTAAGCTTTTGCATGCATGCGGTGCAATTCCATCTGTGCATGATTACCACTTAGGTGCTTTTTTGCGTGAATATTTTGCCAAAGGCACTGACTTTACCGATGCGCAAATGTCTGCCATGCCTGCAGATATCAGCTTTGATTTACCAATGGCAGAAGCTGAGGCATTTAGTATTGATGACAGCACCACCACCGAAATTGATGATGCGTTTTCAATGCGCCAGCTTGATAATGGTGTGATGTGTGTGGGTATTCATATTGCTGCGCCAGCATTGGGTGTTGCGATTGATAGCGAGCTAGATATCGCCGCCATGCACCGCTTATCAACGGTTTATATGCCAGGCCACAAAATCACCATGTTGCCTGAGTCTGCAATTAGACCATTCAGTCTAGATGCAGGGCAGATTAAGCCTGTATTGTCGATGTATTTGCATGTGAACCCAGACTTTACGATTGCACAGCGTCATAGCAAAGTAGAGCTGATTAAAGTGGCAGAGAATCTACGCCATGACACTTTAGAGCCTTACTTTAATGAAACTACGTTAGCAGCTGACAGTGGTCACCCATATTGGTCTAAATTATTGTTTCTATTCAACTTGGCTGAATCATTAGAAAAAGCGCGTGGTAAGTATGACCCAACGAAACCACCACAAGTAGATTACAACTTTTACGTGAATGATGGCAAGGTAAGCATTGTTGGGCGTCATCGTGGTTCACCCATGGATAAGCTAGTAGCAGAGTTGATGATTGAGGCCAATAGCCAATGGGGTGCGTTATTAGCCAGTAGTCAGGTGCCAGGTTTATATCGCGCGCAAAGTGGCGGTAAGGTGTATATGACCACTAAGGCTGAGCCGCACCAAGGCTTAGGCGTTGCTCAGTACTCATGGAGTACCTCTCCATTGCGCCGTGCGGTTGATTTAATTAATCAGCGGCAAATCATGAGTGTTGTGCAAAATCAGCCACCAGTTTATCCGCAGAATAGCGATGCACTCACCACGCATATGCGTAACTTTGAGCTCACTTACAAAGCGTATAGTGAGTTCCAAATCCGCATGGAGCGCTATTGGTGTTTACAGTATTTAATTCAAGAAAGCGTGCAAGAGATTCATGCCACAGTATGGCGAGAAAACTTAGTGCGCTTGGATAACTTGCCCTATATGACCAAAGTTTATGGCCTACCAGAGCTAAAAACTGGCACACGGGTGAGTTTGCAAGTGCAAGAGGTGGATACGCTGATGATGGATTTACGCACTAAATTCATACAAGTGTTAGAAAATGAAGCAGTAGTAGCCGATGTACCAGTAGCTGACGATGAAAACGAAGTAGAGGCTGCCTAGTGTTTAGTGCCGCAAAAAAAATGTTGCGTGGGTTAGCAAACGCCGCTTTGAGTGATGCTGTGGATGTGAGTGAAATCAACGGTGTGCGCGCATTGCATTTAGGTTCTGCCACTGTGCAAAGCGCCATGCGTATTAGAGAGCCGTTTGAGTTAGAGCTTACCTACACGCGTGCGATTATGTGTTTTTTGCTGTTTCACCGTGATGTTAAACAAATGCTCACTATCGGATTGGGTGGTGGCTCGGTGGCTAAATATGTGTATGCACATTGCCCTGAGATTGTTGGCAAGGTGGTGGAGATTAACCCTAGGATTATTCAAGTCGCTAAAAATCAATTCTTCGTACCAGAAAACGACGATAGATTTGAAGTAATAGAAGCCGATGGTTTGGTTTATTTGGAAGAGCATATCGATGCAACTGATGTGTTGTTTATCGATGCGTTTGATAGCAATGGCATCCCCCCTAATTTTTGTAGCCAAGACTTTTTCGATCAATGTGCTAACACCTTAAAAAATGATGGCGTATTTGTGATTAACCTATGGGGTAGCGACAAAAAGTTTGACGTGTATCTCGCAAGAATAGAACAAAGCTTTAACAACAAAGTACTGATATTGCGTACCGGTAAGCCAGGCAATATTGCAGTATTTGGTTTTAAACAAGGCGTTGCAGATTTACGGCTCAATACCCTGCGTGATCATGCAAAACTATTAGAAAAAACGCACAAAATTGAATTTTTGCAGTTTGTAGAAAAACTAGCAGACAATAACAACAGTACCAACAACCGAATATTTATGAAAAGCGATCGTTAATTTATGGCAGTTAATCAACAAAATACGCGCGAGCAGCATGCACCTAAAGCTCAGTCTGATAGAAATCACACTAGCAAGCAAGCACCAAACCGATACTTTGCTACATGCCCACGCGGCTTAGAGCAACTGCTTGCAGATGAACTTAAGCAAGTGAGCGCAAAAGTAGTGAATGTGACCGATGGCGGAGTGAGCTTTGATGGTGATTGGTCCGTGTGTTATGCCGCTAATTTAAACTCACGCATCGCAACACGTATCTTATGGCAAGTAGGCCGTGGTAAATACTTGAACGAAGAAGACTTGTTTGATGCTGCCTACAAAATGAACTGGCCACAATGGTTTGATGTGAGGCATGATTTCATGGTGAAAGTAACAGGTGTTAAGTGCCCGTTAAAAAGCCTAGAGTTTGCCACTTTAAAAATTAAAGATGCAGTATGTGATAAGTTCAGGCTAGCGCTAGGTAGCCGCCCATATATCGACACTAAAACCCCAAGTGTGCGTATCCATGCCTATTTAACGACAGATGAATATCAATATTATGTTGATACCTCAGGCGCAGCGCTTTATCAACGTGGCAACCGCGGTGCAAGTATCGAAGCACCATTGCGTGAAAACTTAGCCGCAGGCATTTTAAAACTCACAGGATGGCAAGCAGGCCAACCACTACTAGACCCAATGTGTGGCAGTGGTACTTTTCTGTTAGAAGCCGCGATGGTTGCACTGGATATGGCACCTGGCATTAAACGTGAGTTTGGTTTTGAAAAGCTAAAAACGTTTGAGTCTGATACTTGGAAGAAAATCAAAAACCAAGCATTGAGCAAAGTGAAGAAAGTCAGCTTTCAAAAAATCTACGGCTCGGATATGGACTTACGCGCAGTGCGTGTCACTAAGCAAAATCTAGAATCAGCAGGTTTGCTAGAGGCCGTGCAAGTGTCTCATGTTGACATGCTAGACGTTGTACCACCGGCCGATCACGGCGTATTAGTGGCTAACCCACCATACGGTGTGCGGATTGGTGAAGATGAGGCACTGACATTGCTATACCCAAAAATGGGCGAAACGCTTAAACGTAAATTTGCAGGTTGGAATGCTTATTTCCTTACTAACGATTTACGCATGCCTAAGCTGATGCGCCTTGCACCAAGCAAAAAAACACCATTATTTAATGGCCCACTAGAATGTCGTTTATTTGAAATTAAAATGGTGGCAGGCTCAAACCGTAAAGATAAACCAGACGCATAAGGAAGCAACATGGCAGACTCATTGGATGCCCTAAAGGCCCGAGTAAACAATTTTGTGAGCGAGCGTGATTGGGCACAATTTCACTCGCCAAAAAATCTTGCTATGGCGATGATTGTAGAAGCGGGCGAGGTCGTAGAGCATTTTCAATGGATGACAGAGCAGGAAAGTCGCCAGTTAGATGCGCAAACGAAAGAGCAGGTAGGGCAAGAGTTATCCGACACCTTAGTCTATCTGCTGCGGATTGCAGAAGTTTGCGGTATTGATTTAATTGAAGCCGCAAATAAAAAAATAGATTTAAATGCGCAAAAATACCCAGTAGACAAATGTAAGGGTAGCAACGCCAAATACACGAATTATTAGTGCGACATTAAGGATCTGCCATGGCTGATATTCATTCCCCTGTCATCGATTTACTGCAATCTAAAAACATTGCGTTTGAAGTGATTGAGATCCCACTGAGTGAGGACAGTAAGCCTATCCGTGATTTAGAAGCGCTACTCTCTGCTAAAGGCCTCGATCCAACTTCCGTCGTGCGTAGTGTGGTTTTCAAAGCTGATTCTGGCAAATACACCTTATTGGCAGTGGCAGGTGGCGGCCGTGCCGATTGGGGCATGCTGCGCAAACATCTGGACGAACGTAAGTTGCGCATGGCAGAGTATGACGAAGTGCCAGAAGCCACAGGTTATGTGGTGGGTGCAGTACCGCCTATTGCATTACCTGAAACTTTGCGAGTCTTGGTAGATAAAAGTGTACGTAACTATGATGCAGTAGTAATAGGAAGTGGCGTATTAGGCTACGCGATCGCACTTAAAGGCCAAGACTTGCTAGCTTTATTGGCAGGGGTTGATGAAGGTGAGTTTGTGAAGGTTTAAGCTAGTTTGTTAACTAATTTGTAACTAAGTCAGTTAACGCGTAAATAGCTAAACTCTAATTTCTAATTAACTATAGCCGTCACTTACCTGGGCGTCCAAGTGTTTTGCAATGCGCGTCTTTATACGGGCCATCTAACTTTACCCAACCTTCGCCAGGTAGGGTTTGTGTGCACCACACATTGTTATTCAGTTTACTTTTCCATAAATACCAAGGAGCGGGCGCTGCAGTCACTGAAAACGAAACCAATAGCCCAATCGTTACAAATATTATGCTCTTTATCATCGTTTCTGCCATTTCATAGCTAGAATGTATAGAAAATTTAAAGCTAGAGTTACGCTTGTTAAGCTTTAACTAAGCAGCTACTAGCGCCGTTAGTTTTTTAGTTGATGTACTAGACTATAACTTTTGCTTATCATCCTCTCTATACGCCTGCCTTTCAAAGAAGTTATTGCTGTATCCGTTACGACCATGAAGTATTTCCCACAGACTAGACAACGCGTAAGCAGGCAAAAAGAATACGCCCCATTGCTCGTATTGCTTAACATGCACATGTTCGTGTGCTCGTAATGCACAGAGTTCCTTGTGGCATGTACCTAAAATCACATGACCAAGTGTGACAGCACCAAAGCAAAATGGGGGATGGCGTGATGCAAAGAAGTTTCCCACATGCCCGCCATGAAACTCAGCGACGCCAGCCACGATATGCACTCTGCCGCCTAGGGCGAGCATTACAAGCCCAAGTAATATGCCAAGTGCTGTGTTTGGTATAGCCCAAGCATAATCAATAAGCTTAAAAATAGGTGTGCGATAAGTGTGCATTTTAAGGTGTTAAATTGAGTGGGGTAGGGTTTCTACTCAGCATAAGAAGCTTGTTTATAAGCGACTGTATTCTGTGAGGAAGCCAAATACTGGCTTAACCCCACGCGGTAGTGACAGATAAAGATATTGCAATGCATGGGTCACAAATGCCACGCTACTTGGCTACCAGTATTTCGGGTACTTTGTATCACGGGTTGCATTGTTATAAGCCAGAGCAACAGCTACCAACACCAAGGCGCCGACTAATGTTGGGAACAATAGAAAGCCCCAACTGGGCTGCATTAAGAACACAATTACTGGGTTTGATCCAGCAGGCGGATGCACTGTGCGAGTGAGCATCATCAGTGCGATTGCTGTACCCACAGCGAGCGCGACAGACCACCAATGGGGGCCGAAGGCAAAAAGAAATACAAGGCCAACGAGAGAGCTGATGAAATGGCCAGCAACTACATTTCTTGGTTGAGAAAACGGCACGTCAGGATAGCCAAAAACTAGGACACATGATGCGCCAAACGACCCAAGCACCAAAGCAACTGAAAGGAAATCATTCAGTGAGGCAACGGCGGCAATGGCCAAAAATCCGCCCAACCACGCAAGCGCAACCGCTTTTGTTGATGGCTGAGGAGGTAGCGGTGCGTTGTCGCCTTTCAGTTTGCTTAGAAAAGACATGGTAACTCCCTAATTGTAAATTATTGTTTGAGATAATTGGCTGACATCATCATTGAAACCTATGTTATTAAAATTGTAACATCGATGAACATTTTCGTTAGTATGCGTAACTTGCGTAGGGTAGGGTTTTCACTCAGCATAAGAAGCTTGTTTATAAGCGACTATATTCTGTGGGGAAGCCAAATACTGGCTTAACCCCACGCGGTAGTGCAGGTAGTAATATTGCAACGCGTGGGTCAAGTGACCCACCCTACATGGCTACGCGCGACGAGGATAGGTTTTCCCAGTCTGAGCCTCCCATTCAGCAATCTTTTTTTCCATGGCCGGAGCGATTTCCTGTTCAAGTATTTCGCTCATGCTCCTTGCTGTGATAGGAGGGAGCGCCGATTCCGGGGCTGATGGCCCCATCCAGCCACCCATGGTAGGTAAAAAGTTGGAATAGATGATTTCGCCTTTTACAGCGCGAGCAATTTCGACAAGTCTGTCCGCTGGGCTTAAGGGCAGATCACTCAGGTTGGGAATCATCTGAGGCGACTCGAAGGAACCCGCATCAGAAACCGTTGCAACGAGTTTTCCATTGACGATCACCTGGCCAATGGGCTGATACTGATGAGCTTTGGCGTAATTGAAATTGACATTCTCGCGTGCCTTTTCTTGTTGTTCCCTGAGCTTGACCTCATTGATCTGGGCTTCCGTCATTTTTACGGCAATGAGCGGCCTACCTTTGCTCTTCACCATGTCTTCAATGCTATAGACTGGCCCCTCCACTCGATACAGGTCGGTGGTGTTTGGATTGAGGCCATTCACGTTATCAACAGCGAGGCGCTCCTGAGCCGCTTGTGAAATAGTCGTTGTGTCGGCAGTTTTTTCCACTAAAGGGGCGACCGTTTGCCGCTTTAAGAAAAGATTGTCCGTTACCGATGTTGCGAACGTTGCATTGGATTGTTGAATAATCATGATTTTACCTCTCAGATGAGTGCCAACTGTGTGCCTAAGGTTTGAATTAAAGGGCTGGCTTTAGCCAGTCCTGCTTGAATGATGGGTTAAGCCTCAATAGCTGACACATGCTCTATTGCCTTAAGTGCATTCTGCAAGATGGTATTTTCGCTGTTTAACACTTGCTCCCATGCTGCTTCTTCAGTCTTAGCTGCTTTATGAAGGTGAACAAAATTTCTGACTTCATGAATTGAAGTAATTTCATTCCAAATTACTTCAACGTCGCGGCGTGGTAGGCCATTCTCTTGCCACGCATGAATTACATTACCAAACGTACGGCGTTTTTGGTCTGCATTAAGGGGGTAGTTTCTTGCCTCAGCAAGAGCTCTTAGTGCGGCTTCTAATATTGACGCAGCAATTAAAACAGCAGCCTTAACTGCACCAGCTCTAACGGAAAAGCTTAGTTCATATTTGTAGGGTGGGTTGGAAATCTCGCCTGCTCGTGTATGCCTGAGATTCTTTAGCATATATAAATGAAAGCATAAGTATTGCTCTTCTGCGGCTATTGCATACTGCACTTCTGGGTTTTTCAGATGTTGCCATTTAAAAGCCGCTACAGCCTTAAGGGGTTGAATCTCAAATGTTGGATCATGGAAAAAGAAATCAGCGGCCATATTATTTTAGAGGCTTAACGATAAGTAGACATGCTATTTGAGGTGAAACTTTGCGTCAATGGATATTTATTCTGATGAAAATGGTATGAGTTTCTAATTAAAATCATATGGTTATTAATAATTAGTACATCCTAAAGTAGGTTTCATATGCATCAATCAATAATCACAATGTAATTGTATGTTGATGCTGACGCAACTGATGAGTATCAAATAAAAAGCCCAGCAAGTTAATTTGCTGGGCTTTTAGTCATTCAAGCGAACAACTACTTATAAAACAGCTAATGCTGCTTCGTAGTTAGGTTCGTCAGCAATTTCTGCCACTAATTCACTGTGTAGCACCTTATTGTTTTCATCCAATACTACAACAGCGCGTGCTGTTAAGCCTGCTAAGCTGCTGTCGGTAATGAATACGCCATAGTCTGATGCAAATTTAGCTGTGTCACGGAATGTAGATAAGGTCACTACATTCTCAATACCTTCTGCACCGCAAAAACGGCTTTGTGCGAAAGGTAAGTCAGCAGAGATACATAACACAACAGTGTTGGCGACGCTGCTCGCTTTTTGGTTGAATGTACGTACTGATGTTGCGCAAGTAGGGGTATCGATACTTGGGAAAATGTTTAATACTTTGCGTTTACCAGAGTATGCGTCTAGTGAAACTAATTCACGTTTTGCA
>Ga0207976_100739_pt1 | contig 10183 bp, 8 predicted proteins | sample LakWasMe94_HOW11_2_FD_183916 | JGI IMG/M metagenome (GOLD analysis project Ga0207976, IMG submission 183916) | Freshwater sediment methanotrophic microbial communities from Lake Washington under simulated oxygen tension - Sediment Metagenome... | ecosystem: Environmental > Aquatic > Freshwater >... | reverse complement strand
AGACCCGCGAACACATCCTGTTGGCCCGTCAGGTCGGCGTGCCTTACATCATCGTCTACCTGAACAAGTGCGACATGGTGGACGACGCTGAACTGCTCGAACTGGTCGAAATGGAAGTGCGCGAGCTGCTGGACAAGTACGATTTCCCCGGCGACGCAACCCCCATCATCCACGGCAGCGCCAAGCTCGCCATGGAAGGCGACAAGGGTGAACTGGGCGAAGGCTCCATCATCAAGCTGGCCGAAGCGCTGGACACCTACATCCCCCTGCCCGAGCGTGCAGTCGACGGCGCGTTCCTGATGCCCGTGGAAGACGTGTTTTCCATCTCCGGTCGTGGTACCGTGGTGACCGGTCGCGTTGAGCGCGGCATCATCAAGGTCGGCGAAGAAATCGAAATCGTCGGTATCGCTGACACCCAAAAGACAACCTGCACCGGCGTGGAAATGTTCCGCAAGCTGCTGGACCAAGGCCAAGCTGGCGACAACGTCGGTATCCTGCTGCGTGGCACCAAGCGTGAAGACGTGCAGCGCGGCCAAGTGCTGTGCAAGCCCGGCTCCATCAAGCCCCACACCCACTTCACCGGCGAGATCTATGTCTTGTCCAAGGACGAGGGCGGTCGCCACACACCGTTCTTCAACAACTACCGTCCCCAGTTCTACTTCCGTACAACGGACGTGACTGGTGCGATCGAGTTGCCAGAAGGCAAGGAAATGGTCATGCCAGGTGACAACGTGTCGATCACGGTCAAGCTGATCAACCCCATCGCCATGGAAGAAGGCCTGCGTTTCGCGATCCGCGAAGGCGGTCGTACCGTGGGCGCGGGTGTGGTTGCCAAGATCATTGCGTAAGGACGAAGGGGTATAGCTCAATTGGCAGAGCGTCGGTCTCCAAAACCGAAGGTTGTAGGTTCGATTCCTACTGCCCCTGCCAACCAGTTGTCTTAAAACTGGTGGCAAACAGGCCCGCTACACAGTAGCGGGCTTCTGTGTCTGGAGCTAGCTGAGTTAGGTTGGGTTCGAACGAGAAACGCGAAATAGAGAGATTATGGCCACGTCACAAATTCAAACCGTCAATACCGGGGCAGACAAGGCCAAGTTGGCTGCTGCCTCTGTCATGGTGGTGGCTGCGTTGGTTGCCTTCTATTTGCTGGACAAGCAAGGCGCGTTGATCCAGTGGGCTGTCCTGCTGTTGGGTCTGGGCGCGGCAGCCGTTGTGTTTTTTGTGTCCGAAACGGGTAAGCAGCTAATTGCCTTCGGTCGGGATGCTTGGCGCGAAGTTCGCAAGGTGGTGTGGCCGGCTCGCAAAGAGGCAATCCAGATCACTGCCTATGTTTTTGGCTTTGTGTTAATCATGGCCATGTTCTTGTGGTTGACGGACAAGACGCTTGAATGGCTTCTCTACGATTTGATTCTGGGGTGGAAAAAATAATGACTGATGTCGTAGAAACCACTGTGACTGAATCGTCGGCTGGGCCGGCAGCCAATCCGGATTTGCGCTGGTATGTTGTACACGCCTACTCCGGTATGGAGAAGGCAGTTGAGCGCAATATCTTGGAGCGCATCACGCGCGCCGGCATGCAGAGCAAGTTTGGCCGCATCCTCGTCCCGATGGAAGAGGTTGTCGAAGTTAAGAATGGTCAAAAGAAGACGACTGAACGCAAGTTTTTCCCCGGTTACGTGTTGGTTGAAATGGTCATGGACGATGACACCTGGCATTTGATCAAGCACACCAACAAGGTGACGGGCTTCGTGGGCGGCGCCAAGAACCGTCCAGCGCCTATCTCCGAAGCCGAAGTGCTGAAGATCGTGAACCAAATGCAGGAAGGTACCGATAAGCCCCGCCATAAAGTGGAATTCGTCGTGGGCGAGTTTGTGCGTGTCAAGGAAGGTCCTTTCACCGACTTCAATGGCTCCGTGGAAGATGTGAACTACGAAAAGAGCAAGGTGCGGGTGTCCGTCACCATCTTCGGGCGTTCCACTCCGGTGGAGTTGGAGTTTTCTCAGATCGAAAAGACCTGAAAACCAGGGACTTGAGGGGCAGATCACAGACTGCCCGGCAGGCAGAGCCTGTCCTAAGCCAGTATGGGTCTTTGTGAGCCGGACCACTTGCTTAAACGTGTGCTCTGGCTGAACTGATTAAAAGTAGTCCGCATTTTCCGGCTCGGTGCGGATAGTAGAAAAGAGTCGTTAACCCCGGGAAGCCTAGGTCTGAATGGTTCAGTGCCCAGGCGTTATGACCCGTAAGGAGAAATCATGGCGAAAAAAATCGTCGGTTTTGTCAAGCTGCAAGTGCCAGCTGGTAAGGCTAACCCATCCCCCCCCATCGGACCTGCTCTGGGTCAACGTGGTTTGAACATCATGGAGTTCTGCAAGGCATTCAATGCGCAGACCCAAGGCGTCGAGCCAGGTCTGCCTTTGCCCGTGGTGATCACCGCGTACGCAGACAAGAGCTTCACCTTCATCATCAAGACCCCGCCCGCGACTGTCTTGATCAAGAAGGCCATCAAGCTGGACAAGGGTTCTTCAAACCCATTGAAAGACAAGGTCGGCAAGATCACCCGCGCCCAGTTGGAAGAAATCGCCAAGACCAAGATGAAAGACATGAATGCCGCCGATCTGGAAGGCGCCGTTCGCACCATCGCTGGTACTGCCCGGTCCATGGGCGTGAATGTGGAGGGCGTGTAAATGTCTACTTTGACCAAAAAACAAAAGACCCAAGTCGGCAAGATTGACACCAACAAGCTGTATCCCTTGGTTGATGCTTTGGGTCTGGTGAAGGAATTTGCCACTGCCAAGTTTGATGAGTCCATCGATGTGGCTGTTCAACTCGGCATCGACGCCAAGAAGTCGGACCAGGTGGTGCGTGGCGCCGTTGTGTTGCCTAACGGCACCGGCAAGACCAAGCGTGTCGCGGTTTTCGCACAGGGCGCCAAGGCCGAAGAAGCCAAGGCCGCTGGCGCGGACATCGTGGGCATGGACGACCTCGCTGCCATGGTCAAGGCTGGTGACATGCCGTTTGACGTCGTGATCGCTGCGCCCGACGCTATGCGTGTGGTCGGTACCCTGGGTCAAATCCTTGGCCCACGTGGCCTGATGCCTAACCCCAAGGTTGGCACTGTAACGCCGGATGTGGCAACTGCGGTTCGCAATGCCAAGGCTGGTCAAGTGCAGTTCCGTGTCGACAAGGCCGGTATTGTGCATTCCACCATTGGTCGTCGCTCGTTTGAAGCGGCTGCACTGAAGGGCAACCTGGCAGCATTGGTTGACGCCTTGAACAAGGCCAAGCCCGCTTCCAGCAAGGGTGTGTATCTGAAGAAGGTAGCTGTTTCGTCGACCATGGGTGTCGGTGTCCGCGTGGACCTGCAATCCATCTTGGCGTAATCGCAAGAAATTTGAAGATCTCCTAGGAGGTTTTCAATGTGGTGGGCTGCCGAGACTTCAGTGTTTCGGCAGGTCATCCAAGACCGTTGGCGTGCAGCTTGTCTGTACTTAAACCACCAGCCAACGCAGATGGCGATCCCGCTGCAGATGGAATGAGAATTTCTGTTAACAGTTGGTCGCTGCAATGTGGAGCGTAACGCGGTGCAAACTGCAATGCGCATATAAAGGAGTAGACCTTGAGTCTGAATCGCAGTGAGAAAGAAGCGGTCATCAGTGATGTGACCGGCCTCGCCGCTAAAGCTCAAACGCTCGTGATCGCGGAATACCGTGGCATCACGGTCGCTGACATGACCAAACTGCGCAACACCGCGCGCAGCAATGGCGTGACGCTGAGTGTGTTGAAAAACACATTGGCTCGCCGTGCTGTCGCAGGTAGCGCATTTGAAGTCGTGTCCGGCCAGATGACCGGTCCTCTGATCTACGGCTTTTCCGTTGACGCCGTGGCTGCCGCAAAAGTGGTGGCCGAGTTCGCGAAGACCAACGACAAGTTGGTCATCCGTGCTGGCGCATACGGTGGAAAAGCCCTGGACGTGAACGGCGTGAAGCAATTGGCAAGCATCCCTTCCAAGGAAGTGTTGTTGGCGCAGTTGTTGGGCTTGATGCAATCCCCCATCTCGCGTACGGCACGTGTGCTGGCCGCGCTGGCGGACAAACGTGGCGCTGGTGCAGCAGTAGAAGAGGCTGCCCCCGCAGAGGCTGTCGCGGCGTAACGCCTAGACAACCGTAGTAACCAAACTTGTTAGGAAATTAAAAATGGCATTCGATAAAGACGCATTTTTGACCGCGCTGGACAGCATGACGGTCATGGAACTCAACGACCTGGTGAAAGCCATCGAAGAGAAATTTGGTGTGAGCGCCGCCGCTATGGCAGGCCCAGCCGCTGCAGGCCCTGCTGCTGCAGTCGCTGAAGAGAAGACAGAGTTCAACGTGATGTTGCTCGAAGCTGGCGCCAACAAGGTGTCCGTCATCAAGGCCGTGCGCGAAATCACCGGTCTGGGCTTGAAAGAAGCCAAAGACTTGGTCGACGGCGCTCCCAAGGCTGTCAAGGAAGGCATTGCCAAGGCTGATGCTGATGCCGCTTTGAAGAAGCTGGTGGAAGCCGGTGCCAAGGCTGAACTCAAGTAATTGAGCCGTCTACAAGGGCTGGGGGTTCCGATAAGGGCCTCCAGCCTTTGGTGCTTGTGAGAGTGCACTAAAAAGTTGCGTGGCAACGCCATTTTTTAGTGTCTTCTGACCCCGACTGCAGAAGATGCCTTGGAACGGGTTGTGTGCAATGCGCAACCGTCCGCCAATGATTGGTAGTGGCCAATCGCCAAGAAAGGCCGAGCGTGATGATGCTCGGCACGACAGTCGCCTAGGACCCCCAGGATTCCTCAGTCTTTGCCCGGAGATCTAATGGCTTATACATACACAGAACGCAAGCGGATTCGCAAAAACTTCGGCAACCGCGATAGCGTGCTCGAAATCCCCTACCTGTTGCAAATGCAAAAGGACGCCTATACGGCATTCTTGCAAGCCGATGTGGCACCGAAAAAGCGGACCGCAGAAGGATTGCAAGCTGCGTTTGAAGCAGCCTTCCCCATCGTCTCGCACAACGGCTTTGTCGAGATGAAGTACCTGGAATACAGTTTGGCAAAGCCCGCGTTTGACGTGCGCGAATGCCAGACCCGAGGCCTGACCTTTGCCTCCGCCGTGCGCGCCAAGGTCCAGTTGATCATCTATGACCGTGAGTCGTCCACTACGCAAAACAAGGTGGTCAAAGAGGTCAAGGAACAAGAAGTCTACATGGGCGAAGTGCCCCTGATGACCGGCAAGGGTTCCTTCATTATCAACGGTACTGAGCGCGTGATCGTGTCCCAGTTGCACCGTTCGCCTGGCGTGTTTTTTGAGCACGACAAGGGCAAGACCCACAGCTCGGGCAAGCTGCTGTTCTCCGCACGTATCATTCCCTATCGCGGCTCCTGGCTCGACTTCGAATTCGACCCCAAGGACCTGCTGTACTTCCGGGTCGACCGTCGCCGCAAGATGCCGGTCACGATTCTGCTCAAGGCCATCGGCCTGACCAATGAATCCATCCTGGCCAATTTCTTCGTCAACGACAACTTCCGTTTGATGGACAGTGGTGCGCAGATGGAATTCGTCGCCGAGCGCCTGCGCGGTGAAGTGGCCCGTTTCGACATCACCGACAAGAGCGGCAAGGTTGTGGTCGCCAAGGACAAGCGCGTCACCGTGCGCCACACCCGCGAACTGGAGCAGTCGGGCACTACGCACATCAGCGTACCCGAAGACTTCCTGATCGGCCGTGTGGTGGCCTGCAATGTGATCGATGGCGACACCGGCGAAATCGTGGCCAAGGCCAACGAAGAATTGACCGAAGCGCTGTTGAAGAAGCTGCGTCTGGCTGGCGTGCAGGATCTGCCTTGCATCTACACCAATGAGTTGGACCAAGGCGCTTACATCTCGCAAACCCTGCGCACCGATGAAACCGTGGACGAATTTGCCGCTCGCGTTGCCATCTACCGCATGATGCGTCCTGGCGAGCCACCCACAGAAGACGCGGTGCAGGCTTTGTTCCAGCGCTTGTTCTACAACCCCGACACGTATGACCTGTCGCGCGTGGGTCGCATGAAGTTCAACGCAAAGATGGGGCGCTCCGAATCGACCGGTCCCAAGGTGTTGACCAACGAAGACATCCTGGCCGTGGTCAAGATCCTGGTGGATCTGCGCAATGGCCGCGGCGAAGTCGACGATATCGACCACCTGGGCAACCGCCGCGTGCGTTGTGTGGGTGAGTTGGCCGAGAACCAGTACCGCACGGGCTTGGCGCGTATCGAAAAGGCTGTCAAAGAGCGCTTGGGTCAAGCCGAGCAAGAGCCTTTGATGCCGCATGACCTGATCAACAGCAAGCCGATCTCGGCCGCGTTGAAAGAGTTCTTCGGTGCATCCCAGTTGTCCCAGTTCATGGACCAGACCAACCCGCTGGCCGAAATCACCCACAAGCGCCGTGTATCGGCACTTGGCCCAGGTGGTTTGACACGTGAACGTGCAGGCTTTGAAGTGCGTGACGTGCACGTGACCCACTACGGTCGTGTTTGCCCTATTGAAACGCCAGAAGGTCCAAACATTGGTCTGATCAACTCGCTGGCTTTGTACGCCCGCCTGAACGAATACGGTTTCATTGAAACACCGTACCGTCGCGTGGTCGATAGCAAAGTGACCAACGACATCGACTACCTGTCGGCTATTGAAGAAGGCAAATACGTGATCGCCCAGGCCAATGCGGCTCTGGACAAAGACGGCGTGCTGACTGGCGACCTGGTGTCTGCCCGTGAGAAAGGCGAATCCATCCTGGTCGGTGCCGAGCGCGTGCAGTACATGGACGTGTCACCTGCTCAGATCGTGTCGGTGGCGGCATCGCTGGTTCCGTTCCTGGAACACGATGATGCGAACCGCGCGCTGATGGGCGCCAATATGTCGCGCCAGGCCGTACCCGTACTGCGTCCGGAGAAGCCCATGGTGGGCACCGGTATCGAGCGCGTGGCGGCTGTCGACTCCGGTACCGTGGTCGTGGCAACACGTGGCGGTCTGGTTGACTACGTCGACGCAACCCGTGTCGTGATCCGCGTGAACGACGCTGAGGCGCAAGCCGGAGAAGTGGGTGTGGACATCTACAACCTGATCAAGTACCAGCGTTCCAACCAGAACACCAACATCCACCAACGTCCCATCGTCAAGAAGGGCGACAAGCTCTCCAAGGGCGATGTGATTGCCGACGGTGCGTCTACCGATCTGGGCGAAATCGCCATCGGTCAGAACATGCTGGTGGCCTTCATGCCCTGGAACGGCTACAACTTCGAGGATTCGATCTTGATCAGTGAGCGCGTGGTGGCAGAAGACCGCTACACCTCGATCCACATCGAAGAACTCGTGGTGATGGCGCGTGACACCAAGTTGGGTGCGGAAGAAATTACCCGCGATATCCCCAACCTGAGCGAGCAGCAACTGAATCGTCTGGACGAGTCCGGCATCATCTACGTCGGCGCCGAAGTGCTGCCCGGCGACACACTGGTTGGCAAGGTCACGCCCAAGGGTGAAACCACCCTCACACCCGAAGAGAAACTGCTGCGCGCCATCTTCGGGGAGAAGGCCAGCGACGTCAAAGACACTTCGCTACGGGTAGACCAGGGTTCGCAAGGTACGGTCATCGACGTGCAAGTCTTCACCCGTGAAGGCATCACGCGCGACCGCCGTGCCCAGCAGATCATTGACGACGAACTGAAGCGTTTCCGCCTGGACTTGAATGACCAGTTGCGTATCGTGGAGGCCGACGCCTTTGACCGTATTGAAAAGCTGTTGACCAACAAGATTGCCAACGGCGGCCCGCAAAAACTGGCCAAGGGTACAAAAATCGATAAGGCTTATTTGGCCTCTGTCGAGAAGTTCCACTGGTTCGACATCCGTCCTGCCGAAGACGAAGTGGCGACACAACTGGAGAGCATCAAGAACTCTCTGGAGCAAACCCGCCACAGCTTCGACTTGGCTTTTGAAGAAAAGCGCAAGAAGCTGACGCAAGGCGACGAGTTGCCCGCCGGCGTGCTGAAGATGGTCAAGGTCTACATCGCCGTCAAGCGCCGCTTGCAGCCGGGTGACAAGATGGCCGGTCGCCACGGGAACAAGGGTGTGGTCTCCAAGATCACACCAGTGGAAGACATGCCCTACATGGCCGACGGTACACCCGTGGACATTGTGCTCAACCCGCTGGGCGTGCCTTCGCGTATGAATATCGGCCAGGTGCTGGAAGTGCATTTGGGCTGGGCTGGCAAGGGCTTGGGCCACCGGATTGGCGACATGCTGCAGCGTGAAGCCGCCGTGGCCGAGATCCGTGGTTTCCTGGAAAAGGTCTACAACGGCACTGGCCGCAAGGAAGACCTGAGTCAGTTGACAGACGACGAAGTGCAGAACATGGCCAAAGAGTTGACCAACGGCGTGCCGTTTGCGTCTCCCGTGTTCGACGGCGCAACCGAAGCCGAAATTGGCGACATGCTGCAACTGGCATTCCCGGACGACGTGGCCAAGGCCAAGGGTCTGACCGCCGCGCGCACCCAGGCCCAGTTGTATGACGGCCGTAGCGGCGACGCTTTTGAGCGCACCACAACGGTTGGCTACATGCACTACCTGAAGCTGCACCATTTGGTGGATGACAAGATGCACGCCCGTTCTACCGGACCATATTCGTTGGTCACGCAACAACCTCTGGGCGGTAAGGCCCAGTTCGGTGGACAGCGCTTCGGTGAAATGGAAGTGTGGGCGCTGGAAGCTTACGGCGCTTCCTACACCCTGCAAGAAATGCTGACGGTCAAGTCCGACGACGTGCAAGGCCGTACCAAGGTGTACGAGAGCATCGTCAAGGGCGAACACTCTATCGAAGCCGGCATGCCGGAATCGTTCAATGTGTTGGTCAAGGAAATACGTTCCTTGGGCATCGATATTGAACTTGAGCGTAGCTGATCGCGGACAAGAAAAGGATTTAACCCATGAAATCATTACTCGACCTGTTCAAGCAGTTCACGCCCGATGAGCATTTCGGTGCCATCAAAATCGGCATGGCTTCGCCCGAAAAGATCCGTTCGTGGTCTTTTGGTGAAGTGCGCAAGCCCGAAACCATCAACTACCGCACGTTCAAACCCGAGCGCGACGGCCTGTTCTGCGCCAAGATCTTCGGACCCATCAAGGACTACGAATGCCTGTGCGGCAAGTACAAGCGCCTGAAGCACCGCGGCGTGATCTGCGAGAAGTGCGGTGTTGAAGTCACGCAGACCAAGGTTCGCCGCGAACGCATGGGTCACATCGACCTGGCAGCACCTTGCGCACACATCTGGTTCCTGAAGTCCCTGCCCAGCCGCTTGGGTCTGGTGCTGGACATGACGCTGCGTGACATCGAACGTGTGTTGTACTTTGAAGCCTATGTCGTCACGGACCCCGGCATGACTCCGCTGAAGAAGTTCAGCATCATGTCGGAGGACGACTTCGACGCCAAGTTCAAGGAATACGGCGACGAATTCCAGGCCAAGATGGGCGCTGAAGGTATCAAGGATCTGCTGCAGAGCATTGATATCGAAGGCTCCATCGAGAAGCTGCGCAATGATCTGACCGGCTCTGAACTCAAGATCAAGAAGAACGCCAAGCGTTTGAAGGTTCTGGAAGCGTTCAAGAAATCCGGCATCAAGCCCGAGTGGATGGTGCTGGACGTGTTGCCCGTGTTGCCACCGGACCTGCGTCCGCTGGTGCCACTGGATGGCGGCCGCTTTGCGACCTCCGACCTGAACGACCTGTACCGCCGCGTGATCAACCGCAATAGCCGTCTGCGCCGTTTGCTGGAATTGAAAGCGCCCGAAATCATTGCACGCAATGAAAAGCGCATGTTGCAAGAAGCCGTGGACAGCTTGCTGGACAACGGTCGTCGCGGCAAGGCCATGACCGGTGCCAACAAACGCGCACTCAAGTCCTTGGCCGACATGATCAAGGGTAAGTCCGGTCGTTTCCGCCAGAACTTGCTGGGCAAGCGCGTCGATTACTCCGGTCGTTCCGTGATTACCGTGGGCCCAACGCTCAAACTGCACCAGTGCGGTCTGCCGAAATTGATGGCCTTGGAGTTGTTCAAGCCCTTCATCTTCGCGCGCCTGGAAGCCATGGGCATTGCGACCACGATCAAGGCGGCCAAGAAAGAAGTCGAATCCGGCACG
>Ga0207976_100738_pt1 | contig 10191 bp, 6 predicted proteins | sample LakWasMe94_HOW11_2_FD_183916 | JGI IMG/M metagenome (GOLD analysis project Ga0207976, IMG submission 183916) | Freshwater sediment methanotrophic microbial communities from Lake Washington under simulated oxygen tension - Sediment Metagenome... | ecosystem: Environmental > Aquatic > Freshwater >... | reverse complement strand
GCCGCCGCGCTCGTTCTGTGCCGACAGGTTCTTCTTGTTGATGACGAATTGGCGGTTGTTCACGAGGCCCGCATGGGGCTTGCCCTGCACGCTGTCGACGAAGGATTCGTCCATGGGCCAGGCGTTGATGCGGCCCTCAGGCCCGTTGTCGTTGTCGATGGGGCCACCATAGAAACGGAAGGCCTCGGTCTGGCCGTAGAACTCGCGCGCGGCCAGCCATTTGGTGCGGGCGTTGGCCAGGGTGTCGGACGATGGCTTGGCGGTGAAGGCCGCCACGGCCGCGCGCAGCGCCTGGGCGCTGGCCAGGGTGTCGCTGTAGTTGGCGTGCACCAGCTGGGCGTAGTGGGCCGCCACGGTGCTGGCGGTGATGGCGCTGGCGATGCTGGCCGCAGGTGGGGCTCCCGCTGCTTGGGCCCATGCCTGGGGCGCCAGAAGGCTGGTGGTCAGCAAGGCGGCCAGGACGGTGGCGGGGGCCAAAGGGGTTTTCATGCGCAGTCTCCTGTGGTCGGTGAGGGGGCGGGCTGTGCCAGGCCTCGCAAGGTGCATGGCCAGGATGCGTGTTGGGGTGGGCGCAAGGCCCGGGGAGGGGTGGCTGACCTGGATGCTCCAGGCGGTGGCTAATTTAATTATACGAATGAGATTGATTTTTATTAATTATTGGCAAGAGTGGTGCAGGGGATTTGCCTGGGAGGCGGCGGGGCCTCGCAACAACGACAGCAACAACGACAACGGGGCCCCGAAGGGCCCCGTGGGTATTGCGGCAGTCCGCCGTGGGGCGGGCCGCTGTGGCTGGGCTGTTATGCCTTGGCCAGGGTGGGCTGCTTGATGGCGCCCGTGAGGTAGCCCACGGCCGCACCGGCCTTGTTCTTGTAGTTGGCCTTGATCAGCGGGTCGAGCGTGTCCTTCACCACGCTGTGGATAGCACCCCAGTCACCGGCGTGCTGGAAGTTGCTCATGATGTAGGTCCAGCCGTTGATTTCGTCCACGGCGTGCAGGCCCGTGGATTCGCCGCCGGCGGGGATCGACATGATGCGCGACAGCTGCTTGGTGTCCACGTTGTAGGCCCACAGGAAGTTGTTCACGTGCTGGCTGCTGTCTTCGCCGATGAACAGGGTGCGCATTTTCTCGGAGAACTTCAGGTTGTCCGGGTTGGCGATGGTGTTGGGGTTGGCGGTGTTGCCCAGCGCGTCGGCCGTGATGTCTTCACCGGCCAGCAGGGCCTTGGTATCGACGGGCATCCATTCGCTGTTGATGGCGGCGCTGGCGGTGTCCTTCTGGCCACCGCGCAGGTTCAGTGCCATCACGGCACCGGCCACCAGCTGCTTGGGCACCGAGATGCCGTTGCCCGGCACGTTGGCGGCATTGCCGGCCACCATGGACGACTGGATGTTCTGCAGCGCAGAGTAGGCAATCTTGTCCTTGGCGTTGACGGTGGTGCCTTCCATCTTGGTGAAGCCCAGGCTGGCGCCCAGGTAGGCGGCGTAGCGGTGGGTTTCGAGGAAGGCGGCGGCCTTTTCCATGCCGGCGTTGAGCTTGATCCACTCGGTCTTGCCGTTGGCAACGATCTTGGTGTACGAGGCGTCGCTGGGGTCCTTGCTGGCCACGGTCATGATGTCCGTGGGCTTGAGCGTGTTGGCCAGGGTCTCGATCTCGGCGCTGGTGGCCGAGCCCATCTTGATCCAGGTCAGCGGCGCGGCGGCCGTGGCCTGGGGATCGATGGAGAAGCCCGCGCCCACCTTGGCCACATACAGCGTGCCGGACGACAGGTCTTTTTCCTTGTCGGCCACGAACACGAAGTAGCCGCTGTTGGTGGCGTCGTCGCCCATCAGCGCGGTGCGGTTGTCAGGCATGACCTGCACCAGCTCGTGCGAGATGCGGCCCATGCAGTAGTGCTTCTTGATGCTGCCCGTGCCGTCGGCGTTCACCGTGACTTCGGGCATGTGGCCGTAGTGGTAGGGGTTGGCCGCAGCTTCGTCGCCATACAGGTTCTTGCTGTAGGCCTTGAACATGGCGTTGCTGGCAATGCCGAAGGCATCGGGTTCGTATTCTTCGCTCGACAGGTGGGTGCCCCAGGGCGACAGGCTGGCGCCGCAGGTGATCCACAGGCCGTGCACCTTGGAGGTGTCCACGTTGTGGTACTTCACCAGGCTGAGCTTGCCGGTGCTGGGGTCTTGGTCCAGCGTGAGCACGGCGATGGGCGAGGGCAGCTTGCCGTACATGTCGGTCTTGCCGTCTTGTGCCCAGGTGGTGTATTCAAACTGCACCACGGCAAACACAGCCTTGCCCTTGAGGCCGGTGACGGTGGGGTTGGCCACGGTGAGCAGCGAGGTGCCATCGGGGGCGTCCGAGAAGAAATGGCGTTCGCTGCCGGCCACGGTGCTGTCGATGATGGGCTTGTTGTTGATGTCGTAGTAGCCGCCCGACAGAACCTTGCCGCCCTTGCCGTCCGCCACCAGGTCGCCCGTCACGAAGAAGGGCTGGTAGGCCAGCTGGTAGGACTGCACCGAGTCATCGCTGAGCTTGATGTTCAGCGTGGAGCCCACCGTGGTCGTGGCCATGGCCGCTGCCGATGCCAGCGTGGGGGCGGCCATCGACGTGAAGCTGGCCGATACGTAGCCGGGTGCAGAGTCGCCACCGCCGCCGCAGGCGGACAGCAGGGCTGCCGACGCGCTGGCGCTGAGCGGAAGCATGGGAACGCCCGCCAGCAGTTGCAGGGCTTTGCGGCGGGTGGGCATCGTCGGTTGGGTCATTTTGGGGAGATTTCCAGGTTGGTATGCAAACGGTCAGGAAATGCCCAGGCACCGCCGGTAGCACCCCCTTGCGGGGCGCTGTGGACGGGGGCATTGTTTCCAGCCGCCGATGCTAGAAATGCCCCGTGACAGTGGTTTGACGGTTGTGTGACGCTGGGGTGGCAGGCCGTCAGGCGGGCGCCCAGTCTGCCCAGGCGGCCCCGTGGGGGCCGCGGATCAGTAGGTGTCGCTGCCGGGTGGCCGGGCCGCGGCAGGCGCGGGCCGAGGGGCTGGAGCGGGGGGCGGCGCAGGCGCAGCCGCAGGGGGCGTGCTGCCGGGTGCCGAATAGTCCATCTGCCCCCGTCCGTCCTTGATGCCCTTGCGCCCGGCAATCTGCCAGGCCGTGCGCTGGTTCACGAGGCCCGCCAGAAACTCCATCTCTTCGTCGGTGTGGTTAATGGCGCCGGCGGGTGTCAGCAGCCGGCCATCGCGGGGCGCGGGCTCGGCCCAGAAGGACTGGTGGTAGGACGATTGGCTCACCAGGCGCTCGGTGCCGGCAGCCAGGTCCACCGTGCCGTAGCAATTGCACAGGTAGCCGCGCTGGTCCTGGTCGGCAAACACTTCGGCATACACCCCCGTGCCGCGGATGCCTGCGGTGGCGGTGGGCAAAATGATCTGGCGGTCCGGGCCGCGCCCCCACACGCTGGCCACCGCACCGCTGAGCACGCGCAGCACCCGGGCGGCGGTGGGGGTGTCGCTCTCCAGGGCCACGCGCGAGTTCTGGCGCACCATGAAGGCGCTGTCGCCCACGGTGAACACGGCGGTCGAGCCCGGGCCGGTCTCGATGCGGTCGTTGGCGGTGAGGGTGTGCTGGGCGGTCAGGCGCTCGCCGTTACGCAGCACGTCGCCGCGCAGCTCCACGATGTTGCTGCGGCCCTGCGCATGCGCGGTGGCCCAGCCGCCGGATGCGATCCACAGCGCGGCGGCCTGCAGGAGGCTGCGCCGCTGGAACCAGGCCAGTTCGTCCTCAGTGCGGCCCAGGCGGTGGTGCGGGGGGTTGTGGTGCGTCATGGGGGGCCTCGGGCTCGGTCGTCGTGGAGGGGGGGTCGAAGCAGTCACGGAAGGTGAACACCACCGATGTGAAGAACATGGCGGCCATCATCATCGCCGCCCCCACCATGATGCCACCGGCCGCCGAACCGGCCAACCCGGCCACCGCGAGCAGTGCCGACGCCACACTCACGACCAGCCCGCCGAGCAGGAACACGCCCAGCCAGCCCAACCCGTAGACCAGGAAGGCGCCAAAGTTACGCACGCAGGCCACGATGCTGAAGAACAGCGCCTTGACGGGGGGCACGCCATGCCAGTGCACCAGCCCCGGCGCATGCCAGAACAGCAGCGACAGCGGCAGGTACAGCACCATGGCCAGCCACATCGCGCGCTGGAAGGCCGGGTCCTCGGCCACCTCTTTGGTCAAGGGGGCGCCGCCCAGGTACACCTGGGCAAACTGCCCGCCATCCAGCAGGGCCGACAGGCCCATGATGCCGAGGAAGCCCACGGCGTACAGCGCACCCAGCACCAGCATGTCGCGCAGGCGCTGCTGGCCCGTGCGAAACGCCACCAGCAGCAGGGCCGGCGTGGGAAACCGCCCGAGCGAGGCCTGGGCCGCCGCCACCATCATGGCCAGGGTGGCCGAGGGCAGCAGCGCCAGCGCAATGGCGGGGCCCACCAGCGGAATCATGGTGGCCAGCGACATGGAGGCCATGGTCATGAAGAACAGCGCAGCCAGCGCCATGGGCTGCCGCCAGAACACCCGGACGCCAAGCTTGACCCAAGCCATGCCGGTGCGCGCGGGGACGATGTGAAGTTTCATGGATACGTGAAAGGAAAGGGGCTGTGCCCTGGGCACTGCAGAGAGTGCAACAGGCGTGAATTTACCCCAGGGGCCCATTCCAGCCACGGCGCAGGGACAGGCGGGGCAAAGGCCCGTCCCGGCGTACTTGGGCCTTCGGGATCAGGCGCGCACAGGGTGCGCCACGCGGTTGCGCAGCACGCGCTCGAAGTGCGTGGGGTCGTGCGGCGTGAGCATGGAGGCCTCGCGCGGCAGGTAGAAGTCCCACAGGCGCGAGATCCAGAACCGCAGCGCGCCCGCGCGCAGCATGGCGGGCAGCAGCTCGCGCTCGGCCCCCGTGAGCGGGCGCACGGCCTGGTAGGCGTCGAGCATGCGGGTGGCGCGTTCGGCATCGTGCGTGCCTTGGCCCAAGTCGATGCACCAGTCGTTCAGGCACACGGCCAAGTCGAACAGCCAGGTGTCCACACCCGCAAAGTAGAAGTCAAAGAAGCCGGTCAGCTCTTCGCCGTCGAACATCACGTTGTCGCGGAACAGGTCGGCATGCACGGGGCCGCGGGGCAGGGCCGCGTAGGCCGAGCCCGCCGCCACATGGTTCTGGTAGGCCAGCTCGGACCGCAGCAGCGCCGATTGCGCCTCGCCGATATGCGGCAGCACCACGGGCACGGTGTCGTTCCACCAGGGCAGGCCGCGCAGGTTGGGCTGGCGGCGCTCAAAGTCGCGCCCTGCCAGGTGCATGCGCGCCAGCATGGCGCCCACGGCGGCGCAGTGCGCGCCCTGGGGCGCAAGCTGGCTTTTGCCGCGCAGCTTGTTCACCACGGCGGCCGGCTTGCCGCACACGGTGTGCAGGATGTCGCCGTTCTTGTCGGCCCGTGGGTCGGGCACGGGCACACCGCCGTGCGCCAGGTGCTTCATCAGGTGCAGGTAGAACGGCAGCTGCTCGGCCGTGAGGCGCTCGAACAGCGTGAGCACGAACTCGCCCTGGTCGCTGGTGAGGAAGTAGTTGGTGTTCTCGATGCCCCCCTCGATGCCGCGCAGCCCTACCAGCTCACCCAGTTGCAAACGGCGCAGCAGCTCGCGCGCCTCGGAATTGGAGACTTCGGTAAAAACGGCCATCGCTCAGAAGGTGTCGAAAAATGAGGGGGGTTGGCGGGAATGCAGAGGGCAGGGCGGCGCGCTGCCGCTTCTGGCAGCAGGCGCGGCCACAGCGGGCTCAAAACTTCAGCACGTTCCAGACGCGGGGGGCGGTGGTGGTCTCGGCGCCGCTGTTGCTGCCCGCACGGCTGCGGGCGCCATCGGGCGACTGCACTTCGTAGCCGGGCATGTTGCCGGCCTTGGGTTGCACGGAAATCGTCTGGGTTTGCCCGCCCACGCGCAGCTCGTCCACGCGGCTGCCGGCGTCTTCGACCTGGATGCGCTCGGTGCGCTGGTTGATGCGGTCTGCGGGTTGCTCTGGATTTTGTAGCGCTTCGCGCTTGTCTGCTGCGCCCTGGGCGGTATTTTGGGGCGTGGTCTGGGCCAGGGCGGTGCCGGCGGCAAGGCCCAGCAGAAGGAAGAGATGAACGGCGCGCATGGGGCGATTGTAGAGCGCTGCCCGGGCGTGGCGTGGCCGTGCACAATTGCCGCATGACTGACAAAAAGACCCTGGTGCTGGTGGACGGCTCCAGCTACCTCTACCGCGCCTTTCACGCCATGCCCGACCTGCGGGCCGTGCCGGGTGACCCCAGCAGCGCCGCCACGGGCGCCATTCGCGGCATGATCAACATGATGCAGGCCCTGCGCAAAGAGGTGACTGCCGACTACGCCGTCTGCGTGTTCGACGCCAGCGGCCCCACCTTCCGCGACGCCTTGTACACCGAATACAAGGCCACGCGCTCGCCCATGCCCGACGACCTGCGCAGCCAGATCGAGCCCATCCACGAGGTGGTGGACCTGCTGGGCTGGAAAGTGGTGGCCGTGCCCGGCGTGGAGGCCGACGATGTGATCGCCACCTTGGCCAACGCAGCAGCCGCACAGGGCATTGAGGTCATTGTGTCCAGCGGCGACAAAGATTTGAGCCAGCTGGTCAACGAGCACATCACCATCATCGACACCATGAGCGGCAAGCGCCGCGATGTGGCGGGCGTGACGGCAGAGTTTGGCGTGCCACCCACGCTGATGGTGGACTACCAGGCCCTGGTGGGCGACACCGTGGACAACGTGCCCGGCGTGACCAAGGTGGGCCCCAAAACGGCCGCCAAGTGGCTGGAAGAATACGGCTCTCTCGACAACCTGATTGCCAACGCCGACGCCATCAAGGGCGTGGCGGGCAACAACCTGCGTGAGGCGATTGCCAGCGGCCAGTTGGCCTTGAGCCGTCAGCTCGTCACCATGAAGACCGATTGCGCGCTGGCCGACTACATCCCCGGTTTGCCCGCGTTTGACGACATCACGCTGGACGCGCCCGACAACGCTGGCCTGCTGCCGTTTTACGAAAAGTACGGCTTCAAAGGCCTGGCCAGCGCCATCAAGGGCGCAGCGGCCCCCGCCGCTGCGGCCCCCACCGTGGCCATGCCCGGCCAGAGCGGCGATCTGTTTGCCGACCATTCCGCCAGCACCGTGGCCGAAGAAGTACAGCACCGCACGGTGGTGTACGACACCATCCTCAACTGGGCCGACTTTGACCAGTGGCTGGAGCGCCTGCACAAAGCCCCGCTCACGGCTATCGACACCGAAACCGATTCCCTCGACGAAATGCGCGCGCAAATCGTGGGCATCAGTTTCAGCGTGCAGCCCGGTGAGGCCGCCTACATCCCCCTGCGCCACGAAGGCCCCGACGCGCCTGTGCAACTGCCGCTGGATGAAGTGCTCGCCCGCCTCAAGCCCTGGCTGGAAGACCCCAAGCACCACAAGCTCGGCCAGCACATCAAGTACGACCGCCATGTGTTCGCCAACCACGGCATCGAAGTGCAGGGCTACGCGCACGACACCATGCTGCAAAGCTACGTGCTTGAAGTGCACAAACCCCACAACCTGACCAGCCTGGCCGAGCGCCACACCGGCCGCAAGGGCATCACCTACGAAGACCTGTGCGGCAAGGGCGCGCACCAGATCCCGTTTGCACAGGTGCCAGTGGACAAGGCCGCCGCCTACTCGTGCGAAGACTCCGACCAGACTCTGGACGTGCACAACGCCCTGTGGCCCTTGCTGCAGGCCGACGACAAGCTGCGCTTCATCTACGAGCTGGAGATGCAAAGCAGCGAGGCCCTGTACCGCATCGAACGCAACGGCGTGATGATTGACGCGCCCACGCTGGCCGCGCAGAGCCACGAGCTGGGCCAGCGCATCTTGCAGCTCGAAACCGAGGCATATGAGATTGCAGGCCAGCCCTTCAACCTGAGCAGCCCCAAGCAGCTGGGCGAAATCTTCTTCGACAAACTGGGCATGCCGGTTGTGAAGAAGACCGCCACCGGCGCGCGCAGCACCGACGAAGAAGTGCTGGAAAAACTGGCCGAGGACTACCCCTTGCCCGCCAAGCTGCTGGAGCACCGGGGCCTCGTCAAGCTCAAGGGCACCTACACCGACAAGCTCGCGCAACTGGCCCTGCCACGCACGGGCCGCGTGCACACGCACTACGCGCAGGCTGTGGCCGTGACCGGGCGCTTGTCCAGCAACGACCCCAACCTGCAGAACATCCCCATCCGCACCCCCGAAGGCCGCCGCGTGCGCGAGGCCTTCGTGGCCCCCGCAGGCCGCGTGATTGCGAGTGCCGACTACTCCCAAATCGAGCTGCGCATCATGGCCCATCTGAGCGGCGACCATTCGCTGCTGCACGCCTTTCACGCCGGGCTGGACGTGCACCGCGCCACGGCTGCTGAAGTGTTTGGGGTGGAGGTCGATCAAGTCACCAGCGAGCAACGCCGCTACGCCAAGGTCATCAACTTCGGCCTCATCTACGGCATGAGCAGCTTTGGCCTGGCCAAGAACCTCGGCATCGAAACCAAGGCCGCTGCCGCCTACATCGACAAGTACTTCCAGCGCTACCCCGGCGTGAAGCAGTACATGGACAACACCAAGGCCGCCGCCAAATCCATGGGTTATGTCGAAACCGTGTTTGGCCGACGCCTGTACCTGCCCGAAATCAACTCCCCCAACGGCCCCCGCCGCGCCGGGGCCGAGCGTGCCGCCATCAACGCGCCCATGCAGGGCACGGCAGCCGACCTGATCAAGCTGGCCATGGTGGCCGTGCAGAAAGAGCTGGATGCCCACAAGCCGGACATCAAGATGATCATGCAGGTGCACGACGAACTGGTGTTCGAGCTGCCCGAGGGCGAGGTGGACTGGCTCAAGACCCACATCCCGCGCTTGTTGGCGGAGGTGGCTGCGCTGAAGGTGCCGTTATTGGCGGAGGTGGGGGTGGGGTCTAACTGGGACAAGGCGCATTGAGGCAGGAAGTTTGGTGCGCTGTATGGGAGATTTTGGCCCTTAGCGCTTATCTGGCATGCGCTATTAGCTATCAAATTTGATAAAAGTACCTGCATTGCGATTCTTGCTGGGCGAGATTTGTCGGCAGGTGCCCTGCAGGTTGATTTCCCTGGCGGATCTCTGTTCTATTCAATATCGCTCATGAAAAAAATGCCTTCGCAGGAGCAGCCGAAAAGCATCGAGCAGTCTTTGGAGAAATTCAAAGAGCTCAGAAGAAATCTTGGGCCAGATGCCAGCGTTGACCAAAAGCGGTATTTCGACGAGATGATCGCTATGGGAGAAAGAGCACGGAACCTTGCGGTGCCAAACAACGGAGTGGCTTCCGAATGGGTGTCGCCGTTTGCTTTGAGTTGGCGGCGAGTGGGGCGGCGCCTGCTTCTGATCGCAGTTGTATTTATCGTGACGCTTTCTGCCTATGCGGTGTTAGGTTGGGTGTGACTTGGCTCATCGCAGGAGGAGGGTTGCAACGCGACATGGCGGGAGTGTTTCTAGCTGATAGACACCTCTTTTGGCTTGGTCGTTGCGCAACAACAGCAGTGTTGCAGCCTGCCAAGTGGTCTAACTGGATGCGTCCAATGATGGCACACCGCTTCCTGGATCCCCGGATCAAGTCTCTTCGCAGCACATTTGCCCCAGTTCAGCGGCGAATTGTCCGCATCGCTAAACTTATCCGGCAATTGGCTACACGGCCAAGTTCATCCCATTTGTCTGGAGCCCGCATGCCCGATTCCACCCCTTACGTCCCCCCCGCCATCTGGCAATGGAACAAGGAAAACGGCGGTCATTTCGCCAGCATCAACCGGCCCATTGCCGGGGCTACGCACGACAAGGAATTGCCCGTAGGCCGTCACCCGCTGCAGCTGTATTCGCTGGGCACGCCCAATGGCGTGAAGGTGACTGTCATGCTGGAAGAGTTGCTGGCGCTGGGCCACAGCGGGGCGGAGTACGACGCTTGGCTGATCCGCATCAACGAGGGCGATCAGTTTGGCAGCGGGTTTGTGGGCATCAACCCCAACTCCAAGATCCCCGCGTTGCTGGACCGTACGGACCCGGCCCACCCGGTGCGGGTGTTTGAGTCGGGGGCGATCCTGATGTACCTGGCTGAGAAGTTCGGTAGCGCCTTCTTGCCCAAGGACGGCGCGGCGCGGG
>Ga0207976_100734_pt1 | contig 10210 bp, 8 predicted proteins | sample LakWasMe94_HOW11_2_FD_183916 | JGI IMG/M metagenome (GOLD analysis project Ga0207976, IMG submission 183916) | Freshwater sediment methanotrophic microbial communities from Lake Washington under simulated oxygen tension - Sediment Metagenome... | ecosystem: Environmental > Aquatic > Freshwater >... | reverse complement strand
CACCAAACCGGTGGGCATGACCAGCCACAACACCAGCCAGAAGGCCACCACCTCGTCCCAGACGATGCTGCCGGGGTCCAGCACCGCCATATTGCGCGCGGTAACGCTGCAAGCCCACCAGCCGACCGGCAGCGACAGCGCAATCAGCAGGCCCCAGCGGGTGTCGTCCATCCACGGCGACAGGGCGATGAAGGCAATCCAGGCCCACAGCGTGCCGGCGGTGCCCGGCGCAATGCGTGACAGCCCCGAGCCGAAACCCAGTGCGATCCAGTGCGCGGGGTGCGACAGCAAAAAGCGCACGCTGGGCCGCGCAATCGGTGCGGGCTGGCCGGGGTCAGAGGGGAAAAGGGTCACCGGACTGGTAAAGGGGTCAGGGAACGGCGGGTTCATGGCTTGGGCAGTTGCGCCAGGTAGGCGTCCAATTGTTCAAAGCTGGCGTTGCAACCTTGGGCCATGGCGGCGTGGCCGGCCTTGAAAGCCGCGATCTCGTCGACCGTGGATTGGTAGGGTTCCCAGGCGATGGTGATGTGGGTCTTGTCGCCCAGCGCGGCAAAGGTCGTAGTGGACAGTGTTTGCAGCGGCCATGCGGCCGACATGGGGTGGCGCGTCAGGCCGCCTTGGGCATCGGAGAACGCGACGACCATGGACAGCGTATGCGGCGCGACGATGTCGACAAAGGTCCATTTGCCCCACATCTCAAAGCCGGTGGGCGTGCGCAGGCAGTAGTGGAATTCGCCGCCGGGGCGCAAATCGAAGCGGCTGAACGGCATGGAAAAACCACTGGGTCCGAACCACTGCATCAGCGGCTCCTGCTCGGTGTAGGCCTTCCACACCGCATCCAGCGCCCCGTTCACGGTGCGGCTGATGCGGAAGGTGGCGTCGTTGGTGCTGGCGTCAGGCATGCGTGTGCTCCGGTTGAAGCGTTGACTTTAGCAGCAGCGCAGGGGGTTAGCGCCTAGGTGACGTCGTTGTGTATCCATCGGGTAGCGGGTTTTGCTCCGTGTCCCCCGGCCTTCGGCCTCCTCCTTGACCTGCGCAAAACCCACTGCCCGATGGATACGACGCGGCTTGGTTTGCGCCGAAATGCGTGAACATCGCTGGCAAGTGTGGAGGCTTTTTATCTCTATTGCACGTTGGGATTGTTGGGCGCGCGGTCCCGGTTGTTGGGCACGCCGTCACCATCACGGTCGCCGCGGTTCCAGCGGCCGCGCTCCAACTGCCAGCGGTTGTCGCGCTGGGTCCAGGTCGGCTCGACCCGGTAGTAGCCTTGGCGTTCACGCTCCCAGTGTCCGGCCTGCCACACATGGCGGTTTTTGCGTGCATTCCAGTAGCCGCTGGACCAGATGTAGCCGACCCGCGGTTCTGGTACCACTTCGTAGCGAGGCTCGGGCGGAGCGATATTGAAGAAGATGCCGACCTCGGCATTGGCCGTCAGTGGCAGGGACATGCCGGCGAGCGAACCAACGCAGATCGCGACCAGCAGGGTTTTGCGGAGTTTCATGGTTTTTTCCTTCGTGGCAAATGGTGTTGCCGTGGCTTGCGAGGGCTTGGAGAATCCATGCCAGCAAGCAAGTCTGCTGAAGGTAGCGACCGATGGCGCCGTGGTCTGTTCGCCACTGCACCCTGCGCACGCATGTGCGCCATGCGCGTCCATGCATGCACCGGGTGCGGGCTTGGGGACGTCAGTTGCTGGTCTTGCCGCGTTGCTGGTTGCACAGTGCGTGGCTGATGGCCAGGTTCTCCAGGTGGCTGTTGCCGCCTTCGCTCAAGGGGCGGATGTGCTCCAGCGTGGCGTCGGTCGGCAGCACCGGCTGGCCACAGACCCAGCACGGCACCACGCCGTGCAATTGGCGGGCCACGGTTTTGTAGATCTTGTCGCGGGTCAATCCTAATCGGCTCATCGGATAACCTCCGTGTTGTGCACTGCGGTGCGAGCGCCTTCGGGCGGCCGGGCGGCGCTCATGGGGCGAAGTGGTCGAAGGAAGTAAAAGTATTGGCAACCGGTGCGCCCTGCGCATCGACCAGGCGCAGGCCGGGCGCAGGCTCGATCCGGCCCATGCGGCAGACTGGCGTGGCGCTGGCGCGGGCAGCGGCCTGCACGGCGGCGCGCTGGCTGGGTGGGGCGCAAAACACCAACTCGTAGTCGTCGCCACCGGCCAGCACGCACTGCAAGGCCATCTGGACCGAGAGTTCTTGGTCAAATTGGCCGCTAGCCCTCGTGAAATATGCATATGTTGCTAATAAATTAATAGCAATCGCGGTGTCCAACGTGGCCCCCACGCCGGAGCGTTCCAGGATGTGGCCGAGGTCGCCGAGCAGTCCGTCGCTGATGTCGGCCGCCGCGCTGGCCACACCGCGCAGCGCCAGCCCTAGCGCCACGCGCGGTGTCGGTTGTTCCAGGCGCATGCGGGCTGCAGTGAGCACGGCGTCGGGCAGTTGGATATGGCCTTGCAGCGCCTCCAGCGCCAGGCGGGCGTCGCCCAGCGTGCCGCTCACATAAATGTCGTCGCCCACCTGCGCGCCCGAACGCAAGATGGCCTGCGTGTTGGGTTGGCTTGGCGATAGGGCCCGCCCCGCAGGCACCTCGCCAAACACCGTGATGCAGATGTTCAGCGGCCCCCGCGTGGTATCGCCCCCAATCAGCTCGCAGCCATGGGCATCGGCTAGCGCCAACAGGCCTTCCGAAAAGGCTTGCAGCCAGGCGGCGTCCGCCGTGGGCAGCGCCAAGGCCAGTGTGAACGCCATGGGCCGTGCGCCACAGGCGGCCAGGTCGCTGAGGTTCACCGCCAGCGCCTTGTGGCCCAGTGTGCGCGGGTCCACGTCGGCAAAAAAATGCCGGCCCGCCACCAGCATGTCGGTGGAGATGGCCAGTTGCATGCCCGGGCCGGTCTGCAGCAGCGCGCAGTCGTCGCCCACGCCCAGCACGGCCTTGGGTGTGGGCCGGGTAAAAAAGCGCCGGATCAGTTCAAACTCACCCATCACGCATCGTCCTTGGCGGGCCGCAAGAAACTCATGGGCGCCTGGCGCAGCCGCTCCAGCACGGCACGGCGGATGCGCACGCGCCCCAGGCCGGTCACGCTGTGGGCCTGCAGGGCCACGCGAAACGCCAGGTAGAAACTCACGCCCAGGTTGAGCGCGCCAATGAAGGGCAGGCTGGCCAGCGCCCACCACAGCGCCGGGTTGCGCAGCACGTCCCAACCCAGGCTGGCGCAGGCCGCGCCCAACTGGCCAGTGGACAGCGTCACGTGGCGCACATCCAGCCCCAGGCCAAAGAAACCGAAGATGGCCGGCAATAGGCCCAGCATGAAGCCCAGCGAAATATTGGACGCAAAGCCCGAGATGTTGTGGCGCATGAAGTGCGCCCAGCGGTCGGCCCGCGCCGCACCCAGCCGGCGGGTGATGCGCGGGTTGTAGCGCAGGGCCGAGTCCAGCCGGTGCAACACAAACCAGTTTTCCGCCCAACCGGCAAGGATGCTGGAGGCAAACAGCAGCACGCCGGTGAACGCGGCAAACAGCAGGCAAGGGCCCAATAGCGTCAGCGAATGGAAGACATGGGCCGCCTCGGCGGCATCCACCATGGGCCTGCCCAGCAGCAGTTGCATGGCCAGGGACAGCAGCACCACGAGCGGAAAGACCACGGTCACATTGCCCAGCACGGCCGCCACCTGCGAGCGCACCAGGTGGGTGATCTCGTCGACAAAATCCTTCAGCGCGCTGGCGTCGGAAAAATCTTTCAGCTTGGCGGCCATGGCCGGTGCCGTCATGGCCGGCTGCTTGGTCGCCAACGTGAAATGCAACAACTGGATGACGACGAAGCTGGCGGCATAGACCAGGCCCGACCAGAAGCCATACCAGAAGGCCGACAGGCCCACCGCCATCACCGCGAACTTCAGGAAGGTGGTGACGGCCGCCAGCGCGCCGCCGCCGGCCGCGCTGCCCAGCATGGCGCGGTACTCTGCGCGCGTGCGGGTGATGTAGTGCTCGCCCGCTTCCGAACTGCGCTCGGCCACCTTGGCCGCCAGCAGCGAGGTGCTGTGCGAGAACAGTGCCCGCAGGCTGCGCTGGTATTGGCCTACGCTGGCCAGGTGGGAGAACAGCAGGGCGGTGTTGACATGGGTCGGCTCGCCCAACAGGCAGTCCATCAGCGCGCGTATGCGCAGCACGCGCTCACGCAACTGGCGCAGCCGGAACACCAGATCGACGGAAATGCCGTGGGCATCCAGGTGGGTGTAAACGGTGGCGGCCGCATGGCGGCAGGCATCGAGCTTGGCGCGGAAGTGCTGCACGGCGTGTTGCACGTCGTCGGCCGTGGCGCTGCCGTCCAGTTGGGCCAGCCAGGTGTCGCGCAGCGCATCAAAATCCGACGACAGGGTGTGGAAGGGGCTGGCTTCCAGTGCCGGGGTGCTCATGCGCAGGCGAATTTCCGGTGAAAAGCCAGCGGCGCGAATCTGGCTGGTGCAGAAGTTGATGGCCTCCAGCAGCGTGTTTTGCCAATACGTCAAGGTGGGGTAGGCCTGCACATGGTGGCCGGTGGCCGGCGCGCTGAGCAAGCGCGCCAGGCGCTCCAGGCTGGCCTCGGACAACGCGGCCAGCCATTGGGCGTCGCGGTCGCTGGGCATCACCAGGGAAAACAGCTCCGACGCATCGGTGGTCTCCGGCGACACCGGCAGCAGCTTGTAGTGCAGGCGCTCCACCAGCTCGCTGACAAAGGCATTGCGCGAGGCAAAGCCGTAGTCCGACAACAGCGTGGTGCCATCCACCGATTCGATCAGCGTGCGCCACCATACCTGCAGTCGCACCGCCAGCTCGGGCCGCGCTTCCACCACGTCCAGGAAAATATCCATGCGCGCCGGGGCCAACTCGGTGGCATGGGTGTCGCCACGTATCCATTCCAGCAGGGCAATCAGCCACAGGTGGCGGTGCACCGGGTCGGCATCCGGGTCCATTGCCTCCAGCAGTACCGACAGGTCCAGTCGGCGGGTGTGTACGGGCAGGGCGGGCGCGGATGGGGTGGGGTGCATCAGTGCAGGGTACGCGATCCGCCCACGCCGGACTCGCCGCTCAGGGCGTCGAGCACAAACATGGGCACGTCGGCATCAAACTTTTCACCATCTTCGGCCACGCAGAAAAAGCTGCCGTGCATGGTGCCGGTGGGGGTGCGCAGGCGCGTGCCGCTGGTGTACTCAAAGGCCTGGCCGGGCTTGAGCAGCGGCTGCTGGCCGACTACACCCAGCCCCTTGACCTTCTCGGTGTGGCCATTGGCGTCGTTGACATTCCAGGTGCGAGAAATCAACTGGGCCGTCACATCGCCGGTGTTGGTGATGGTGATGGTGTAGGCAAACACATACAGATCTTCGTCCGGGGCGGACTGGTCCGGCAGGAATTGTGGCAAAACTTCGACGGAAAATTGGTACTTGGGCATAGGGCGCAATGCTATCCGGTCTTGCTAACCCGACCTGTGGGCAGGGGCCTTGCATTGCGGGCGATGCTGATTCCAAACTTCCGGTCCCCACTCCCCCCAGCCCCCTCGCCCCGCCGGGCGATGGGGAGTTAAAGCGGACAGCCGATTTGGTGTCGTCGCGCCGAATACGGAATTACGGGCGGGGCGTTGCCACTGGGGTTGGTGGGCGGAGGTTTTGCGCAGGCGGTCGTAAGTACATCGGCTTCATGGGTGCGCGCCCGGCTGGCGGCTGCGCGCCAGCAGCGAGCAATGGTTTCGGCGGTAAGCCGTGTGACGCGTATAGGGTGTAGTGTGTTGGCTGTTGGCTGTTGGCTGTTGGCTGTTGGCTGTTGGTATTCAATAACTCTTGCGGCCGCGTAGCCGGCCGCCGATGGCACACCACGGCCGAGCCGTTTACTACGACCCTAAGCCAGAATTCCTGGCATGCCAAATCCGTGGGCAACCTCTCGCCAGTGATTCCGCATTCGGCGCGACCAAATCAAATCGGCTGTCCGTATTGGCTCCCCCGCGCCCGGCGGGGCGAGGGGGCTGGGGGGAGTGGGGACCGGAAGTCCGGAGGCTCGGCAGTTTGGAAGTCCGGAAGTTTGGCGTGCATCGAATACCCAAGCAGCGCCCCATCCGATTGCATCGCGTCCGGGCCATGGGCACCCTGGGAAGTCCCGGCGGCGCCTCTAACTGATTAAACTCTGGCCATGACCTTCCGAATCGCCCCCTCCATCCTCTCCGCCGACTTCGCCCGCCTGGGTGAGGAAGTCAAAAACGTGATTGCCGCCGGTTCCGACTGGATCCACTTTGACGTCATGGACAACCACTATGTGCCCAATCTGACGTTCGGCCCCATGATCTGCCAGGCCCTGAAGCCGCATGCCAAGACCGCCGCTGGCGTGGCCGTGCCGATCGATGTGCACCTGATGATCTCGCCAGTGGATGCATTGGCCGCAGCCTTTGCCGATGCAGGGGCCGACTACATCAGCTTCCACCCCGATGCCTCCAGCCACGTGCACCGCAGCATCCAGGCCATCAAGTCCAAGGGTGTCAAGGCGGGCTTGGTGTTCAACCCGGCCGAGCCGCTGGACGTGCTGGACTGGGTCATTGACGACATCGACCTGGTGCTGATCATGAGCGTCAACCCCGGTTTTGGCGGCCAGAGTTTCATCGATTCGGCGCTGCGCAAGATTGAGGACGTGCGCAAACGCATCACCGCCAGTGGCAAGGACATTCGCCTGGAGGTGGACGGCGGCATCAAGGTCGACAACATCCGCCGTGTGGCCAATGCCGGGGCGGATACCTTCGTGGCCGGTAGCGCCATATTTGGCAAGCCGGATTACAAGGGTGTGGTCGATGCCATGCGACAGGCGCTAGCAGCCTAGTCGGGCGCGGGGTTTGGCACCAAAGACACCCGTCATCGACCATGCCTAACCCGAGCGAATCAGCGGCGGCTCCGGAATCCCAGTCGGACCAGGTTCAGCGGCTCAAGCGCCTGGCCCTGGTGGCCGAACGCAGTTCCAACGCCGTCGTGCTGGCCGATGCGGATCGCAGCGTGGTCTGGGTCAACCAGGCATTCACGGCGATGACGGGTTTGCAGCCCGAAGACTGCATAGGCCAGCGCCTGGGCGTCTTGCTGGAACGTGGCAATGCCGACCCGGCTGCATTTGCCCAGTTCCGGGAGGCCGTTGCGCATGGCCTGGCACTGAAGCGCGAGATCAGCCTGCGATCCACCAATGGCGAAGCGCGCTGGGCCCTGATGGACATGCAGCCTATGCGGGGCGACGCGGGGGAGCTCTCGGGTTGGGTGGCCATCGCCACCGATCTGACCGACGTGCGTTCGCAGCAGCAGTTACTGAGTCTGGCCGTCGATGGCGCGGGGCTGGGAACCTGGCAGTGGGATGTGTCCAGTGGCGCCATGCAATGCAACGACCGGCTGCTTGAGATCATGGGCTACCAGCGCGGGCAGTTGGGGATGACGGCCAAGGACTGGAATGCCAATGTCCACCCCGACGACCTGTCACCCTGGCTGGCTGCGGTCAGCGCACAAATACGGGACCCCAGCGTCCAACTGCGCATGTCGGTACGGATTCGGCAGAGCAACGGCCGTTGGGTCTGGATCATGCTGGTGGGTGCCGTGGTGGACCGCTCCGGCGCGGGTCAGGCCATCCGCATGGCCGGCGTGGCACTGGACGTGCAAGCGCAAAAAGCGATGGAGCAGGAGTTGCGCGCGGCAGCCCGCACCGATGGCCTGACCCAGTTGCCCAACCGCAGCGTGGCCCTGCAGGCGATCGAGATGGCCATCGAGCGGCGCCGGGCACAACCGGGTTACCACTTTGCCGTGTTGTTCATGGACTTTGACCGCTTCAAACAGGTCAACGACACGCTGGGCCACAGTGCCGGTGACGATCTGCTGCGCCAGATTGCCAGCCGTTTGCAGCTCAGCCTGCGCCCTGGCGACAGCCTGATCCACACCAGCGATTTTGCGCACATGGCGGCGCGCATTGGCGGCGACGAGTTCGTGGTGCTGCTGGACGATATCCGCGGTGACCTGGATGCCGAAATCGTGGCCGGCCGTCTGATCGACGTACTGTCCCTGCCCTACGCCATTGGCACGCACAAGGTCAACTCGTCGGCCAGCATCGGCATCGTGACCAGCACCCATGCGGTGGAGGACGCCGACAGCGTTCTGCGCGATGCCGACATCGCGATGTACGAGGCCAAACGCACAGGGCGTGCCCGCTACGTGATGTTTGAGCCGTCGATGCGCCAGCAGGTCAGCGCCTCGGTGGCGCTGGAAAACGATTTGCGCCAGGCGCTGGAGAAGCAGGAGCTGTTTGTGGTCTACCAGCCGCTGGTGCATTTGGCCAGCGGCGCCTTTACCGGCATGGAGGCACTGTTGCGGTGGCGCCATCCACAGCGCGGTCTGGTGTCGCCGGTCGAGTTCATTCCGGTGGCCGAGGCCTGCGGGCTGATTGGGTCTCTTGGGCAGTTTGTGCTGCAGGCTGCCTGCAGGGCCTTTGCGGCCATGCCGTTGACATCCGGCGGCGATATGCCGCCCACGCTGGCCGTCAATTTGTCACGGGCGCAATTGCGCCAGCCCGGGCTGGCCGCCGATATCAAGGATGCCATCCGCGCCAATGGGCTGTCGCCCCAGCAATTGGTGCTGGAGGTGACGGAAAGCCTGGCCGCGCAGGACGAGGAGGTGCTGACCACGCTGCATGCCATCCGGGCGCTGGGCGTGGCCTTGTCGCTGGACGACTTTGGTACCGGCTATTCTTCGTTGTCGTGTTTGCATGAGCTACCGGTGAATTTTGTCAAGGTGGACCGCTCGTTTGTCAGCCAGGCCCAGGGCAGTGCCTACCACCGTGTGTTGATTGAAGCGACGATACGCATGGCGCAGACGCTGGGGTTGGGCACCGTGGCCGAAGGCATTGAAACCGAGGGCCAGGCGCGGCTGATGGCCGAATTGGGCTGCGACAAGGGCCAAGGCTATTTATACGCCAAGCCGCTGGAGGCCGATGCCCTGGTGGCCTGGGTCCAGGCCAGGGCTATGAAAGCCGGTTAAAAGGTCTCCCAATCCGCATCGCCACCCGCTGCGACCCGTTTGGTACGGACGGTGGCTGCAGGTTTGGGTAGTGCCTTGGCTTTGTGGGCTGGCTCCGCCGGACGTACCGCGGCCAGCTTGGGTGCGGCCCCCGTGGCGCGCAGCGGCATGGACCGGGCCGCAGGGTTGTCCTCCTCGACCTTGAACGCGGCCACCACCTGCACCAGGTCTTGCGCCTGGGCTTTCAAGCTGCTGGCGGCAGCGGCCATTTCTTCCACCAGGGCCGCATTCTGTTGCGTGGCCTGGTCCATCTGCGCGACCGCTTCGCCGACTTGGCGCACGCCCATGGATTGCTCACTGCTGGCCGCGCTGATCTCGCCCATGATGTCCGTCACACGCTTGATGCTGTCCACCACTTCCTTCATCGTGCTGCCGGCCTGGTCGACCAAGGCGGAACCATGCTCGACCCGTTCCACGCTGGCGCCAATCAAGGACTTGATTTCCTTGGCGGCCTCGGCCGAGCGACCGGCCAGCGAGCGCACCTCACTGGCCACCACGGCAAAGCCACGGCCTTGTTCGCCCGCGCGCGCCGCTTCAACGGCCGCATTGAGCGCCAGAATATTGGTCTGAAACGCGATGCCGTCGATGACACTGATGATGTCCGATATCTTGCGGCTGGACTCGTTGATGCCCTTCATGGTCTCGACCACCTGGTCGACCACCATACCGCCTTGCACGGCCACCGAGGATGCACTCTGCGCCAGTTGGTTGGCCTGCTTGGCGCTGTCCGCGTTTTGGTTAACGGTGGAGCCCAGCTCTTCCATCGAGGCGGCGGTTTCCTCCAGTGCGCTGGCCTGGTGCTCGGTGCGGGCCGACAGGTCGTGGTTGCCCTGGGCAATTTCGGCGCTGGCGGTGGCCACGCCTTCGGAGCCCTGGCGCACATTGGTCACCAGTTTGGCCAAATTGCCTTGCATGTCTTTCAGCGATTGGAGCAGGGCGGCAATTTCGTCCTTGCCGTGGACTTCAATGGTGTTGTTCAGGTGCCCATGGGCCACCTTGTCGGCCATTTCTACGGCCCGCGCGAGTGGCAGCACAATTTGCCGACTGAGCCACACACCACCGGCCATGCCTATGGCGGCACCGGCCACCATCACAACCAGTGCCAACAGCGTGGCCCGCCCAGCGTCTTGGGTGGCTGCGTCTGAGGTCACCGTCTC
>Ga0207976_100729_pt1 | contig 10294 bp, 8 predicted proteins | sample LakWasMe94_HOW11_2_FD_183916 | JGI IMG/M metagenome (GOLD analysis project Ga0207976, IMG submission 183916) | Freshwater sediment methanotrophic microbial communities from Lake Washington under simulated oxygen tension - Sediment Metagenome... | ecosystem: Environmental > Aquatic > Freshwater >... | reverse complement strand
ATCATCGGGATGGCGAACATGCACTCCAGGTAGCGATGGCTGTCCCAGTCCATCACCGCCACGGTATCCCCGGCCTTGACCCCGGCAGCCGTCAACACGTTCGCCAGCCTGGCCACGCGCTCGATCAGGGTTGGGTAGCTGTAACGCAGTTTGTCCCGGTAAACGATTTCACGGGTCTTCTCGTAACGGGTGCCGGACATCAGCAGCCGCTTGATCAATAGCGGGTATTGGTAGGCGCCTTCGGCTGGCGGAATAACGCGAGTCTGCAACATAAGCATCCCTTTTCGTGACTGCACGGTCGTGGCTGAAGAACGCTCACTCTAGAGCGCCGCTGGCTCTGCCAAATCAGCCAAAGGAATGATTTGCAGGGCCGTACGAATGCTAGCTCCAAGCCAGCATTCGTGCGACCGGAGATTCGCGCGAAGACACTCATATGCCCCTCAAGCTGCCTGCCCCGCCGCGGCCTCCGCCGGGGTACGCGGGAAGATCAACGCGGCGGCGAAAGTCAGCGCGGCGAAACCGCCCAGGATCAGATACAGCCCGGCCAGCCCCTGGCGCGGCTCGACAAAGGCAATCAACGGAATCGCCGTGGCGCTGGCGCCGAACGACAGGCAGTAGCGCAAGGCAAACACCCGGGACTGCCACTGCGGGGCAACGAAGTTGGCGACCATCGCATCGTTCACCGTGACCTGCCCGAACACCACGAACATAAAGGCCGCTCCCAGCACAATGACCGCCCAGCCCTCGACCTCGGCCAGGCCGAACAGCAGCGGCGCCTGGCACAGGGTCAAGAGGATAAAGGGCCACTTCAGACTGAAGCGATGCAGCACCCGGCCAATGCTCAGTTGCGCCACGGCGCCGAAGGCATACGCCAGGCTGACCACCAGGCCCAGGGTCTGCGGCGAAGCGAACAGGTCCTGCAGGCGCTCCTGGAACAGCTTCGGGTAGGTCATGGTGGTGGCGTTGAACACCACCCCACCGGTCGCGGTGGCCAGGGCCAGGACGCCAAACACCATGGCCATGGAAATACGCTGGCCACCCGCGCCCTTGAGCGGCACATGGGGCCGTGCCGGGATGGGCTCTTCACGCACCTGCCAGGCAAACCCCAGGCCCAGGGCAATCGCCACCACACCCGGCAGGATGAACGCCGAACGCCAGCCGAAATGCGCCACCAGCAGCCCGGTGACCAATGCCGAAAAGGCCACGCCGAGATTGCCCCACATGCCGTTGATGCCGATCTCCCGCCCGCGGTTCTGCGCATAGGCCACCAGCATCGCCGTGCCTACCGGGTGGTAGATCGCGGCAAACACGCCCATCAGCGTCAGGCCGACCACCAGCATCGTCGGGCTGTTGCTCAGGCCGGTGAGAATCGCCGAAGCGCCGATACCGAAGAAGAACAGCAGCATCATCTGCCGCCGGCTCCAGTGGTCGCCCAGCCAGCCGGCCGGTAGCGAATAGGCGCCGAAGGCAATGAAGCCGCCCAGGGAAAGACCGATCAGCGCGGCATAGTCCAGGGCGAAGGCCTGGGTCATACCGAGCACGGCGGCGGGGAAGATCAGCATGAACATGTGATCGATCACATGGGCGGCATTGATGTAGCGGATTATGTTTCGAGACTGATTCATGACGGCACGCTGTTTCGTTGTAGGTATGCCGTTATGCTAGGTTGGCTATAAAACGCACTCCTGACAATAAAGTCATCGGATCGGACATGTTAATCAGCCACTTTCAACACGGCCCGGTCAGCGCCTACCCACGCGACTATCTCGACGGCGCCCACCAGGAGCTGCACCGGCATCGCGAGGCTCAGCTGCTGTACGCGGTGCGCGGGACCATGCGCGTGGTAACGACCCAGGGCGCATGGGTCCTGCCACCGACCCGCGCGGTGTGGATTCCGCCCCTGGTGGAACATGAAATCTTCATGGCCGGCGATGTGCACATGCGTTCGCTGTTCATCGCCCCCGAGCTGTCGCCGCCCTCGTTGCAGCAATGTTGCGTGCTGGCGGTCACGCCGCTGCTGCGCGAGCTGATCCTGCGGGCCGTGCAGGGGCGCGAACACGCGGAAAACCCACTGATCCAGCAACTGATGCTGGAAGAAGTCGCCCGCCTGGAGAGCCTGCCGCTGCATATCCCCATGCCCCGCGACCGGCGCCTGCAAGCCATTTGCCAGGCGCTGCTGCAAACGCCGGATCATGCCAATACCCTGGAAGACTGGGCGCAGCAGGTCGGCGCCAGTTCACGAACCCTGGCGCGGCTGTTTCAGCAGGAACTGCAAATGAGCTTCAATGCCTGGCGCCAGCAACTGCGCCTGATGGAAGCCCTGCCACGTTTGATCGCTGGCGAGAGCGTGCAGCAAGTGGCGACAGCCTTGGGTTATGGCAGCGCCCGGGCCTTCAGCGCGATGTTCTGCCGCTTGCTCGGCAACCACCCACGGGAATATCTCGGCGCCCTGAATCAGTTCAAGGCGCTAGGCCCCATTACTTAGCCTCGTGTGCGGGCCCGTGCGGCAGCAACTGCTGTTGCAGGTAGTGGCGCAGGCGTTTTTCCAAATCGCGGTTACTCGGTCTGGGCAACCCGGCCGGCCATTCGCCACGCGCCAGGGCGCGAATCGGTGCCTGCTGGCCCATGCCCCGGCGCTGGATCTGGCGCAGCCCCTGATCCCACCAGACGTGGCGGCAAGCCTCGACATAGGGCGAGAACGGGCCGCAGCTGCCATACAGCAGATCGCGTCCGACCTTTTGCATGTCCTTGTTCTGCCACCTCAAGTAGAACTTGATCCGCAAACGCTGAAACAGCGACGGCAAGGGTTTGCGTCGTGGCACCTCGCGCTGCATGCGCAGCAACTCCGGCCGGAAGGCTTCGCCGTAACGCTGGAAGAACAGCGCCTGCATGGCGTGGAAGAAGTCCTTGTCGGAGAAGTAGTGATAGATGCAGTTCTTGCTTTCGCCCACGGCTTGACCGCGCAAGGCAAATGACAGGGCGATCTGTTCCAGGGTGTGCAGGTCCTTGATCTGCGCGCTCCACTCATCGATCAAGGCAATCGAAGCCTGCATCAACGGACCATCGCCAGCCGTCAGGCCACAGACCCCGCTGTTGAACAGGCGCTGGTCGTCGGGTACCGGCTGACCGCTGGCCTGCAGGTAGCGGTCGAGCTTGACGAACTCGGGGCGGGTCCGGACCTCGGACCAGAGAAACTCGTCTTCATCGATCAGGTACTGGCCGGGCGCGATGCGCTCGAACAGCCGCTGCGGATCGGCCTCGAACAAGGTGTCGGTATCGACAAACAGGGTCTTGTCCGCCAGCGCGAGGCCCGCGGCAAAGGCGCAGGCCTTGCGGCGGTGGTAGTAGCCCTGGTCACCCTGCCACTCGATCAGCGTTTGCGCACTCAACGGCACCACTTGCACCGGCCAGCCGTGGTAATCCTCGGGACGATCGGTCATGACCCGGATCACCAGCGGCTCGGCACCCTTGCTCTGGTCGAGGGCCGTCAGAATGCTGAACTTCGCTTCATGGCGATAAACCTCTTTGCCGCCATAAACCAGATAGAGCAACTGCTGCGGTACTTTCTGTATCGTCATCAAGCGTCCGGTCTCGCGCGCCCTCCAGGCGGTCAAGGGGCTCGACCTGCCGGAGTGGCATAAAAGCGGGTGATTGTACGATCAATAGACGACCAGTCGAAAGCCTGGCCGGGACAGCGACCGACTCAATGCATCTCGGTAAAGGCCAGCTTCACCCCGATGGCGATCAGCACCGCGCCCATGGTGCGGTCGAACCAGTGGCCCATGCGGGCAAAACCGGCGCGGACTTTCTGCTGGCTGAACAGCAGCGCCACCAGGCAGAACCAGATAGCCGTCGCCGCCGCCAGGTACACGCCATAACCGGCCTGGATGGCCAGGGGCGTGTGCGGATTGATCACCACGGTAAACAGCGACAGGAAAAACAGCGTCGCTTTCGGGTTCAGGCCGTTGGTCACGAAACCGGAAGTGAAGGCGCCGCGCGCGGTGCGCTCGCCGGCTTCCAGGTGCAGGTTCTCGGTAGCGGGTTTGGCCGGCTGCGCCCGCAGGGCCTTGTAGCCGATGTACAGCAGGTAAGCGGCGGCGGCCCATTTCAACGCGTTGAACAGCACGATCGACTGCGACACGATCAGGCCGATGCCCAGCAGCGAATAGCCCACGTGCAGGAAGATCGCGGTGCCAACGCCCAATGCCGTCCAGGTGCCGGCGCGGCGACCGTGGGTCACGCTTTCGCGCACCACGACGGCGAAATCCGGACCCGGGCTGGCCACGGCAAGCAGGTGAATCAGGGCGACGGTCAAGAACTCGGCGAGGTACATGGACACTCCTGTGTATCTAATTATTTCATCTGTTAGGCTCGGCAGATTACGCCTTCAGACCCTCGTGCAAAAGGTACAGTTGATGACTAACAATCGCCGCGCCGTCTTCCTCGACCACAGCTCCCTGGACCTCGGCGACCTCGACCTCGGCGCGCTGCGCCACAGCTTCGGCGAACTGCAACTGCATGACCGGACCAACCCCGAACAGGTGGTCGAGCGCCTGCAGGGAGCCCAGGTGGCGATCAGCAACAAAGTGCTGCTCAATGCCGAAACCCTGGCTGCATGCCCCGAGCTGAAACTGATCCTGGTGGCAGCCACCGGCACCAACAATGTCGATCTGGCCGCAGCCCGCTCCCAAGGCATCACAGTCGCCAACTGCCAGGGCTACGGCACGCCATCGGTGGCCCAACATACCCTCATGCTGCTGCTCAACCTCGCCACCCGCCTTGGCGATTACCGCCAGGCGGTCAGTGACGGTCGCTGGCAGCAAGCCCGGCAGTTCTGCCTGCTGGACTTCCCGATCGTCGAACTGCAGGGCAAGACCCTGGGCCTGCTGGGCCATGGGGAGCTGGGTGGCGCCGTCGCCCGCCTGGCCGAAGCCTTCGGCATGCGCGTGCTGCTGGGGCAGATTCCCGGCCGCCCGGCCCGACCTGATCGCTTACCGCTGGATGAATTGCTGCCGCAGGTCGATGCACTGACCTTGCACTGCCCGCTCAACGAACATACCCGGCACTTTATCGGCGTCCGGGAGCTGGCCCTGCTCAAGCCCCAGGCCTTTGTGGTCAACACCGCCCGTGGCGGCCTGATCGACGAGCAGGCCCTGGCCGACGCCCTGCGCAATGGTCACCTGGGCGGCGCGGCCACCGACGTGTTGAGCGTCGAGCCGCCGACCACGGGCAACCCGCTGCTGGCCCATGACATCCCGCGGCTGATCGTGACCCCACACAACGCCTGGGGCAGCCGCGAAGCCCGGCAGCGCATCGTCGGCCAGCTGGCGGAAAACGCCCAGGCGTTTTTCAGCGGTACAGCGCTGCGGGTCGTCAGTTGATAAACTGCGCCACTTTTTTCCCAGGAGCAGATTATGGATCCGCGCAGTGAAGTACTGCTTCGTCAGGCTGACTTGTTTCAAGGCTCGCTGCTGCTGGCCGGCCTGCCCGCCGATGACCTGCTCGGCCGCCTGCCGGCCGCCCATGGCTGGTGCTGGCATGCCGGCGACCAGGCCGCGCTGAATGCGCGCTTCGCCGGGCGCAGCCACTTCGGCGTGACCGCACCCGAGCAAGGCTTTGCCAGCGCCGTGCTGTTCCTGCCCAAGTCCAAGGAACTGACCGACTACCTGCTCAACGCCCTCGCCTCGCGCCTGGCTGGGCGCGAACTGTATCTGGTCGGGGAAAAACGCAGCGGCATCGAACGCGCGGCCAAGCAGCTCACCCCCTTCGGCAAACCGCGCAAGCTCGACAGCGCGCGGCACTGCCAGCTGTGGCAAGTGACGGTAGACAACGCACCGCAAGCCGTCAGCCTGGAAAGCCTGGCCCAGGAATATGAACTGCCGCTGACCGAAGGGCCGCTGAAAGTGGTCAGCCTGCCGGGGGTGTTCAGCCATGGTCGCCTGGATCGCGGCAGCGCCCTGCTGCTGGAACACCTGGACAAACTGCCCAGCGGCCATCTGCTGGACTTCGGTTGCGGCGCCGGAGTTCTGGGCGCGGCGATCAAACGCCGTTACCCACATAACAACGTGACCCTGCTCGACGTCGATGCCTTCGCTGCCGCCAGCAGTCGCCTGACCCTGGCCGCCAACGGCCTGGAAGCCGAGGTCCTGACCGGTGACGGCATCGATGCCGCGCCCATGGGCTTGAACACTATCCTGACCAATCCGCCGTTCCATGTCGGGGTCCACACGGATTACCAGGCGACAGAGAACCTGCTGCGAAAAGCGGCCAAACATCTGAAAACGGGTGGCGAACTTCGACTGGTAGCCAACAGCTTCCTGCGTTATCAACCGCTGATCGAAGAGCATCTCGGCCCTTGTTCGATCAAGGCCGAAGGCCAGGGTTTTCGCATCTACAGCGCCAAGCGCGGCTGAAAACCTTTTTGCAAAAGAACGCTTGCCGAATGGATTTTGCCTAGGCAGAATCCGCTCCGTCCTAGGGGAGTAGTCTCCCGCGAGCGCCACGCTCGCCCGGCATGCGTCAACATACTTGATCCTCAGATCATGGCGCATGCGACCCAAGAGTCCGCACAGACGGACCGCAGGGTTTGACAAGACCTATGACACGCACACCTTACCCGGGGCGGGAAGGCTGTACGTGTCATAGCCGTGTCGACCCGCCCCTTAGGAATGCCCTGATGCTGGATTCTCTACTTGTTCCCACAGCGATCGTTGCCTTGGCCGAAATCGGCGACAAGACGCAACTGCTTGCCCTCATTCTCGCCGCGCGCTTTCGCAAACCCTGGCCGATCATCGCCGGCATCGTCGCCGCGACCCTGGCCAACCATGCGGCAGCCGGTGCGGTAGGCGCCTGGTTCGGCAGCTTCTTCTCAGATGCGACCTTGCACTGGATCCTCGCCGCGAGCTTTACCGCGACCGCGCTCTGGACCCTGGTGCCAGACAAGATGGACGACGACGAAGCCAGCACCGCCCGCAAGTTCGGCCCCTTCCTGACCACGCTGATCGCGTTCTTCCTCGCTGAAATCGGCGACAAGACCCAGATCGCCACCGTCATGCTCGCGGCGCAATACCCGGAACTGTGGCTGGTCATCATCGGCACCACCGCCGGCATGCTGATCGCCAACGTCCCGGTGGTACTGGCCGGCAACTTCGCGGCGGAGAAACTGCCCCTGACTCTGATCCGTCGCCTCGCGGCTTCGGCGTTCTTCATCCTGGCCATTGTTGCGGTGTACAAGGCCATGCAGAGCAGCGGCTGGCTGTAAGCGCACGGCCAGCAGGCACGCCTCCAGGCAAACCTGCGGGCACAAAAAAGCCCCGAACCCGTCGGGGCTTTTTTGCAGGGGCCGGCTGGCTCACGACACTGTCGTCAACAACGGCACCAGGCGATCAGGGCTTCCTGGCCTGCTGGTACAACGGCATCACCTTCGGAATCGCCGCTTCCAACGAGGAAATACGACTGCCGGACGCCGGGTGAGTACTGAGGAATTCAGGTGGCGCGCCTTCCGAAGCCTTGCTCATCTTGTTCCACAGGGTGATGGCCGCGTTCGGGTTGTAGCCGGCGCGGGCCGCCAGTTCCAGGCCGATCAGGTCGGCTTCGTTTTCATTGCCACGGCTGTTGGGCAGGGTCATCAACAGGTTGACCCCGTTGTCGCCCACGGCGACCGCTTCCTGCGGCGCACCGGCGATCAATGCGATCTGCTTCAGTGCGCTGACACCGTAGGCCTTGGACATCGCTTCACGACCGTGCTCGCGCAGGGCGTGGGCGATTTCATGGCCCATGACCGCGGCGATCTCATCGTCGGTCAGTTGCAGCTTCTCGATCAGGCCGCTGTAGAAAATGATCTTGCCGCCAGGACCGCAGTTGGCGTTGAGTTCATCGCTCTTGATCAAGTTGACTTCCCAGTTCCACTGCGCGGAATCCGGGCGGAAAACCGGGGCCTGGGCAATCAGCCGATTGGCGATCGCCTGGATGCGCCTGGCATTGGCACTGGACTTGTCCAGCACATTCTTGCTGCTCGCTTGGCCGATCGTCTGCTGATAGGACTGCGCGTAGGACTGATTGACCTCATCGCTGGACAGCATGCTGAACATGTACTGCTTGCGATCGACCCCGACAGCGCCACCATTGGTGGTGTTGACCGACTGGCAACCCGACAGCAGCAACGTGGCAGCCAGTGCACCCAAAACCTGTTTCTTGCTCATGAAAACACTCCCTGAAAACATGGCGCGTATCCTAGGCTCAGTTGTGTATCGACGCCAGATACAACGGACGTGTAGCACGCTGTTTTCAGATACGGAGCAGCGTAGGCAAAAATTCACAGAGCCCTCCCCGCCGCGCCCGACAACGGCCGGCAGCTGTCCATTTGCGACATGCCAACCCACAAAACAGCCATTTTTCCGATCCTCGCTCATGGTCGGCGGGGGCCTTGCCGATACAGCGGGGCAGACGTCATTCCTGCGTCCGGAGCCCTTATGAAATTCAAGTCGATCCAGTTTTCCGTGGCCGCCCTGGCCGGTGCCATCGTCCTCAGTGTGGTCGTTGCCCTGGTGCTGTACGCCCTGTTCGCCGGCGCCCGGACCCAGGAGATGGTGCAGCAGCAAACCCAGGCCCAGTTCGAGCAAGTCATCGAGCAGCGGCTGGTCGGGCTGGCACAGGCCCAGGTCAGCCAGATCCAGCGCGAACTCGAAGCGCCCCTGCTGATCGCCGACGGGCTGGTGCGGGTCAACGCGCTGATCGGCAGCAAGGGCGCGGATGGCAATCCACAGCTCAATCTCAGTCGTGAACAATTGATCAACCTGATCAAGGAAAACGTCGCGCAGAACCCGAAGATTCTCGGCGCCTATATAGGCTGGGAAAAGAACGCCATCGACCATAACGACGGCGCCTATGTCGACACCAAGGTGGTGGGTATCGATGCCAGCAACGGGCGCTTCCTGCCGTGGTGGTTCCGTAATGAAGACGGCAGCCTGGGCCTGGACAAACTGGTGGACGTGGACGACCAGAAAGTCCTGTCCACCGGCGTACGCGCCAGCGAGTACTACCTGTGCTCCAAGGAAAGCAAGAAATCCTGCGTGATCGATCCGGCGCCGTACAAGGTCGGCGACAAGATCGTCATGCTCGCCTCCTTTATCCAACCCATCCTGCTCGACGGTGCCTTCCAGGGCATAGTCGGCGCCGACCTGTCGGTGAACTTCATCCAGGACATGCTCCTGGGCGCCAACCAGAAGCTCTACAACGGCGTGGGCGAAATGGCCCTGATCGGTGGCAATGGCCGATTGGTGGCCTACACCAAGGACCCGAGCAAGTTCGGCGAAAAGGTCAGCGACATTCTCGACAGCGAAGAAGTCGCCAAGCTGGGCAACCTCAAGCGCGGCGAAGTGAACTACAACGTCGACCAGGCCAACGGGCGGATCGAGCTGTACCTGCCGTTCGGCATCGGCCAGACCGACGCTCGCTGGACACTGATGCTGCAACTGCCGCTGGACGCCGTCATGGCCGACCTGCAGAAACTGCAGAACGACCTGGCCGCACAACGCCAGGCCGACACCTTCGGCATGGCCATGGTCGGCCTGATCATCGCCGGTCTCGGCCTGCTGGTGATCTGGCTGGTGGGCCACGGCATCGCCCGTCCGCTCAAGCAGATGGTGGCCATGCTCGACGATATCGCCCAGGGCGAAGGCGACCTGACCCGCCGCCTGAGCAGCGACCGCACCGACGAACTGGGCTCGATCGCCAAGGGCTTCAATACCTTCCTGGCCAAGCTGCAGGCAATGATCAGCCAGGTGGTGACCTCGGTGCAGAGCGTCAGCGACTCCTCCGAACACACCGCCGATATCGCCATTCGCACCAACCAGGGCGTGCACAAGCAGATGGCCGAGATCGACCAGGTGGCCACCGCCGTGCATGAGATGACCGCCACCGCCCAGGACGTGGCCCGCAACGCAACCCAGGCCGCGCAAGCCGCCAACCATGCCGACCAGGCCGCCAGCCAGGGCATGCGGATCGTGCGCGACACCTCGACCGCCATTGGCGCCCTGGCCGTGGAAATCGGCAGGGCGGTGGGCGTCGTGCAGACCCTGGCCAAGGACAGCGAGAACATCAACGCGATCCTGATCGCCATTCGCGGCATCGCCGAACAGACCAACCTGCTGGCCCTCAACGCCGCCATCGAAGCCGCCCGCGCCGGCGAACAGGGCCGCGGTTTTGCCGTGGTGGCCGACGAAGTGCGCAACCTGGCGCAGAAGACCCAGCAGGCGACCGAAGAAATCCAGTCGATGATCCAGCAGTTGCAGCA
>Ga0207976_100722_pt1 | contig 10408 bp, 8 predicted proteins | sample LakWasMe94_HOW11_2_FD_183916 | JGI IMG/M metagenome (GOLD analysis project Ga0207976, IMG submission 183916) | Freshwater sediment methanotrophic microbial communities from Lake Washington under simulated oxygen tension - Sediment Metagenome... | ecosystem: Environmental > Aquatic > Freshwater >... | reverse complement strand
GACAACCCGCTGAAAAAGGCCCTGCTCACCCCCGCCGACTGGAAACTGCTGCGCTACTGCCCAAGCCCGGTGCTGCTGGTAAAAACCGTCAAGCCCTGGACCGGCGGCGTGATCCTGGCGGCCATCGACGTCGGCAATGCCGACGGCGAGCACCGCACCCTGCATGCCAGCATCGTCGACCATGGTTTCGACATCGCCAGCCTGGCCAAGGCGCAGCTGCATGTGATCAGCGCCCATCCGTCGCCGATGCTGTCGGCGTCCGACCCGGTGTTCCAGCTCAAGGAAACCATCGAGGCGCGCTACCGCGAGCAGTGCAAGGCGTTCCAGGCCGAATTCGATATCGACGATACCCACCTGCATATAGAGGAAGGCCCGGCGGACGTGCTGATCCCGCACACCGCCCATGAATTGCAGGCGGCGCTGACCATCATCGGCACCGTGGCGCGCACCGGGATTTCCGGGGCGCTGATCGGCAACACCGCGGAAGTGGTGCTCGACTCCCTGGAAAGCGACGTGCTGGTGCTCAAGCCGGAGGTGATCATGGACCACCTGGAAGAGGTGGCCAGCAAGCATTAATGAATGCAGCCTTTCGGCCGCTATCGCGGGCAAGCCTCGCTCCTACAAGATCCCACCGGCCTGTAGGAGCGAGCGGGCGGCGATCCGACTTGCCCGCGATGCTTTTTAGCGATCAGGCGCCAAAGGCGTCCTTGAGAAACCCCGGGGCGATATACCGCTGGTAGTGGGCTTCCGACAGGAGGAAAAACTCCCGATCGATGGCATCGCGCAATTCCGGCAGTTCCCAGTCGCGAAACTCCGGCAGCAACACCATCCCGTAGGCTTCCAGCTGGTTGATCACCCGCGCCCCGCGAGCGATCAGCTGATAGGCCCAGCAATATTCCGACTGGTGCGGCACGAAGCGGATCTTGCGTTGCTCCAGCTGCTCACGCAGCCGCTGGGGATCGAAGACTTCCAGCTTGGCCGCCATCACCTGCACCAGCAATTGCTCGAGACGCAGCCACACCGCGTGCTTTTCTTCCTCGTTGTAGCCGTTCCAGTGGATCACTTCATGGTGGAAACGTTTGCAGCCACGGCACACCAGGTCACCGTAGACAGTGGAGCAGAGGCCGACGCAGGGGGTCTTGATCGTCTGATTGGGCATAAGTAGGCAATACGCGAAAAAAAGCGAAACAGGCCCGCATGTTAGCCCTTTGTCTAACATTGATCACCCCTCAAACTTCGGGGCCTAACTTACCTTTAATTTTTTTTTGCCGTAGAATCAGCCAGCCTTTTTAGGCGCCAATGTCCGTTTGAAGCTGTTTTCAAAGCGTCACGAGCACAGTCGTTCCTTCAGAGCGGTGTTGGCGAGGGATTTTTCCAGCGGGGAAAAATCCAGCGCCAACCCTCATCAGCTCCCGTTCTGCAGGCGTAAAACTTTGAAAGCAGCTTCTGTAAGGAATTGTCGGTAATTCTGGCCAAGTGACCCACAACGTCACGCAGCGCATGAGTACGGCAATTTCGGGATGAGCGTCCCGGACACCCATTTGGGACCACTGATGAGGGTAATACTGTGCTTGAAGCCTACCGCAAACATATCGAAGAGCGTGCAGCCCTGGGTATCGTTCCCCAGCCGCTAAACGCCGAACAAACTGCAGGCCTGGTCGAGCTGCTGAAGAATCCCCCCGCTGGCGAAGAAGCCTTCCTCGTTGACCTGATCACCAATCGTATTCCACCAGGCGTGGACGAAGCCGCTTATGTAAAAGCCGGTTTCCTGTCTGCACTGGCCAAGGGCGAAGTCTCCTCCCCTCTGCTGGACAAGAAGCGCGCTGTAGAACTGCTCGGCACCATGCAGGGCGGCTACAACATCGTCACCCTGGTTGAACTGCTGGACGACGCCGAACTGGCACCCGTGGCCGCCGAAGAACTCAAGCACACGCTGCTGATGTTCGATGCCTTCCACGACGTGGCTGAAAAAGCCAAGAACGGCAACGTTCACGCCAAGGCCGTGCTGCAATCCTGGGCTGAAGGCGAGTGGTTCAAGAAGCGCCCGGTACTGGCCGACAAGATCAGCCTGCGGGTGTTCAAGGTCACCGGCGAAACCAACACCGACGACCTGTCCCCTGCCCCGGATGCCTGGTCGCGTCCCGACATCCCGCTGCACGCCCTGGCCATGCTGAAAATGGCCCGTGACGGCATCGTTCCGGACGAGCAAGGCAAGACCGGCCCAATGAAGCAGATCGAAGCCATGCGCAACGACGGCTTCCCGATCGCCTACGTCGGTGACGTGGTCGGTACGGGTTCCTCGCGTAAATCGGCGACCAACTCGGTGCTGTGGTTCTTCGGCGACGACATCCCTTACGTGCCGAACAAGCGCGGCGGCGGTTTCTGCTTCGGCAGCAAGATCGCGCCGATCTTCTACAACACCATGGAAGATGCCGGCGCCCTGCCGATCGAGTTCGACGTTTCCAACATGCACATGGGCGACGTGATCGACCTGTACCCGCATGCTGGCAAAGTCTGCAAGCACGGCACCGACGAAGTCCTGACCACCTTCGAAATGAAGACTCCGGTGCTGTTGGACGAAGTGCGTGCCGGCGGTCGTATCCCGCTGATCATCGGCCGTGGCCTGACCGAGAAGGCTCGCGCCGAGCTGGGTCTGCCTGCGTTCGACCTGTTCAAGAAGCCTGAAGCCCCGGCTGAAAGCACCAAGGGTTTCACCCTGGCGCAGAAGATGGTCGGCAAGGCCTGCGGCCTGGCAGAAGGCAAAGGCATTCGTCCTGGCACCTACTGCGAACCGAAAATGACCACCGTGGGTTCCCAGGACACCACCGGTCCAATGACCCGTGACGAACTCAAAGACCTGGCGTGCCTGGGCTTCTCCGCTGATCTGGTGATGCAGTCCTTCTGCCACACCGCGGCGTATCCAAAGCCGATCGACGTGACCACCCACCACACCCTGCCTGACTTCATCATGACCCGCGGCGGTGTTTCCCTGCGTCCGGGCGACGGCATCATCCACTCGTGGCTGAACCGCATGCTGCTGCCAGACACCGTGGGTACCGGTGGTGACTCGCACACCCGTTTCCCGATGGGCATCTCGTTCCCGGCCGGTTCCGGTCTGGTCGCGTTCGCCGCGGCCACTGGCGTGATGCCACTGGACATGCCGGAATCGATCCTGGTGCGCTTCAAGGGCAAAATGAAACCTGGCATCACCCTGCGTGACCTGGTGCATGCCATTCCTTACTTCGCTATCCAGAACGGTCTGCTGACCGTCGAGAAGAAAGGCAAGAAAAACGCCTTCTCCGGCCGCATCCTGGAGATCGAAGGTCTGGAAGGTCTGACCCTGGAACAAGCTTTCGAGCTGTCCGACGCCTCGGCCGAGCGTTCGGCTGCCGGTTGCACCATCAAACTGTCGAAAGAGTCGATCACCGAGTACCTGCAGTCCAACATCACCCTGCTGCGCTGGATGATCGGCGAAGGCTACGGCGATGCGCGTACCCTGGAGCGTCGTGCTCAAGCGATGGAAGCCTGGATCGCCAACCCTGAGCTGATGGAAGCCGATGCCGACGCCGAATACGCCGAAGTCATCGAAATCGATCTGGCCGACATCAGCGAGCCTGTACTGTGCGCGCCGAACGATCCGGACGACGCTCGCCTGCTCTCCAGCGTTGCTGGCGAGAAGATCGACGAAGTGTTCATCGGTTCCTGCATGACCAACATCGGTCACTTCCGCGCTGCCGGCAAGCTGCTGGATCAGGTCAAGGGCCAGCTGCCAACCCGTCTGTGGCTGTCGCCGCCGACCAAGATGGATGCTCACCAGCTGACCGAAGAAGGCTACTACGGCATCTACGGCAAGGCTGGCGCGCGCATGGAAATGCCGGGCTGCTCGCTGTGCATGGGTAACCAGGCACGTGTAGAGCCGAACTCCACCGTGGTGTCGACTTCGACCCGTAACTTCCCGAACCGTCTGGGTGACGGCGCGAACGTCTACCTGGCTTCGGCCGAGCTGGCGTCCGTGGCGTCCATCCTGGGTCGCCTGCCGACCGTCGAGGAGTACATGGAATACGCCGGCAAGATCGACAGCATGGCAGCGGACGTGTATCGCTACCTGAGCTTCGACCAGATCGCCGAGTTCCGTGAGGCTGCCGCGAACGCCAAGATTCCGGTGGTTCAAGCCTAAGGCTGCAAGGCAATGAAGAACGCCGCGTATCCCACGACGATACGCGGCGTTTTTTTTATCCCGGCGATCCGCTCCCTAGTCGCTCCGGCAGCAAAACGCCAGGCGTCTTTGCCTACCAGATCTGGTAGTTGTTAGCCCTCCCCGCCCTTGCTAAAAATCACGCTACTGCCAACGGCGCTCGACGCTTGCCCGAATGTCGAACGCTGCCCGCTTGCCACGGCCTTGGGATGACAGCTGTCAACCCGCGCCGATCGTTCAAAGCGCTCACACGACTATAAAAAACATCCCGCGCACGACAGCTGGATCTCAGCTGCCGCGGATTCTTTCGCCCTGTCAAAAGCAACATATGGAGGTGTGCTATGTGGCGTAACCATTGCGTGATCGAGAAAGCGTTCAACGATTACTGTGTGCATGTCGAACAATTGGGCAACGACCCGCAGCGCAAGACGGTGTTGCTGGTCAACGGGGCCATGGCCACCACCACCGCCTTCGCCCGCACCAGCCGCTGCCTGGCCGAACACTTCAATGTGGTGATGTTCGACCTGCCGTTCTCCGGCAACTCGCGGCCGCACAACCCGGACCAGCGCCTGGTGACCAAGGACGATGAGGTGGCGATCCTGCTGACCCTGATCGAGCGCTTCAAGGTCAACCACGTGGTGTCCACCTCCTGGGGCGGCCTGTCGACCCTGCTGGCCCTGACCCACAACCCTGGCACGGTGCAAAGCTCGGTGGTGATGTCCTTCACCCCCATCCTCAACCAGCCGATGCTCGACTACGTGAGCGGCGCCCAGGCGTTACTGCGCCAGCAAGACAGCGGCGGGATCGGCCACCTGCTCAACAACACCCTGGGCAAGCACCTGCCACCGCGCCTGAAGTCCGCCAACCAACTGCACATGGCCACCCTGGTGGATGCCGAACAGCACCAGGTGCGCTTTCATATCGAACAGGCGCTCACGCTCAACCAGGGCACCTTCCTCCAGCGCCTGGCGGCGATCGACAGCCCTGTGCACTTCATCAATGGTGCGTGGGACGAATACACCTCGGCGCAGGACGCCCAGCAGTTCCGCCGTTATGTGCGCGATTGCAGCTTCGCGGTGGTCGAGGGCAGCGGGCATTTTCTCGACCTGGAATCGAGAATCGCCGCCGACGGCGTGCACAGCGCCCTGCTCGCCCAACTGCTGCCGAGCGCCTGCGAAGCCCGCGAGCCAGCCACCGCAGTGGAACCCATGACCCGCCTGCGCTTTGCCTGAACACACCGCCCCATCCCCCTGGCCGGAGACGGCCAGAACACTCAAGGAAGAGAGTTATGCGCATGATCGCGAGCGGTTTTGCCGGGGACGTCTTTTCCCCTTATTGGACGGGCCAGTGCCTTTGGGGTACGCGGCCACAGCGCGACATATTGCCGCAGGCCAGCCTTGGCCATGAGCCCCCTCCACATGTGCCACCACCCGAATTGCCGGCCCCGCGCCCGGGTGGCCTGGTGAAGAACACCGGATCAGAGCACTTATGGGTTTTTCTATGAATTTCATGAATATTGACAGCGTATTGCCGTGGACTAGATTCCCTGACGTGCAAGGAATCAAGGCGAACGCCATGGAGAAACAACAGGATTTCATGCACTGGTGGAACGACCTGCGCATGGAGATGCTCAAGCAACAGGAGAGCGTACAGGTATTTGCGCTGCTGGAACGGGAAGTCCAGGCCCTGGGGTTTGATTTTTACGCTTACGGAGTCAGGCATTCGATACCTTTTACCCGCCCGAAAACCGATATCTACGGCTCTTATCCGCAAGGCTGGATGGAGCGCTACCAACAACAGAACTACGCCGCGATCGACCCGGCGATCCTCAACGGCCTGCGCTCCACGGAAATGGTGGTATGGAGCGACGCCCTGTTCGGCAAAGACTCGGTGTTGTGGGGCGAGGCCCGGGAATGGGGCTTGCGAGTGGGCGCCACCTTGCCCATCCACACCCCCGACAGCGCGCTGAGCGTGTTGTCGGTGGCCCGCGAATGCACGGCGATCAGCGTCGTGGAACGGGAAGAGATCCGCCTGCGCCTGCGCTGCATCATCGAACTGGTGACCATGCGCCTCGGCGAACTCGGGCACCCCAGCACCCAGGCCGAACAGCTGGAGCTGAGCGCGCGCGAACGGGAAATCCTGCAATGGACGGCCGACGGCAAGAGTTCCGGGGAGATCGCCCTGATCCTGGGCATCTCGGTGAATACCGTGAACTTCCACCTCAAGGTCATCCAGAAGAAATTCGGCGCGGCCAACAAGACACTGGCCGCCGCCTATGCCGCCGTCCTGGGGCTGATCTGACGCTTTACCCGACGATAAGGATATCGACCCATGATCACTGTGATTTCACGGCATGAAAGCCAGCTTTCGCCGGCTCTTCGTGACGACCTCGGCCGCTATCGCCATGCGGTCTTCATCAAGCAACTGGGTTGGCGACTGCCCTCCAGCGCCAGCCAGTCCGGGCACGAGGTCGATCAGTTCGACCATGCCGACACCCGCTACACCCTGGCGCTGGACAGCGAGGAAAAGGTGCATGGCTGCGCCCGCTTGCTGCCGACCACCCAGCCCTATCTGCTGTCGCAAGTGTTCGGTTTTCTCTGCGACCGGCCCCTGCCACGGCAGGACGACACCTGGGAAATCTCGCGTTTCGCTGCCTCGCCCCTGGAAGACGGCAAGCTGCCGATGCGGGTGTTCTGGCACACCCTGCACACCGCCTGGACCCTGGGAGCGAACTCGGTGGTGGCGGTGACCACGCCGGCGCTGGAGCGCTACTTCCTGCGCCATGGCGTGGCGCTGAGCCGGCTCGGCCAGCCGCAACGGGTCAACCACGACCACTTGCTGGCCCTGGACTTTGCGGCCTACCAGAAAAACGGCCGCGCCGCGCTTTATACGCAGTCAGCGGCCGTGGCTTCGCTGAATCAGGCATTTCTGCGCGGCAGCCCACCGCCAACGCGCGGTGGGCTGCCGGCGGGTCAGGCGCTCAGGGAGTAGACCAGCGCAGTGATGGCCACCAGGCCGACCAGGGTGACGAACACGTTGGAGGCCTGGCCGCGATAGCGGGCCATGGCCGGCACCTTGCGGATGGCGTACATCGGCATCAGGAACAGGATGGCCGCGATGATCGGGCCACCCAGGGTTTCGATCATCCCGAGAATGCTCGGGTTGAGCGTGGCGACTATCCAGCACACCACCAGCATGAAGGCCGCGGTCATGCGGTCCAGGGTCTTGGCGCCCGGGCGACGGCCGCTTTTCACGATCAAACCCTTGAGACCTTCGCTGGCGCCGATGTAGTGGCCCAGGAACGACTTGGCGATGGCCACGAAAGCAATCAACGGCGCGGCGAAGGCGATGGTCGGGTTGCTGAAGTGGTTGGCCAGGTACGACAGGATCGACAGGTTCTGCGCCTTGGCTTCGGCCAGTTGGGCCGGCGACAGGGTCAGCACGCAGCTGAAGACGAAGAACAGCACCATCGCCACCATCAGCAGGTGGGCGCGGGACAGGATCTGCGAGCTGCGCTCTTCGGCGTGTACGCCATAACGACGCTTCTGGTCCACGGCAAAGGCCGAGATGATCGGCGAGTGGTTGAACGAGAACACCATGACCGGGATCGCCAGCCACAGGGTGTGCAGGAGCGCCGAAGGTTCAGGCAGGGTACTGGCGGTGCTGAGGATGCCGCCGTTCCAGTGCGGAATCAGGAACACCGCGAGGAACAGCAAGGCGACGATGAACGGGTAGACCATCAGGCTCATGGCCTTGACGATCACCTGCTCGCCGCAGCGCACCACGGCCAGCAGGCCGAGGATCAGCACCAGCGACAGCACGGCGCGCGGCGGCGGCATGATGTGCAGCTGGTGCTCCATGAAACTGCCCACGGTGTTGGTCAGGGCCACGCTGTAGATCAACAGGATCGGGAAGATGGCGAAGAAGTACAGCAAGGTGATCAGGGCGCCGGCCTTGATCCCGAAATGCTCTTCCACCACCTCGGTGATGTCCGCGCCGTCACGCCCGGAGAGCACGAAGCGGGTCAGGCCGCGGTGGGCGAAGAAGGTCATCGGGAAAGCCAGCAGCGCCAGGACCAGCAGCGGCCAGAAGCCGCCCAGGCCGGCGTTGATCGGCAAGAACAGGGTCCCTGCGCCGATGGCGGTGCCGAACAGGCCCAGCATCCAGGTAGTGTCATGGCGATTCCAGCCAGCGAGGGTCGCTGGGGCTGCCGCTTCAAAGCGTTGATCAACGCTGTTGGCCTGATCATTCATCCGGTGGGATCTCCACATTCCGGTCATTTGCCACTCGGCCAGGACGCGTCGGAATACCCGACAGACAGAGCCCTCGCCGAAACAGGGGCGCGATTGTCCGGGATTACTCACCAGAAGCAAAGACTTAGCTGAGGAACGGTTTGCCGGCGCAGATGTCTGGAGCGCGGTTTTGCGGGGTCACGCGCAGCATTTCATTGATCTGCAGCAAGCGCTGGACTCAGGTTTCTCAGGCCTTAGGGTCGGATGTGCCGATCAAACGCAGAAGCCAGGGCAAGGCCCTGGCTTCTGGTTGGCTGCAACAAGGAGGTTCGGCGGTCGGGTTCAAGGTTTGCCCAGCGAATGAGCCCGCCCGCCAACGGCAAACGCTAGGTCTGCCCTTGCGCTTCCGTCAGCGCTGCCTGCACCAGGGGGTGCAGCGTCGCGCCGGGGTGTGTGGTCTGCCAGGCCGCCAGCTCTCTGCGCATGGCCGGTGTCCAGAAGCTTTGCAGGTGCTGGCGCACGCTACGCACCGCCTGGGCGTTGTCCGGTTCGCTGGCGAAGAACTGGGCGATCTGGTTGGCCATCTTGATCAGGCTTTCGCTGCTCATCGGCGCACCTCGGCTTTCTCGGCGTGACGACGCTCCCGCAGCAGGCGCCCCTGTTCATCGCTGAACGCCTGATAGCGTTTCTGCCATTCGGAAGGTTGGTTGACCCGCACCACCTCTACCGCCGTCACCTTGTATTCCGGGCAGTTGGTAGCCCAGTCGGAGTTGTCGGTGGTGATCACGTTGGCGCCCGATTCCGGGAAGTGGAAGGTGGTGTAGACCACCCCCGGCGCCACCCGCTCGCTGACCTTGGCCCGCAGCACCGTCTGCCCGGCGCGACTGCCGATGCCGACCCAGTCGCCATCGACAATGCCGCGGTTCTCGGCGTCGGTCGGGTGGATTTCCAGGCGGTCCTCCTCGTGCCAGGCCACATTGTCGGTGCGCCGGGTCTGGGCGCCGACGTTGTACTGGCTGAGGATGCGTCCGGTGGTCAGCAGCAACGGGTAGCGGCTGTTGACCTTCTCCTCGGTGGGTACGTAGCCGGTAAGCATGAAGCGGCCCTTGCCGCGCACGAACTCATCGATGTGCATGGTCGGCGTGCCGTCCGGCGCAGCATCGTTGCACGGCCATTGCAGGCTGCCGTGACGGTCCAGCTCGGCGTAGCTGACGCGGTGGAAGGTCGGGGTCAGGCGCGCGATCTCGTCCATGATCTCCGATGGATGGCGGTACTGCATCCGGTAGCCCAGGGCCTCGGCCAGGGCGATGGTGGCTTCCCAGTCGGCCTTGCCGGCCAGCGGTTCCATCACCTTGCGCACCCGGGAAATGCGGCGCTCGGCGTTGGTGAAGGTGCCGTCCTTTTCGAGGAAGGAGCTGCCCGGCAGGAACACATGGGCGAACTTGGCCGTCTCGTTGAGGAAGATGTCCTGCACCACCACGCACTCCATGGCCGTCAGGGCGGCGGTCACGTGCTGGGTGTTGGGGTCGCTCTGGGCGATGTCCTCGCCCTGGCAGTAGAGCGCCTTGAAGGTGCCGTCCAGGGCCGCCTCGAACATATTGGGGATGCGCAGGCCCGGGTCGGGTTGCAGGGTCACGTTCCAGGCCTGTTCGAACTCGGCGCGCACCGCCTCGTTGGAAATATGCCGATAGCCAGGCAGCTCGTGGGGGAAGGACCCCATGTCGCAGGAGCCCTGGACGTTGTTCTGCCCGCGCAGCGGGTTGACCCCGACACCCTCGCGGCCGATGTTGCCGGTGACCATCGCCAGGTTGGCGATGCCCATCACCGAGGTGCTGCCCTGGCTGTGCTCGGTGACGCCCAGGCCGTAGTAGATGGCCGCGTTGCCACCGGTGGCGTAAAGCCGTGCGGCCTCGCGGATCTGTTTGGCCGGCACCCCGCAAATCGGCCCCAGGACCTCGGGGGAGTTCTCCGCCAGGCTGAC
>Ga0207976_100721_pt1 | contig 10426 bp, 5 predicted proteins | sample LakWasMe94_HOW11_2_FD_183916 | JGI IMG/M metagenome (GOLD analysis project Ga0207976, IMG submission 183916) | Freshwater sediment methanotrophic microbial communities from Lake Washington under simulated oxygen tension - Sediment Metagenome... | ecosystem: Environmental > Aquatic > Freshwater >... | reverse complement strand
GGCCACCAACGGCCACCGCCCCAGCTTCCTGCAGGCCCTGCCACCCGCCACGGAGCCCACGCTCTCCATCATTCCCCACCCCGAAGTCCCCGGGGCCAAGCTGCTGCTGGTGCTGGGCCAGGATGACGCCCAGCTGCAGATGGCAGCCGACGCGCTCGCATTGGGCAAGGCCGTGCTGTCGGGCCAGACCATCTCCGTCAAGTCGCTCGAATACCCCGCTCTGGCCAAGCCCTATGACGCCCCCCGCTGGATCACCACCCAGCGCCCCGTGAAGCTCGCCGAACTGGTCTCCAGCCCTTCAGAGCTGCAGCTGCGCGGCTCGGTGCTCAACGACACGGTGAACATCTACACGCGCATGGCGCCCGACCTGTTCACCTGGAACGCCAAGGGTGTGCCGCTGGACCTGATCTACCGCTACACCCCCAACAGCGTGTCCGACCACGGCGCACTGAACATCTCGATCAACAACCAGTTCATCCAGTCCTACCCCCTGCAATCGCGCGAAGACCGCACCGTGGGCAAGAGCACGGTGATGCTGCCGCTGTTCGATGACGGCAGCGCCCAGACCCGTTCCGACCTCAAGATCCCGGCCTTCATGATCGGAGGCGACAACCAGCTGCAGTTCGCGTTCCAGATCCCGCCCAACGACCTGGGCCGCTGCAAATCAGCCCCTCCGACGGAGCTGTTTGCCGCCATCGACCCGCAGTCCACCATCGACCTCACGGCCTTCCGGCACTACCTGGCCATGCCCAACCTGGCGGCCTATGCCAACAGCGGCTTCCCCTTCACGCGGGTGCCCGACCTGGCGCAGACGTCCATCATCCTGCCCAACCGGCCCACCCCCTCGGACGTAGAGGTGTTCCTCACGGCCGTGGGCCGCATGAGCGCCTCCACCGGCTACCCCGCCACGCGCTTCAAGCTGCTGAGCGCCGCAGAGGCCGACAAGGCGGCCGACACCGACATCCTCGTGATCTCCCAGGGCGACAGCGACGGTCTTCTGCAGAAGTGGCAAAGCCACCTGCCGGCCCTGCTGGCCGCAGGCGCGCGCTCGGTGCAGCCGCTGGAGCGTGCCATGGGCTCGTTCATCGACCTGTTCAACCTCGAGCCCCACCAGCGCCTGTCGGCGTCGGGCGGCCAGGCCGTGCTGCAAGGCAAAGGCCCGCTGGCCGCCGTGACGGGCTTCGAGTCCCCCCTGACCGCCGGGCGCAGCGTGGTGGCCCTCACGGCCACCGACGGGGACGCCATGTCCCTGCTGAGCCAGGGCCTGAACGACGCGGGCAAAATCAAGAACCTGCGTGGCGACCTGGGCCTGATGCGCGGCGATGCCATCGAGAGCTTCCGCATCAAGCCCGTGTACTACGTGGGCGACCTGCCCTGGTGGCAGCGCCTGTGGTTCCACCTGCACAGCCATCCGCTGCTGCTGGCCCTGGTGGGCATTGGTACCGGCCTGCTGCTGACCTTCATCATCTACGCCGCGCTGCGCAGCATGGCGCGGCGCCGACTGGCTGCACACCATGACTGAACCCGTTCACCGCCGCACCGCCTTGCAGGCCTGTGCAGGAACCGCCCTGCTGGCCTGCCTGCCAGGTGCACTGGCCCAGCAGGCTGCTGCCGGCGCGGGCCGCGCCGCCTGGCCAGCCTGGGAGGCTTTCAAGGCCCAGTTCATCAACGAAGGCGGCCGCGTGGTCTCCGATGACGATGGGGGCGGCCAGACCTACTCCGAGGGCCAGGCCTACGCACTGTTCTTTGCGCTGGTGGCCAACGACCGACCCATGTTCGATAAGCTGCTGCGCTGGACCGAAAACAACCTCTGCGACGGCGACATGACGGCGCGCCTGCCTGCCTGGCTCTGGGGCCGCCGCCCCGACGGCAGCTGGGGTGTGATCGACAGCAACGCCGCCTCGGACTCCGACCTGTGGATCGCCTATGCCCTGGGCGAGGCCGGCCGCCTGTGGAACGAGCGCAGCTACCGCGCCCTGTCGGCCCTGCTGGCCGCGCGCGTGCTGCGCGAGGAAACCGCCGACATCCCGGGCCTGGGCCCCACGCTGCTGCCGGCGCCCAAGGGCTTCGTGCAGCCCAACGGCCGCTGGCGCCTGAACCCCAGCTACATGCCCATGCACCTGATGCACTGGCTGGCCGCCAGTGACTACGACCCGCAATGGAAAAAGCTGGTGGACAGCTCGCTCAAGGTCATCCGTGGCGCGTCACCCAAGGGCTTCACCCCCGACTGGACGGTGTACGACGCCAAGCAGGGCTTCCTCGTCGACACCGAGGGCAAGGAAAAGGGCCAGGGCACCTACAACGCCATCCGTGTCTACCTGTGGGCCGGCGTGATGCATGCCGACGCGCCCGGGCGCAAGGCACTGCTCGACACCCTCGCGCCCATGGCCCGCTATGTGCGCGAGCAGGGTTACCCACCCGAATCCATCGACATCCTGACCGCGCAGGCCTCGGGCCCTGCGCCCTCGGGCTTCTCGGCCGCCATGCTGCCCTTCCTGCGTGCAGTGGGGGACGACAAGGCATTGCAATCGCAGCGCATGCGCCTCGAAGCACGCCCCCTGCGCCCCAAGGCCTACTACGAGCAGGTGCTGGCCCTGTTCGGCCAGGGCGCCTTCGACGGGCTGTACCGCTTCACGGCAGCAGGCCAGCTCCTGGTCCGATGGAAGCCGTGAACCGAGCCCCCTGCCGACCTCGCCACTGGCTGCCCTCGCTCACCCTGCTGGCCGCCGCCTGCCTTCCCTCGGCCCAGGGTGTGCACGCCAGCACGCCCGCGGCCGTCGAAGCCGAATTGCTCAGCGGCGCCCGCATGTGGGCCGCCAAGAACCGGCCCGACATGGCCCGCCAATTGGTAGACAAGGTGCTGGCCATGGACCCGTACTCCCCGCAGGGCCTGGGTGCCATGGGCGACCTGGCCCTGCGCGAAAAGAAGACGGACGAGGCCCGGCGCATTCTCGACACCCTGCGCACGCGCCATCCCGGCCACCCCGTGACCCAGGAGCTGGAGACCCTGGTGCGCGTGTACGGCAGTGACCGCGAAAAGCTCTCGCAGATGCGCCTCATGGCACGCGCCGGCCGCAAGGCCGAGGCCGCCGATCTGGCGCGCGAGCTGTTTCCGCAGGGCCCGCCCACCCTGGGGGGACTTGCGCTCGAATACCACCAGATCGTCGGCTCCAGCACCAAGCGCAACACCGACTCCCAGCGCCAGTTGGCCCGGCTGTACCAGGAAACCGGCGAATCCAGGTACCGGCTGGCGCAGCTCGAAATGCGCATGTACGGCGGAGAGAACCCCACCACGGTGGTCCAGGAGATCGAGGCGCTGTCCAGGCAACCCGACGTGAATGCCCAGCAGTTGCAGGACCTGTGGCGCCGCGCCATGGACCGGCTGCCCAACACACCTGCCCACCTGCCCCGGGTGCGCGCCTTCCTGCTGCGCTATCCCGGCGACCAGGCCATGGTGGACCGCCTGGCCGCCATGCAGCAGGCCGTGGAACGTGCCGCCCGCGCCGCGCGCGACCCGGCCAACATCGCACGCCATGCCGCGCGCGCCGCGCTGGACCAGGGCCACACCGAACTCGCCGAAGAGCAGCTCCAGGCGGTACTGGCCCTGCGCCCCAGCGATGGCGACAGCCTGGGCAACCTCGGGCTCATCCGCCTGCGCCAGGGCGAGCATGCCCAGGCCCAGGACCTGTTCAGCCAGGCCTACGCCCTGACCCGCCAGGGCAAATGGAAAGAGCTGCAAGAGACCGCCCGGTTCTGGGGTTTCCTGCGCCAGGCAGAAAAGGCCGTCGAGAAGAATGAGTTGTCCACGGCCGCGAACCTGGCCGAGCGGGCGCTGGCCCTGCAACCCACCAGCGCGGAGGCGCTGACCACGCTGGCCAGCATCCGCGACCTGCAGGGCGACCAGGCCCTGGCTGAAAACCTGTACCAAAAGGCGCTGCAGCACGAGGCCAACAGCAGCGCTACCGTCAAGGGGCTGGCGGGGCTGTATGCCCGCACGGGCCGCTCGGCCAAGGCGCTGGCCCTGCTGACCGAGGCAGCCGCCCGCGACGCGGCCCTGGGCAAAAAACTCGCCGGCACGCAGGCCGACATCCTGCTCGCCCAGGCCGACGAGCACATCGAGGCCCAGCGCCTCAGTGCCGCCCTGCGAACCCTCGAATCCGCCGTGGTGCTGGCCCCCGATGACGCCTGGGTGCGCCATCGCCTGGCACGGTTGTACCTGCGGCTGAACCTGCCCAAGGAGGCCCTGAATGTCATGGACGAAGGCATGGCACGCGCCCCAGCCGCCCCGTCGGGGGCAGCCAGCAGCCCCATGCGGTATGCACGGGCGCTGATCCGCTCGGCCGTGGATGACGACCAAGGGGCTCTGGCCGATCTGGCGCAGATCCCGCCCGGCGAGCGCACCGACGCCATGCAGACACTGACCCAGCGTGCCACCGTCAAATCGCTGCTGGCGCAGGCCACCACGAGCCGCCTGCCCACCGAGGCACAGGCCTTGCTCGCCCAGGCAGAACAGACCGCAGGCAACGACGCCGAACTGCTCTATGCCGTGGCCAATGCCTGGTTCCGCCGGGCCCAGCCCGCGCAGAGCGTGGCCGTCTTCAACCGGCTGGCAGCCCGCAACCCCCACCTCACGCCCGAGGCCCGGCTCGACCACGCCCAGTTGCTCCACCGGGCGCAGGACGATGGCGCACTGGCCGAGCACCTGCCGCGCCTGCTGCAATCGCCGGGCTGGAGCATCGAGCAAGAGACGCGCCTCGTGGCCCTGTATGCTGCCCACCGCGAGCGGCTCATTGAGCAGCAACGCCAGGCCGGCAACACGGGCGAGGCCGCGCGCATGGCACGCCAGCCACTGCCCTTGCCAGCCACCCCGGCCACCCCCACAGCAACCCAGCAGCGTGCCCAGACGCAGGCCCGCCTGCTCATGGCCGCAGGCGAATATGCCGACGCCGCCCGGTTGCTCACGCCGCTGGTCCAGGCCCAGCCCGACAGCCTGGAAACCCGCATGCTCCTGGCAGACGCGCTGTCGCGCCTGGGCGACGCCCACGGCACCACCGAGCACGCCCTGTGGCTGCAAGACCACCTGCCACCCGCAGACAGTGCCCAGCAGCTCGCGCTGCTGCGCATCTGGCAGCGTGCAGGCCGCATGGAAGAAGCACGCGCCCTGTCGGCGCGGCTGCTGCACACCTTTCCACAGGACAGCGACGTGCTGCTGCATGCCGCCCGGCTGGAGCGCGCCAACCGCAACTACGCGCAAGCGCTGGTGTTCTTCCGTAGCGCACTGATGCTGGAGACCCACGGCGCTGCCCCCGCCACGTCCGAGTCCGCCCCCGCCGAGGCCACGGAGGCCGAGCCCCCGCTGGCGCTGCACAAGAGCTACGCGCTCTCGCTGCCCGTGGACCCGGCCGTGGTCGCCAAGATCCAGGGCGAGATCGACGCCATCGAGGCCCGCCGCCAGGTCTGGATCGAGGCCGCCCACACGGGGCTGCGCAAGCGCTCCACCGACGGCATCTCCAGCCTGCGCGGCTGGGAGCGCCCCCTGGTCGCCTGGATGCCACGCGGCTACGACGGGCATTACTTTCTGCATGTGGACCGCGTCCAACTCGATGCGGGCGAGCTGCCGGCCGATGGCCCGGACCTGCTGGACTTCGGCCAGATCGCCGCCCTGCCCCCGGGCTCGCCCCTGTCCTACCGCCGCCAGCGCGGCGCGGGCACCAACCTGGGCTTTGGTTTCGTGGGCGACGACATCCAGTGGGACATCGGCGCCACGGGCGTGGGCTTTCCGGTGACCAACCTGGTGGGTGGCTTGGCCAAGACCGGCAACCTGGGCCGCTACGGCTACAAGCTCGAAGCCTTTCGCCGGCCCATCACGGGCAGCCTGCTGTCGTATGCCGGCGCGCACGATCCCGCCACTGGTGCGGTCTGGGGCGGCGTGGTGGCCACGGGCGCCTCCGGGCGCCTGTCCACCGACTTCGGCCCCTACAGCAGTTCCGTGAGCCTGAACCTGGCCGCCCTCACCGGCAAGAACGTGGAGGCCAACACCCGCGCCCAGCTGCGCGTGGCCGTGGACCGCAATGTCTGGCGCAGCAGCCACAGCGTGGTCAACCTGGGCCTGACGTTCTCGGCCTGGCACTACGGCAAGGACCTGTCGGAGTACAGCTTCGGCCATGGCGGCTACTACAGCCCGCGCAGCTACGCGTCCGTGGCGCTGCCCATCGAATGGACGGGCCGCAAGGGCGCGTTCACCTGGCTGGCGCGCGGCTCGGTCTCGGTCTCGCGCAGCAGCAGTGGCGACACCGATTACTTCCCGCAGAGCGCCCTGCTGCAGGCGCTGGCGCGCGCGCGCCTGGCCGAAAGCGGCAACGTGCCGGTGTACCCGGGCAGCTCGGGCTCGGGCTTCGGCCGCTCGTTCCGGGGCGTGCTGGAGTACCAGGTCACGCCCAACCTGTCGCTCGGTGCCCAGCTGGAGTTGGACCGCTCCGCCTACTACGCGCCCACCAACCTCATGGTCTACGGCCGCTACCGCTTCGACCCCGTGCTGGCGCCGCTGGAAAACCGGCCCCGCCCGGTACAGCCCTATTCGAGTTTCTGACATGCCGTCCGCCGCTTCCTCCACGCGCAAGGCAACCCCGCCCCCGGGGTTCCTGCACGCCCTTGCCCAGCTCCTGCGGTCTGTGGGCCGCAAGCGCGCCACTGCCAACGCCGCGCCCACGCGCATCGGCATCGACGGCCTGCCCGATGGCGTGGGCCAACTGCCCCCGCATGTGCCCGTGTCCCTGGTGGCCGCCGACGACAGCAGCGCGGCGCTGTGGTTTCCCGCCCTGCTGGAGGATGCCCTGGCCGCCAGCCCGGTGGGCCTGGTCGCGTCCAGCACGCTGTGGGTCGATGGCCTGGTGCGCCGCCCCGCGCTGCAGGCAGCCTGCCGCAGCGGCCGCCTGCAGCTGTGGGTGCTCTCGCCCGGCCTGCAGGCCCAGATGCAGCGCCATGGCCTGGATGCCCTGCTGGAAGAGCTGGAGCGCACCGGCCTGCGGGACGAGCATGCGCTCTTCGTTTGCGATGCCCAAGGCCTGCTCAGCGGCCTGGGCGTGGCCGAGCTGGCACGGATGAGCAGCCAGCTCAGCGCCTTGTGCCGCGAGCGCCAGCGCCCCGTGGTGCTGGGCTTCTTCCCGCCGCTGGAGCCGGCAGTGCTGCTGCCCATGCTGCGCAACCTGTGCCAGATGTCCATGCACATCGCCACCTTGCGCGCCGATGCCGACCGATGGAGCCTGGGCCTGGAGCGCTGGAACACGGATGCGGGTGCGCTCTTCCAGACCGCCTTCGGCCTGCTGCCCGACGGCGCATCGGGGCGCCTGGCGGCGGACGGCACACGCACCCGCGGCGCGGTGCGCGAACTGGTCGAGGCAGCGGACCAGTCGGAGGTGATCGCCACGCGCGCATCGGTCGACGGCCAGCGCGGCGTGCCCGGCCACTGGCGCATCGTCGAGGGCCTGGCCGACATGGACGTGGCCGCTGCCGCCAGCGTGGCCGCCACGGTGCTCATCGACGCGGGCCAGGCGTCGGACTTCGAGGCGCGCGCGCGCCTGGTGCACCACCTGCGCCTGGCGCGCCCGCGCACCCTCAAGATCGTGGTGCGCGAAAACCTGGGCAAGCTGCGCACGCACAGCGAACAGGCGCTGCTGCAACTGGGCGCGAGCGCCGTGGTCTACAAGGAGGTCGGCTTCTCGCGCCTGCTGCAGTTGCTGCAGGACATCAACGCCCAAAGCCACACCCGCGAGGTCCAGCCCGACTATGCAGCGGCGCTGGACAGCTTCATGCCGGCGCGCGAGCGCGGCTACCAGCCGCCCGCCCAGTTCTGTGCCCTGGTGCGCAACATGTTGGACCGCACCCAGGGCATCGGCCTGCCGCACAGCCTGGTGCGGCTGACCGTGCTGGCGCAGATCCCCCACCTCGACGCCCTGCGCGCCTGCCACACGGCGCGCGACGGCGACCTGTTCACGGCCGACCACGAGAGCATCTACATCTTCCTGTTCGCCTGCCGCGAGCCCGACGTGGACCTGGCCCTGAACCGCCTGTTTGCCCTGCCACTGACCCAGCTGTTCGCTACCGAAACCACCGATTGCTCGGACACCGGCATCCGCGCCATGACGGGCCACCTGCAAGAAGCCCTGCGCAAGGGCTTGCCCGACTACAGCGCCTTGCTGGACCAGCGCCCGCCATCCGCTCCTGCCGCCACCAACGCGGCGGCACCCCTTTCGTCCTTGCAGCCGCCACGGCCCGCGCAACCCGAACAGCCCGCCCTGCCCGCAGATGCCACCGCAGCGCACATCGCAGCAGGCCCCAGCGTGCAACACCGACCGATTGCACGGCGGGCCGTGCCGCACCCTTCCATGAGGTCTGTGGCATGACGCTGCTACTGTTGCTGCTGCTCTACATCGCGCTGGGCGCCCTGCTGGCCTGGCCCTGCTGGCTGCTGCTGCGCCGCGCGCTGCGCTCCCGCCAGCCGCTGCGCTGCGTGCAGCCCTACCGCCCCCACCTGCCGCAGGCGGATACCACCGACGCGGCCACGCCGCCCTCCGTGCCATGAACGAACGAATGACCAGAGGCTTTGCATGCGCGTGATTGCCATCGCGTCGCCGCTGGGCGGAACGGGGCGGACCACCCTCACCGCCCACCTGGCCACCCTCCTGGCACGCCAGGGCCAGCGCAGCCTGGCCGTGGAACTGTGCGCCCAGAACCTGCTGGGTCGGCACCTGGGCATGCAGGAGCCCAGCGCAAAGGGTTGGGCGTCTCTCGCGGCGGCTGGCCAATGGTGGGCCGATGGCAGTTTTGACAACTCGGACGGCGTGGCGGTGCTGCCCTTTGGCGCGGCGTCGATGGACACCCTCGACGCCCTGCACCGGCAACTGCAGGCGCAACCACGCTGGCTGCTCGACCAGATCGAACTGCTGGACATCCCCGCTGACTGCACCGTGCTGCTGGACACGCCCCTGTGGCCCTCGCCGCTGGCACAGGCGGCCCTGCGCTGCGCCGATGCCGTGCTGGTGACGCTGGAAGCCTCGGCCCGCGCATGCGCCGCCCTCGGCAGCGTGCAGGCCCTGCTGCAGACGGCCATGGCAGCCCCCACCGAGCAGGGCGTGCTGGTGACACGCTTCGACCCGCGCCGCATCTCGCACCGCGAAGCCTTGCAGACCCTGCGCGGGCAATGGGGTGACCAACTGGTTCCCTACACCCTGCACGAGGATGAGAACATTGCGCGCGCGCTGGCCCGCGCGATGTGCGTGGGCAGCTTCGCGCCCCAGGCACAGTCCGCCCACGACCTGCAGGGCGTGTGCAATTGGCTCGCGGGCCAGCGCGCTGCGCCCCCATCGATGCTCCTGGCCGGAGCCGCCCCGCCATGATCGGCCAGCCCGATACCGGGATGGGGCCACACCAGGCTGTCCGTTGGCTGGCGTGCCAGCTGGAAGTAGAGCCCGGTGCCGCATGGTGGATGTGGCTGTGGCGCTGCTTCGTGCTGCCCGCCACGCCAGAACGCGCCTTGCTGCCCTGGCTGCTGCGGCCTCTGCCCTGGCTGTCTGCCGGGCTGGGCCTGCTGCTGCGCGGGGGCTGGAAGGGTCTGGCTCTGCTGCTGAACGTCGTGTTCTGGCCCATTCGCCTGTTCCTGCGCGCCATGGACCGGCTGGCCACCCACGTCAACGTGGAAAAAGGCATGCGCCTGGCCGACCAGGTGCTCACCCCCATCATGGAAATCCCCGGCCTGCGCTGGGCCGTGCTCGCCGTCGGCCTGCTGGCCGGGCTGGTGGTGGTGACCACGCCCTTCAACTGGCTGGGGCAAACCCTGTTCATGCTGCTGTGCTGGGGCTTGTCGCTGGTGCTGCGCCGCCTGCCGGGCCGCTACCCCTCGCTCGCACTGGCGGCCATCAGCCTGCTGGCCATGGGGCGCTACGCCTGGTGGCGCGTGACCTCGTCCATCGAGTTCGACTCGGTGATCGAGTCCTTCCTGGGCTATGGCCTGCTGGCGGCCGAGGCCTACACCTGGCTGGTGGTGGTGCTGGGCTTCATCCAGACCGCCTGGCCGCTGCACCGCCGGCCGGCCGATCTGCAGGGCACGCCGGCCTCATGGCCCACCGTGGATGTCTACATCCCGACCTACAACGAGCCCCTGAGCGTGGTGCGCACCACCGTGCTGGCCTCGATGGCGCTGGACTGGCCCGCGGGCAAGGTGAAGGTCTACATCCTGGACGACGGCCGGCGCGAGGAGTTCCGCGAGTTCGCCGAATCCATGGGCGTGGGCTACATCGTGCGGCCCGACAACAACCATGCCAAGGCCGGCAACCTGAACCACGCGCTCGCCAAGACCGACGGCGAGCTGGTCGCCATCTTCGATTGCGACCACATCCCCACGCGCTCCTTCCTGACCACAGCAGTAGGC
>Ga0207976_100718_pt1 | contig 10431 bp, 7 predicted proteins | sample LakWasMe94_HOW11_2_FD_183916 | JGI IMG/M metagenome (GOLD analysis project Ga0207976, IMG submission 183916) | Freshwater sediment methanotrophic microbial communities from Lake Washington under simulated oxygen tension - Sediment Metagenome... | ecosystem: Environmental > Aquatic > Freshwater >... | reverse complement strand
TGATCGTCACCCACGAAATGGCCTTCGCCCGCGCGGTGGCCGACCGCATCGTGTTCATGGATGCCGGGCGCATTCTCGAACAGCACCCTCCCGAGACCTTCTTTACGAACCCGCGGACCGCACGAGCGCAGCAGTTCCTGGAGAAATTCTCCTTCGTTGAAGCATTGCCCAAAAAAGCACCTACAAAGGAACTGGAGCTCTTATGAAAACTGCCAAGTCTTCGCTACTGCTACTCCCGCTGTTCGGCCTCGCGCTGCTGGCCGGTTGCGATAAAACCACCGAGGCGCCCAAGCCCGCGGCCAGCGCCAGCGCTGCCCCGGCGGCCGGTTACCTGGACAAGATCAAGGCCCGCGACAAGCTGATCGTCGGCGTATTCACCGACAAGCCGCCGTTCGGTTTCGTCGACGAGACTGGCCGTTACGTGGGCTTCGATACCGATATCGGGCGGCAATTCGCCAAGGACCTGCTGGGCGACGAGAACAAGGTGGAGTTCGTCGCGGTGGAGCCGGCCAGCCGCATTCCGTTCCTGCAGAGCGACAAGGTCGACCTGATCCTGGCCAACATGACCGTCACCCCGGAGCGCAAGGAAGCGGTGGAGTTCACCAACCCCAACCTCAAGGTCGCGGTGCAGGCTTTGGTGCCTGATGGCAGCGAAGTGAAGCAGCTGGATGACCTGGCGACTCGCACCACCATCGTCACCACCGGCACCACCGCCGATATCTGGCTGACCAAGAACCACCCGGACTGGAAGCTGCTGAAGTTCGAGAAGAACACCGAGTCCCTGCAAGCCCTGGCCAGCGGCCGTGGCGATGCTTATGCCCAGGACAACCTGATCCTGTTCAGCTGGTCCAAGCAGAACCCGGGCTACCGCGTACTGCCGCAGACCCTGGGGGAGCAGGCACCGATCGCGCCGGCGGTGAAGAAGGGCAATATCGAATTGCGTGACTGGGTCAATGCCGAGCTGGCCAAGCTGGGCGAGGACAAGTACCTGCTCAAGCTCTACGACCAGTACGTGCGCAAGGAGCTGAGCGACGACACCAAGCCGGAAAGCGTGATTGTCGAAGGGGGCAAGTGGCAGGGGTGATTTAGACTGGGCGATTGAGGCGCTCTTGAGTACGTCATCGCGGGCAAGCCTCGCTCCTACAGAAGCATACGCAGTCTTCTGTAGGAGCGAGGGGGACGCCTAGTTCTTGCCCGCGATGCTTTTGAGGCCGCTCAATCCGGCCAATACCACGCCGGTTCGTTGAGCATCCCCTGGCCGACGATTTCGGTCTGGCCGAAATTCTTCTCCAGCACGATGGCGTTGCATTGCGGGTCCTGTTGCAACGCCGCGATCAGCCGGCTGGCATGGGACACGACCCACACCTGGCACTGCTGCGAAGCCCGGATGATCAGGCGTGCCAAGGCCGGCAGCAGGTCCGGGTGCAGGCTGGTTTCCGGTTCGTTGAGCACCATCAGGGTCGGTGGCCGTGGCGTCAGCAGGGCAGCGACCAGCAGCAGGTAGCGCAAGGTGCCGTCCGACAGCTCCGCCGCCGACAGCGGCCGCAGCAGACCGTCCTGATGGAACTGCACGCCGAACAGCCCGCCCGGCACCGCATCGATCTCCAGTCGCGACCCGGGAAAGGCGTCGCTGATGGTCTCGCGCAACGCCTGCTGATCGCCGACCTCGATGATGGTCTGCAACGCCGCCGCCAGGTCCCGACCGTCGTGGTGCAGCACCGGCGTGCGGGTGCCCAGTTGCGGCCGGCGTGCGGGGGCCTGGCTGTCGGTGCGGAAGTGATCGTAGAAACGCCAGCCGCGGATCTGCTCGCGCAAATGCAGGACCTCGGGCGACGAACGCAGGTTGCCGACCTGGTCGAACAGGCTGTCGCCGCTGGAAGTGTGCTGTGCCAGCACCTCCCACTGCCGCCCCTCGCGGGCCCGCACCATCGGCCCCTGGCGATCCACCAGCACACTGGCCGGGCGATACACCGGCCCGCTCCAGATGCTCTCGCGCTTGATCCGCGGGTCGAGGGTGAAGCGCGACGGAATCGGCACGCTGTGCCCGGGCAGCATGAAATGGCCGCTCGAGTCCGGCAGCCCCAGGCCAATCGAATAACCGAAGTCCTCGCCGGCGAAGCCCAGCTGCAGGCGCTTGACGGTTTTCCGTGGCCCGCCCTGGATCGCCACCTCGCCACGGCTCATGCGCCGGCTGATCTGTTCCGGCCCGGCCCAGAAGGTCGACTCCAGGCCGCCTTCGCTGGCCAGCGCATTGACCACCCCGCCCTGGGCGGTTTCCGCCAGCAGGCGCAGGGCCTTGTACAGGTTGGACTTGCCGCTGCCGTTGGGGCCGGTGATCAGGTTCAACCGCTGCAGCGGAATCACCAGTTTGTTGATCGAGCGGTAATTGGCCACTGCCAGGGTCTTGAGCATCCCGGGGCTCCTTGTGCATGAAGGCGCAGTGTGCCTGATCGGTGCCGATTTTGTAGCCGCCGCGACAGCTCCCCAGGACTTCCTGCGAGCACCCGCGCTGCGCTCGATCGCAGCCTGCGGCAGCGGCTACAGGGTTTGTGATCACCTCGGCGTGCAGCGGTGGAACCCTGTTCTAAGCTCACAGTCGTATCGTCACCTGTACGACAGCATCGCGCCAAGGAGCCTGCATGGCTGGTCTCGAATCGAAGTGGATCGTGGGTTTGACGCTGGCTGCGCTACTGAGCGGTTGCGGCGCGGAAAAGCCGACCGAAAAAGACCGACCGCGGGTGCGCGTGCAGCCAGTGCAGACCCGCGATTTCGCCGCGCAGGTGACCCTGACCGGCGATGTGCAGGCGCGGGTGCAGACCGAGCTGTCGTTCCGCGTCGGCGGCAAGATCATCCAGCGTCTGGTGGAGGTCGGTGATCGGGTCACGGCCAAGCAGGTGCTGGCCCGGCTCGACCCGAAGGACCTGCAGACCAATGTCGACTCCGCCGCCGCCTCGGTGTTCGCCGAGCAGGCGCGGGTCACGCAGACCAGCGCGGCCTTCGTCCGCCAGCAGAAACTCCTGCCCAAGGGCTACACCAGCCAGAGCGAATACGATGCCGCCCAGGCGGCGCTGCGCAGCAGCCAGAGCGCCCTGAGCGCGGCCCAGGCGCAGTTGGCCAACGCCCGCGAGCAACTGAGCTACACCGCGTTGATCGCCGACGCGCCGGGGGTGATCACCGCGCGCCAGGCCGAGGTCGGCCAGGTGGTGCAGGCCACGGTGCCGATTTACAGCCTGGCCCGCGACGGCGAGCGCGATGCCGTGTTCAACGTCTACGAATCGCTGCTGGTGGCCCCGCCGAAGGAAGGCGTGATCACCGTCAGCCTGCTGGACAACCCGAACATCAAGACCACCGGCAAGGTGCGTGAAGTCACCCCGGTGGTGTCGGCGCAGAGCGGCACGGTGCAGGTCAAGGTGGCCCTCGACGGCCTGCCGGCGGGCATGGACCTGGGCTCGGTGGTCAGCGCCAGCGCCCATGCGGCCGGCCAGGCCAGTGTCGAGCTGCCTTGGGCGGCGCTGACCAAGAACCTCAACGAACCGGCCGTGTGGCTGGTGGGCGAGGACGGCAAGACCACCCTGCACACCGTCACGGTGGGGCGTTACCAGACCGGCAAGGTGATCATCAGCGACGGCCTCGAGGGCGGTGAAAAAGTGGTGATCGCCGGCGGCCAGTTGCTGCACCCGGGGATGCTCGTCGAGATCGTTTCCGAGACCGGCGCCCAAGGAGCCAAGCCATGAAGCGCCTGTCCCTGCTGTTATGCGCCGGCCTGACGCTGGGCGCCTGTTCCAAGGAAGAGCCGGCGCCCGAGCCGGTGCGCCCGGTGCTGTCGTTCGAGGTGCGCGCCGAGTCCGAGGAAAGCCTCGGGCGGTTCGCCGGGAGCATCCAGGCCCGTTATGAAACCAACCTCGGTTTCCGGGTGCCGGGGCGCATCGCCAATCGCAATGTCGACGTCGGTGCCGAGGTGGGCAAGGGCGCCTTGCTCGCCACCCTCGACCCCACCGATCAGCAGAACCAGTTGCGTTCCGCCCAGGGCGACCTGGCCCGGGTCGAGGCGCAATGGATCAATGCCCAGGCCAACGCCCAGCGTCAGCAGCAATTGTTCGACCGTGGCGTCGGCGCCCAGGCGCAGCTGGACATCGCCCAGACCGACCTGAAGACCACCCGCGCCTCCCTGGAGCAGGCCAGGGCCGCGGTCAGCCAGGCCCGCGACCAGCTCGCCTACAGCGAACTGCGCACCGATCACGGCGGCGTGGTCACCGCCTGGATGGCCGAGGCCGGCCAGGTGGTCAGCGCAGGCCAGCAAGTGGTGACCCTGGCTCGCCCGGATATCAAGGAAGCGGTGATCGACCTGCCGGCATCCCTGGTGGACCAGTTGCCGGCCGACGTGGTGTTCAAGGTTGCCTTGCAGCTGGACCCGAGCATCAACACCAGCGCCATCGTCCGTGAAATCGAACCCCAGGCGCAGAGCGCCACCCGCACCCGACGCTCGCGCCTGACCCTGACCGAAACCCCCGAAGCGTTCCGCCTGGGCACGGCCATCAGCGTGACCCTCAGCTCCGCCATCGTCCCGCGCACTGAAGTGCCGCTGTCGGCCCTGCAGGAGGTGGACGGCCAGACCCGGGTCTGGATCGTCGACCCGCAGGCTCGGACCGTGGCGCCGCGAGAGGTCACGGTGCTCAGCCGGGACCATGACTCGGCGTTGATCAGCAGCGGGATCAAGATCGGCGAGCGGGTGGTGAGCGCCGGTGTGAACAGCCTCAAACCGGGGCAGAAAGTCAAAATCGACGAGGACAGCCCACGATGACGCCGGCCACGAAAGGGAGCTTCAATTTATCCGAGTGGGCCATCAAGCATCAGTCGTTCGTCTGGTACCTGATGTTCGTCGCCCTGCTGATGGGCGTGTTCTCCTACATGAACCTGGGGCGCGAGGAAGACCCGTCCTTCACCATCAAGACCATGGTCATCCAGACCCGCTGGCCGGGCGCGACCCAGGAGGAAACCCTCAAGCAGGTCACCGACCGCATCGAGAAAAAACTCGAAGAACTGGACTCCCTCGACTACGTGAAAAGCTACACCCGCCCCGGCGAATCGACGGTCTTCGTCAACCTGCGTGACACCACCAGCGCCAAGGACATCCCCGAGATCTGGTATCAGGTGCGCAAGAAGATCAACGACATTCGCGGCGACTTCCCCCAGGGCCTGCAAGGGCCGGGGTTCAACGACGAGTTCGGTGACGTGTTCGGTTCGGTCTACGCCTTTACCGCCGACGGCCTGAGCATGCGCCAGCTGCGCGACTACGTGGAGCAGGTGCGCGCCGAGATCCGTGAAGTGCCGAATCTGGGCAAGGTGGAGATGGTCGGCGAGCAGGACGAAGTCATTTACCTGAACTTCTCCACACGCAAGCTGGCGGCGCTGGGCATCGACCAGCGCCAGGTCCTGCAAAGCCTGCAAGCGCAGAATGCGGTGACCCCGGCGGGGGTGATCGAGGCCGGGCCGGAGCGGATTTCCGTGCGCACCTCGGGGCAGTTTGCCTCGGAGAAAGACCTGGCCACGGTCAACCTGCGGCTCAACGAGCGCTTCTATCGCCTGGCGGATATCGCCGAGATCAGCCGCGGCTACGTCGACCCTTCGACGCCGCAGTTTCGCTACAACGGCCAGCCGGCCATCGGCCTGGCGATCGCCATGAAGAAGGGCGGCAACATCCAGGACTTCGGCAAGGCCCTGCACGCCAAGATGGACCGGCTCACCGCCAACCTGCCGGTGGGCGTAGGCGTACACACGGTGTCGGACCAGGCCGAGGTGGTGGAAAAAGCCGTCGGCGGCTTTACCAGCGCGCTGTTCGAGGCGGTGGTGATCGTGCTGGTGGTGAGTTTCGTCAGCCTGGGCGTGCGCGCCGGGCTGGTGGTGGCGTGCTCGATCCCGCTGGTACTGGCGATGGTCTTCGTCTTCATGGAGTACAGCGGCATCACCATGCAGCGGATTTCCCTCGGCGCATTGATCATCGCCCTGGGCCTGTTGGTGGACGACGCGATGATCACCGTGGAGATGATGGTCACGCGCCTGGAGATGGGCGAGACCAAGGAGCAGGCGGCGACCTTCGCCTACACATCCACGGCTTTCCCCATGCTCACCGGGACCCTGGTGACGGTCGCCGGCTTCGTGCCCATCGGCCTCAACGCCAGCTCCGCCGGCGAGTACACCTTCACCCTGTTCGCGGTGATCGCCGTGGCCATGCTGGTGTCGTGGATAGTCGCCGTGCTGTTCGCCCCGGTGATCGGCGTGCATATCCTCAGCACCAACGTCAAACCCCACTCCGAGGAGCCGGGCCGCATCGGCCGCGCCTTCAACGGTGGCCTGCTGTGGGCCATGCGCAACCGCTGGTGGGCCATCGGCATCACCGTCCTGGTGTTCGTGCTGTCGGTGGTCGGCATGCGCTTCGTGCAGAACCAGTTCTTCCCGTCCTCGGACCGGCCGGAGATTCTCGTCGACCTCAACCTGCCGCAGAACGCCTCGATCGCCGAGACCCGCATGGCGGTGGATCGCCTGGAGGCGACCCTCAAGGACGACCCGGACATCCTGCGCTGGAGCACCTATATCGGCGAAGGCGCGATCCGTTTCTACCTGCCGCTGGACCAGCAACTGCAGAACCCCTACTACGCGCAGTTGGTGATTGTCAGCAAGGGCCTGGAGTCGCGCACCGCGTTGACCGAGCGCCTGAAAAAACGCCTGCGCGACGATTTCGTCGGCATCGGCAGCTACGTCCAGGCCCTGGAAATGGGCCCGCCGGTGGGGCGGCCGATTCAGTACCGGGTCAGCGGCAAGGACATCGACCAGGTGCGCAAGCACGCCATCGAGCTGGCCACCGAACTGGACAAGAACTCGCACATCGGCGAGATCATCTACGACTGGAACGAGCCGGGCAAAGTCCTGCGCATCGACATCGCCCAGGACAAGGCCCGTCAGTTGGGGCTGTCTTCGGAGGACGTGGCGCAGTTGATGAACAGCATCGTCAGCGGCTCCACCGTGACCCAGGTGCATGACGACATCTACCTGATCAACGTGGTCGGCCGGGCCGCCGACAGCGAGCGCGGCTCCCCGGAAACCCTGCAGAACCTGCAGATCGTCAACCCCAACGGCACCTCGATTCCGCTGCTGGCCTTCGCCACCGTGCGTTACGAACTGGAGCAGCCGCTGGTCTGGCGGCGCGACCGCAAGCCGACTATCACCATCAAGGCCTCGGTGCGTGACGAAATCCAGCCGACCGACTTGGTCAGGCTGCTCAAGCCGGATATCGACAAATTCGCCGCCGGCCTGCCGGCCGGTTATTCAGTGGCCACCGGCGGTACGGTGGAGGAGAGCGGCAAGGCCCAGGGGCCGATCGCCAAGGTGGTGCCGTTGATGCTGTTCCTCATGGCGACCTTCCTGATGATCCAGCTGCACAGCGTGCAGAAGCTGTTCCTGGTGGCCAGCGTCGCGCCCCTGGGGCTGATCGGCGTGGTCCTGGCGCTGGTGCCGACGGGCACGCCCATGGGCTTTGTGGCGATCCTCGGGATTCTCGCGCTGATCGGCATCATCATCCGCAACTCGGTGATCCTGGTGACCCAGATCGACGAATTCGAGCGCGCCGGTCATTCATCCTGGGATGCGGTGGTGCAAGCCACCGAGCACCGTCGCCGGCCGATCCTGCTGACCGCCGCGGCGGCCAGCCTGGGCATGATCCCCATCGCCCGGGAAGTGTTCTGGGGGCCGATGGCCTACGCCATGATCGGCGGCATCATCGTCGCCACCCTGCTGACGCTGCTGTTCCTGCCGGCGCTGTATGTGGCCTGGTACAAGATCAAGGAGCCGAAGAAAACCACGGCCTGAGATTGTGTTCGTCCGAGAGGACGCCATCGCGGGCAAGAACTAGGCGTCCCCCCTGCTCCTACAGAAGAATGCTTATGCCTCTGTAGGAGCGAGGCTTGCCCGCGATCCAGGCGCCGCGATCTGTCTGGCCAGGCACCATCGCCAGGCTCAAACCTTACGCCAAACACTCGCCAGCCACGGCTGCTGCTCCCGCGGCAAACCGGCGGGCCGGTAGTAATGCTCCAGCTCGACAAACCCCGCCGCCGTCAGCAATTGCTGCCAGGCCGCGAGGTCGTGGTAGGCGCCATAACGCGGGCCGTTCCAGCCTTCGCGGTTGTCGCCGCGCGGGTTGGAGCTGAACAGCACGCCGCCGGGTTTCAGCGTGGTGTGCAGCTGGCGCAGCACCCGTGGCAGCTCCTGCGAGGGGATATGGAACAGCACGGCGTTGGCGAAGATGCCGTCGAAGCGCTCGGCGGGCAGGTCGAGCTTGAGGAAATCCTGCTGCCAGACCTCGCAACCGCTGTCGTCGCGGGCCATCTGGGCAAAACGCTCGGAGCCGTCGAGGCCGATGGCGATATGACCGAGGCGGGTGAGGGTCTGCAGGTCGCGCCCGGGGCCGCAGCCGAAGTCCAGCAGGGTGAAGGGCGCCGTGCCCTGGATATACCGCAACAGGGCGTCGATGTTCTGGCTGACATCGTGGTCGCGGGTGCCTTCGCGGAAGTCTTCGGCGACCTGGTTGTAGTGACCCAGGGTGGTGGAGGTGATCTGGTCGAGGTCGGCGGGAGCGAGTTTCATGGCGGGCTGCGTTGGCTGGGGATATGAGGCTGAATATACCTCATGCCCACGGCCGAAACCGTCCTGTAGCCGCTGCCGAAGGCTGCGATCGGCTGCGAAGCGGCCGTGCTCTTGAGAGCACCGAAGGCCCTTCGGGCCTTATCGCAGCCTTCGGCAGCGGCTACATCGGGCGCAGCAAGGTGGCGTGTCTCAACGTTTGTTGAGCACCCGCGCCAGGCGGTCGCCGCCGAGCTGGATCGCCGCGACGAGGATCACCAGCAGCACGATTACCGTGAGCATGATCTGGCTGTCGAAACGCTGGTAGCCATAGCGATAGGCAATGTCCCCCAGGCCACCGGCGCCGATGGCCCCGGCCATGGCCGAGGAGTTGATCATGGTCACCAGGGTGATGGTGAAGCCGCCGACGATGCCCGGCAGTGCCTCCGGCAGCAGCACATGCCAGACGATGTGCCAGCGCCGGCAGCCCATGGCCTGGGCGGCTTCGATCAGGCCGTGGTCGACCTCGCGCAGGCTGACCTCGGCGATCCTTGCGAAGAACGGCGTGGCGGCGATGGTCAGTGGCACCACGGCCGCCCAGACGCCGTAGGTGGTGCCGACGATCAGCCGGGTGAAGGGGATCAGCGCCACCATCAGGATCAGGAACGGGATCGAGCGGAACAGGTTGACGAAGGCCCCCAGCACGCTGTTCAGCCTGGGCGCTTCGTAGATCCCGCCCTTGCCGCTGGTGACCAGGATCACCGCCAGCGGAATGCCAGCGAGCAAGGCGATCAGCGACGACACGCCGACCATCAGGAAGGTATCGATAACGCCCTGGAGCAAGCGATCAAACCACATAACCCAGCACCTCCACCTGTTGTGTCCATTGCTTCTGCAAAAAATGCTGCGCGCGCAGGCGTTGTTCCTCGGCGCCCAGGGACGAGCCGCTGACCGCCAGCAGCAGTTGCCCCAGGGCATGCCCCTGGATCCGTTCCACGCCGCCGTGCAATAGGCGCACGCGCCCGCCCAGGGTGCTGAACAGCGCGGCCAGGTCCGGCTCGTCGCTGGTCCTGCCGGTGAACTGCACGCGCAACACCACCGCCGCGTCCGAAGACTTCGGCTGGCTTTGCAGGCGGTTTTGCAGCTCCTCCGGCAAGCCGTGCTGCAAGGGCGCCAGCAGGGTTTTGCTGACCTCGTGCTGCGGGTTGCCGAACACTTCCCAGACCGGCCCCTGCTCGACGATATGCCCGTGTTCCAGCACCACCACCCGGTCGCAGATATCGCGGATCACCGCCATCTCGTGGGTAATCAGGACGATGGTCAGGCCCAGGCGCTGGTTGATCTGTTTGAGCAGGCCGAGGATCGACTGGGTGGTCTCCGGGTCCAGCGCCGAGGTGGCCTCGTCGCACAGCAGGATCGCCGGGTCGTGCACCAGCGCCCGGGCGATGCCCACCCGCTGTTTCTGCCCGCCCGAGAGCTGTGCCGGGTAGGCCTTGTGCTTGTCCTTCAGGCCCACCAGTTCCAGCAGTTCGCGCACCTTGCGCTCGCGCTGCTCCTTGGGCACGCCGGCCACTTTCAGCGGCAGCTCGACGTTCTGCCACACGGTCTTGGCCGACATCAGGTTGAAGTGCTGGAAGATCATGCCGATGCGCCGGCGCAGTTCCACCAGGCGGTCTTCGTCGAAGTCGCCGATGTCCACCTGATCGATCAGCACCCGGCCGCCCGAAGGCTGTTCCAGGCGGTTGATGGTGCGGATCAGCGACGACTTGCCGGCGCCGCTGCGGCCGATGATGCCGAACACTTCGCCGCGCTGGATCG
>Ga0207976_100714_pt1 | contig 10522 bp, 10 predicted proteins | sample LakWasMe94_HOW11_2_FD_183916 | JGI IMG/M metagenome (GOLD analysis project Ga0207976, IMG submission 183916) | Freshwater sediment methanotrophic microbial communities from Lake Washington under simulated oxygen tension - Sediment Metagenome... | ecosystem: Environmental > Aquatic > Freshwater >... | reverse complement strand
TCACTTCGCTGAACCAGACGTCCTGGCCCTTCACAAACAGCTCCACGCCAAACAATCCCTGGCCGCCCAGGTTGTCGGTCACGGCCTTGGCGATCTGGCGCGACTTGTCGAGCGCGACCGGGAGCATGGGGTGGGGCTGCCAGCTTTCCACATAGTCGCCGCTCACCTGCACATGGCCGATGGGGTCGCAGAAGCTGGTGACGATCTGGCCGTCGGCGCCCACCGAACGCACGGTGAGCTGCGTGATTTCGTAGTCAAAGTCGATGAAGCCCTCGACGATCACACGGCCGTGGCTCACGCGGCCGCCGGCCATGGCGTAGTCCCAGGCTTTTTGCACATCGGCCGGGCCGTCGATCTTGCTCTGGCCCTTGCCCGAGCTGCTCATCACCGGCTTGACGATGCAGGGGTAGCCGATGCCCGCATCAATGGCCGCCTGCAGCTCGTCGAGCGAATTGCAGAACTTGTACGGGCTGGTGGGCAGGCCCAGCGTTTCGGCGGCCAGCACGCGGATGCCTTCGCGGTCCATGGTCAGGCGCGCGGCACGGGCCGTGGGGATCACGCGCACGGTGCCGGCAGCTTCCAGCTCTTCGAGCATGGGGGTGGCGATGGCTTCGATCTCGGGCACCACCAAGTGGGGCCGTTCGGCCTCGATCAGCGCCTTGAGTTGCGCCGGGTCGCTCATGGTGATGGTGCGCGCGTGGTGGGCCACCTGCTGGCCGGGGGCGTTGTCGTAGCGGTCCACCGCAATGGTTTCCACGCCCAGGCGCTGCAGCGCGATCAGCACCTCCTTGCCCAGCTCGCCGGAGCCCAGCAGCATGACTTTGGTGGCGTGGGGGGACAAGGGGGTTCCGAGGGTGGTCATGGGTGAGGCTTTCCAGAAGAAAAAAGGGGAGCGGACCGGTGCCGCGCGTGAGAGGCCAGCGGACGACGCCCCGCTCAGCCGGTGCCAGCGACTTTAATGCACCAGAAGCACGCGCCCTCACCTGCGCCCCTCGCACTTCAATACGACTTGTACGGCAGGAACTTGCCCGACAGCACCACCTTCACACGGTCACCCTTGGGGTCGGCCTCGCGCGTGATGTCCATACTGAAGTCGATGGCGCTCATGATGCCGTCGCCAAATTCCTCGTGGATCAGCTCCTTGATGGTGGTGCCGTACACGCTCACCACCTCGTACCAGCGGTAGATCAGCGGGTCGGTGGGCACGGGCGTGGGCAGCGATCCCTTGTAGGGCACCACCTGCAGCCATTTCTGCTCCTCGGCCGTCAGGCCAAAAATCTTGCCCAGCACCTTGGCCTGCTCGGGCGTGGCCGTCATCTGGCCCAGGCACAGGGCCGTGGTCCATTCCTTGGACTGGCCGACCTTCTTGGCAATGGCGTGCCACTGCAGGCCTTTGGCGACCTTGGTGCTGATGATTTTCTCGGTAACGTCGGTGCGGTTCATGGGGTCTCCTGGGGGATTGAAAAGACGCAGAGGGAAGCCCCCAACCCCAAGCAATGCCTGTGCCTGCCACGCGCGACCCCGGCACACAAGGGCTGGCGGCAGCCCATCCGGCATCGCACAATAGGCGCATGCAGACCGCCCCCTCCACCTCGCCCCCCGCCCTGGCCGACGTGCCCCCTCAGCCTTCCGCATGGCGGGCACCGAGCCTGTCGGCGCGCTGGTGGCCCGTGTTCCTGCGCAACCTGCTGGTCTGGCGCAAGCTGGCCATCCCCAGCCTGGTGGGCAACATCGCCGAGCCGCTGATGTGGCTGGTGGCCTTTGGCTACGGCATGGGGGCGCTGGTGGGGCAGGTGAACGTGGGCGGCGCGGGCGGCGACACCAAGGTGCCCTACATCCTGTTCCTGGCCAGCGGCTCGATCTGCATGAGCGCCATGAATGCGGCCAGCTTTGAAGCGCTGTACTCGGCCTTCTCGCGCATGCATGTGCAAAAGACCTGGGACGGCATCATGAACGCCCCCGTGAGCCTGGACGACGTGGTGCTGGCCGAGATGCTGTGGGCGGCCTTCAAGGCGCTGTTCACCGTCACCGCCATCCTGGGCGTGATGCTGGCGCTCTCCATCAGCCACAGCCCCAAGCTGCTGGTGGCCTGGCCGGTGCTGCTGTTTGTGGGCGTGATGTTCTCCAGCATCGCGCTCATCTTCAACGCGCTGGCCAAAGGGTATGACTTCTTCACCTACTACTTCACGTTGGTGCTCACGCCCATGATGTTCCTCTCGGGCGTGTTCTTCCCGCGCGAGCAGCTGCCGCCCCTCGTGCGCGCCATCTCCGACTGGCTGCCGCTGACCAACGCGGTCGAGCTGGTGCGCCCGCTGTTCATGGACCAGTGGCCCGCCCACCCCTGGCGCCATGGCCTGGTGCTGGTGGTGACCACGGGGGTGGCGTTCTGGGTGGCGCTGGCGCTCACGCGCAAGCGGTTCAAAGCCTAAGAACCTGTTCAAGATCTTTTCGGGGTCGCACAAGTACCTTGCCGGGATGGGATGCTAGGCGCGGTGCGCAGCCAATAGCCCGGCTATTGGCAAGCGCCGCAACGCCGCAGACCGCCCGGCAAGGCACTTGCCCGAAGGGTTGGAGTGAAATCGGGTGATTGGACGCCCCGTCTGCTTGCATGGGCACGAGCCCATGCGGCGCACCCGAAGCATCCACTCCTCCCGATTGCACTCCAATACGATCCCCGAAAAGATCTTGAACAGGTTCTAAGAACGTTTTTACGATCTAACGTCACGCCCGCGCGCGCAGCAGGTCCACCGCCTTCTCCGCAATCATCACCGTAGGCGCGTTGGTGTTGCCGCTCACGATGCGCGGCATGATGGACGCATCCACCACGCGCAGGCCGGCCAGGCCGTGCACACGCAGTTCGGCATCCACCACATCCATCGCGCCGGGGCCCATGCGGCAGGTGCCCACGGGGTGGTAGATGGTGTCGGCGTACTGGCGGATGAACTGCTCGATCTCGGCATCGGTGCGCGCGCTGGCCGAGGCCGCCAGCTCCTTGGCGCCGAACTTCGCGAGCGCTGGTTGCGCCAGGATGGCGCGCGTGCGCTGGAAGCCGCGCACCATGCGCAGCATGTCCTGAGGGTCGGCCAGGAAGTTCGGGTCCACCAGCGGCAGGGCCATCGGGTCGCTGCTGGCCAGCGTCACCGCGCCCCGGCTCTTGGGCTGCAGCAGGCACATGTGGGCCGAGTAGCCGTGGCCAAGCACGGTCTTGCGGCCATGGTCCACCAGCTTGCCGATCACGAAGTGCAGCTGCAGGTCGGGCGCGGCCTCGGACGGATCGCTCTTGATGAAGCCCCCCGCCTCGGCGAAGTTGGTGGTGAGCATGCCGGTGCGGTGCCTGCGCCATTCAAAGACACCGCGCACCGCCTGCGCCACGCCGGACAGCGAGAGGCCAAACAGGTCCTTGAGTTCGGGCGCATCCAGCACCTGCACCACATCGGGGTGGTCGTGCAGGTGCTGGCCCACGCCCGGCAGGTCGTGCAGCACCGGAATGCCCAGCTGCTGCAGATGCGCGGCTGGCCCCACGCCCGACAGCATGAGCAGCTGCGGCGACAGCAGCGCGCCCGCGCTCAGCAGCACCTCGCGCCCGGCGCGCACCTGCTTGAACGCACCGCCCTGGCGGTACTCGACCCCTGCGGCACGGGTGCCGTCGAACAGGATGCGGGTGGCGTGGGCGCCGGTGATGACCTGCAGGTTGGGCCGCGCCAGGTGGGGCGTGAGGTAGCCCTTGGCGGCGCTGTGGCGCTCGCCGTTTTTGTGCGTGACCTGGTACAGGCCCACGCCTTCCTGCGTGGCGCCGTTGAAGTCGGGGTTGTGCGGATACCCGGCCTGCACGCCCGCTTCGGTGAAGTGGCGGCTGAAACGGTTGGGCGCACGCAGGTCCGCCACGTTGAAGGGCCCGCCCTGCGCATGCCAGGCATCGGCGCCGCGCTCGTTGTGCTCAGCGCGCAAGAAATAGGGCTTCACATCCTCCCAGCCCCAGCCGGGGTTGCCTTGCGCGGCCCAGTGGTCGTAGTCGGCATGCTGGCCCCGGATGTAGACCATGGCGTTGATGGAGCTGGAGCCCCCCAGCACCTTGCCGCGTGGCTGGTAGCCGCGCCGGTGGTTGAGCGCGGCCTGCGGCGTGGTGTTGAAGCCCCAGCCGTTCAGCTCGAACTTGGCCATCACGGCCAGCCCGGCGGGGCAATGGATGAGCACGCTGTTGTCGGCCGGGCCCGCTTCGAGCAGGCAGACCCGCACGGCGGGGTCTTCGGTGAGCCGACCGGCCAGTACGGAGCCTGCAGAGCCGCCGCCAACGACGATGTAATCGAACATGTTGTGTGTCTCCTCCGCCCTGCGGTGCAGCGGGTGGTTTATGTAGAGTGAAGTGCGGTTCGCACACCCCTGCGAACGGGCAGGGCGGGCCACGCCAAGGCACGATAACCGAACGGTCGTGCGATTCGCTTTACCATCCTGTCCATCCGTTTCACTTTGAAGAGGGCTCTCTATATGACGATTCAGACCGTAGGCATCATCGGCGCAGGCACCATGGGCAACGGCATTGCGCAGGCCTGCGCGGTGTCGGGCATCAACGTGGTGATGGTCGATATCTCCGATGCTGCAGTGCAAAAAGGCCTGGCCACCGTGGCCGGCAGCCTGGACCGCCTGATCAAGAAGGAAAAGATCACCGAGGCCGACAAGGCCGCCGCGCTGGGCCGCATCAAGACATCGACCAGCTACGACGACCTGAAGGCCGCGCAGCTCGTGATCGAGGCCGCCACCGAGAACTACGAGCTCAAGCTCAAGATCTTGAAGCAGGTGGATGCGCTGGTGGCACCCGAGGTGCTGATCGCCTCGAACACCTCGTCGATTTCCATCACCAAGCTGGCGGCCGCCACCAGCCGCGCCGACCGCTTCATCGGCATGCACTTCTTCAACCCCGTGCCCATGATGGCGCTGGTGGAGATCATTCGCGGCCTGCAGACCAGCGATGCCACGCACGACGCCGTCAAGGCGCTGGCCGAGGCCCTGGGCAAGAGCCCCATCACCGTGAAGAACGCCCCCGGCTTCGTGGTCAACCGCATCCTGGTGCCCATGATCAATGAGGCCTTCTTCGTGCTGGCCGAAGGCCTGGCCACGCCCGAGGACATCGACGCGGGCATGAAGCTGGGCTGCAACCAGCCCATCGGCCCGCTGGCGCTGGCGGACATGATCGGCCTGGACGTGTGCCTGGCGGTGATGGACGTGTACCTCACCGAGTTTGGCGACAGCAAGTACCGCCCCTGCCCGCTGCTCAAGGAAATGGTGGCCGCCGGACGCCTGGGCCGCAAGACGGGACGCGGCGTCTATACCTACTGACGGGCGCCATGCGCGCTGTCCCCCTGGGGACCGCGCGCACTTTCCGTTGGGTTTTCAATCATGGGCAAGGAGACACCGAGCCCATGACAAGCATCACCCCCACCACACCCCCGCCCGAAGGCTGCATCGACACCCAGGTCGTCGGCCATGTGCTGCTGATCGGCATCAACCGCCCGGCCAAGCGCAATGGCTGGACGCCGCCCATGTTCCGCCAGCTGGCCGAGGCCTACACGCGCCTCGATGACGACCCCGACCTGCGCGTGGGCGTGCTGCATGCGTTTGGCGACCATTTCACCGCGGGCCTGGACCTGCCCGCCGTGAGCGCCTACATGCAGCGCGGCGAAAAGGCCATCCCAGAGGGCCTGGTGGAGCCCCACGACTACGGCCTGCCCGGCTACCGGCGCCGCACCAAGCCCATGGTGGCGGCCGTCAAGGGCATCTGCTTCACGGTGGGCATCGAGCTGATGCTGGGCGCCGACATCGTGGTGGCGGCGGACGACTGCCGCTTCTCGCAGATGGAGGTGCAGCGCGGCATCATGGCCACAGGCGGCGCCACGCTGCGCATGGCCGAGCGCGCGGGCACCGGCAATGCGCTGCTGCATTTGCTGACTGCTGACGAATTCGGCAGCGCCGAGGCCTACCGACTGAACTTCGTGCAGAAGGTCGTGCCCGCTGCGCAGGTGCTCGATGAAGCCATCACGATCGCGCAGCGCATCGAGGCCCAGGCCCCGCTGGCCGTGGTGGCCACGCGGCTCAATGTGCTCAAGGCCATTGAGCAGGGCCAGGCCGCAGCGGTGGCGGACTTCATCCCCGTGCAGAAAGAGCTGGCCAACAGCGAGGACGCGGCCGAGGGCGTGCGCGCGTTTGTGGAGCGGCGGCCCGCGCAGTTCAGCGGGCGCTGAACGGGGGCGCGGCGGCGGGCCCCACCGGGCGGCACCGGCCCCTTCGCACCAGCCTCCTCCGGTGGAGCGGGGTCGGCGGAAGCCCCGCACCTCGGCCGGATGGGATCTCAAGCAAAAATGCCGGTCACCGCTCGTCCATCTTGCCAGACAAGCTACCAAAAGAGTAGCAACCGCTTTTACCCAGCGCCCTGCGCAGGTACGCGCCTACCACGGCCTGAGCCTCCGTTCTCCCCCCAATTCCGTCCGCCCTCTCCGGCAATAAGGTTTTACGAAATTCAATTGCGCACAATTTAATTGGTCGCCACAATTCACCCCATGCCCCGCCCCAGCACCCCCGTCACTCCCAGCCCCGCCATCCTGCGGCTGGACAACCAGGTCTGCTTTGCGCTGTATTCCGCGTCGCTGGCGATGACCAAGCTCTACAAGCCGCTGCTCGACCAGATCGGCCTGACCTACCCGCAGTACCTCGTGATGCTGGTGCTGTGGGAGCAGGACGGCGTGACCGTGTCCGAGCTGGGCGAGCGCCTGTTTCTCGACTCCGGCACGCTCACGCCGCTGCTCAAGCGCCTGGAGGCGCAGGGCCACATTGCCCGGCTGCGCGATGTGCAGGACGAGCGCCGCGTGCGCATCACCCTCACCGCCGAGGGCCGTGCGCTGCGCGACCAGGCCGAGGCCATCCCGCCCTGTGTGCTGCAAAGCAGCCAATGCTCGATTGCCGAGCTGACGGCCCTGACCACCGAACTCAAACAACTGCGGGACCGGCTCAGCCAGCGCTGACCGGCCCAGCCACCCCACCGATTCCCTCCACCGCCCACCAGTGGGCAACAACCGCAAGGAAGACACCATGACCACACTCGAAAAAGTCCTGTACACCGCCAAGTCGCACGTGACCGGTGGCCGCGATGGCGCCGCCAAGACCGATGACGGCCGCCTGGAAGTCAAGCTGTCCTCGCCCGGCACCTCCGGCACCGGCACCAACCCCGAGCAGCTGTTTGCCTCCGGCTACGCAGCCTGCTTCATCGGCGCCATGAAGGCGGTGGGCGGCAAGATCGGCATCCCCGTGCCACAGGACGTGTCCATCGACGCCGAAGTCGATCTGGGCCCCATCCCGAACGCCTACGGCATCGCCGCCCGCCTGGCCATCAGCCTGCCCGGCCTGGACAAGGCCACGGCCCAGAAGCTGGTGGACGCGGCCCACCAGGTCTGCCCCTACTCCAACGCCACGCGCGGCAACATCGACGTGACCATCACGCTGGTGTAAGCCATGGGCCGCCAGCTGCTTCCCCGCATCGCGGTGGCCCTGGTGGCCATCGAGCATGTGTACATCCTCGTGCTCGAAATGTTCTTCTGGAACAAGCCCCTGGGCCTGAAGACCTTCAACCTGACCCAGGAGCTGGCCGACGCCACCACCACGCTGGCGGCCAACCAGGGGCTGTACAACGGTTTTCTGGCGGCGGGCCTGTTCTGGGGGCTGTTCACGGGCAACCGGGTGTTCAAGATCTTCTTCCTGGCCTGCGTGATCGTGGCCGGGGTGTTTGGCGCCGCCACCGCAGCGCCCAAGATCTTCTTCAGCCAGGCGCTGCCCGCGATCATTGCGCTGGGCCTGGTGCTGGCGCTGGACAAGCCAGCCGCACAGCGCAGCCTCTGAACTGCAAAAACAATAGCTGCCAGCGCTTGATGGACAAGCGCTGGCAGCTATTTTTATGGGACGCCCCGGTGGACATTCCCACCCGCAAGCTGGCGTTCAGCCCCCGGCGCGATGATGAAGCGATACCCTCGCACCATGAAGATCGCCCTCCTCTCCGACATCCACGCCAACCGCCAGGCCCTCAGCGCCTGCCTGCAGCACGCCCACGCCCAGGGCGCCGAGCAGTTCGCGCTGCTGGGCGACCTGGTGGGCTATGGCGGCGAACCCGTCGCGGTGGTCGAGCAGGTCCGTGACCTGGTGCAGCAGGGCGCTCTGTGCGTGCTGGGCAACCACGACGCCATGGCGCTCGCGCCCCCCGCCAACCCGCGCAACCGCAGCGAGCTGGGCGCACAGTGGACGCACGACCAGCTGGGCAACAGCCACATCGCCTTTCTGCAGTCGCTGCCGCTCACCGCGCGCTTGGGGCAAAGCGCGCTGCTGGTGCATGCCAGCGCCGACATGCCCGCCCAGTGGCGCTACGTGGAAGACTCCAACGCCGCCGAGCGCAGCATGACCGCCGCCCAGGGCATCGACCCCGCCATCCGCTACGTGTTCAGCGGCCATGTGCACGAACAGGTGCTGTACTTCCTCACGCCCACCGCCAAGCTCATGCGTTTTGCGCCCGAGCCCGGCGTGCCGGTGCCCGTGCCGCCACACCGCCAGTGGCTCGCCATCGTGGGCTCGGTGGGCCAGCCGCGCGACGGCGATGCGCGTGCCATGTACGCCCTGTTCGACGACACCGCCAAGCAGATCACGTTCTACCGCGTGCCCTACGACCACCTGGCCGCCGCCGCCGCCATCCGCGCGGCATGCCTCCCGGGCTTCTACGCGGATCGCCTCGAAAAGGGCCAGTAGGGATGCGACACCCCCCTGAGCGGCTACGCCGCTTCCCCCCGCTCTCGCATCGCTGCGCGCTGCGCGCTGCGGGCAGGGGGACGACGCCAGCGCGGCAGGGCGGCCCTTGCGCGGCGTCTCTCGCTGAGGGTATGCCAGTTTCTTGCGGCGTGGTCGGCAGGCAGCCAAAGGAAGAACCGACATGAAATTGCTTGAGCCCGGCACCGAGATCGACGGCTTTCGCGTGGTGGACTGCATCCACGCGGGCGGCATGGCCCACATCTACGCCGTGGAGTACGCGCAGGAAGGCCGCAGCCCCGGCTTTGCCATGGCGATGAAGATCCCGCGCATGACGGCGGGCGATGGCGCCGAGAACATCGTGAGCTTCGAGGTGGAGCTGCAGATCCTGCCCGTGCTCAGCGGCCCGCATGTGCCGCGTTTTGTGGCTGCCGGTGACCTGGTGCGCCTGCCCTACCTGGTCATGGAGTACATCCCCGGCCAGACGCTGCAGTACTGGCTGGACGCGCCCGAACGCTGCGACACCGCAACAATAGCCCGCCTGGGCGCGGCCACCGCGCGCGCGGCGCACAGCCTGCACCAGCAGAACGTGTGCCACCTCGACCTCAAACCGGCCAACGTGCTCATCAAAGAGGATGGCACGGCCGTGCTGCTGGACTTCGGCCTGTCATGCCACGCGCACTACCCCGACCTGCTGGCCGAGGAGATGCGCCAGGCCGTGGGCTCGCCCGCCTGGATTGCCCCCGAGCAGGTGGTGGGCGTGCGCGGCGACCCGCGCAGCGACATCTTTGCCATCGGCGTAATGCTGTACGAGCTGGCCACGGGCGAACTGCCCTTTGGCGCCCCCACCACCCGCGGCGGCCTGCGCCAGCGCCTGTGGATGACACCCGCGCCGCCACGCAAGCACCGCGCCGACCTCCCGCCCTGGCTACAGGAGGTCATCCTGCGCTGCCTGGAGCCCGAGGCCTCCCACCGCTACCCCTCGGCCGCCCACCTGGCGTTTGACCTGTCGCACGCCGGGCAGGTGCGCATCACCGACCGCGGCGAACGCACCGAGCGCACGCCGCTCTCCACCCATGTCAAGCGCTGGCTGCGGGCAGCGGGCATGCACTACCAGCCCAGCCCGCTGCCGTCGGCGCAGATCGAGGACACGCCCATCCTCATGGTCGCCGTGCCCCATGCCGATGTGAGCGATGCCACGCTGTATTCGCTGCGCCAGGCCGTGGGGCGCTCGCTGGGCATCCGCCCCGGTGCGCGGCTGGCCTGCGTGACGGTGATCTCGCCCGGCGCCAGCAGCACCAGCGACAGCAACCGCAGCGAAACCACGCTGCACCGCCAGCACATGGCCCGCCTGCGCCAATGGGCCCAAGGACTGGACCTGACCGGCCATGCCGTGAGCTACCACGTGCTGGAAGCCAGCGACGTAGCCCAGGCCCTGGTGCGCTACGCAGCCAGCAACCATGCGAGCATGATGATCGTGGGCGCCGCCACGCACGGGCTGCAGATGCAGCGCTTCATCGACACCGTGCCCATCCGCGTGGCGCGCGACGCGCCCTGCACCGTCATCCTGGTCAAGCAGGCGCTGCCGTTTGAGCAGCTGGGCCAGACGTTCCCGGGCTGATGAAGTGAAACACCCCCTGAGTCGCTTCGCGCCTTCCCCCTCTCTCGCCTTGCTGTGCAAGGCGGGAGGGGGACGCCCCCGGTGCGACGGGGCGGCCCTTGCACGGGGGCACTGGCTCGGGCCGCG
>Ga0207976_100703_pt1 | contig 10661 bp, 10 predicted proteins | sample LakWasMe94_HOW11_2_FD_183916 | JGI IMG/M metagenome (GOLD analysis project Ga0207976, IMG submission 183916) | Freshwater sediment methanotrophic microbial communities from Lake Washington under simulated oxygen tension - Sediment Metagenome... | ecosystem: Environmental > Aquatic > Freshwater >... | reverse complement strand
TGGCGGGCGCAACGTGCGGGTGGATTTCCTCGGCCATCCGGCGCCCTTTCCTCAGGGGCCGTGGCTGCTGGCTGGCCTGCTGAAATGCCCGGTCAACCTGCTGCTGTGCCTGAAAAACAATGGCCGCTATCGAGTGTTCCTCGAACCCTTCACCGAGGCCGTGGCGTGGAAGCGCAGCGACCGCGAACAGGTCATCGCCCAGTGGACTGCCCGCTACGCCGAGCGCCTGGGCCAGTACTGCCTCGAAGCGCCCCAACAATGGTTCAACTTTTACCCTTTCTGGAAGACCGATGACGACGCATCCGCTTGAGCCGGTAACCTTCGGCGAACTCCCTTTGCGCATCGAAGACGTGCTGGCCCTGGCCAACCGTCAGGCGCCGGCCCGACTGCAGGACGACAGCGCATTCCGCCAGCGCATCGCCAAGGGCGCGCAATTCCTCGATTCGCTGCTGGACAAGGAAGGCGTGATCTACGGCGTGACCACCGGCTACGGCGACTCCTGCGTGGTCGCGGTGCCGCTGCAGCACGTCGAGGCGCTGCCCCGTCATCTGTACACCTTCCACGGCTGCGGCCTGGGCAAGCTGCTGGACGCGCAAGCCACCCGCGCGGTGCTGGCGGCGCGCTTGCAGTCGCTGTGCCATGGCGTGTCCGGGGTGCGCGTGGAGCTGCTGGAGCGCCTGCAGGCGTTCCTCGAACACGACATCCTGCCGCTGATTCCCGAAGAAGGTTCGGTGGGCGCCAGTGGCGACCTGACACCGCTGTCCTACGTGGCCGCGACCCTGTCCGGCGAACGTGAAGTGATGTTCCGCGGCGAGCGCCGGACCTCGGCCGAGGTGCACCGCGAGCTGGGCTGGGAACCGCTGGTACTGCGGCCGAAAGAAGCCCTGGCGCTGATGAACGGCACCGCGGTGATGACCGGCCTGGCCTGCCTGGCCTTCGCCCGCGCCGACTACCTGCTGCAACTGGCCACGCGCATCACCGCGCTGAACGTGGTCGCCTTGCAGGGCAACCCGGAGCACTTCGACGAGCGCCTGTTCGCCGCCAAGCCGCACCCGGGGCAGATGCAGGTCGCCGCCTGGCTGCGCCAGGACCTGGCCATCGACGCACCGACCGCGCCGCTGCACCGCCTGCAGGACCGCTACTCGCTGCGTTGCGCGCCCCATGTACTGGGTGTGCTTGCCGACAGCCTGGGCTGGCTGCGTGGCTTCATCGAAACCGAGCTGAACAGCGCCAACGACAACCCGATCATCGACGCCGAAGCCGAACGCGTGCTGCACGGCGGGCATTTCTACGGCGGGCACATCGCCTTCGCCATGGACAGCCTGAAGAACCTGGTGGCCAACGTCGCCGACCTGCTGGACCGCCAGCTCGCGCTGCTGGTGGACGAGCGCTACAACCACGGCCTGCCGAGTAACCTGTCCGGCGCCCCGGCGGACCGCGCCATGATCAACCACGGCTTCAAGGCGGTGCAGATCGGCACCAGCGCCTGGACCGCCGAAGCCCTGAAAAACACCATGCCGGCCAGCGTGTTCTCGCGCTCCACCGAATGCCACAACCAGGACAAGGTGAGCATGGGCACCATCGCCGCCCGCGATGCGATCCGCGTGCTGGAGCTGACCGAACAGGTTGCCGCCGCCACCCTGCTGGCCGCCAACCAAGGCGTCTGGCTGCGTGGCCAGGCCGAGGATGCACGGCCATTGCCACCGGCCCTGGCCGCCATGCACAGCGAACTGGCCAAGGACTTCCCGCCGGTGATCGAGGACCGCGCCCTGGAAGGCGAACTGCGCCTGTGCCTGCAACGCATTGCCGAGCAACACTGGAGGCTGCATGCGTAGTCGGGGCGTGCTGCACGCGGACACCGAGATCCAGGTGCCGTTTTTCGACGTCGACACCATGCACGTGGTCTGGCACGGGCATTACGTGAAGTACCTGGAAGTGGCCCGCTGCGCCCTGCTCGACAAGCTCGGCCACAACTACAACCAGATGCTCGAGTCCGGCTACGCCTGGCCGGTGATCGACCTGCAACTGCGCTATGTGCGCGGCGCGGTATTCGGCCAGAAGCTCAATGTCCGCGCCAGCCTGGTGGAGTGGGAAAACCGCCTGAAGATCAACTACCTGATCAGCGACCTGGAAACCGGCGAACGCCTGACCCGCGCCAGCTCGGTGCAGGTGGCGGTGGAGATCGCCAGCCGCGAGATGCAGTTGGCCTCGCCCAAGGTGTTCACCGATGCCGTCGCCAAGGTGCTGGCATGAATCCGACATACAACCGACACATCTTCCGTTGGGCATGGGGCCTGCTGTTGGCACTCGGCTTCAGCTCGTTGGCCAATGCCTTCGACCTGCAACAGCTCAGCGACCAGTTGGCCAAACCCGAGGTGATCCACGGCAGCTTCGTCCAGGAGAAACACCTGCGCGCCCTGCCCCAGCCGCTGACCAGCAAGGGCAGTTTCGTCCTGGCGAAGAACCATGGCCTGCTGTGGCTGCTGAAAACACCGCTGCAACAGGACTACCGCATCACCGGCAAAGGCATTGCCCGTCGGGATGGCAGCGGCTGGCAAATGCTGCCGAACAAGAGCGCCGGGGCCGAACAGAACCGCCTGTTCCTCGCCGTGCTGCAAGGCGACAGCAGCGGCCTGCAACGCGACTTCGAGCTGGCCCTGGCCGGCGACGCCAAGGCCTGGAAACTGACCCTGACCCCACGTTCGCTGCTGCTCAAGCAGGTGTTCAACCAGATCAACATCGACGGTGGCGAACTGGTGCAGCGCATCGAGCTGCTGGAAACCCAGGGCGACAGCACCCTGCTGAAAATGTATGACAGCATCAGCAACCAGCCCTTGAGCGACACGGAGCAACATGACTTTGCCGAGTGAACGCTGGTGGCCGCGCCTGTTCCTGCTCCTGCTGGTGGCCGTGCTGGCCCTGGGCGGCTGGCAATGGCGCCATGGCGCGCCGCTGTCGGCCAACCTCATGGAGCTGGTGCCGGGCACCGACCCCGATGCCCTGGAGCTCAAGGCCGAGCAACGCATGCAGGAGCCGCTGAACCGCGAAATGCTGGTGCTGGTGGGCCACGTTGAGCGCCAGCAGGCCATCGCCATGGCCCAGCGTCTGGGTGAACAATGGCAGGCCAGCGGGATGTTCGAGAAGGTCCAGTGGAACCTGCAGGCCGACCTGCCGGCGCTGCGCACGCAATTGCTGCAAGGCCGCCTGGCGATGCTTGCTGCTGCCGACCGCCAGCAACTGATCGAGCACCCCGACGCCTTTATCCAGCAGCGCGTACAGGCGCTGTTCGACCCCTTCAGCGGTTTCAGCCTGGTCCCGAGCCAGGATGACTGGCTGGGCCTGACCGGGCGCATCCAGAACAGCCAGCCGCAACGTGGCGCGGTGCAACTGGACATCGGCAGCGGCACCCTGATCGCCGATGCCGACGGCAAGAGCTGGGTGCTGCTGCGAGCGCGCACCACCGGCAACGCCTTCGACATGCAACTGCCGCTGCAGGTAGCGGCCTTGCTCCAGCACAGCCGCGAACAGGCCGCCCAGGCCGACGTCCAGCTGCTGGCCGCCAGCGGCCTGCTCTACGCCGCCAACGGCCAGCAGCAAGCCTCCCGCGAGATCACCTGGGTCGGCGGCGGTGCCACCGTCGGCATCCTCTTGCTGCTGTTGCTGGCCTTCCGTCGCTGGCGAGTGTTGCTGGCGTTCGTACCGGTGCTGGTGGGCATGCTGTTCGGCGCGGTGGCCTGCGTGGCCTTCTTCGGCCATATGCACGTGATGACCCTGGTGCTGGGCTCGAGCCTGATCGGCGTCGCCGTCGACTACCCCCTGCACTACCTGTCCAAGAGCTGGAGCCTGCGCCCCTGGCACAGCTGGCCGGCCCTGCGCCTGACCCTGCCCGGGCTGAGCCTGAGCCTGGCCACCAGTTGCATCGGCTACCTGGCATTGGCCTGGACACCGTTCCCGGCCCTGACCCAGATCGCCGTGTTCTCCGCCGCCGGCTTGCTAGGCGCCTACCTGAGCGCGGTGTGCCTGCTGCCGGCGCTGCTGCGCGGCGTCGAGCTGCAACCGGCGCAATGGCCGCTGCGTGTCGCCGAATGGCTGGTGAACCTGCGCACCCAGTTGCTCAAACGCGTGTCCAGCCCCTGGCTGCTGGCGCTGGTGATCGCCTTCTGCGCCGGTGGCCTGTGGCAGCTCGACAGCAAAAACGATATTCGCCAGTGGATCGGCGCGCCGCCACAACTGCTCAACGAAGCCCAGGCCATCGCGCGGATCACCGGCTACCAGCCCACCAGCCAGTTCTTCCTGGTGCGCGGCGCCGATCAGCAACAGCTGCTCGAACGCCTCGGCGCCCTGAGCGAGCGCCTGGAGCAACTGGTCAACCTGGAAAAACTCCAGGGCTACCTGTCGCTCAACCAGCTGGTGAACCTGCCCAGCGAGCAACAGCGCCTGCGCCAGGCCCTGGACGAGTTGCCGCGGCACTGGCAGCCGTTGCTGGATCTCGGGGTGCCGGTGGCGGCCCTGAACGCGGAACTCGCGCAACTGCGGGCGCTACCCGGCGAAGACATCGACGCCGCCCTGCAAGGCCCACTGGCCGAGCCTTACCGCACCCTGTGGCTGGGGCCCACCGATAACGGCGTGGCGGCCATGGTCAGCCTGCAAGGGCTGAACAACCCGCAGTTGTTGCGGGTCCAGGCCCAGGATCTGCCGGGGGTACAGCTGGTGGACCGCCTGGGCGACCTGAACAAGGTGTTCGCCGCCACCCAGATCAGCGCCGCCGAGCTCAAGCTCGCCTCCTGTGTGCTGATCGTCTTGCTGCTGATCCTGCCGTTCGGCTTCGGCGGCGCCCTGCGCATCGTCGCCCTGCCGCTGCTGGCGGCCCTGTGCAGCCTCGCCAGCCTGGGCTGGCTGGGGCAGCCGCTGACCCTGTTCAGCCTGTTCGGCCTGTTGCTGGTGACCGCCATCAGCGTCGACTACGCCATCCTCATGCGCGAACAGATCGGCGGGGCCGCCGTGAGCCTGCTCGGCACCCTGCTTGCGGCGGTGACCACCTGGCTGTCGTTCGGCCTGCTGGCGATTTCCAGCACCCCGGCGGTCAGCAATTTCGGTTTGTCGGTGAGCCTGGGCCTGGCCTTCAGTTTTCTCCTGGCGCCCTGGGCCGGTCGCCAGCGCCATCGCCAACCCGCCGCGGAGCCCGTCCTGTGATGATTGCCCTGTTCTGGCTCATGGCGCTGCTGCTGTTCGCGCTCGCCACCCGCATCGGCAGCCGTTTCGGCCTGATCCCGATCGTCAGCCAGTTGCTGCTGGCGACCTTCGGCCTGCCGCTACTGATGCTGTTCTGGATAGAACCGCACTGGCAGCTGAGTGGCGCCCAGCTGGTCTCGCCGACCTGGCTGAAGAACCTGTACGGCCTGAGTTTCGCCCTGCTGCTGGGGCACATCCTCAGCGACGTGATCGACCTGCGCCTGGACCGCCAGAGCCTGAAGATTGCCCTGCCGAGTTTCGCCGTGCCCTTCGCCTGCGGCCTGGCCACGGCGGTCTGGCTGTTGCCGGCGCAACCCTGGCTGAGTTCCCTGGCGGTCGGCCTGCTGTTCGCCATCACCGCGATTCCAGTGCTGTACCTGTACCTGCGGCACATCGGCTACCCGCCACTGGCCACCCGGCGCCTGGTGCAGACCGCGATCCTCATCGACCTCGGTTGCTGGACCCTGTTCGGCATCGCCCAGGGCAGCCTGCACCTGAGCAGCCTGTTGCTGCCGCTGGCCGGGGCCTGCCTGCCGCTGCTCCTGCGCGGCCTCGGCCTGCGCCAGCCGCTGCTGCACAGCCTGGGCTTTTTCGGCCTGCTGATGGTGGCCGAGCACTACAAGCTCAACGCGCTGATTTTCGGCATCGGCTACCTGCTGTGCATGGCCGCCCTCAAGGTGCCGCTGGTGCTGCCGTTAAAGGCAGCCTGGATGAGTCGTTTGCAGAGCTTTATCGCCATCCCGCTGATCCTCACGTTCGGCATTGTGCAGATCAACGTGCACAGCGCCATGGACAGCCTCGGCTGGGTGCAGCTGGGGGCGTTGCTGCTGTTGCCGATTGCCAGTAAGTTGCTCGGCAACTGGCTCGGCCTGGGCTGGGCCGGCGCGTCCTTCAAGGGCGCCAGCCGCTGGCGGGAAAGCCTGCTGCTGAATATTCGCGGGCTGAGCGAGATCGTCTTTCTCAACCTGCTGCTGCAACAACAGCTGATCAGCCCGGCGCTGTACTTCGCGCTGATGCTCATGGGCCTGATCGCGACCCTGATGCCGGCCGTGGCCGGGCTGCACCGAACACCTTTGGTCCCTTTGAACCTGAACATCGCCGAACCGGCAAGGAGCCCCAGTGCCAAGAGTTGAAATGGAACGCCGCCAGATTGTGGTGATTGGCGCCGGCCCATCGGGCGCCATCGCCGCCGCGCTGCTCAAGGGCAAAGGCCACGACGTACTGATCGTCGAGCGCCAGCATTTCCCACGCTTTTCCATTGGCGAAAGCCTGCTGTCCCACTGCCTGGATTTCGTCGAAGAAGCCGGCATGCTCGAGGCGGTCAACGCGGCCGGCTTCCAGCTGAAGAACGGCGCCGCGTTCGCCTGGGGCGAGCGTTACAGCGCCTTCGATTTCGGCGACACCTTCAGCGACGGCAAGCCCACCACCTTTCAGGTGCAGCGCGCCGATTTCGACAAGCTGCTGGCCGACCAAGCGGCCCTGCAAGGCGTTGAAGTGCGTTATGGCGAGGCCATCGTCAGCGCCGACTTCAACCTGAGCAAGCCGCAGTTGCAGGTCCTGCGCGAAGACGGCAGCGAGTACCGCGTGGAAGCGGACTTCGTCCTCGACGCCAGTGGCTACGGCCGTGTGCTGCCACGCCTGCTGGACCTGGAAGCACCCTCGAACTTCCCGGTCCGCCAGGCGGTGTTCACCCATATCGAAGACCGTATCGACAGCCCGGCCTTCGAGCGGGAAAAGATCCTCATCACCACTCACCCGAGCCAACGCGATGTGTGGTTCTGGACCATCCCGTTCAGCAACGGTCGCTGCTCGATCGGCGTGGTCGCGGCCAAGGAGCACTTCGACGGCCGTGGCGATGACCTGGACCAGTGCCTGCGCGGTTTCATCGAGGAAACCCCGAGCCTGGCCAAGGTCCTGCGCAACGCCGTCTGGGACACCCCGGCGCGGACCATCGGCGGCTACTCGGCCAACGTCAAGACCCTGCACGGCCCGGGCTTCGCGCTGCTGGGCAATGCCGCGGAGTTCCTCGACCCGGTGTTCTCCTCCGGCGTGACCATCGCCATGCGCTCGGCGAGCATGGCCGCCGCCGTGCTGCATCGGCAGTTGCAGGGCGAGAGCGTCGATTGGGAAAAGGAATTCGCCATCCCCCTCAAGCGCGGCGTCGACACCTTCCGCTGCTACGTCGAAGGCTGGTACGCCGGCACCTTCCAGGACGTGATCTACCACCCGGGCAGCTCGCCGGAGATTCGCCGGATGATCAGCTCGATCCTCGCCGGCTACGCCTGGGACGAACGCAACCCGTTCGTCAGCGAACCCAAGCGCCGGCTGCGCATGCTCTCGGAAATCTGCGCCACGGAGGCCCCATGAACGACGCCCGGCCGCAGTACCTGAGCGCCAGCTACGTCGAGGAAACCCGCTTCGGCTTCTGGTTCCTGCGCAGCCATACCTGGCAGCACCATGTGTTGCGGGTGGCGATCAACGACCTGCGCGGCCTGTTCGACCACGAGCCGCCGGCCAACCCGGTGCTGCTGGATGCCGGCTGCGGCCAGGGCAAGTCGTTCCAGTACCTGCGCCAGGTGTTCGCCCCACAGCGCCTGATCGGCCTCGACGCCGACCCGCACAGCCTCAAGCTCAGCGGCGAAGAAGCGGCGCGCCAGGGCCTGCAGGTCGAGCTGATCGGCAGCGACTGCGCGACCCTGGACGTGGCGGACGCCAGCGTCGACCTGCTGTTCTGCCACCAGACCTTTCACCACCTGGTGGAACAGGAAAAGGCCCTGGCCGAGTTCTATCGCGTGCTCAAGCCGGGCGGTTACCTGCTGTTTGCCGAATCCACCGAGGCCTACATCGACACCTGGGTGATCCGCTGGCTGTTCCGCCACCCGATGCACGTGCAGAAAAGCGCCGCGCAGTACCTGGAAATGATCCGACGGCAGGGCTTTGAATTCTCCCCAGGGAACCTGTCTTATCCTTACCTGTGGTGGAGCCGCGCCAAGGATTTCGGGCTGCTCGAACGCTTCGGCCTGCGCCGCCCGAAACCTTTTGGCCAGCGGGAAGAAACCCTGGTCAATGTGGTCGCCCGCAAACCCCTGCACGAAGGTGCCGCTGGATGATCCGTGCCCTGCTCGTCAGTTGCCTGCTGTTGCTGAGCGCCTGCGCCAGCCAGCCGCCGCTGCCCGAGAAAACCCCGAGCCTGGCCCTGCCGTTGCAGCTGCATATCCAGCGGCAGCAGGCCGAGCAGCGCCAGGACTGGCTGCTGGTGATCCAGGCCGAAGGGCCGGGCATTCGCTGGTCGCTGATCGACCCCCTGGGCATTCCCCTGGCGCGCCAGCAACTGATCGACGGCCGCTGGCAGGCCGACGGCCTGCTGCCGCCGAACCCGGAAGCCCGCGAGCTGTTCGCCGCCCTGCTGTTTGCCCTGACGCCCGCGGGCGAACTGAGCGACAACTACCCATCCGCGCGGCAACAGGGCGCGCAACGCGAGCTCGACCCGCGCTGGCGGATCCGCTATCGCCAGGCCCTGGATTTCCGCCTGGAGCTGCCCCAGGGCCTGCATTACCAGATCAGCCCGCTGACCGCCGAGAACGCCTCATGACGGCCTATCTGAATGCCCTCGGGGTGGTCTGTGCCCTCGGGCGGGACAAGCAGCAGGTGGCCCGCAGCCTGTTTGCCGGCGACTGTTCCGGCATGCGCGCCGAAGCCGGCTGGGTGCCGGAGCGCAGCGTGCCGGTGGCCGCCGTGCAGGGGCCCCTGGCGAGCATTCCAGCGCAACTGGGGCAGCAGAGCAGCCGCAACAACCGGCTGCTGCTGGAGGCCGCCCTGCAGATCCGTGGCGACATCGATCAGGCCATCGTCCGCTATGGCCACAGCCGCATCGGCATCGTCCTCGGCACCAGCACCTCGGGCATCGACGAAGCCAGCCGCGGCATCGCCCATTACCTGCGCGACCGGCACTTCCCGGCCGACTACGACTATCGGCAGCAGGAACTGGGGGCGCCGGCGAATTTTCTCGCCGACTGGCTCGACCTCAGCGGCCCGGCCTACGTGATCTCCACCGCCTGCACCTCCAGCGCCCGGGCGCTGATGAGCGCCCGGCGCCTGCTCGACCTGGGCCTGTGCGACGCGGTGCTGTGCGGTGGCGTCGACAGCCTGTGCAAGCTGACCCTCAATGGTTTCTCGGCCCTGGAAGCGGTGTCCGCGCAGCGCTGCAATCCGTTCTCGGTCAACCGCGATGGCATCAACATCGGCGAAGCCGCCGTGCTGTTCCTGATGAGCAAGGAAACCCTCGGCACGCAACCGATCGCCTTGCTCGGCGGCGGCGCCAGTTCCGACGCATACCATATTTCCGCCCCCGAACCCAGTGGGCGCGGCGCCCTGCAAGCCATGCAGAAGGCGTTGCACAACGCCGGCCTGCAAGCCGCACAGATCGGCTACCTGAACCTGCACGGCACGGCCACCCAGCACAACGACGCCATGGAAAGCCTGGCGGTCGACCAGTTGTTCCCGGCCGGCGTGCCCTGCTCGTCGACCAAACCCATGAGCGGCCATACCCTGGGCGCCGCCGGTGCCCTGGAAGCGGCGTTCTGCTGGCTGAGCCTGTCCGCCGCGAACAGCGCGCATGCCCTGCCGCCCCATGTCTGGGACGCCCAGGCCGACCCGCAACTGCCGCCGCTGCATTGGGTCACCGCCACTACACGTCTGGAGCAGAACGCTCCGCGCTGCCTGATGAGCAATTCCTTTGCCTTCGGCGGCAACAACGTCAGCCTGATTATCGGAGACGCCCCATGATTGACTGGCCGCTCGCCGAACTGCTGCCCCACGCGGGCGACATGATCCTGATCGATCAGGTCCTGGCGTTCGATGAAGAGCAGATCCGCACCCGCCTCACCGTCAAACCCGATGGCCTGTTCAGCCGTGCCGACGGCAGCCTGCCGGCCTGGGTCGGCATCGAACTGATGGCCCAGAGCATCGCCGCCTACGCCGGTTGCCATGCGCGCCAGAAAGGCCAGGCCGTCGAGCTGGGGTTCCTGCTCGGCACACGCAAGTTCGAATGCAATGTGGAACATTTCCCGGTCGGCAGCGAACTGCAGATTCACGCCTTGCGCTCCCTGCAAGACGACAACGGCATGGGCGTATTCGAATGCCACCTGAGTGCCCCCGGCATTCAGGCCGTCGCCCGCCTCAACGTGTTCTGTCCGCCACAGGCGGACAGCTACCTGAACGAATCACCCGCTTTATCAACAGGAGTCCAGCCATGACTGAATCCATATTGGTCACCGGCTCCAGCCGTGGTATCGGCCGCGCCATCGCCCTGCGCCTGGCCCAGGGCGGCTATGACCTGATCCTGCATTGCCGCAGTGGCCGCAGCGAAGCCGAGGCCGTGCAGGCCGAAGTCGAGGCCCTGGGGCGCCAGGCGCGCATCCTGCAATTCG
>Ga0207976_100700_pt1 | contig 10758 bp, 8 predicted proteins | sample LakWasMe94_HOW11_2_FD_183916 | JGI IMG/M metagenome (GOLD analysis project Ga0207976, IMG submission 183916) | Freshwater sediment methanotrophic microbial communities from Lake Washington under simulated oxygen tension - Sediment Metagenome... | ecosystem: Environmental > Aquatic > Freshwater >... | reverse complement strand
TCGAGGACGAAGAAGTCGTCGGCGGCTTGTTGGGTTTTCACCCAGTCGGTCATGATCGCGGTCGGTGCGGTCTTCACGGTCAGCGGACGCACCGGCAGGGTACCGAGCACTTCGCGCAGGGTGGAGAGCAGGTCTTCGGCGCGTTTCGGGCTGGCCGAGTTGACCAGGATCAGGCCCTGCTTCGGTGCGATGGCGGCGAAAGTCGAAGAGCGGCGGATAAAGGCGCGCGGCAGGAACGCCTGGATGATTTCATCCTTGATCTGGTCGCGTTCCTTTTTATAGACCTTGCGCATTTGCTCGGCTTCGATCTCTTCGACCTTTTCCTTGACCGCGTCGCGCACCACGCTGCCAGGCAGAATACGTTCTTCCTTGCGCGCGGCGACCAGCAGGAAGTCCTGGCTGACGTGTACCAGCGGCGCATCTTCGCCTTTGCCGAACGGCGCGACGAAACCGTAAGTGGTCAACTCCTGGCTTGCACATGGACGCGCCAGTTTGGTGGCCAGTGCGGTTTCCAGCGCCTCAGCATCAAAGGGCAGATCTTGGGTCAGGCGATAGATAAGCAGGTTCTTGAACCACATGGGGTGAATCTCTCCTTTATACAAAGGGGGGCATTATTCTCCGCGCAGCTCCATAGGCCAACCCTCCGCTAAGCCTTTGGAAGGCCTGAAAAAATTATTTTAAAAAGTGCTTGCCAGAGTAGGGGACGCTCCGTAGAATGCGCGCCACACCGAACGTGAAGGGTGATTAGCTCAGCCGGGAGAGCATCTGCCTTACAAGCAGAGGGTCGGCGGTTCGATCCCGTCATCACCCACCATTCGCTTTCAGTGTTACGCGCAGCGGTAGTTCAGTCGGTTAGAATACCGGCCTGTCACGCCGGGGGTCGCGGGTTCGAGTCCCGTCCGCTGCGCCATATTCGATGATCTGGAACACTGAACGCCAGATCATCACAGAAAGCCCGCTAACGCGGGCTTTTTTGTGCCTGTGTTTCATGCGTGGCGCTCGATACATCGAAATTCAGCTTTTTTTGATAATTTTGTTATTTAAATCAGCACGTTATGAATTTCTGTGTAATAATGCGCCCCGCAACGAAGGTAAAGGGTGATTAGCTCAGCTGGGAGAGCATCTGCCTTACAAGCAGAGGGTCGGCGGTTCGATCCCGTCATCACCCACCACTTGCTTTCAACGCTACGCGCAGCGGTAGTTCAGTCGGTTAGAATACCGGCCTGTCACGCCGGGGGTCGCGGGTTCGAGTCCCGTCCGCTGCGCCATTATTCAGTTTCCAAGCCCCTTGAACGCTTGGAAGCACCAAAAAAAGCGACCTTAGGGTCGCTTTTTTTGTGCCCGGTTTTTGCCCTGCTCAACCTGTGGCGTGGGACGACGACTCGTGGGTGCGTGGTTTGCTCACCGAGCGGCTGGCCAGGAGGCCCACCTCGAACAGCATCCACATCGGCACCGCCAGCATGGTTTGCGAAAACACGTCCGGCGGCGTCAGCAGCATGCCGACCACAAAGCAGCCGACAATCACGTACGGCCGGCTTTTTTGCAGGGTCTGCACGTCGGTGATGCCGGCCCAGATCACCAGGAAGGTCGCCACCGGAATTTCAAAGGCCAGGCCGAACGCCAGCAGCAGCGCGAGAATGAAATCCAGGTACAGCGCGATGTCGGTCATCATTGCCACGCCGTCTGGCGTGACGCTGGTAAAGAAGCCGAACATCATCGGGAACACCAGGAAAAACGCAAACGCCATGCCGCCGTAAAACAGCAGCACGCTGACGGCCAGCAACCACGCGGCAACCCGTCGTTCCTGGCGATAAACCGCCGGTGCGATCAACCCCCAAACCTGATGCAGCAGCAGCGGCATGCTGATGAACAGGGCAATCATCATCGTCAGCTTGAGCGGTGCCAGAAACGGTGAGGTCACGCCGGTGGCGATCATGCTGGCGCCGGCGGGCATGAATTCGCGCAGCGGCTGCGAGACGAAGCTGTACAGGGTCTGGGCGAAGGGAAACAAGGCGCAGAACACCAGGGTGATGGCCAGGGCGCAACGCAGCAGGCGCGAGCGCAATTGAGCCAGGTGCCCGGTCACCGACAGGCGTCGGGCAGGCAAGGGCAGGTCGTTCATGGGGTGGGGTGTCCTGATGGGGGGCCGCTCTCGGGCTGCGGCGCCCCCGTGGGCGGGGCCTCCAGGCGGATGCCGTCGCGCAGTTGCTGTTCCAGTTGCCGCAGGGGCCCCTGATCGAGGCCCTGGAGCAGGTGCTCGTTATCCAACTCCTGGGTCACCTGGGCCTTGAGCGTATTCATCGCGCGCTTGGCCCGGCCCAGCCACAAGCCGGCATTGCGCGCGGCAACCGGCAGGCGTTCCGGGCCCAGCACCAATAGGGCCACCAGGCCGACCAGCAGCAGTTCGCTGAAGCCGATATCGAACATCAGTGTTTGCTGTCTGCGGATCGATTGTGCGCGGCGTCCACCTCAAGCCCGGTTTTTGCCGGGTCCTGCTGGGCACCGGGCTCGTTGCCCATCGATGAGCGGAACCCTTTGATCGCCTCGCCCACATCGCTGCCCAGTCCTTTCAAGCGTTTGGTGCCGAACAGCATCATCACGATCAGCAGCACGATGACCAGTTGCCAAATCCCTATACCACCCATATCCACGCTCCAAGCCATTGATTTGAAATATAAAGGCGCAGTTTGCGGAGGCTTTGTGACGCTGCGGTGACGTTTTCGGGGGATTTGTGTGAGCCTGCCACCTGGCTGAAACATCCACTGTGTTGACTGTCGCCTGTTGTTCAATAAAGGCGGCGTGGCGATGTTCGGAAAGCGGCAGCAAGGGGCAGCGTTATTAATGGTCCTGGTGGCCCTGGCAATGCTGGCGGGGGGCATGGCGTGGATGGTCGAGCAGGGGCGGCAGGAGGTCGACAGCGTGCGGCTGATCCAGCAACGGGTACAGGCGCGGGCTATCGAACGGGCGGCGCTGGCCTTCACCGAGCAGGCGCTCCAGGACCCGTTATGGCGCGCCAGCCCGCTGTTCTGGCAGGCCCTGCGCGGGCAGCCCCTGAGCTATGACTTCAAGGGCGGCAAGGCGAGCATTCGGATTCGCGACCTGCACAGCTGTTTCAACGTCAATGCGCTGATTGGCTCCGAAGCCGAGCGTGCGCAACGCCAGCTGGTGCAGTTGCTGGGGGCCGACATGGCCGCCGAACGCCTGGCGCAGACCCTGGCCGACTGGCTCGACGCCGACCAGCAGACGCGCCTGCAAGGTGCGGAGAGCAACGAATACCTGCGCCAGTTGCCGCCGCGCCTGGCGGCCAATCAGTTGATGGGCGATATCAGCGAGTTGAACCTGCTGCTGACCGCCGATGCCGGTCGTGCCCTGCGCTACCCGCAATTGTGCGCCCTGGCCGAAACCTCGGGCTGGCGCCTGAACGCCAATGCCTTGAGCCTGGATATGCTGCCGCTGCTGGATGCGCTGTATGAGGGCGAGGTGTCGCGCTCGCTGCTGACGCGCCTGGTCAGCGCACGCCCCGCCGGGGGCTATCGCGATGCCGGCGATCTGCGCCAGGCCCTGGGGGCGCTGGATGACCCGACGTTCGAGCGGATCAGTGAAGGCTTGCAGCTCAATGGCGATCACTTTCTGCTGCAACTGGAGATCGATCTGGACGGCCAGCTGTTTCGCAGTCAATACCGGGTCGAGGCCCTGGGCGTGGTCAAGTGGCATGCCCGGGTGCCGGCCCAGGGCATGCTGCTGCGCTCGCGCGAGCCGCTGCCTTTATAGACCAGACGGCAAAAGCCCCGAACCAGGCGCAATGCTGTTCACTTAAGCGCCGTTCTAGAACTGGCCGAACGGCCTCTGGCGAGGCTTGAAGTGCTTGCCGACCACATACCTTTGGAATGGATCGAAGCCGCAGCCACATTGGCTGATAAAGCTACGATCCACCGTAGGCGTCTGTCCTCGGACATGGTGCTGTGGTTGGTGGTCGGCATGGCTTTTTTCAGAGGAGAACCCATTGTCGAGGTTGCTCGACGATTGAACATCTGTGCCGAAGGCCTAGCCAACGAAGTGCTATTGGCCAAGAGCGGACTCTCCAAAGCCAGGCAGTGCTTGGGGGATGAGCCCGTCGCCTGGCTGTTTCAGCAATGCGCCAACGTGTGGGGGCATGAACGTTACCCGCAGGATGATTGGCATGGGCTTCAGGTTTTTGCGGTCGATGGAGCGCTGTTTCGGACCCAGGAAACCGAGCAACTCAGAGCCCACTTCGGTTCTGGTAATACATCGTCTGACCGCCAGGCGCCTTACCCGGTTTTACGCCTTGTCGCATTGATGAACGCACGTTCGCATGTCATTTCCAATGCGGCGATTAGCCCGTATTGGCGTGGAGAAATCCCCTTGGCGGCGGAGTTCATCGACACCATCCCCGCCGATTCAGTCACGCTTCTGGACAAGGGGCTTTTCAGCGCGGGCCTGCTGCTGAGTATTCACAATGATGCGAACAATCGTCATTGGCTGATTCCGGAGAAAAAGGGAACGGTCCGCACGGAGTTGGCGCGCTATGGCGAGGGGGACTGCCTGGTTCAGATGAAGGTCTCGCCGCAAGCGCGCAAAAAGAACCCGAACTTGCCAGAGTTCTGGCAGGTGCGGGCCGTTACCTTCGAAGTCGAAGGGAAAGAAAAGACGGTTTTTACGTCCCTGCCAGCGACAAGATTCAGCGCTGAACAAGTGGCAACGCTTTATCACGAGCGATGGGAAATCGAGCTGGGCTTCAGAGATATCAAATGCTCGATGCAAAACAACGCTTTGACGCTTCGCAGCAAGACAGTCGCCCTGGTACATCAAGAGATATGGGGGCTTCTACTGGCTTACAACGTGGTTCGGCGAGAAGCCAGCCAAGCCGCTGTTGCTCATAAGCGGGCACCTGGAGAGGTGAGTTTCAAGTTTGCTTGTCAGCACATTGCAAGTCATTTGGTTGTGATGGCTGGAGCGGTCTCGCCATCGCACACTCCCAGAAGGCTGGAGGAACTGCGCGGCAGTATTGGTGTGCTGTTCATAACAAAACGCCCCAGACCGGCGAGGCCCAGGGCGGTGAAGATGTCGAAAACCCGGTATCCAGTGGATCGCAAAGCTGCTCCGCTTAAGTGAACAGCATTGCGAACCAGTCGGGGCTTCTGTGGTGGCGGGGCGGTTGTCAGATCGCCAGTTCACCCCCATCGCTGCGCTGGATCACCACCGTCGATGCGCGCGGGCGCACGGTGCCGACCGTGACATCGGTGGCCACATCGGTGGACGGCCAGTTGCCCGGGTGCTGGATGTTGACGAACACGGTTTTGTTGTCGGGGGTGAAGGTCACGCCGGTCACTTCGCAGCCGTTAGGCCCGACGAAGAAGCGCCGCAGGTCGACCTGGTTCTGGGCGTTGACCGGCACCTGCTTGCCCTGGGCATCGACCAGGTTGGTGGGGATCACCACCAGCATCTGGTCGTTGGTGTAGCTGGTGAGGGTGGATTCGCCGTTGTCGGTCTGGATCCACATCACCCCACGGCTGTCGAAGCTCATGCCGTCCGGGCTGGCGAACTGGTTCAGTACGGTCAGGCCGGAGCGGTTGATGTCCGGGGTGCCGGCGGCGTTGGCGCCGAAGACAAAGATGTCCCAGGTGAAGGCGATCTGATTGTCGGCGTCGTGCCAGCGAATGATGTGCCCGTGCTTGTTGTTGACGCGCGGGTTGGCGGCGTTGGCCACGGTGCGGCTGGTGTTGTTGGTGAGCGTCAGGTAGACGTCGCCATTGAGCGGGTTGACCGAGGTCCATTCCGGGCGGTCCATGGGCGTGGCGCCCACGGCGTCGGCGGCGCCCCGGGTGTTGAGGATGATCCCCGGCAGGTTGGTGAATTTCGCCCCCAGGGTGCTGCCGTCGGTGGTGGCGCTGGCCACGTCGAGCAGCAGCCAGTCGCCGCTGCCGTCGGCGTTGAAGCGCGCCACGTACAGCTTGCCGCTGTCCATGTACTTGGTGCCGGTGGCCAGGCGATCGCTGGGGTTGGCGTCGGCCGGGTCCCACAGGGCGGTGGAGACGAACTTGTACAGGTACTCGTTCTGCGAGTCATCGCCGCTGTAGAACACCACCGGTTTGCCGGCGGTGGTCAGGCCCGGCCAGCAGCCTTCATGGCGGAACCGACCGAGGGCGGTGCGTTTCACCGCGCGGGTGGCGGAGTTGTAGGGGTCGATCTCGACGATATAGCCATAGGTGCTGGCTTCGTTGCGGTAGTCGTCGGTGGCCGTGGCGCCGGTGGGGGTCACGTTGAAACGGCTGAACTCTTCGGCCACTTCGCTCGGGTCGCCGGCGGCGGTTTCCCAGCGATAGTTGCCGTTGGTGGTGCCCACGCCGATCCGCACCTGGTCTGCCGGCCGCGCGCCGCTTTTATTGATGAAGATCCCTGGCCAGTTTTCCTCGCAGGTGAGGTAGGTGCCCCACGGCGTGTAGCCGTTGCCGCAGTTGTTGTTGGTGCCGCGGGTCTGGGTGCCGGTGGGCGAGAACTTGGTCTTGACGTGGTCGGTGCCTTTCATCGGGCCTGACAGGTCCATCACCGTGGCGGTGGTGAAGCGGCGGTTCAGCGGGTCGTTTTCAATCACCTGCCAGCGGCCGCTGATCTTGGTCACGCGCATCACGCCGGCGCCGTGGGCGTTGATTTCCTTGCGCACTTCCTCGACCGGGCGAATGCCGCCGACCAGGGTGGCGCCGGCCGGGTGCAGGGCGGCCTGGTCGATGTATTCGTGGTTGATGGCGATAAGGCCGTCGGTGGAACTGCCATTGATCGGGAAGAACCGCATGCCGTCGTGGTGCATGCCCACCGAGTTGGCCTGGTCGGTCGAGGTGTTGCTGCCGTCGCTTTTCCAGGCGGCGGCGGTGCTGTTCAGTGGCGTGCCCCAGGGCGCCAGGACATGAGCGGTGTAGCCGGCGGCCACGGTGCAGGCGTCGATCAGGGAGCCGGGGATCGAGTTGAAGCCCAGTTTCAGCGCTGGCTTGGTGGTCGGTGGCGACGTGCTGTCGTTGTCTGAGCCGCTGTCGCTGTCAAAGCAGCCGGTCAGGCCGGTGCCGGCAATCATGGCGATCGCGGCGCCGAGCCCGCCACGTACCACGCTGCGACGGCTGAGGTAGGTAGTGAGTACCGATTCCATCGGCTCGTTGAGGCTCAGATTGCGATTCTGGTTGTCGCCAGTCTCTCGACTCATTTCATCAGGTCCTTTGTAGATCACGGTTGGTTTGAAAGGAACCGGGACTGTAAGAGCCGAGTGTGATGATTCTTTGGCGGTTTTGTTAAAAACGGATTTAAGCTGCTTTCTTTTATTTCCTTTTGTTACAGGTCCGCAGATTTCAGCTCTGTTAAAAAACTGACATTAAACCGTCATTAATTGCCCGCCACTATGCCGCCCCTGTGAAGAGTTAGCCTCAGGGTGAGAGAACAATGGCTTCAATGGTGCGGCGCGATGTATTGGGATGGATGACGCTCGGAGCCTGTGCGCCCTGGCTCGCCGGCTGCTCCAGCCTGGGGGCGGCGGCGGGGCCGAGCGACAGCCAGCCGGTGGATCTGTTGTATGTCGCCGATACCCTCGACGCCCGCCAGCCGGGTCGCCCTGTGGTGCCCGCCACTCGCCTGGGTCCGGCGACACGTATCGGCCAGGCACCCTGGATCACCGGGGCCAATGCCCGTTCTTCCCAAGCCGACGGCAGCCAACTCGATGGCCTGCTTGATGCGGCCGTGAGCGATGGTGTGGAAACCGGCGGCTACGCGGTGCTCGGCGCGCTGCTGCAACGCTTGCGCGAGGAGTCCGGCCAGGGCAACAGCCTGACCCTGGAAAACGGCCAGTGCTGGAACGGCAGCGGCCTGGCCTACCTGACCCGAGGGGTCTCCGGGGTCCAGGGCAGCGCCTTGCTTGGCAGCGAAGTGAGAGTGAGCAGTGATGAACGTGTGCTCTGGCCGGACCAATGCCAGGGGCTGTACCACCAGTTCGGCCATCCGGTGCTGGGCGCCGGGTTGGCCAGCGACAGCGCGCAACGCCTGGCCACCCCCGGCATGAGTGTGTTCCGCCGTGGCGGCGTGCGCATTGCCGTGGTCGGGATCACCGATCCCTATGCCCGGGATCAGAAAGCTTCCCTTAAGCAATGGCTGCACAGCCTGCAGCCGGTGCTGACTCAGGCCCGGGCCGAAGCCGACCTGGTGGTGGCCCTGGCCGATGTCGGCACCGGTCCGGGTTTCTGGCTGGCCGAGCGCCTGAGTCAGGTCGATCTGGTGCTCTGTGCCCGGGGTCAGGACCTGTGGCCGCAACCGGTGGAGATCCTGCAAGGCTCGGGCAAACGGGTCCCGGTGCTGCTGGGCGGGGCGCGGGCCAGCGGCGCGTTTCGTATCCGTTGCCAGGCCCAGGCCGGGCAGTGGCGGTTCGAGGCGCGCTTCTACCCGGCCTTCAACAATGCCCTGGACGCTGGCGGACAAGTCCATGCCCAACGCTTGCGCCAGAGTCTGCAACAACAGCGGGCGGCCCATGCCGGCTGGCTCGATCAACCCTTGGCCCGGGCCCCGGAAAATCTCTGGCGCCGCGATGTGCGCGGCGGCAGTTGGGACCGCCTGTTGCACCAGGCACTGGCGAGCCAGCCCGACAGCGCGGTGCTGCTGCCGGGGTTGCGCTACGACAGCCCCCTGGCGCGGGGCCAGATGATTACCCGCGAACACCTGATCAGCCTGAGTGGCAGCTACCCGGCGCCGGTGGTCGACGTGCCGGCGCAACAGGTACGCCAGGTGCTGGAGAACGCTGCCGAGCAACTGTTTGGCGAGCCGTTGCTGCTGGATAACAGCCAGGATCTGCCGCGCTGGCTTGGCCAACCCTGGCAGGTCACCTACAGCTCCAGCGGCAAGCGGGTCAGCGAGTTTGCCGAACCGCTCGGCCAATGCCGGACCTTCGGCCTGGGCTTTGACGCCGAGGCCGGGCAACCGCTGTGGCAGCACCTGGAAGGCTGGTTGCGCGAGCGGCCGGCGGATTGGCAACTGGCGCCGCTGCAACTGCCGCAAGTGCGTTACGTGCAGGGCCACCCCGGGTGGCACCCACGGAGCCTGGTCAGTTGAGCCGTGCCGGCGGCCTGTTCAACCTGTTGCTGGTGACCCTGCTGGCCTGGCTGGCGGCGCGCTGCGTGCTGCAACTCTGGCACGGCGCCGCGCAACCGCCGCCGCAGTATCCGCAACCGGCTCCGGTGGCCGACCTGCTCCAGCGGCATTGGGCACCGCGCCAAGCGCCAGGCAGCGACTTGCCGCTGACCACGCTCAAGGTCGATTACCTGGGCAGCCTCAAGGCCAGCCAGCTGCGCGCCACGGTGGTGGTGCTGCGTTACCAGCAACAAGAACGGACGTTGACCCTCGGTCAGCGCCTGGCCCCGGGCATCGTCTTGCACGACATCGATGAGCGCGGGCTGATTTTCGACAATCAAGGGCAGCACGAACGCCAGCCGTGGCCGCCCCGGCGGCCGGTGATCGGCCTCACGCGCCAGGAATGAACCGACTATGCACATGATCAATAAATGTCTGGGCCTGACGGCCTTGTGCCTGAGCTTGAGTTTTATTCCGGCCGGCGCCGAAGAAGAGGACGCCTTGTATGAGGTCAACTTCATCGACACCGAGCTGACCGACTTTATCGACAGCGTGTCGCGCATCACCAGCACCACCTTTATCATCGACCCCCGGGTCAAGGGCAAGGTCACGGTGCGCAGCATCGAGATGCTCGGCAGCGAAGAGATCTACGACATCTTTCTCGCCCAACTGCGGGCCCAGGGGTTTGCCGCGGTCGACCTGCCCAATGGCAGCGTGAAGATCGTGCCCGACCAGGCGGCGCGCCTGGAGCCGGTGCCGGTGGAATCCTCGCGCCAGGACCCGCAAGTCAATGACGGCATGGCGACCCGGGTGTTCAGCGTGCGCAACGCCGCCAGCGAGCAGATGCTGAACATCCTCAAGCCGCTGATCGACCCCCGGGTCGGGGTGATTACCCCCTATCCCTCGGCCAACCTGTTGGTGATCACCGACTGGCGCAGCAACCTGGACCGCATCGACAGCCTGCTGTTGCAGCTCGATCAGGTCAGCCAGGAACCCCTGGAGGTGTTGCCCCTGGTCAACGCCAGCGCCAACGACACCGCGCAGTTGATGACCCGCCTGCTGGCCCGGGAACAGGGCGCCGACAGCGCGCAAGTGATTGCCGACCCACGCAGCAACGCGTTGCTGGTACGCGGCAGTGCCGATAGTCGGCAGCGGGTGCGGACCCTGCTCAAGCAACTGGACCAACCCCAGAGCGCGCTGCGCAGTTCCAACACCGTGGTGATGTACCTGCGCCACGCCAATGCGGCCGAGGTGGTCAAGGTGCTGCGCGGCCTGACCCAGGACACGGCGGCCGGCGCGCCACCGGCCGAAGGTGGTCAGAAGCAGGTGGCGGTCAGCACCTCGGGGATCCGCATGGAGTCGGAGGAGGGCACCAACGCCGTGGTGATGGTGGGCCCGGACAGTGAAATCGCCGCCTACCGCACCATCGTCGAACAGCTGGATATCCGCCGCGCCCAGGTGGTGGTCGAAGCGATCATTGCCGAAGTCTCCGATACCCGCGCCCAGGAGCTGGGGGTGCAGTGGCTGTTTATGGGCGACTCCTTCGGCGGTGGCGCGGTCAACTTCACCGGCAGCGGCGCCAGCATCACCAGCCTGGCGGCCGCCGCCTCCAGCAACGACACCGCCGGCCTGGGCAAGCTC
>Ga0207976_100698_pt1 | contig 10807 bp, 9 predicted proteins | sample LakWasMe94_HOW11_2_FD_183916 | JGI IMG/M metagenome (GOLD analysis project Ga0207976, IMG submission 183916) | Freshwater sediment methanotrophic microbial communities from Lake Washington under simulated oxygen tension - Sediment Metagenome... | ecosystem: Environmental > Aquatic > Freshwater >... | reverse complement strand
CACCTCCCGCTCGGCGCCAAGTGGGCCTGGCGGTGCTGGACCGGCGGCAATCGTCACCGGCGACCCTGGCCTTTATCGAGCAGGCGCGGAGTCTGTATCGCCATGACTGAGCGCAGCCCGGAGGCGCCGTCTATCATGCCCATGGAGCGGATGCCGCCGTACCGTCCACCGGCTGTTGAGCGTTCTCTGGCCCCCACTTCGCCACAGGTTTTTCCTCCATGCCATTGACCGCCAAAGGCCCGTTGAAACGCTCCACCCGTAACCTGCGAACCCTGTTGATCGGCTTGCTGCCGGTGGCGCTGGGTGTGGTGATCCTTTATATGCAGGCCGAGCGCGCGCTGATCCACAGCAGCCAGCAGACCGCCGAGGAAGCGATCCGTCAGTTCGACCTGATGCTCGACAACACCGACATCGCCGCCCGGGCGCTGATGGCGCAAGTCGGCCAACCCTGCGACGACTTCAGGCAACTGGCCCTGCGCGAACAGGTGACCCGCCGCCCGTTCGTGCGCTCGACCAATCTGGTGTGGCGCAATGACAACTATTGCAGCTCACTGCTCGGCCCATCCTCGTTCGCGCTGGACCCGGCCAACTATGTCGACGGCAAGCTGTGGTTGATGAACGGCAACCCGGTCACGCCCAACACCGCGCTGCTGGTCTATCGCCTGCAAGAAGGCGAACGCGCGGTCCTGGCCACCATCGACGGTTATCACCTGAGCAACGCTTTGCGCCTGATCAGCCGTTTTGCCGAGTTGCAACTGCAAGTCGGCCCCTACTGGCTGGCCGACGATGGCCAGGTCCATCAATCCATCGCTCCGCCAGCCCCGGTCGCCCCTTATCAGATGGCTTCTTCGCGCTACCCCTACAGCGTCAACTCGGGGTTCCCCGAGGGCGATATCTGGCTCTACATGAAGTCCCAGTACCCTGCCCTGTTCAGCCTGCTGATTTTCTTCGGGGTGCTGGCGGCGGTCCTTGGCCACTGGCTGCAAAAACGCTCGTCGTCACCCAGCCATGAACTGCAACGCGCCCTGGAAGCGGCGGAGTTCATCCCGTACTTCCAGCCCGTGGTGCGCGGCGACACTAAACAGTGGGCCGGCATCGAAGTGCTGATGCGCTGGAAACACCCCCGGGAAGGCCTGGTGCGTCCGGACCTGTTCATTCCCTTCGCCGAACATTCCGGCCTGATCGTGCCCATGACCCGCTCGCTGATGCAGCAGACCGCCCTGCTGCTGGCACCCCACGCCCATACCTTCATCGACGACTTCCATATCGGCATCAACATTACCGCCAGCCATTGCCAGGACCTGGAGTTGCTGGAGGACTGCCGGGAGTTTCTCGGCATGTTCCCGCCGGGCAAGGTGAGGCTGGTCCTGGAGCTGACCGAGCGCGAACTGGTGGAACCGACCGCGATCACCCATAGCCTGTTCGAGGAGCTGCACAAGTTGGGGGTGATGATCGCCATCGACGACTTCGGTACCGGCCATTCAAGCCTGGGTTACTTGCGCAAGTTCAATGTGGATTATCTGAAGATCGACCAGAGTTTCGTGGCCATGATCGGTGTCGACGCCCTGTCTCGCCACATACTCGACAGCATCATCGAACTCTCGGGCAAACTCGAACTGGGGATAGTCGCCGAGGGCGTGGAAACAGCGGAACAACAGGACTATCTGGCCGCCCATGGCGTCGACTTCCTGCAGGGCTACTTATTCGGCAGGCCGATGCCCGGGGATGAATTCCTACAAGCATTGGCGCGCCACTAAATAGCCATTTTTAATGAAGATTTATTGAACTCGGCAATTGTTTCGCGCACCAATTTGAATCAGAAGATGACAAATTGCGTGCATCAACAACGACGTGATTTACTTGCGCCAGATTAACTACTACAATTTTTCATGCCTGTACAAGATTCACAGGTGGGCCATTATAATCGAGTCGTTCTAAGGCTCTTGGCTTATAGCTTTGTTTGCGGTTGGTATCAGCCAAATACACTATTGGAGTAAAGATATTGTCCAGACTCGCTGAATTTCGTGCAGCAGAAAAGGCCCTTCAAGAACAGCTCGCCCAGCTGGAATCCCTGAAGAACGACGCCGGACTCAAGAAAGAAATCGAGTTCGAAGAAAAGCTCCAGGGCCTGATGAAGACCTACGGTAAAAGCCTGCGCGACATTATCGCCATTCTCGATCCTCATCCGGGCAAATCCGCTCTGCCGCTCTCGAGCGCGCCGAAAACCCGTCGTGCACGCGTGGTCAAGGTTTATCAGAACCCGCACACCGGCGAGCTGATCGAAACCAAGGGCGGCAACCATCGTGGCCTTAAAGCCTGGAAAGAACAGTACGGCGCCGCCACTGTAGATTCCTGGCTGCGCGGTTAAGCAACCGATGTAAATAAAAGACCCTGCCAATGCAGGGTCTTTACCTTTAAGCCAAGGCTGTTTGTTTCGAAATCGAATAAGTTGCAGCCCATAGATTGCCTGAGCGGCAATAAACACCCAGCCTGAACTGCAGCAGCGTACCCAATCCCCCGCTCCACCCTACAACTTTGTACTTAGTTCAAATGCACGAGCCGTGCAGGCCGACGTAGCACAATCGCACCCCGCTAAAGTTTCAGGCTACTTCGCACCCCACGAATTTCCTCCTGACTTTCAGCATAAACCGCAGCCTGTCCGGCATAAGACAATACATAGGCCTTATCGCCATCGACTGCAGCCACCAGTGTTTGCGACAACACATGACGACCGTTTTCGGTAATGGTGCAAGTGGTTTCCAGCGCCGCCAGACGACTCAATGTCGTGTCATGAATGCGCGTGCACACACTTTGATAACCGCCACGCCCGAAGTCCTTCTGCACCGACTTGCGCATCTCCAGCAAGACCCCCTGCAGATTGACCTGATGCCCACTTTCAACCTGAGTCATGGTTAACTCCATGACCATCAACGGCGTGCCGCCGGCATCGTTCTTCACCGCGCGCTGGCGGAATACCTTGGCCGGCTCTTCTGTCGCTGTCTGGGGCAACGCTTCGATCTGCCAGCCGCTGGGCCAGGTGATCACCGGGTCCGCCGCCTCTGCCAGGGCCGGAACCAGAAGCCAGGGCGCAAGCAGACACAGGGTTTTGAACGATAAGCGCATGGTCATGAACACGTAAGGGACGAGCCCTGAAGTCTGAGGCTGGCAGGAGTATCGAGCAACAGATTCGTAGCTTTGTGTTTGGTGCGCCCTGCCGCTCTTGCGTATCATTGCCCGACCGCAAGGACGCCCGAAGCCCTGCAAGCCAAGGGGCTCATTAGCATGAATATTCTTGCCCACTTCTTTTCCGGAGGGCCCATGAGCCTGCACGAACTCAATACTTTCCCCGGCGTGACTGCCCAACCAGACACCGCCACCGCCCACTTCGTGTTCAACCACACCATGCTGCGGGTCAAGGACATCACTAAATCCCTGGACTTCTACACCCGGGTCCTGGGTTTCTCGCTGGTGGAAAAACGCGACTTCCCCGAAGCCGAATTCAGCCTGTACTTCCTCGCCCTGGTGGACAAGGCGCAGATCCCGGCCGATGCCGCGGCCCGTACCGAGTGGATGAAGTCGATCCCCGGCATCCTCGAGCTGACCCACAACCACGGCACCGAGCACGACGCGGACTTCGCCTACCACAACGGCAACACCGACCCGCGCGGCTTTGGCCATATCTGCATTTCGGTACCGGATATCGTCGCTGCCTGCGAGCGCTTCGAAGCCCTGGGCTGCGATTTCCAGAAGCGCCTGAACGACGGTCGCATGAAAAGCCTGGCCTTTATCAAGGACCCGGATGGCTACTGGGTTGAAATCATCCAGCCAGCGCCGCTGTAACCCAGCTCTTTCTCTGTAGGAGCGGCCGGTCGACGCTCGATTGCCCGCGATAGATACAACGCGGTTTGCCTGACTCACCGCGTCAGCGTTGATCGCGAGCAAGCTTCGCTCCTACAGAAGCTTCGGGTACAAACAAAAAACCCCATGAGCCAAGGCTCATGGGGTTTTGTTTTTTCCGCTGTCGACTCAGGCCGGCGCGGAGGTGCGGATCAGGTGGTCGAAGGCACTCAGCGAAGCCTTGGCGCCCTCGCCTACCGCGATCACGATCTGCTTGTACGGCACGGTGGTCACGTCACCGGCGGCAAACACGCCAGGCAGCGAAGTCTCGCCACGGGCATCGACAATGATCTCGCCACGGGGCGACAGCTCGACGGCGCCCTTGAGCCAGTCGGTGTTCGGCAGCAGGCCGATCTGCACGAAGATGCCTTCCAGGTCGACAGTGTTGAACTCGCCCGAATCGCGATCCTTGTACACCAGGCCGGTGACCTTCTGGCCGTCGCCCTTGACTTCGCTGGTCAGCGCGCTGGTGATCACGTTGACGTTCGGCAGGCTATACAGCTTGCGTTGCAGCACGGCATCGGCGCGCAGCTTGCTGTCGAACTCCAGCAGGGTCACGTGGCTGACGATGCCCGCCAGGTCGATGGCCGCTTCGACGCCAGAGTTACCACCACCAATCACCGCCACGCGCTTGCCCTTGAACAGCGGACCGTCGCAGTGCGGGCAGAAGCACACGCCCTTGGCCTTGTATTCCTGCTCGCCGGGCACACCCATCTCGCGCCAGCGGGCACCGCTGGCCAGGATCAGCGACTTGGCCTTGAGGCTCGCGCCGCTTTCGAAACGCACTTCGTGCAGGCCGCCGACTTCCTTGGCCGGCACCAGCGCGCTGGCGCGCTGCAGGTTCATGATGTCGACGTCGTACTGGCGAACGTGCTCTTCCAGGGCGCTGGCCAGTTTCGGCCCTTCGGTTTCCTGGACCGAGACAAAGTTCTCGATGGCCATGGTGTCCAGCACCTGGCCGCCGAAACGCTCGGCCGCGACACCGGTGCGGATGCCTTTGCGGGCCGCGTAGATCGCCGCCGACGCACCGGCCGGGCCACCGCCGACCACCAGGACGTCAAAGGCGTCCTTAGCGCTGATTTTTTCCGCCTGTTTCTCGATGGCCCCGGTGTCGAGCTTGCCGAGGATTTCTTCCAGGCCCATGCGGCCCTGGCCGAAGTTCACGCCATTGAGGTAGACACTGGGGACCGCCATGATCTTGCGATCGTTGACTTCGTCCTGGAACAGCGCGCCGTCGATGGCGACGTGGCGGATGTTCGGGTTCAGCACCGCCATCAGGTTCAGCGCCTGGACCACGTCCGGGCAGTTCTGGCAGGACAGCGAGAAGTAAGTCTCGAAGTTGAACTCGCCTTTGAGGGCGCGGATCTGTTCGATCACTTCGACACTGGCTTTCGAGGGGTGGCCGCCGACTTGCAGCAAGGCCAGCACCAGGGAAGTGAATTCATGGCCCATGGGGATGCCGGCGAAACGCAGGCTGATGTCGGCACCCGGGCGATTGATCGAGAACGATGGCTTACGTACATCGTTACCGTTGTCGAGCAAGGTAATCTGGCTGGAAAGACTGGCAACGTCTTTCAACAGTTCAAGCATTTCCTGGGATTTCGCACCGTCGTCGAGAGAGGCAACGATCTCGATCGGCTGGGTGACCCGTTCCAGGTATGACTTCAACTGGGCTTTAAGATTGGCGTCCAACATACGGGCGATTTCCTTTTATTCAGATCGAAAAAAAACGCCCGAGCGAATCTCGCCCGGGCGTTCTTGAGGGCGGTGCAGCTGACTTAGGTGCGGCGGTCCGCCCTGCTGTAGCGATTCACAGACTTAGATCTTGCCGACCAGGTCCAGGGAAGGAGCCAGGGTGGCCTCGCCTTCTTTCCACTTGGCTGGGCAGACTTCGCCTGGGTGGGCAGCGACGTATTGAGCGGCCTTGATCTTGCGCAGCAGCTCGGAAGCGTCACGGCCGACACCGCCGTCGTTGATTTCAACGATCTTGATCTGGCCTTCAGGGTTGATCACGAAGGTGCCACGGTCAGCCAGACCGGCTTCTTCGATCAGTACGTCGAAGTTGCGGGAGATGGCCAGGGTCGGGTCGCCGATCATGGTGTAGCGGATCTTGCCGATGGCTGGCGAAGTGTTGTGCCAGGCAGCGTGGGCAAAGTGGGTATCGGTCGAAACGCTGTAGATTTCCACGCCCAGTTTCTGGAATTCGGCGTAGTTGTCTGCCAGGTCTTCCAACTCGGTTGGGCAAACGAAGGTGAAGTCAGCCGGGTAGAAGAACACGACGGACCATTTGCCTTTCAGAGTGGCGTCCGACACTTCGATGAACTCGCCATTCTTGAAGGCGGTTGCTTTGAACGGTTTGACTTGGCTGTTGATGATAGGCATCGGTGATTCTCCATCAGTGGGTAAAAACTTGGGTTGAAAACTTGATGGGGAGAATCCTAACCAATGCTCCCAGCCAAGGCTCATTGGCAAAGCTGATGCTGCTGATTAGGTTTGGCTATTAGCGCGCAGTATTAATAGAAGAAATGTGTATTTACTCGCCGACCGGCTTTTCCTGGGTCAAGGCCATGCCGAGAAACGGACTGGCCTCCACGTAACGCATCGCCGACTTGATGTCCTTCCAGCCGACATAGCTCATCAGCGACTTGAGGTCCCAGCCGCTGCGATGGGCCCAGGTGGCAAAACCGCGGCGCAGGGAGTGGCTGGTGTATTGCTCGGCGGCGACCCCGGCGCGCTCCAGGGCCTGGCGCAATAACGGAATCACACTGTTGGCGTGCAGGCCCTCTTCGCTCAGATGGCCCCAGCGGTCGATGCCACGAAACACCGGGCCACGCACCAAGGCGGCGACGTTGATCCACTCGATATAGGCCTGGACCGGGCACAGCCGGCGCAGCGCCGGGGTGTGCCAGGTCTTGCCGAGGTTGTCGCGATCGCTTTTGCTGCGGGGCAGATACAGGCTGATGCCGGAGCCCGCCACCGCCTGCACATGCTCGATCCGTAGCCGGCACAACTCATCGCTGCGAAAGCCGCGCCAGAACCCCAGGAGGATCAGCGCGCTGTCACGCCGTGCCCGCAGCAGCACTGGTTGATTGTCATCGAGCCGGGCCTGGGTGGCTTCCTGCTCCAGCCAGGCCACCACCTGCTCCAGATCCTGCAATTGCAAGGGCTCAGCCTGTTTCTCCTGCGCCGGGTGCAGCGCGCGAATGCCCTTGAACACCTGGCGCACCACCGGGGCCTTGGTCGGGTCGGCGAAACCCTGGCTGTTGTGCCACTGCGCCAGGGCCGAGAGCCGCAGCTTCAGGGTGTTGATCGACAACTCCCCCGCGTACGCCACCAGATAACGCGCCACGCTGTCGCTGGTCGACCCGCCCCAGGCCACCTCGAAATGCTCGATGGCCGCCCGGTAGCTGCGCCGGGTGTTGTCGCGGGTCGCGGCGTGCAGATAACGATCCAGTTCACTCATGGCGTGCTCGACTCGTGTTGCGGTACGGAAATAGCGGGTTGAAACAGGGCGTTCTGGCTATGACACGGGGTAATACCAGTATATCCCATGTTAATAATTCGAATATTTGTCTTTGTTTTTATTGTACAATTACACTTTATACATACCACGTAAAAAAGTACGTAATCGTAGGAGATCCCATGGCTCGTGGCGGCGTTAACAAAGCGGTGGTGCAAATCGCCCGTTCGGCAATCCTCGCCCGCGGCGAACACCCCAGCATCGATGCGGTGCGCATCGAAATGGGCAATACCGGCTCGAAAACCACCATCCACCGCTACCTGAAGGAGCTGGAGCAGAGCGAAGCCCGCCGCGCCGCGCCGCAGGAGGCCCTGGAAGAGGAGCTGACGGAACTGGTCCAGCGCATGGCCCAACGCCTGCGCGAACAGGCCCAGGAACCTGTGGAGCAGGCCCGGGCGCAAGTGGAGGAAATGAATCAGGAATTGGTGGCGCAGCAGGCCGCGGCCGAGCAGGCACAAGCCCAGTTGCGGCAGCAACTGCAGACCCAGGCGTCAGCCCTGGCCAGCGAAAGCGCGCTGCTGCAGGAGACCCGCTCCATGCTGCAGAGCGAACAGACCCGCAATGCCGGGCTGAACCAGGCCCTGGCCGACTTCGAGCTGCGCCTGAAAGACAAGGACGAGCAGATTCGCTCGCTGGAAGAAAAACACCTGCACGCCCGGGACGCCCTCGAACACTACCGCAGCGCGGTCAAGGAACAGCGCGAGCAGGATCAGCTCCGCCATGAAGGCCAGCTGCAACAGGTGCAACAGGAACTGCGCCAGGCCCAGCAAAGCGCCTTGGTGCGCCAGGACGAGATCACCCAGTTGCACCGCGACAACGAACGGCTGAGCAGCGAGCAGCGCGCCACCCAGAAGGAAATGCGCCAGGCGCAGGAACAGGTACAGAAGACTGACGGCAAGCTTGGCCAACTGATGGAGCAATCCACCCGCCTGAACAGCGAACACACCCTCCTCCAGGAACGCCTGCGCGTCGCCTTGCTGGAGAGTCATGAGTTCAAGCAGAACCTGGAGCAACAGCTGCAGGACAATCGACAACTGGAACTGCGCGCCGCCAAGGCCGAGGCCAGCCTGGAGGCCCTGCAACAGGCTGCCGCCGCGAAGGCCGAGGCGCAGCCAGAGGCAGAAGAACAGCAGCCGGAGCCGCCAGAGCAGGCTTAACCGGCGACCGGCGTGCGCATGGTGACGAACTCTTCGGCGGCCGTCGGGTGGACCCCGATGGTTTCGTCGAAGTCACGCTTGGTGGCGCCGGCCTTCAAGGCAATCGCCAGGCCCTGGACGATCTCGCCGGCGTCCGGACCGACCATATGGCAGCCCAGCACCTTGTCGGTGTCGGCATCCACCACCAGCTTCATCAGCGTGCGCTCCTGGCATTCGGTCAGGGTCAGCTTCATCGGCCGGAAGCGGCTTTCGAAGATCTGCACCTGGTGCCCCGCTTCCCGCGCCTGCTCTTCGGTGAGGCCGACGGTGCCGATGTTCGGCAGGCTGAACACCGCGGTCGGGATCATGTTGTAGTCCACCGGACGATACTGCTCCGGCTTGAACAGGCGCCGCGCCACGGCCATGCCTTCGGCCAGGGCCACCGGCGTCAACTGCACACGACCGATCACATCGCCAATCGCCAGGATCGACGGTTCGGCGCTCTGGTACTGCTCATCGACCTCGATGAAGCCACGCTTGTCGAGCTTCACCCCGGTATTTTCCAGCCCCAGGTTGTCGAGCATCGGCCGCCGGCCGGTGGCGTAGAACACGCAATCGGTGACCAGCTCGCGCCCATCCTTGAGGGTGACGTTCAGGCTGCCATCGGCCTGCTTTTCGATGCGCTCGATATCGGCATTGAACTGCAGGTCGAGCCCACGCTTGGTCAGTTCCTCCTGCAAGTGCTTGCGTACCGCGCCATCGAAGCCGCGCAGGAACAGCTCGCCGCGATACAGCAGCTTGGTCTCCGCACCCAGGCCGTGGAAGATCCCGGCGAATTCCACCGCGATATAACCGCCGCCCACCACCAGGATGCGCTTGGGCAGTTCCTTGAGGAAAAACGCTTCGTTGGAACTGATGGCGTGTTCGCGCCCCGGAATGTCCGGGATCTGCGGCCAGCCGCCAGTGGCGATCAGGATGTGCTTGGCACTGTAGCGCTGGCCATTGACCTCCACCTGATGCGGGTCGATCAGCCTGGCGTGGCCTTCGTGCAGGGTCACGCCGCTGTTGACCAGCAGATTGCGATAGATGCCGTTCAGGCGATTGATCTCGCGATCCTTGTTGGCGATCAGGGTAGCCCAGTCGAAATCGGCCTCGCCCAGGCTCCAGCCGAAGCCCGCGGACTGCTCGAAGTCCTCGGCGAAGTGAGCGCCGTACACCAGCAATTTTTTCGGCACGCAGCCGACGTTGACACAGGTACCGCCCAGATAGCGGCTTTCGGCGACCGCGACTTTCGCGCCAAAACCCGCGGCGAACCGCGCCGAACGCACACCGCCGGAACCGGCGCCAATTACATAAAGATCAAAATCGTAGGCCATTTCACTCTCCCAGGCAGGCTGACAGCATAACCGCAGATACGCATGCGGTCAGCGCTAGAGGATTTACATAAGGGCATAAAACGAAAAAGCCACCCGAAGGTGGCTTTTCAGTACAAGGACCAAGCGGCTATCAGTAAGCCTTGCCAGTCTTGTAGAAGTGTTCGAAGCAGAAGTTGGTCGCTTCGATGTAGCCTTCGGCGCCACCGCAGTCGAAACGCTTGCCCTTGAACTTGTAGGCAATCACGCAACCGTCCTGCGCCTGCTTCATCAGGGCGTCAGTGATCTGGATCTCGCCGCCTTTGCCTGGCTCGGTCTGCTCGATCAGGCTGAAGATGTCCGGGGTCAGGATGTAACGACCGATGATCGCCAGGTTCGACGGAGCGTCTTCCGGCTTCGGTTTCTCGACCATGTTGCGCACGCGGTAGAGGTCGTCACCGATCAGGTCACCGGCAATCACCCCGTACTTGTTGGTTTCCTGCGGGTCGACTTCCTGGATCGCGACGATGGTGCAGCGATACTGCTTGTACAGCTTGACCATCTGGGTCAGGACGCCGTCGCCTTCCAGGTTCACGCACAGGTCGTCCGCCAGGACCACGGCGAACGGCTCGTCGCCGATCAGTGGACGGCCGGTCAGGATCGCGTGGCCCAGGCCTTTCATCTCGGTCTGGCGGGTGTAGGAGAACGAGCACTCGTCCAGCAGCTTGCGGATGCCGACCAGGTATTTTTCCTTGTCGGTGCCCTTGATCTGGTTTTCCAGCTCGTAGCTGATGTCGAAGTGGTCTTCCAGGGCGCGCTTGCCGCGACCGGTGACGATGGAGATTTCGTTCAGGCCGGCATCCAGGGCTTCTTCAACGCCGTACTGGATCAGTGGCTTGTTC
>Ga0207976_100693_pt1 | contig 10904 bp, 10 predicted proteins | sample LakWasMe94_HOW11_2_FD_183916 | JGI IMG/M metagenome (GOLD analysis project Ga0207976, IMG submission 183916) | Freshwater sediment methanotrophic microbial communities from Lake Washington under simulated oxygen tension - Sediment Metagenome... | ecosystem: Environmental > Aquatic > Freshwater >... | reverse complement strand
GATCAAGAACCTGAACTCGTTCAAGTTCATGCAGCAGGCCATCGACTACGAAATTCGCTGGCAGATCGAGCAGATCGAAGACGGTCATGCAATCCAGCAAGCCACCGTGCTGTTCGACCCCGACACAGGCGAAACCCGCGCGATGCGCACCAAGGAAGACGCGGCGGACTACCGCTACTTCCCGGACCCCGACCTGCCTCCGCTACACATTTCAGAGCAGTGGGTGCAGGAAGAACGTGCGCAGATGGCTGAATTGCCTCGCACCATGGCCGCACGTTTTGTGGCGGACTATGGCCTGCCCGAGTACGACGCCACCACGCTCACGCAGAGCAAGGCCATGGCGGCATACTTTGAAGCAGCCGCCAAAGTCTGCAGCCAGCCCAAGCTGGCCAGTAACTGGATCATGGGAGAGGTGTCGCGCCGCCTGAATATGGCGGAGACCGGTATCGAGCAAGCTCCTGTGACTGCAGCGCAGCTGGCCGCATTGATCGGCCGCATTGCCGACGGCACGATCTCCAACAACGCCGCCAAGCAGGTGTTTGATGCGCTGTGGACCGGAGAGTCGACCGAAGTGGATGCCGTCATCGAATCCAAGGGCCTCAAGCAGATGAACGACTCCGGCGCGCTGGAGAAGATCATCGACGAGGTGATTGCCGCCAACCCCGACAACGTGGCGCAGTTCCGCGCGGGCAAGGACAAGGCCTTCAACGCGCTGGTCGGCCAGATCATGAAGGCCAGCAAGGGCAAGGCCAACCCGACGCAGGTCAACGAACTGTTGCGCGCCAAGCTGGCGGGATGACGCGCAAGCCGACTGGCAACAACACCAACAACAAAGGGCCGCGAGGCCCTTTGTTGTTTCGATCTTCTCAATGGGGTGGTGGCCGTCGAGGGCCAAGGGCAAGGGAATTGCGCCCCGCCCGCGCGGCCCTCACCGCGTGGCGGCTGGAGCGGAGGCGTCGCTGGCAGGCGTTGTGCCCGGCAGCGGCATGCGCTGCGCATCCCACAGCTTGCGCAGCTGGGCCAGCTCCACGTCAAAGCGCTGGTGCACGCGGCGCTTTTCCTGGTCCTGCCCAGCAATGAAGCGCTGCTGCTCGGCAATGCTGTCTTCGTTCTCGGCAATCTTGCGGCGCAGCGCCATGGGGGCTTTGTTGGGGTCCTTCTTGTAGAACTCCATCTCCACATCGAAGGTTTTGCGCTGCTGGGCCAGTTCGACCAGGCGCTTTTCGGCGGTGGCGGTCACGTCATCGACGAGCTGAATGGCCGCAGCGCGCTCCACATCGTGCGTGGCCTTGTCGGGATAGCGGGCCGTCAGCGCGCGCTCGCGGCGGCGTTCTTCCAGCTCGCGGGCACGGGCTTCGGCCTCCTTGCGGCGCTGCGCCTCTTGCGCGGCGCGTTCCTGCTCGGTCAGCGAGGGGCCAATTTGCCGCCGCACGATGCCCGAGGGCCCGAGTTCCCGCTGCTCGCGGTCCAGGCATTCAGCGATCGGACGGTCAGCCGTCAGGCGCCGGCCATTGCGGTCCACGCAGGTGTAGATGCCGCCGGATGTCCCGGGGGCTTGCGCCCGCGCCCAATCAGCGCCCAGGGTGGCCAACAGAACCCCGCCCATGATCCACGCCGATTTGCTCAAACCATCTACCCCTCGTTGACGCCGTAACGCTGGCGGTAGGCCAGCACCTTTTCGTGGTGGGAACGCATCCCCTCTTCCCCATTTTTCTCAAGAAAGAGCAATAAGTCTGCCAGCCGTGAAATGGCACACACCTGCATGCCCAGTTGGTTGCGCACGTACTGCACCGCGCTGTGGTCCACGTCCTGGCCATTCTCGGTGGCTTTCTCCTGGCGGTCCAGCGCAATGGCCACTGCGTGGGGCGTGGCGCCGGCGGCGCGGATGATGGCGATGGACTCGCGGGCGGCCGTGCCGGCCGACATCACATCGTCCACGATGAGCACCCGGCCCTTGAGAGGCGCGCCCACCAGGGTCCCACCTTCGCCATGGTCCTTGGCCTCCTTGCGGTTGTAGGCAAAGGGCACGTTGCGGCCCAGGCGCGCCAGCTCCACCGCCACGGTGGCAGCCAGCGGAATGCCTTTGTACGCGGGGCCAAACACCATGTCGAATTCGATGCCGCTGGCCAGCAGGGCTTTTGCATAGAATTCCGCGAGCCGGCCGATCTTGCGGCCGTCGTCAAACAGTCCGGCGTTGAAAAAATAGGGGCTCAGGCGCCCGGCTTTGGTCTTGAATTCGCCAAACCGCAGCACGCCCGACTCGACGGCAAAACGGACGAAATCCTGCGCCAGCTGGCCCTGTTCGGGGGTTTGCACGCCAACATCCACCATGGGGAAATCCTTGTTCAAGTTAACCAGCCTCAATCTCAATGGCATCCGCTCGGCCACCAGCAAAGGCGTGGAAAGCTGGATGACAGCCACGCGGCCGGATTGTATTTGTGTGCAGGAAGTCAAGGCCCAGGCCGCCGACATGGCCAACCGCTTCGAGCGCCTGGCCGACCTGCAGGGGCACTTCCACTTTGCCCAGAAAAAGGGCTATTCGGGCGTCGGCATCTACACGCGGCACGTGCCGTCGGATGTAGTCATTGGCTATGGATCGGCCGAGTTCGATGCAGAAGGCCGATACGTCGAGCTGCGTTTTGACACGCCCGCCCGCAAGCTGTCGATCATCAGTGCGTACTTTCCCAGCGGCTCGTCGGGCGAAGAGCGGCAGCAGGCCAAATTCCGCTTTCTGGCGGAGTTCCACCCCCACCTCATGAGCCTGAAGGCCGAGCGCGACTTCATCCTGTGTGGCGACATCAACATTGCGCACCAGCAAATCGACCTCAAAAACTGGCGCAGCAACCAGAAGAACAGTGGTTTTTTGCCCGAAGAACGCGCCTGGATGACAAAGTTGTTGCACACAACTGATGAAGGCGGCGGCATCATAGACGTTTACCGCCAGTTACAACCTACCGCCACCGACACCGCCTACACCTGGTGGAGCAACCGCGGCCAGGCCTATGCCAACAACGTGGGTTGGCGGCTGGACTACCACCTGGCCACCCCTGCGATCGCGGCGCTGGCGCGTGCTGAACATATCTACAAGGGCGAAAAGTTCTCGGACCACGCACCCATCACGGTGGACTACGCACTGACCCTCTGAGCCCTGCCCCAGCCCCTCTGCCCCCGATGACCGACGCCAGCACCTCCGCCCCGCCTCCCGCCCACAGTTTTCGCCCTCAGAGCGCCGAAGCGCTGTGGCGTCAGATCTCCACCCCTCACCCCACAGTGGGCAAGGCGCGGCATCTGGGCGAGGCGCTGGTCCACGCGGGGCTGCTGTCCACACCGGACCTGGCAGAGGGCCTGCAGGCGCAGCAGGAGGAGCGCGGCAACGGCGTGCAGCGGCCCATCGGCCAGATCCTGGTGGACCGGGGGGCACTCACCCAGGACCAGTTGCGCAGCGTGATTGCCACCTGGCTGGGTGAATACACCGTGCACCCCGGCGACATCACGCCCGAAGCGCCGGCCCTGGCACTCATCCCCCGTGCCGTGGCCGAGCGCGAATCCGTGCTGCCCCTGATCGCGCGCGATGACGCACTGGTGCTGCTGATGGCCGACCCCTGGGACCGCGTGCTGATCGACGAGATCCGCTTTCTGACCCAGCGGCGGCTGATCCCGCTGCGCGCAGCGCCCGGCACGCTGATGCCCGCCATCCACAAGGCCTACCGCACCCGCCCTGCCGACGCGGGCGGCGCGTCAGCCGGCGCACGCGCCACCTCGCAGGAGTTGCTGACCAACCTGGCCACTGCGTCGCCAGACGCAGACACCGAGCAGGCCGACGTGATCAGCGAGTCGGACAACACCCTGGTGCGGCTCATCAACTCGGTGATTGACGAAGCCATCAGCCACCGTGCGTCGGACATCCACATCGAGACCGAGCCCGCCCCGCACAACGTGCGCGTGCGCCTGCGCATCGATGGCGACCTGGTGCCCTACCTGGAGCTGCCCGCGCGCTACCGCTTTGCGATGGTGGCACGCATCAAGATCATGGCCAGCATGGACATCTCGGAGCACCGCAAACCGCAGGACGGCAAGATCGACTTTGCCCGCTTTGGCGGCCCTCCGGTGGAGCTGCGGGTGGTCACGGTGCCCACCTCGCGCGGGCTGGAGGACGTGGTGCTGCGCTTGCTGGCAGGCGCCAAGCCCCTGCCGCTAGAGAACATCGGCCTGAGCCAGCCCAACCTGCTGGCGCTGCGTGCGGTAGTGCAAAAAAGCTATGGCCTGGTGCTGGTGTGTGGCCCCACGGGCTGCGGCAAGACGACCACGCTGCACTCGGTGGTGCGCGACATCAACACCGCAGGCCGCAAGATCTGGACGGCCGAAGACCCCATCGAGATCACGCAGGAGGGCCTGCGCCAGGTGCAGGTGAACCCACGCATCGGCTGGACCTTTGCCGCCGCCATGCGGACCTTTTTGCGCGCTGATCCGGACGTGATCATGATCGGCGAGATGCGCGACGAGGAGACGGCGCGCATCGCCATCGAGGCGTCGCTCACCGGGCACCTGGTGCTGTCCACCCTGCACACCAACTCCGCGCCCGAGAGCATTGCGCGCCTGCTCGAAATTGGCCTCGACCCCTTCAACTTCTCGGACTCGCTGCTGGCCATCCTGGCGCAGCGCCTGGTGCGGCGCCTGTGCACCGCCTGCCGCGAGCCGCGTGTGGCCGACGACGACATGCTGGCGGGCCTGGCGTCGCAGTACCTGGAGAGTGGCACACACAACACCGCCGAGGCGCGCCAGGCGCAGATCGGACGCTGGCGCCAGCAATACGGCGGCGCCCAGGGCGAGCTGCGGATGTGGCGCCCTGTAGGCTGCGCCAAATGCGAAGGTCACGGCTACCACGGTCGCCTGGGTATCCACGAGCTGATGATGAGTGACGAAGCCATTCGCCAGCACATCCGCCACCGGGCCCCGGCTTCGGACATCCGACACTCTGCGCTCACCGCCGGCATGCTCACCCTGCGCCAGGACGGCATCGAAAAGGTGTTGCAGGGCCTGACCGACATGAGCGAAGTGGTGGCGGCGACCAACCTGTAGTCTTCAGCCCCGGCAGTCACCCACAAGCCCCCAAAAACCGTCAACAATTGTCAAAACCACCCATCTCGCGGCAATTTTCCGTTGGACGGCAGTCGGTTTTCCTGCTTTCACGGGCATAGTCAAGCCGTGCCAGCTGCCGCACCTGGAGCCATTCCAGGTCACCGGCGCGCTGGCTGGATGTGAAAGTGGTGACGATGTTGTTCCGATTCCTGGCTGCCCTGCGGGCCCGCACAGACGCCACCCTGGTGGCCCTGCTCGGACCTTTGAGCCTGTGCCTGCCGCTGTGGGCCCACCCCGCCCCGCTGTGCCCAGCCCCCCAGGGCCGCAGCGTGCTGCAACTGCAGCCTGCCGGCGACGGTCAGGCGCAGGCCTGCGACCTGCAGGCCCTGGAGCGACTGCCAGCGCTAGACATCACCACCGCACTGCCCCCCGCGCTGGGCATGGCGGGTACACACCGCTGGACCGGTGTTCCGCTGCGCCACCTGGTGGAGCAGCTCGGAGGCGGCGAACGCAGCCGCATCGTGCTGATGGCCCTGAACGACTATGCCGTCGCGATCCCCTGGAGCGACCTGCTTCGCTACAACCCCGTGCTGGCCTACCGGCGCGACGGCCAGCGCATGGGCATCCGCGACAAGGGGCCACTGATCCTGATCTACCCGTTTGATGCCCACCCCGCTCTGCAGCAGGGCCAGGACTACGTCAACCGCACCATCTGGCAGGTCCATGCTGTCTCCATCCGCTAAGCAGCAGCCCGCCGCCAGCAACACACGCACCACCCACCGGCTGCTGGCCCTGGTGGTGGCCATGGCTTTGGGCACCTCTGCGGCCCTGTGGTGGACGCTGCGCCAGGCCCAGGACCTTGCGCAGCCCCACCAGCAAAACGACCTCTGGTACATCGCCAGCGTGCACAACGAACTGGCGCGGGTGAGTCTGCTGGCGCGCCAGCTGCGGGCCCGGGAGGCCAGCGCGCAAGACCTGGTCGACCGGCTGGACGTGCTGTACAGCACACTCGACACCAGCGGTCGCGGACCGCGCGTGAGCACCCAGCTGCGCGAGGCACTGCCGGACACCGCACAGGGCCTGGACGGGTTGCGCACTCAGGTGGAGCGCTGGTCGTCGCAGGCCGGCGGCAGCGCCAACGAGCCCGGCAGCACCGCGGCGCGGCGCACGCAGGCGACGGCCGCACCCACCCAGGCGCTGCGCGTGGCCGAAGACATCACCCGCCAGTCCGATGCGCTGCTGGAGCGCCTGCGCCAGGCTGTGGCCACCGTGCACCTGTTCAGCACCCAGCAGACAGACCAGGCGCGCCAGCAGTTGCACCAGCGCTTCATCGTGCTCAGCGTGGTGCTGAGCGCTCTGCTCGTGGGCACCACGCTGCTGATTGCCCGGCTGGTGCAGGATGCACGCGCCGCCAAAGCCGCATCGCGGCAGCTGGCGCAAACCAACCGGGAGCTGGAAGACCGCGTGGCCCGGCGCACGCGCAAGCTCGAAGAAAGCCGCGCGCTGCTGGGCTTCATCCTGGACACCAGCCCCAGCGACGTGCTGCTGGCCGAGGTCGAGAGCGGTCGCGTGCATTTCATCAACCACCGGCTGACCGAGCGCCTGGGGCTCAAAACCGCTCCTCAGACCCTGTTTCTGCCCGACCTGCTGCACGACCCCGACACACGCCAGCGCTTCATGCAGACCCTGGACCAGTACGGGCAGGTCGATGCCATGGAGGCGCAGATCGGCACCCATGCCCCGCGCTGGAGTTCGCTGTCGGCCCGCCTCATCGACGTCGAGGGCCAGCTGGCCCACCTGCTGTGGGGCTTTGACATCAGCACCCACAAGGCCCTGGAGGCCCAGCTGCGCGAACTGGCCACGCGCGATGCGCTGAGCGGCCTGCTGAACCGCCGGGCCTTCATGGAGCGCAGCACCGCCCTGTTCGACCACTGCCGCCGCCATGGACAACCTTGCACCGTGCTGATGATCGACATCGACCACTTCAAGCGCATCAACGACCGGTACGGCCACCAGATGGGCGACACCGCCATCCGCGCCTGTGCCGAGGCCATCGGCCAGGCCCTGCGCGAGGCCGACCTGCTCGGCCGCCTGGGCGGGGAGGAATTTGCCGCGCTGCTGCCCCATGCCAGCGCCGACAGCGCAGGCCAGGTGGCCGAGCGCATCCGGGGCGCCATCGCACAGCTGGGCCTGGCGTCGCCTGCAGGGCACCCGGTCACGTTCACCATTTCCATCGGCATGGCTGCCAGCGAGCGCCACCACACAGGCATCGAGCCGCTGATGGCCGATGCCGACGCGGCGCTCTACCGCGCCAAGGCCGCCGGCCGCAACCGGGTGCTGACCCACGAGGCGGCGCACCCCGAACTCTGACCTTAACCAACGACACAACAACCATGAGCCTGCGCCTTTTGATTGTGGATGACAGCCGCATGTCCCGCCTGATCCTGCAGGGCCTGGTGCAACAGGCCCACCCCGACTGGACCATCGTGCATGCCAGCAGCGGCGAAGAAGCCTTGCAGCTGGCGCGCGAGAACCCCGTGGACCTGGTTTCCATGGACTTCAACATGCATGGCATGAACGGCCTGGATGCCGCACTGGCGTTGCGCCAGTTGCTGCCCCGGGTGCCCATTGCCATCCTCACAGCCAATGTGCAGAACGCCGTGCAGGAGCGCATCGAGGAAGCGGGTATGGTGTTCATTGCCAAGCCCATCACCGCCCAAGCCGCCCAACAGCTCATCGCCCTCGCAGGAGCCTGACATGCCCATCCAGCTAGACGCCGAACAGATCGATGCACTGAGCGAGATCTTCAACATCGGCGTGGGCAAGGCCGCCGCCGCCATGGGCAGCCTGCTGCGCGACGAGGTGCTGCTGTCGGTGCCGCATGTCAGCGTGTTCACCGTGAGCGAGGCGGCGCAGCAACTGGGCGCCCAGGGCCACCCCATGTATGGCGTGCGCCAGCCGTTTCGCGGCGTGCTCAACGGCGATGCCCTGCTGATCTTTCCAGGCCACCGCAGCCTGGAGATCGTGCGCATCGTCGCCGGGCAGAACGTGCCCAGCGAAGACCTGAGCGCCATCGAGCAGGATGCGCTGACCGAGGTGGGCAACGTGATGCTCAACGCCTGCATCGCCGCCTTGTCCGACCTGCTGGGCCACGAGTTCGAACTGAGCCCGCCACGGTTCGGCATGGGCGACAGCCGCACCATCCTGGGCACCCGCATCCAGAACCACCTGGTGGTGTTCCTGCACATCCGCTTTGAGCTGCTGAGCAGCCAGATCGAGGGCTTTGTGGTGTTCGTGCTCAACACCACGTCGCTCGAGGGCCTGCGCACCGCCGTGAACCGGCTGCTGGGCCGGCCTGTGGACGCAGACTGAGGCCCCAAGCGGCCGCCAAGGGACGGCGGGCGCTGCACAGGCCCTGTGCGAAACTCGCGGCTGTTGCCTTCCGGCCCTGCCGCCGCCGCGCCAGCCCGCTATCGCCCCCTGGGAGAAAGCAGCCCTGGCCCGATGGGCGATGGGTTTACTGCCTCCATCCCATGCTCCGCTACCTCACCGTCCCCGTCACTCCTTTCCAGCAGAACGCCTCCATCGTCTGGTGCGACGCCACCCAGCAGGCCGCTGTGATCGACCCGGGCGGAGACCTGGACACCTTGCTGGCAGCGGTGGAAGAACACGGGCTGACGCTGTCGCAGATCTGGCTCACCCACGCGCACATTGACCACGCCGGCGGCACGGGCGAGCTGGCGCAGCGCCTGTCGCTGCCCATCGTGGGCCCCCACCCGGGCGACCAGTTCTGGATCGACGGGCTGCCGCAGCAAAGCGCCATGTTCGGCTTTCCGCCCGCGCAGCACTTCACCCCCACGCGCTGGCTGCACGACGGCGACACCGTGCAGATCGGCAACGAGACGCTGGCCGTGCGCCACTGCCCCGGCCACACGCCCGGCCATGTGGTGTTCCACGCGCCGCAGATCGACCGCGCGTTTGTAGGCGACGTGCTGTTTGCGGGCAGCATTGGCCGCACGGACTTTCCCCAGGGCAACCACCAGCAGCTCATCGACAGCATCACGCAGCGGCTGTGGCCCATGGGCAACCAGACGGTGTTCATTCCCGGCCACGGGCCCGAGAGCACCTTCGGGCGCGAGCGGCAAAGCAATCCCTACGTGGGCGGGACCTGAGCATAGACCATCAATGCTCTTTTATTCATAGCACACCAGGCATATTCCACTAGCGCATCCAGCTGATTGGGCTTGAAATGGGTTACCGGAGGCCGTCACAGGCCCTGGTCGCTTGCTCCGCGCCGCCGGGTGCCCAGCGGCGATCAGACCCCGGGATACCAGCCAGTTCGCCGCACCCCCGACACCGCCGGGGGCTACGATGGAGCGGTTTGCCACCTCTGCAGGCCGCCCGTGCCCCCGTGCCATGACCCCATCCAACGCGCCGCGCCCCCCGCTTGAACCCCAGCGCGGCTCCAGCCTCGCGGGCAAGGCCTACTGGGCCATGGTGCAGCGGGTCGCGCTGACGGCCGCTGCCATCGACGCGGGCTACATCCTGCTGTTTCTGTGGCTGGGATCGATGCCGCTGGCGGCCGTGAATGTGCTGAGCATCGCCATGTACCTGGGCGCCTACCGGCTCATCCAGAAGCGCTACAACACCGCTGCACTGGCCCTGATCTGGCTGGAGGTGATTGGGCACTCGGCCCTGGGCTCGCTGCTCATCGGCTGGGAGAGCGGCTTTCACTACTACCTGCTGATGTTCATCCCCGCCATCGTGATCGCCAACACGCGCGGCTATGCCGCGCCCATGGTGCTGGCCCTGCTGGCCTACTACCTGGGCCTGCACATGCTGAGCGACGCCGTGGGGCCGCTGGACCCGCTGCCCGCGCACAGCGTGAAGATCGTGAACTGGGTGCACATCTGCGTGGTGTTTGCCATGTCGGCAGCGCTGTCGGCGTTCTACCGCCGCACCATCCTCATTGCCGAGGCGCGCCTGCGCAAGCAGGCCACGCGCGACCCGCTGACCGGCCTGGCCAACCGCAGCCACTTTGACGCGCAGGCCACCGAGGCGCTGGAGCGCAGCCGGCGCAGCGGTGTGCCGGTGACGCTGCTGCTGTGCGATGTGGACCACTTCAAGCGAGTGAACGACCAGTACGGCCACGCCGTGGGCGACCAGGTGCTGGTGGCCATGGGCCAGGTGCTGGCCGACAACCTGCGCGAGGGCGATGTGCTGGCGCGCTGGGGTGGCGAAGAGTTTCTGGCACTGATGCCCGCCAGCCCGCTGGACGCTGCCAGCGCCACGGCCGAGCGCATCCGTGCCGCTGTCGCCCGGGCACCGCTGCCCGTCGGCCCCGAGCCCTTGGCCCTGACGCTGTCGTTTGGCGTGGCCCTGGTGCACGGGCCCGACGACCTGCAGGCCGCCATTGCCCGCGCAGACCAGGCGCTCTATGCCGCCAAACACGCGGGGCGCAACCGGGTGCAGCTCGCGGGGGAAGACGCCGCCAGAAGCACCCTGGCGGCTCAGTCTTAGAGGCTGAGGGCCTGCGGAATCTCGCAGGTCAACCGTTGCGGCGCGCGGCCTCGTACAGGCCTTGCACCTTGGGCACGTTCTGCTCCAGCTCGCGAATGCGCGCGGGGCCCGATGGGTGGGTGGACAAAAACGCCAGCCCGCCTTGTTTGCTGCCGCTGGCATTGCCCATCTTCTGCCACAGGCTCACGGCGGCCGACGGCTGGTAGCCCGCGCGCGCGGCCAGCTCCAGCCCCACCAGGTCGGCTTCGCTTTCGTCCGAGCGGCTGAACTGCAGCGTGAGCAACTGCCCGCCCAGACCGGCGGCC
>Ga0207976_100691_pt1 | contig 10925 bp, 7 predicted proteins | sample LakWasMe94_HOW11_2_FD_183916 | JGI IMG/M metagenome (GOLD analysis project Ga0207976, IMG submission 183916) | Freshwater sediment methanotrophic microbial communities from Lake Washington under simulated oxygen tension - Sediment Metagenome... | ecosystem: Environmental > Aquatic > Freshwater >... | reverse complement strand
GAGTGAAAGTGCAGGCGGTGGGTGGTCAGGGCATCCAGCACGCCGGTGGCGATCACCGCCGCCAGGCCTTTCACGGTGTTGAACCAGGCGGAAGCGAACGGCCCCTCGATCGGCTGGATACTGCCGGTGGAGAGCATCAGCAGCGGCAGCACCGCCATCGGCTGGCCGAAGATCTGCAGCAGTTGCAGCACGTAGAAATCGTCGCGGATCCACGCCGAGGTCAGTTGCGTGCCGCCCAGGCACGACAGCACCAGCATCGTCAGGCCAATGCCCAGCACCCAGCGGCAATCGACCCAGCGCAGGTTGCACAGGGCCGCTACCAGCGGCAGCGCGATCAGCTGCGGCAGGGCCATCACCAGCATCACCGGGGCGGTCTGCAACGGCCGGTAGCCCTGGACCTGGGCCAGGAAGCTGGACGGAATGATGATCACCGCGGTCAGCACCACCAGCACCCCGGCCAGGGTCAGCAGGGCGAACGACAGGTTGCGGATGCCGAGCATCTGCAGCTTGAAGAACGGGATCGGCTGCGACCATTCGTTGATCAGGAACAGCACCAGCAACAACGCGCCGCCGCCCAGCAGCAGGCAGATCAGCGGCGAGCCGAACCAGTCCAGGTGGTTGCCCTGCAGGATGCCGATCACCAGCATGCAGATCGCCGGAAACCCCAGCAGCAGGCCACGCCAGTTGAACGCCTTGAGACGCTCCAGGCGCAGCGGGTCCTGGGGCAGGCCGTAGGCCACCGCGAGCATCGCCAGCAAGCAGGGCGCCACCACCTGCCAGAACGCCCACTGCCAGCCGACGTATTCGGTCCACAGGGCGGCCAGCGGCGTACCCAGGCTCGGGCCGAAGGTGGCGGTCAGGGCATAGCCAGCCAGGCCGTAAAGCTTGACGTTGGCCGGCAGGAACCGCAGGGCCACGGTCATCAGCATCGGTGGCAACGCGCCGCCGGCCAGGCCTTGCACGGTGCGCAGCAGCAACAGGCTTTGGTAGTTCGGGGCGAACGGACAGAGCACGCCCAGCAAGGTGAACAGGGCGATGGCGCAGAGGGTGAAACGGCGCAGCGAGAAGGTCACCGAACACCAGGGCGCGAAGGCCATGGCCGCCACCGAGGTAGCGGTATAGCTGGCCACCAGCCAGGTGCCTTCGTCGTAACCGATGGCCAGGGCGCCACGGATATCGGCCAGGGCGATCTTGGTCACCATCTCGTTGAGGCCCGACACCAGCACCGCCAGCAATACGCCGAGCAGGCCGATGATGATTCGCGGGCCGAAGACCGCGGGGCTGGCAGCTGCCGGTTTGCTGGCCCCTTCAACGGGTGCCGGCACAGCCACGGCGAGGGAACTCATGAAGGGAACGACTCCGATAGAAATACCGAAGCAGTTTAAAAAGCCCGACAGCTGACGAAAACTGACTTATCGACAGCTTATAAGTGCACCAGACACAACGATTGGATGGCTTGTAGCCGCTGCCGAGCAACGCGAGGCTGCGATCGGCGGCGCAGCCGTCGCAAAACCAGGCGACCTGATCCAACAGGCCAATCGCGGTCACTGCCAGGCGAGGACTAAGTCGGAATGCCACCCGCCTCGTTCGCAGCCTCGCGTTGCTCGGCAGCGGCTACAGAGGACGTGGTGTTCTGTAGCCCTGTAGGAGCGAGCGGGCGGCGATCCGACTTGCCCGCGATGAACGATAACGCGGTGCAGCAGGTTAACCGTGGCGTGCCTATCGCGGGCAAGCCTCGCTCCTACGGGATATTGGGTGTTTTCAGGGCTGGGCGGCGCGCCAGGTTTCGTTGCAGGAGGCGCGCAGGGTCTCGCGGAACCATTTGTGCGCCGGGTCCTTGTCGTAGCGCGGGTGCCAGGCCTGGGTCAGTACCAGGGTCGGCAAGGGAATCGGCAAGACGAAGGAACGCAGGTGCAGGCCCAGGCGCGACACGCTGAGCAGGGTTTCCTTGGGCACCGGCAGGATCAGGTCCGAGTCCGGCAACATGAACATCGCGGCATGGAAGCTCGGCGCGATCAGCGGCACCCGGCGTTCCAGCCCCAGGTCGCCGAGCGCCACGTCGATCGGCCCGCGGGCAATGCCGCGCCGGGACATGCTGATGTGCGGGAAGGCGGCAAAACGCTCGGCGGTGATCTCCTCGTCGAGCAACGGATGATGCTCGCGCACCAAGCCGACGAAGGTGGTGGAGAACAGGTTCTGCACCTTCACTTCCGGGGTCAGCGGCCGGGTGTTGCTGATGCGCAGGTCGATCCGCCCTTCGCGCAGAGCCTCGTCGTCACCATCGCCTTCCGGGACGAAACGCAGTTCGCAATGGGGCGCCTGGCGCTCCAGGGTATCGATCAGGCGGCCGCCATAGACGCCGACGAAGAAGTCGTTGGCGCGCACATTGAAGCGTCGACGCAGGGTGCTGAGGTCGACCTGATCGCCAGAGCGGAACACCAGCGCCGCCTGCTCCACCAGGTCGCGTACCTGGCCGCGCAGCTCCAGGGCCTTGGGCGTGGGCACCAGGCCACGGCCGGCGCGCACCAGGATCGGGTCGCCCAGCGCCTCGCGGATCCGCGTGAGGGTCCGGCTCATGGCCGCCGGGCTGAGGTTCATGCGCCGCGCCGCGCCGACCACGCTGCCCTCGTCGAGCAGGGCGTCGAGGGCGACCAGAAGGTTCATGTCCGGGAGTTGCATGCTGAGCACTCGTGGCTGATCGGGAATGAGTCAGGCGCAATGCTAGCAGGGTCATTTCAGTCAAGGACACCACTCTCTGTAGCCGCTGCCGCAGGCTGCGATCGAGGACAAAGTCCTCGCCAGACCTGCGCATGCGGTGTGCCAGGCAAAATGTGCTGTCAGGTTTTGCGGCCCCTGCGGTGCCGATCGCAGCCTCGCGGGCTCGGCAGCGGCTACAGGTTGATCGGTAGCAGGCTCAGCGCTGCATGCCCCAGCGTTTCACGGTGACCCGTTCCAGGGTGTCGAACACCAGGTTCTCCACCAGCAGGCCGATCAGGATCACCACCGCCAGGCCGGCGAAGACCTTGTCGGTGTACAGCTCGTTGCGGTTCTGGAAGATGTACCAGCCCAGGCCGCCTTTGCCGCTGGTAGCGCCGAACACCAGTTCGGCGGCGATCAGGGTGCGCCAGGCGAAGGCCCAGCCGATTTTCAGGCCGGCGAGGATCGACGGCAGCGCCGCCGGGATCAGGATGAACAGCACGAAGCGCATGCCCTTGAGCCCGTAGTTGCGCCCGGCCATGCGCAGGGTTTCGGAAACCCCGAGAAACCCGGCGTAGGTGTTCAGGGCCAGGGCCCAAAGCACCGAATGCACCAGCACGAAAATCAGGCTGTTCTCCCCCAGGCCGAACCACAGCAGGGCCAGCGGCAGCAGGGCGATGGCCGGCAACGGGTTGAACATCGAGGTCAGGGTGCTCAGCAGGTCGCGGCCCACCTGGGTCGACACCGCCAGGGTGGTCAGGGCAAAGGCCAGGACGATACCGATCAGGTAGCCCTTGAGCAGCACGACCAGGGAGATGCCGACCTTGCCCAGCAGCTCGCCGCTGAGCAGGCCGTCGTACAGCGCGCTGGCGGTCTGCAGGAAGCTCGGCAGCAGCAGGTCGTTGTTCTGGTAGCGGGCCACGGCCTCCCAGAGCAGCGCCAGCACGATCAGGATCAGGCTCTTGCGCAGCCAGCCTTGCTGCCACAGGCGCTGGCCCAGCGGCAATTCACGCTCCAGCGGCACCGCCAGCAAGGGTTCGAGGGCAACTTCGTATTCCTGGCGAACAGGTGATGAATGGCTCATCGGGCGTTCCTCTTAAAAGCTCAATAAGCGATACGGATATCGGTGAAATCCAGCTCGCGCTCGGTTTCCGGCGACTGGCCTTCGTCGAACAGCAGCCGGTGGATACGCCGTGCCGTCTGCTGGAACGCCACGCCGCCGAGGCTTTGCAGGTCGTACTGATGGCTGTGGATTTCCGCCCGCACCCGCCCCGGATGGGGCGACAGCAGCAAGATGCGGTTGCCCACCACCAGCGCTTCCTCGATGGAGTGGGTGACGAACAGCAGGGTGAAGCGCACCACTTCCCAGAGCAGCAGCAACTCCTCCTGCATCTTGCGCCGGGTCAGGGCGTCGAGGGCGGCGAAGGGTTCGTCCATCAGCAGGATCTTCGGCTGCATCGCCAGGGCGCGGGCGATGGCCACCCGCGCCTTCATGCCGCCGGACAGGGTGTGCGGGTAGGCGTCGGCAAACGCCGCCAGGCCGACCTTGTCCAGGTAATACAGTGCGCGCTCCTCGGCCTCGCGGCGGTTGAGGGTGTTCGACGCCAGCAGCGGGAACATCACGTTCTGTTTGACGGTTTTCCACGGCGGCAGTTGGTCGAACTCCTGGAACACCACGATCCGGTCCGGCCCCGGCTGGCTGACCCGCTGTCCTTGCAGGCGAATCTCGCCCTCGCAGGGCTGGATGAAGCCGGCGACCGCCTTGAGCAGGGTCGACTTGCCGCAGCCCGAGGGCCCGAGCAGGACGAAGCGGTCGGCGGGATCGATTTCGAAACTGACCTGGTGGGTGGCCCGCACCACGCGCTGCGGGGTGCGGTATTCCAGGCTGACCTGGTCGACCGCCAGCAGCGCCTGCGCCGCCGCGGTCGGATTGCTGGCCGTGTGGCCTTGCAAGGGGGCGTTCATGGCGATCAGCTCCCTTGCAGCGGGGTAGTGTCCTGGAAGAAGTAGTCCTTCCACGATTGCGGCTTGTTCTTGATCGCGCCCACGCGGTAGAGGAACTCAGCCAGCGGGTAGGTATTTTTCGGGGTGACGGTGAACTCGAACTGCGGGTTGTCGATGATCTTCAGCAAGGTCTCGCGGTCGATCTTGGCCTTGGTCACGCGGATGTAGGTATCCGCCGCCGCGCCCTTGTCCTTCTGGGCGAAGTCGGCGGCCTCGGCCAGCGCCTCGACGAAGGCCTTGTAGGTTTTCGGGTTCTCGGTACGGAATTTCTCGGTGGCGAACAGCACGGTCGGCGAGTTCGGACCCAGCAGGTCGTAGGTGTTGAGCACCACGTGCACATTCGGGTTGGCCAGCGCCTGGTCCTGGAACGGCGGGTTGGAGAAGTGCCCGGTCAGCTCGGTGCCACCGGCGATCAGCGCGGCCGTGGCGTCCGGATGCGGAACGGCGATGGTGTACTTGTCCAGGCGATTGAATTCCTTGTCGCCCCACTGTTTGGCCGCGGCGTACTGCAGGAACCGCGACTGCACGGAAACCCCCACCGCCGGCACCGCGATGCGGTCCTTCTCGGTGAAGTCGGCGATGGTCTTGACCTTGGGATTGTTGCTCACCAGGTAGTAAGGGAAGTTACCCAGCGACGCCACGGCCTTGACGTTCTGCTTGCCGTGGGTGCGGTCCCAGATGGTCAGCAGCGGGCCGACGCCGGCCCCGGCGATGTCGATGGAGCCGGAGAGCAAGGCGTCGTTGACCGCCGCGCCGCCGGACAGCTGGGTCCAGTCGACCTTGATGTCGATGCCCTCTTCCTTGCCGTGCTTCTCGATCAGGTTCTGGTCGCGCACCACGTTGAGCAGCAGATAGACGATGCCGAATTGTTCGGCGATGCGGATCTCGCCTTCGGCATGGGCCGCCGTCGGCGCGACCAGGCTACCGGCCAGCAGGCTGAAACCCAGGCCGATGGCGGCCGCCAGTTTGCCCAGGCGCGGGAGGCGTTGAGTAGGTTGGGACATGGTGTTTCTCCTGCCGTGGGTGGCCGATCAGTAAGGGGCGTCGCCCTGGATGGTGGTGCGGTACAGCTTGCGGCGCAGGTGGCTGGGGCAGCCGGCGGCCAGGTGGATCAGCGAGCGGTTGTCCCAGAACACCAGGTCATGGGGCTGCCATTGGTGGCGGTAGATGTTTTCCGGCAGCACGCTGTGGGCGTACAGCTCGGCGAGCAGCTGGCGGCTCTCGTCTTCCGGCAGGCCGACGATGCGGGTGGTGAAGCCTTCGCTGACGAACAGCGCCTTGCGGCCGTTTTCCGGGTGGGTACGGACGACGGGGTGCACCACTTCCTGGACCTGGGCCAGTTGTTCCGGGGTCAGGGTCGGACGCCAGTTGCCCTCGAACTTGGTCTCGCTGTAGCGCGCGGTGTAGGAGTGCGCGGCGCAGCGGCCTGCGACCGCCTTGCGCAGCGCTTCGGGCAGGCTGTCCCAGGCTTTGTGCATGTCGGCGAACAGCGTGTCGCCGCCCTCGGACGGCAGCTCCTGGGCGTGCAGCATCGAGCCCAGGCTCGGCAGTTCCTTGTAGGAGAGATCGGAGTGCCAGAACTTGCCGGCGTCCCCCAGGCCGATGGACTGGCCGTTTTCGATGATGTTGGAAACGATGAGGATTTCCGGGTGCCCGGTCAGCAGGAACTGCTTGAGCACGTGGATCTGCAGCACGCCGAACCGGCGGCTGAAGGCGATCTGTTGTTCGGGGCTGATGCGCTGGTCGCGAAACACCACGACGTGATGGTCCAGGTGTGCGCGGTGGATACGGGCGAAATCCTGGTCGTTGACCGGCTTGGCCAGGTCCAGGCCGACGATCTCGGCACCGACGGCGTCGCTGAAGGGGCGGATATCAAAAGCTTGTGCGGCGATGGGCGCGGCACTTGGAGAGGGTGCGGACATAAATCACTCCCACGCAGAGCACGCCCGGTGGCGCGCGCGTCGATCAGAAACTCACGGAGGTCCCGTGTTGGTTCATTTCGTGCGGCGCGCCGATTGGTCGGCAGGTACGCAGGGAGTCGACTTTATAGGTATAAGAACTGAATTTTAAATACCGTTAATGAATAACGATATGGCGATTCGGGCAGGAAATTCAATGGTGAATCCAGAAACGCTATCGCGAGCAAGCTTCGCTCCTACAGAAGCTGCGCGGTGGCTTCTGTAGGAGCGAAGCTTGCTCGCGAATGGATTCGAAGATCGCCGCCGCTCATATCCTGCCCATCCGCGGCATGATCAGACGCAGGCGGCAGCGGCTACGACCTCAACGCTCGTGCAGCGCTTCGGCGCGGGCGCGGATGATCGGCTTGAGCAGGTAGCTGAGTATGCTTTTCTTGCCGGTGATGATGTCCACCGAGGCGACCATGCCGGGGATGATCAGCAGCGGCTTCTCATCGGTGCCCAGGTGGCTGCGCTCGGTGCGCAGCTTGATCACGTAGTAGGTGGTCTTCTTGTCTTCGTCGGTGATGGTGTCGGCGCCGATCTGTTCCAGCTTGGCCTTCAGGCCGCCGTAGATGGTGTAGTCATAGGCAGTGAACTTGACCACGGCTTCCTGTCCCGGGTGCAGGAAGGCGATGTCCTGCGGACGGATCTTCGCTTCAACCAGCAGGGTGTCGTCCAGCGGCACGATCTCCACCATGTCGCTGCCCGGCTGGATCACGCCGCCGATGGTGTTGACCATCAGCTGCTTGACGATCCCACGCACCGGCGAGGTGACCAGGGTCCGGCTGACCCGGTCTTCCAGGGCCTTGCCGGTGGCGCTGGCCTTGTTCAGTTCGGTACGTGCCTCGTTGAGCTGGGTCAGGGCTTCGCTGCGGAACTTGCCGCGGGTTTCGTCGATCTTGCGCTGGACTTCCTTGATCGCCGATTCGGCACGGGGAATCGCCAGGGTGGTGGCGTCCAGTTGCCCACGGGTCTCGACTTCGGCGCGCTTGAGCCGCAGCACTTCCACCGGCGACACCGCGCCCTGGGCCACCAGCGGCTCGGACATGGCGATTTCCTGGCGTTGCAGGCCCAGTTGCTGGCGGTACTGCGCCTGCTTGGAGGTGAACTCGCGCAGTTCCTGCTGCTTCTGGATCAGCTGTTCCTGCAGACCGCCGACTTCATCGTGCAGCTGCTGGCGACGGCTTTCATACAGGGATTTTTCGCTGGCGGCCTGGCCAGGCACGGCGGCCATGGCATCGGCCGGGAAGTTCAGTTCGCGGTTGTCGATCTCCGCACTCAGGCGCTCGACCCGCAGCAGCATCGAAAGACGGTCGGCCTCGGTCTCGCCGACGTTGGACTTGAAGCGCGTGTCGTCCAGGCGGATCAACGGCGCGCCGGCCTCGACTATCTGCCCTTCCTTGACGAACAGTTCGGCAACGATGCCGCCTTCCAGGTTCTGGATTTTCTGCACCTTGGACGACGGAATGGCCTTGCCCTCGCCCTTGGTCACTTCGTCGATCACCGCGAAGTTGGCCCACAGCAGCAGGAACAGGAAGAAACCGATGATGCCCCAGATAGTCAGGCGGATAACCCGCGGCGCATCCTCGATCAGCGCCTTGTTGACCTCGGGCAGGGGTTGGTCGTGCAGCGACTCGGTGCCCTTGAAGTAACGCAGGATGGAGTCCTTCAAACCCGACTTAAGCAACACTGATCTGCCCCTTCTTCAACGCTTCCATCACGACCGCTTTCGGCCCATCGGCAAGGATCTGCCCGCGGTCGATCACCAGCAGGCGATCCACCAGCGACAGCAGCGAGGCACGGTGGGTGACCAGCACCACGGTCTTGGCTTCCACCACGGCTTGCAGGCGTTGTTTCAAGCGTTCTTCACCGGTGTTGTCCATGGCGCTGGTCGGTTCGTCGAGCAGCAGAATGGGTGGGTTGAGCAGCAGGGCCCGGGCCAGGGCGACGTTCTGCCGCTGGCCGCCGGAGAGGTTCTGCCCGCGCTCGCCGACCTGCAGCTCGTAACCCTGCGGGTGCAGCCGGGCGAATTCGTGAACGCCGGCCAGTTCGGCGGCCTGCAACACCAGTTCGTCTTCGACATAACGGGCGCCGGAGGTCAGGTTGTCACGCAGGGTGCCGGCCAGCAGCTGGATGTCCTGGGCCACATAACCGATGTTGTGGCGCAACTCGCTGACGTCGATCTGCCGGATGTCCACGCCGTCCACCAGCAAGGCGCCGGAGTCCGGGGTATACAGGCCCACCAGCAGCTTGGCCAGGGAGCTCTTGCCCGAGCCGCTGCGGCCGATGATGCCGATCTTCTCGCCCGGTTTGACCACCAGGTTGATGTTCTTCAGCGCCGGGTTCTGCTGCCCCGGGTAGGTGAAATTCAGCTGCCGGCATTCGATGGCGCCCTGCAGCACGTTGCGGCTCAGGGGGCGCTCGTCGAAGTTGCGCTCCTGGGGCAGCTCCATCATTTGGTCGACCGAGGTCATGGTCACCCGCGCCTGCTGGTAGCGGGTCAGCAGGCCGGACAACGAAGCCAGCGGGCTGAGGGCACGGCCGCTGAGCATGTAGCAGGCGATCAGCCCGCCCATGCTGAGGTTGCCGTCGATGATCTGGTACACGCCGAAGACGATCATGATCACCCCGGCCAACTGCTGGATCAGCAGGGTGATGTTCATCGCCAGGCTGGAGAGCATCTTCACCCGCAGCTCGAGACGGCCCAGGGTGCCGATGGTCTGCTCCCACTGGTACTGGCGTTCGCTTTCGGCGTTGTTGACCTTCACCGCATCCAGTCCGGCCAGGGTTTCGATCAGGCTCGACTGGCGCTCGGCACCCAGGGCCATGGTTTTTTCCATGGTGGCGATCAGTGGCTTCTGCAGGGCATAGCCGATGCCCAGGGCAATCGGGAAGGCCAGCACCGGAATCCACACCAGGTGCCCGCCGAGGATGGCGATCACCAGGAAGATCAGCAGGGTGAACGGCAGGTCGATCAGGCTGGTGAGGGTCAGCGAGGCGAGGAAGTCGCGCAGGCTCTGGAACTCGTGGATGTTCTGGGCAAAGCTGCCGACCCGCGCCGGCCGGTACTTCATGGCCATGCCGACGATGCGCTCGAACAGCGTGGCCGAGATGATCAGGTCGGTCTTCTTGCCGGCCAGGTCCAGGCACAGGCTGCGCAGGCTCTTGAGGATCAGGTCGAACAGGTAGGCGCCGGTGATGCCGATGGCCAGCACCCAAAGGGTGGCGGCGGCCTGATTGGGGACCACGCGGTCATAGACGTTCATCACGAACAGCGGCGCGGCCATGGCGATGACGTTGATCAGGAAACTGGCGGCGATGGCGTCGGCGTACAGCCAGCGCGAACGCTTCAAGGTGTCGCGGAACCAGGAGCGGGCGCGGGGAATCAGCGAGCCGTGGTTCACATCGAATTTGTGTTGCGGCTGGGCGAAGAACACTTGCCCGCTGTAATCGTCGGCCAGCATCTGGCGACTGACGCTGACCTCGCCGCCATCGCTCTCACTGAGCAGCAGGCGGGCCCGGTCTTCGCCCTGCCAGCCGAGCAGGACGGCGCTGCGGCCGTCCTTGAGCAACAGCATGGCCGGCATGGCGATGGCAGGAATCTGCTCCAGCTTGCGCCGCAGCAAACGCCCCTGCAGGCCGGCGCGAGCGGCGGCGCGCGGCAGCAACTCGGCGCTCAGGCGCTGGGACGGCAATGGCAGGCCGGTGGTCAACATCGCCGCGCTGGCCGGCTTCTGGTGCAGGGAGCACAGGGTCAGCAGGGCATCCAGCAGCGGGTCGTCATGCATGCCGCGTGGATCATGGCTTAGTTGCACTCGACTGACTTCTGATTCCACGCTCGGCACTCTTTAACTGTCTATTGGATGAAATGTACTCAATTCATCCCAGGCAGTTGGACCTTGGGCTTCACATCGTTCTGCACGACGGAAGCCATGGGGGCGACCACTCCCTGGCTCTTGAGCAATTCGCCCATGGTCGCCTTGATTCGATATTGAGTAAATAACTGAATGTTCTTGATTTCCGCCAAACGACGCGAGGCGGTGAACAGTTCATTCTCGCTATCGAGCAAGTCGAGCAAGGTGCGCTCGCCCAGACTGAATTGCTTCTGATACGCCTCACGCACACTGGCGCTGCGATCGACATATTGCTGGGCGATCGGCACTTGCGCATTGGCGTTGTTCAAGGCGTTCCACGCCAAGCCTAGCTCCTCATTCAGAACTCGCAGGGCGTTGTTACGAATATCCAGCGCCTGGTTGGACTGATAGG
>Ga0207976_100690_pt1 | contig 10938 bp, 7 predicted proteins | sample LakWasMe94_HOW11_2_FD_183916 | JGI IMG/M metagenome (GOLD analysis project Ga0207976, IMG submission 183916) | Freshwater sediment methanotrophic microbial communities from Lake Washington under simulated oxygen tension - Sediment Metagenome... | ecosystem: Environmental > Aquatic > Freshwater >... | reverse complement strand
GCTCAATGCTGCGCGGCCTGCGCCGATGCTAAATATCTCGGCCAAGGCATCAAGATGAAGTTCGCTGAGATTGCTCATTTGGAATTTGTAAAATAGTCCAGCGTCAGGGCAATTGATTTTTCTGTGACTGGTTTTGCAACTAATATGGACCCAAACGAACGGGCGCGATTTTTGTGGGTTTCTTGAATATTTGCCGAGAAAATAACCACTTTCATTAAAGGATATTTAGATAGTATCCGCTCTGCGGCATCGGTTCCTGAAATCCCCGGCATGTTAATATCCATGGTGCAATAGTCTGGACGCTCATTATCAACAAGTTCAATAGCGTCTTCGCCGCAGACAGCTTCAAAAATTACCCATTCGGGGTGTTGGGCAAGAATATGCGTGCGGATTAGCATTCTTGATACCTTGCTATCATCGACGATCAAAAGCTTTTTTATTGAACTGTCCACAGGCATGATTGATTTTTACTAAGGCTAAACTTTAAATATTCTACATGAAAAGATAAAAGTCGCGAAGCTATTCTATAGCTTGGTTTGTAGGGGGATAAACTTTGCGTTTTTAATTGATTTGGCCGTGTCGGCTACGACTACGGGTTGTCGCGAATGTGGCAGTGCTACGGACAATGTTTTTCTTGTTGAGGTCTGCAGTATGCCTTATTTCGTAGATGAAAATGTAAATTTATCTGGAATTATTTGTTAACTTTCATGGTGATATGGAACGACTTAAGGAAGCCAGTATAAGATGTATTTTATATGAATAAATACCCTATGTTTTATGGTAGTGTATGGGCCTATAACAATAAAAACATAAGGGCGAAATATCGTGTCAGACATTAATTCCTCCCAACAAAAACGCGCGCTTACCGCGAGCACGGTGGCATTCACCACCTGCTTTGCGGTGTGGACCATCTTTTCTATCATCGGCTTACAAATCCAGAAAGACCTGCATTTAAGCGAGACCGAATTCGGCTTGCTGGTCGGCACACCGATACTTTCAGGTTCGTTAATCCGGCTGATGCTGGGCATCTGGAGCGACCAGTACGGTGGCCGTATCGTTTACCTAATGGTGATGGTGACGGCGGCTATCGCTACCTTCTTGCTGACCACCGTTGAAACCTACACCATGTTTCTAGTAACCGCACTCGGCATCGGTGTTGCCGGTGGCTCGTTTGCCGTGGGCATTGCCTATGTTTCGCGTTGGTTCCCTAAAGAGAAGCAAGGCACGGCGTTAGGTATTTTCGGACTCGGTAACGTCGGGGCGGCGGTGACCAAATTCGTCGCACCTTTTGTGATGGTTGCATTCGGATGGCATGCGGTAGCGCAAATCTGGGCGGCAGCCCTGTTGTTGATGGCGGCAATCTTCTGGTTTGCGACCGATGACGAGCCGATGCTTAAACAGCGTCGCGAGTCTGGCGTCAAACCTGAGTCATTCCTCAAGCAACTGGAACCGCTGAAGGATATGCGGGTCTGGCGGTTTTCGCTGTATTACTTCTGCGTATTCGGCGCTTTTGTCGCATTGGCGTTGTGGCTGCCGCGTTATCTGGTCGGCGCTTACGGTTTCGATATTAAGTCGGCGGGTATGCTGGCGGCGGCGTATTCCATTTTCGCCAGTCTGTTTCGTGCGTTGGGCGGCTGGCTGTCCGACCGTTACGGGGCGCGGTTGTTGATGTACTGGACGTTTATTGTCGCCTCTATTTGTACATTTTTCCTGTCCTACCCGCCTACGGATTACATCGTTCACGGCATCAAGGGCGATTTGGCCTTTAGTATGGCGCTTCATCCGATGGGCTTTATTTTCCTGGTTTCGGTGCTGGGCCTGTTCATGTCCTTCGGCAAGGCGGCGGTGTACAAACATATCCCGGTTTATTATCCCGATAATGTCGGCGCTGTCGGCGGCGCAGTGGGCATGGTCGGCGGGCTGGGCGGATTTTTGTTGCCGCTGACTTTCGGCATGTTGAACGATTTGACCGGCATCTGGAGCAGCTGCTTTATGCTGCTGTTCGTCTTGATGACGATCGCGCTGGCCTGGATGCATTTTTCGATTGTCAGGATGGAACGCCGCGTCGTGCCTGAGTTGGCCAAAATATCAAAAGATCTGCATGAGCTGAGTCATCCCGCGCCATTGGTGCTCACGGATTGGAATCCTGAAGATCATGATTTTTGGGAAAAGACCGGCAAGCGTATCGCCGCCCGTAACCTGTGGATCAGCATTCCCGCCTTGCTGCTGGCGTTTGCGGTGTGGATGGTCTGGAGTGTCGTAGTCATCAACCTGCCCAGCATCGGCTTCAAATACACTACCAACGAACTGTTCTGGTTGGCGGCATTGCCGGGTCTGTCGGGGGCGACTTTACGGATTTTCTATTCGTTCATGGTGCCGATTTTCGGCGGTCGCCGCTGGACGACTATTAGCACTGCCTCGTTGCTGTTGCCATCCTTATGGATAGGTTTTGCGGTACAAAACCCAGAAACGCCTTATGTGTTAATGGTGGTGTTGGCGTTGTTATGCGGTTTCGGCGGCGGTAATTTTGCGTCCAGCATGGCGAATATCAGCTTTTTTTATCCGCAATCCCAAAAAGGTACGGCTTTGGGCTTGAATGCCGGTTTAGGTAATTTGGGTGTCAGTACCGTGCAATTTGTAGTGCCGCTGGTTATCGCCGCCGGTGTATTCGGTTCGCTGGGCGGCGAGCCGCAAGAGTGGGTTAAGGGCGCGGTGATCAAATCCATCTGGCTGCAAAACGCCGGTTTTATCTGGGTGCCGTTTATCATCGCAACCAGTATCGCGGCGTGGTTTGGCATGAACGATATTGCCTCCGCTAAAGCTTCGTTCAAAGAACAGTCAATCATTTTTAAGCGTAAACATAACTGGCTGATGTGCTGGCTTTATACCGGAACATTCGGTTCGTTTATCGGCTATGCGGCTGGATTTCCGATGCTGATTAAAATCCTGTTTCCCGATATTAACCCGACTCAATACGCCTTTTTGGGACCGCTGGTTGGCGCGTTAATCAGACCGGTCGGCGGTTGGCTGGCTGACAAGCTGGGCGGCGCCAGGGTGACGCTGTGGAATTTCGTTATCATGATTTGCGCGGTGTTCGGCGTGTTGCATTTTATGCCTTCGGCCGGCAATGCGGGCGATTTCTGGGGCTTTCTGGCGATGTTCATGCTGCTGTTTATCACGACCGGCATAGGCAACGGCTCCACCTTTCGCATGATTCCGGTTATCTTCATGACCGAACGGTTGTGCGCGGCAAAGGGGCAGGGCAGCGATGCGATTGCCAACGCCAAGAAAGATGCGGCAAAAGAAGCGGCGGCGGTGCTGGGTTTCAGCTCGGCGATTGCAGCTTACGGCGCGTTCTTTATCCCGAAGAGTTACGGTACGGCAATAAGCATGACCGGTACCCCCAATGCGGCGTTGTATTGTTTTATATCTTTTTATCTGGTGTGCATTGGCATCACTTGGTGGTTTTACGCGCGTAAAACTGCGGCTATGCCTTGTTGACTTTATATCTTTAAGCCAACGATATATTACCTACATAGTTGAAAATTAAGATGAGTAAAATAACCGAGGAAATGATTTTAGAGTGCTACGAAGCATTTAGAGCTGGTAACCTTAACCATGAGCCTAAAGGGATGACGGTTACTTCAGCCAAGATGACGATGGCTTGGCTTGATAGCTTAATTAATACAGGGAAACCCTATCATAGAGATGGGAGCGCTTTGCAATATGAAATCATACTAAATCGTATCAAAGAAGATTATGGAGTTGAGAAGTTATTAAAAGCTAAGGCTGTTCTAATGGAGCATTGTGAATGGTCATTGAAACATAATAAGCCTATGAAAAAACACAGAGCAGTTTTAAACAGCTTTGACATGATGCCTACTGCCGACAGTGTAGAACTAGAAAAAAATGTTAAGGCTCTACTTAGCATTCCAAATCTTGATAAACCCCAAGGGGTCACCAAGCCTGCCAAGGTTGTAACAACACAAACTACTGAAGTTTTCGAACGTGACCCAAAAGTTAAAGCATGGACTATTCAAAATGCTGGTGGACTGTGTGAATGCTGTCAAGAGCCTGCATTTATCAAAGAAGATGGTCGGAGTTATTTGGAAGTACACCATCTAAGACCACTTGCCGAAGGCGGGAGTGACACAACACACAATACGGTTGCTATTTGTGCCAACTGTCATCGCAAACTGCACTTCGCAATGAACAAAGTAAAAATGCGACAGGATTTGATTCAACGTCTTTCCGATCGTTTAAAAAATGAATACCCGTAAATTAGCAGCATAGGTTGGGTTTGCCCGACACCATACAACAAAAGCGTCGGGTTACGGCAAGCCTAACCCGACCTACAAACATAGGTAAATCTTATGAGTCATTTCCTGGACCGCTTACTGTTTTTCAAGAAAAAAGTAGAGACTTTCTCCGGCAATCACGGCATGGTGACTAATGAAGACCGAAGTTGGGAGAACAGTTACCGGTCGCGCTGGCAGCACGACAAAATCGTGCGCTCCACGCACGGCGTCAATTGCACCGGTTCTTGCAGCTGGAAGATCTATGTTAAAAACGGGCTGGTGACCTGGGAAACCCAGCAAACCGATTATCCGCGCACCCGTCCCGATCTGCCCAATCACGAGCCGCGCGGCTGTTCGCGCGGTGCGAGTTATTCCTGGTATTTGTACAGCGCCAACCGGCTTAAATATCCGCTGATACGTGGCCGACTGGTCAAGTTGTGGCGCGAGGCCAGATTGACTTTAGACCCGGTCGAAGCTTGGGCGTCGATAGTCGAAGACCCTAACAAAGCCTCTGAATATAAAGCCGTACGCGGCCTGGGCGGTCTGGTTCGCGCCAATTGGGAAGAGGTCAACGAAATCATCGCGGCGGCCAATATTTACACCGCCAAAACCTTCGGGCCGGACCGGATTATAGGTTTCTCGCCGATCCCCGCGATGTCGATGGTGTCTTATGCGGCCGGTAGCCGTTATCTGTCGCTGATCGGCGGCGTCAGCATGAGTTTTTACGATTGGTATTGCGATTTGCCGCCCGCATCGCCGCAAACCTGGGGCGAGCAAACCGACGTGCCCGAATCGGCTGACTGGTATAACGCCGGGTTCTTGATGCTGTGGGGATCGAACGTGCCGCAAACCCGCACCCCGGACGCCCATTTCATGACCGAAGCGCGGTATAAGGGCGCGAAAGTCGTGGTGGTGAGTCCCGATTATTCGGAGGCCAGTAAGTTCGCCGATCTGTGGCTGCATCCCAAGCAAGGCACCGATGCCGCGCTGGCGATGGCGATAGGCCACATGATCCTCAAGGAATTCCATGTCGAGCGGCAAAGCCCGTATTTCAACCAGTACGTGCGCGAAAACACCGACTTGCCTTTCCTGGTCATGCTGAAAGAGCAGGACGGCTACTACGTGCAGGATCGCTATTTCAGAGCCTCGGACTTTTTAGGCCAGCTCGGCCAAGATAACAATCCCGACTGGAAAACGGTCGCTTACGATGAAATCAACGGTCACATCGTCCCGCCTTGCGGCTCTATCGGTTTCCGCTGGGGCGAAGCCGGGCATTGGAACATCGAACAAAAAACCGTAGACAACCAGGAAGTGCGCTTACGCTTGAGCTTGATCGATATTAAAGACGATGTTGCCAGCGTCGGCTTCCCTTATTTCGGCGGTTCCGAACATCCGCATTTCACCCATTCCGCCCATGACGTTATCCAAAAGCGCAATGTGCCGGTCAAGAAAATCACCCTTGCCGACGGCACCGAAGTATTGGCGACCACGGTGTTTGATCTGCTGGTTGCCAACTACGGTATAGATCGCGGTTTGGGCGGCGGCAATGTCGCGGGGTCTTACGACGAAGATGTTCCCTACACCCCCGCATGGCAGGAAAAAATCACCGGTGTGTCACGGAAAAATGTGATCGTGGTGGCGCGGGAATTTGCGACCAATGCCGAAAAGACCAAAGGCCGCTCGATGGTCATTTTGGGCGCCGGTATCAATCACTGGTATCACATGGACATGAATTACCGCGGTATCATGAATATGCTGATGCTGTGCGGTTGCGTCGGGCAGTCCGGCGGCGGCTGGGCGCATTATGTCGGGCAGGAAAAACTGCGTCCGCAAACCGGCTGGCTGCCGCTGGCGTTCGGCCTGGATTGGAAGCGTCCGCCCCGGCAAATGAACAGCACCTCGTTTTTCTACAATCACACCAGCCAATGGCGTTACGAAAAGCTCAAAGTGAGCGAGATTTTATCGCCGCTGGCTAAGCCCAAAGACTGGCAGGGCAGCCTGATCGATTTCAACGTCCGTTCCGAGCGCATGGGCTGGCTGCCGTCCGCGCCGCAACTGCAAACCAACCCGCTGCACGTGGTCAGGAATGCGGAAAAAGCCAAACAAGACCCGATTGAATATGTCGTCAAATCGCTGAAAAGCGGCAAATTAAAAATGTCCTGCGAAGACCCCGACAACCCGCTTAATTTTCCGCGCAACATGTTTGTGTGGCGTTCCAATTTGCTGGGTTCTTCGGGCAAAGGCCATGAATATTTCCTGAAGTATTTACTGGGCACGCAACACGGCGTGCAGGGCAAGGATCTGGGCGATAGCGGCGATAAACCCTCGGAAGTCGAATGGCATGAAACCGCCGCAGAAGGCAAACTCGATTTGCTGGTCACGCTGGATTTTCGCCTATCCACGACTTGCCTGTATTCGGACATTATTCTGCCGACCGCAACCTGGTACGAGAAAAACGACCTGAACACCTCGGATATGCACCCGTTTATCCATCCGTTGTCCAAGGCTGTCGATCCCGCCTGGGAATCGCGCTCCGATTGGGATATATATAAAGGCATCGCCAAAAAATTCTCGGAACTGACCGTAGGCCATTTGGGTGTAGAAAAGGATATAGTCGCCGTGCCGATCCTGCACGACACACCGGCAGAGCTGGCTCAGCCGTTCGACGTCAAGGACTGGAAAAAGAAGGAATGCGAGCCGATTCCGGGCAAAACCATGCCGACGCTGGTTGTGGTCGAGCGTGACTACCCGAACACCTACAAGATGTTCACTTCGCTGGGGCCGTTGATGAGCAAAGTCGGCAACGGCGGCAAAGGCATAGCGTGGAACACCGAGACCGAAGTCAAGCAACTGGGAGAGTTGAACCGGCTGGTGACCGATGAAGGCATCAGCAAAGGTCTGCCGCGTATCGAAACCGATATTGATGCGACTGAAGTCATCCTGATGCTGGCGCCCGAAACCAATGGTCATGTCGCGGTTAAGGCGTGGGAAGCCTTAAGCAAAATCACCGGGCGGGATCATACCCATCTGGCGTTGCCGCGCGAAGACGACAAAATCCGTTTCCGCGACGTACAGGCGCAGCCGCGCAAGATCATCTCGTCGCCGACCTGGAGCGGTTTGGAATCCGAGCAAGTCTGCTACAACGCCTGTTACACCAATGTCCACGAACGGATTCCCTGGCGCACCTTGACCGGCCGCCAGCAGTTTTACCAGGATCACAGCTGGATGCGGGCGTTCGGCGAGACCTTGTGCGTCTACAAGCCGCCGGTCGATACCCGCTCCATCGCGCCGATTCTGGGCCAAAAGCCCAACGGCAATGACGAACTGGTGTTGAATTTCATCACGCCGCACCAGAAGTGGGGCATCCACAGCACCTATAACGATAACCTGCTGATGCTGACCTTGTCGCGCGGCGGTCCAATCGTGTGGATGGGTGAAGTCGATGCGGCGAAAGTTGGCATTAAGGATAACGACTGGGTAGAAGCCTATAACGTCAACGGTGCGCTGGTCGCCAGGGCGGTGGTCAGTCAGCGCGTCCCCGAAGGCATGTGCATGATGTATCACGCCCAGGAAAAGATCATCAATACGCCAGGATCGGAGACCACCGGCGGGCGCGGCGGCATCCATAACTCGGTTACCCGGGCGACGCTTAAACCCACGCACATGATCGGCGGTTACGCCCAGCTAAGTTACGGCTTTAACTATTACGGCACGGTCGGTTCCAATCGGGATGAGTTTGTGATTATCCGCAAGCTCAGCAATGTCGATTGGCTGGAAGAGCCCAGTCAGGCTGCGAATCAGCAGGAGGAAGCGTAATGACTAAGCTCACTAAAAGACCGCGCAATATTCGCGCACAAATAGGCATGGTGCTAAACCTGGACAAGTGTATCGGCTGTCACACCTGCACCATTTCCTGCAAAAACGTCTGGACTTCGCGTAAAGGGGTTGAATACGCATGGTTCAATAATGTCGAAACCAAGCCCGGAGTAGGTTTTCCGCAGCAGTGGGAAAACCAGGACAAATGGAACGGCGGCTGGGTGCGCAAGATTAACGGCAAGATAGAACCGCGTCAAGGCGGTAAGGTCAAGAGTTTGCGCAATATTTTCGGTAACCCGGATTTGCCTGCAATCGACGATTATTACGAACCGTTCGATTTCGATTACCAGCATTTGCATAACGCCAAAGAATCCAAAACTCCGCCTACTGCGCGCCCCTATTCGTTGATTACCGGCGAGCGCATGGAAAAAATCGAAGGCGGCCCGAACTGGGAGGAAATCCTGGGCACCGAGTTTTCATCACGTTCGCGCGATACCAATTTCGACAATATCCAGAAAGCCATGTACGGTGAATTCGAAAACACCTTCATGATGTATTTGCCACGCTTGTGCGAACACTGCCTTAACCCGACCTGCGTTGCGGCCTGTCCCAGCGGTTCGATTTACAAGCGCGAAGAAGATGGCATTGTGTTGATCGACCAGGACAAATGCCGCGGCTGGCGGATGTGCGTTTCGGCCTGTCCGTACAAAAAAATCTACTACAACTGGGAAACCGGAAAATCGGAAAAATGCACGTTCTGTTATCCGCGCATCGAAGCGGGTGAGCCTACGGTTTGTTCGGAGACCTGCGTCGGGCGGATTCGTTATTTAGGCGTGTTGCTGTATGACGCCGACCGTATCGAAGAGGCGGCCAGTTGTGAGAACGAGCAGGATTTGTATCAGCAACAGCTGGATGTTTTTCTCGATCCTTTCGACGAGGAAGTGATAGCGGAAGCGCGGGCAGCCGGTATTCCCGAATCATGGTTGACAGCGGCGCAGGAATCGCCGGTTTATAAAATGGCGATAGACTGGAAAGTGGCGTTTCCGCTGCATCCAGAATTTCGCACATTGCCGATGGTCTGGTATGTGCCGCCGTTGTCGCCGATCCAATCGGCAGCGGAAAACGACCAAATCGGCATGGATGGCGACATTCCCGACGTACGTTCGTTGCGTATTCCGGTGCAGTATCTGGCCAATTTGCTGACGGCGGGTAAAGAAGAACCCATCGTGCTGAGCCTGGAGCGGATGCTGGCGATGCGTGCCTATATGCGCAGTCTTACCGTCGATGGTGTGGTCAATACCGCGGTATTGGAGCGCGTCGGTTTGACCCAGTTGCAGGTTGAAGAAATGTACCGCTACATGGCGATTGCCAATTACGAAGACCGCTTTGTGATTCCAACCAGTCATCGCGAATATGCCAGCTCCACCTTCGATGCTTACGGCGAGCAAGGCGGCTGCGGGTTCAGTTTCGGCAGCGGATGTTCCACGGGCAATAATGAGACCAACCTGTTTGGCGGCAACAAGAAGCCGCAACGTAGCGGCAGTATTCCGATCAAGATTCCGATTAAAGTCGAACCGGCAAAATAAGGAATCATTATGCAAACACTAAAACTAGTTTTATCGTTCTCACAAGTACATTCTCGTTCCCACGCGCTGTGTGGGAATGCGGTTAAAGGCGCGCTGCGCCGCGAGTCACGGCCAGTATATAGAAATGCGCACCGTGCCAATACGGGACGCAGCGCGTCCGGTACTGCATTCCCACGCAGCGCGTGGGAACGAGGGTTTGCTAGTTCCCAAGCTCCAGCTTGGGAATTCGGTGCGGGAAGCTCCAGCTTCCCGTCTCGCGAAGCTGCGACTGCATGGATGCAGGAGGTAGAGCAACGCAGGGAGCAGTTGCCGAGAGCTTCGTTAACTGGGTTCCCAAGCAGGAGCTTGGGAACCCGCATAACCAGCATAACGATAACGCAGGAGCTAAAATGAGCATGCAAACCCTAAAAGTTCTATCGCTACTCCTGTGTTATCCCGAAGCCGAGATGCTTGAAGCATTAGACGAAATGGCGGAGGTCGTCGAGCAGGAAAACCTGCTGCTGGAAGACCATAAAAAATCCGTGCTGGCGCTGATCGATTCATATCGCGGCGCAGACCTGATGGATAGCCAAGAGGATTATGTGGCGTTATTCGACCGGGGACGGTTTTTGTCGCTGCATATATTCGAGCATGTCCACGGCGAATCCCGAGACCGGGGGCAGGCCATGGTTAACCTGCTGCAAATGTACGAAGCGCACGGCTTTGAAATGTCCACGCATGAACTGCCGGACTACATCCCGTTATTTCTGGAGTTTCTCTCGCAGCAGGAACAGGCCGAAGCTGTGCAGTTATTGCAAGACGCGATGCCCGTGTTAAGTTTGCTGGGAGCGCGTTTAACCGAACGCGGCAGCGAGTTTCGCGCAATTTTCGACGCACTGGCAGGTTTCGCAGGCGAACCCGAAGAGCTGGAAGAAATCCGTCAACAAGCCGCAACCGAAGGCGAGGATGAAACGGTAGTTTACATGGATGAAATTTGGGAAGACGAAGCCGTCAGTTTTATGGGGGCAGGGGATGCGTGCAAAAGCCAAACCTCCGCTGCCAGTCCGATCACAATCACGCCGCGCGAGCAGTTTTTAAAAGCGCAAAACCGTTCTCTTTAAGAAGGAGTCAATCGTGGATTATCTCAATACCTTACTATTCGGCTATTACCCTTATGTCGCCATCAGCGTATTTTTCATCGGCAGCCTGGCGCGTTACGACCGAGATCAATACACCTGGCGCACCGGTTCCAGCCAATT
>Ga0207976_100689_pt1 | contig 10944 bp, 9 predicted proteins | sample LakWasMe94_HOW11_2_FD_183916 | JGI IMG/M metagenome (GOLD analysis project Ga0207976, IMG submission 183916) | Freshwater sediment methanotrophic microbial communities from Lake Washington under simulated oxygen tension - Sediment Metagenome... | ecosystem: Environmental > Aquatic > Freshwater >... | reverse complement strand
CGCGGGGCCAGCCGGTGCAGATCGGCGCCTGGGTGGACGGCGCCATGCCGCAGCGCGCCGAAACCGTGATCGGCTACGCCCAGGGCATGCACCAGCAGTGGCTGGCCGAGGAAAGCCGCAGCCGCACGGGCATGGCGCCCCGGGGCCTGCTGGAGGTGGAGCCGCGCTACCGCTACAACCCCGACGTGCGCAGCCTGCCGTCCATGGTGCCCGCCGTGATCCCGCTGCTGCTGCTCATGCTGCCCGCCATGCTCACCGCGCTGGCCGTGGTGCGCGAGAAGGAGCTGGGCTCCATCATCAACCTGTACGTGACGCCCACCACCCGCACCGAATTCATGCTGGGCAAACAGCTGCCCTATGTGCTGCTGGCGCTGTTCAACTTCGGCCTCATGTGCCTGGCGGCGGTGACGGTGTTCGGCGTGCCCATCACCGGCAGCTTTGCCACGCTGGCACTGGCCGCGCTGCTGTTCAGCCTGTGCTCCACGGGCATGGGCTTGCTGGCCTCCACCGTCACGCGCAGCCAGATCGCGGCGATGTTTTTTGCCATGGTGGGCACCCTTATCCCGGCCGTGCAGTTTGCGGGGCTGATCAACCCCGTGTCGTCCATGACGGGCGCCGCGCGCTGGATGGGCGAGCTGTACCCGGCCAGCCACATGTTCACCATCAGCCGGGGCGTGTTCAACAAGGCACTCGGCCTGCAGGACCTGCAGTCCGAGTTCTGGCCCATGCTGGTGGCGGTGCCCGTCATCATCGGTGCGGCCATTGCGCTGCTGCGCAAGCAGGAGGCCTGACATGTCCTTGCGCGAGCGCGGCTCCCATATCTTGCGGCTGGGCATCAAGGAGCTGTGGAGCCTGTGGCGCGACCCGATGATGCTGTTCCTCATCGTCTACACCACCACGGTGGCGGTGTACACGGCGGGCATGGCCCAGTCCGAAACGTTGCACCACGTGCCCATCGCCATCGTCGATGAAGATGCCTCGGCGTTGTCCGAGCGCATCGCCTCGGCGTTCTACCCGCCGCAGTTCATGCGGCCCGCCATGATCGGGCCGCACCAGGTGGACCCGGGGCTGGACGCGGGCCGGTACACGCTGGTGCTGCACATCCCCGCGCATTTCCAGCGCGATGTGCTGGCAGGCCGGGTGCCGCAGGTGCAGCTCAACATCGACGCCACCCGCATGAGCCAGGCCTTTGTCGGCAACGGCGCCGTGCAGCAGATCGTGCAGCTGGAGGCCAGCGAGTTCGTGCAGCGCTACCGCGCCGTGGCGGTGCCGCCGGTGGATCTGTCGGTGCGCGCGCGGTTCAACCCCGCGCTGCAGCCCGCGTGGTTCGGCTCGCTCATGGAGCTGATCAACATCGTGACCATGCTCTCCACCATCCTCACCGGCGCGGCGCTGATCCGCGAGCGCGAGCACGGCACGGTGGAGCACCTGCTGGTGATGCCCGTCACGCCCGGCGAGATCATGCTGGCCAAGGTTTGGGCCATGGCGCTGGTGGTGTTGGTGGCCGTGTGGGTGTCGCTCACCGTGGTGATCCGCTGGGGCATCGGCGTGCCCATCGAGGGCTCGGTGCCACTGTTCTTGCTGGGGGCGGGGCTGCACCTGTTTGCCACCACCTCCATGGGCATCTTCCTGGCCACGGTGGCGCGCACCATGCCGCAGTTCGGCCTGCTCATGGTGCTCACCATGATGCCGCTGCAGATGCTCTCGGGCGGCGTCACCCCGCGCGAGAGCATGCCGCTGTGGGTGCAGTACGGCATGGCGCTGGCACCCACCACGCATTTCACCGAGCTGGCCCAGGCCATCCTCTACCGGGGCGCGGGCTGGGCGGTGGTGTGGCCGTCGCTGGTGTGGCTGCTGGGGATCGGCGCAGTGCTGTTTGCGCTGGCGCTGGCGCGGTTCCGCAAGACCATTGCGCGCATGGCGTAGCGGTTTTCGGTGGTTTGCTATTGAAAATATAGCTTCTAGCGCTTTGTGGATAAGCGCTAGCGGCCATTTTTATAGAAAGCTCACTTTTTCGGGCCGCCCCGGCAAGTGCAGCTGCGCCGCCGGCGCAGGCTGGCGTGCCAGCAGCTTGCCGCGCCGCCACACGCCCAGGCGGGCCGCGCGCAGGCGGATCGCATCGGCCGGGTGGCGCGCGTGCAGCAGCACGAAGTCGGCAAACGCGCCGGGCACCAAGCCATAACCCTCCAGCCCCAGCAGGCGCGCGGGGTGGGTCGTCACCGCCTCGAAACACTGGCGCATCGCGGCCTGGCTGGTCATCTGGCCCACGTGCAGGCCCATGTGCGCGGCCTCCAGCATGTCGGCGCTGCCGCCGCTGTACCAGGGGTCGAGCACGCAGTCGTGGCCAAAGGCCACCGTGAGGCCGGCGGCCATCAGCTCGGGCACACGGGTCATGCCCCGGCGCTTGGGGTAGGTGTCGTGGCGGCCCTGCAGCGTGATGTTGATGAGCGGGTTGGCCACCACGCCCAGGTCGGCCTCGGCCATCAGCGCCATCAGCTTGCTCACGTAGTAGTTGTCCATGCTGTGCATGGAGGTGAGGTGCGAGCCGGTCACGCGGCCGTGCAGGCCCAGGCGCTGGGTCTCGAACGCCAGCGTCTCGACATGGCGCGAGTGCGGGTCGTCGGACTCGTCGCAGTGCATGTCCACGCGTTTGCCTTGGCTGGCCGCCAGCTCGCACAGGATCTTCACGCTCTCGGCCCCCTGGGCCATGGTGCGCTCGAAGTGGGGGATGCCGCCCACTACGTCCACGCCCAGGGCGAGCGCGCGTTTCAGGTTCTCGAGCCCACCGGGCGCGCGCAGCACGCCGTCCTGCGGAAAGGCCACGAGCTGCAGGTCCAGGTAGGGCGCCATGCGCTGCTTCACGTCCAGCAGCGCCTGCACCGGCAGTAGGCTGGGGTGGCTGGTGTCCACATGGCTGCGGATGGCCAGCAGCCCGCGTGCCACGGCCATGTCACAGTACTGCAGCGCACGCTGCACGATGGCCTCGTGCGTGAGGTGGGGCTTGAGTTCGCCCCACAGCGCAATGCCTTCGAGCAGCGTGCCGCTCTCGTTCACACGCGGCTGGCCGTAGCTCAGGGTCGAATCCATGTGGAAATGGGCGTCCACAAACGGCGGACTCACCAGCAGGCCGCCCGCATCCACCGTCTCGTGCGCGGGGGCCTGCAGGCCTTCGGTCACTTCGGTGATGCGGCCGTCTTGCACGGCAATCGACATGTTCTGGCGGCCGTCGGGCAGGGTGGCGTGGGTGAGGAGCAAGTCGAGCATGGTGAGAGAGTGTAGATATTCGTCTGAACGCGCAGGCACACTGCATGGTCTCAAGAAGAAAGGGGTATCCGATGAATGCGCATGAAAAGCTGAACTATGTCGAATTTGCGGCACGCGACCTGCCGGCCACCAAGTCGTTCTTTGAACAGGCCTTTGCGTGGGCCTTCGTGGACTACGGCCCGGAATACACGGCCTTCTCGGGCCAGGGGCTGGACGGTGGCTTCTTCCAGGCCAGCCTGTGTTCCACCCCGGCCACCGGCGGCGCCTTGCTGGTGTTCTACAGCGCAGACCTCGAAGCCACGCTGGCCAAGGTGATGCAGGCGGGGGGCCGCATCGCCAAGCCGGTGTTTGACTTTCCGGGAGGGCGGCGTTTTCACTTCACCGAGCCCAGTGGCAATGAGTTCGCAGTGTGGTCGGATCAGAAGGTGTGAGTGAATCCGGCGTGGCCGAGCAGGACGAGCGGGCATGGCGGGTTTATTCGCACCTTCTCAACGCTCCCCCTTGCGGTAAGGCTTCATCAGCGCCTGCGGATACGCCGCCTTGCGTGCCACCAGCACCAGCGCCAGGATGGACAGCAGGTAGGGCAGCATCAAATACATCTGGTAGGGCAGCCAGGCGCCACCCGCCTGCTGCAGCCGCAACTGCAGCGCATCAAAGAAGGCGAACAGCAGCGCACCCAGCAGCGCCTTGCCTGGCCGCCACGAGGCAAACACCACCAGGGCCACGCAGATCCAGCCACGGCCGTTGACCATGTTGAAGAAGAACGCATTGAAAGCCGACAGCGTGAGGAACGACCCGGCCACGCCCATGAGCGCCGAGCCGAACACGATGGCACCCGTGCGCGTGGCCGCCACCGGGATGCCCTGGCCCTCGGCCGCCTGCGGGTTCTCGCCCACCATGCGCACGGCCAGGCCCAGCGGCGTGCGCATGAGCACCCAGGCCAGCAGCGGCACCAGCAACAGGGCCAGCAGCGTGAGCGGGGTTTGTTCCGAGAGGATGGGGATGCCCAGCCATTCCATGGGCGCAAACGGCTCGATGGTGGGTGGTGTGTTCACCTTGGGGAAGCTCACGCGGTAGCCGTAGTAGCTGAGCGCCGTGGCCAGCAACGTGATGCCGAGGCCCGACACATGCTGCGACAGCGCCAACCCCACCGTGAGCCACGCGTGCAGCAGCCCGAACACCGCCCCGGTCAGTGCCGCCACCAGCACCCCCGTCCACAGCCCGTAGCCCGCGTACACCGCCAGCCAGCCGGCGAAGGCACCCGCCACCATGATCCCTTCAATGCCCAGGTTGAGCACGCCTGCGCGCTCGCACAGGAGCACGCCCAGCGTGCCCAGGATGAGCGGCGTGGCCACCCGCAGCGTGGCGATCCAGAACGCGGGGTTGGCGAGGATGTCGAGCAGTTCGGTCATGCGGCTGCTCCGGCATGGTTTGCTTTGTTTTTGATAGCTTCTAGCGCATGATGGATGCGCGGTAGAGGCCAATTTGGCAGGATTTTTTGGTAGAACCGGGTGTTCATGGCGCCCTCACTTCCACCGCACGCGGTACTGCGTGAGCAGCCCGGCCACCAGCACCGCAATCAACGAGGTCGCCACGATCACATCGGCAATGTAGGTGGGCACGCCCACCGCGCGGCTCATGCTGTCGGCCCCCACCAGCACCCCCGCCACAAAGGTGCCCGCCGCGATCACGCCCAGCGGGTGCAGCCCGGCCAGCATGGCGATCACGATGCCGCTATAGCCGTAGCCGGGCGACATGTCCAGCGTCACATAGCTGGTGCGGCCCGCCACCTCGATGGCCCCGGCCAGCCCCGCCAACCCGCCCGACAGCAGAGCCACCAGCACCACCGTGCGGGTGATGGGCACGCCCGCAAACGCGGCCGCTCGCGCATTGGCACCGGCGGCGCGGATGTCGAAGCCCGGCACCGTGCGCGCCAGCAGCGCCCACAGCATCACGGCCAGAGAGATGGCCCACAACAGGCCCGTGTGCAGCCGCGTCTGCGGCACCAGCTTGGCAAGTTCCAGATCCCCTTGCAGCGCCACACTCTGCGGCCAGCCCATGGAGAGCGGGTCTTTCATCGGCCCATCGAGCAGGGCCGACACCAGCAGCAGCATGATGAAGTTGAGCAGCAGCGTGGTGACGACCTCGTCCACGCCCAGCCGCGCCTTCATCAGCGCCGGGCCCAGCAGCAGTGCCGCCCCGGCCAGCGCAGCGGCCAGCATCATGAGCGGGAAGAGGACATAGGGCGACCACTCCAGCCCCGTGCCGCCATGCATGCCGCCCACGGCCACGGCGGCCAGCGCCCCGGCATAAAGCTGCCCCTCGGCCCCGATGTTGAACAGCCGCGCGCGGAAGGCCACGGCGGCGGCCAGCCCCGTCAGGATCAGCGGCGTGGCGCGGGTGAGGGTTTCGGTCAGTGCAAAGACCGAGCCGAACGCGCCTTGCAGCAACAGCGCGTAGGTTTGGCCCACGGGTGCGCCGGCCCACAGCACCAGCAAGCCGCTGATGAGCAGCGTGAACACCACGGCGCCGATGGGCGCCAGCAGGTAGGCGGCGGGGGATGTGCGGTTGCGTTTTTCGAGGCGCATGGGCGGTTGACAGATTGGAGGGGTGTCAGTGGTTGTGCTGGCTGGGGTGGTGTTCGAGAATGCGCGCAGCCCATTGCCCTTGGACTTTTTTCATGAAGCACCTCGCCATTGTTTTTGCCTTCATCGCCTCGGTGTGGGGCGCGGGCCTTGCGTGGGCTGCCACGGGCGATCCGGCGCTCTCGATGCCGTCGCCCACCCAGGAGGAATTGGCGCGGACTGCCGAGATCAACGCATGGTTGGACGAGAAGCGCGCCGCGCAGGAGGCGTCACGGATACGGCACCGATGGGTTACGGCCGGGGTGGCCCTGGGCCTGACCGTGGGCTTCATCGCACTGGTGACGCAAACCTGGCGCAGCGGCCGGTCTTTGGCGTTCAAGTGCAGCCGTGTGCTGCTTTGGGCGCCATGCTTCTTGTTGGCCAGCGTGTGGTGGTTTCCGCCATCCCTTTGGGTGGCATTCGCGTGGGCGCCTGCGCTGGTGTGGGTGTGGTGGAAGAGGGCGCTATCGTGGTGGGAGCTGGGCGTGGCTTCGGCGCTGTACCTGTCCGCCTTGGTGTTCACGTGGCTGGTCTTCAGAACCTTGGCCGCCATGGGCGCCGGGTAAGGGGCGGTGCGCTGCATGGGCGCCTGCGTGGTCACGCGCTGCCCTCCGCATTTTTTATCGCCCCTGCCATGGCCAGGCCAATGGCTTCACGGCTCCAGGCCTCGGCAGGCTGGGCGAGGGTGAGATGCCCTTCGTGCATCACCGCCACGCGGTCGCCCAGGGCCAGCACTTCGTCCAGGTCGTCCGAAATCAGCAGCACCGCCGCGCCGCCGTCGCGTGCATTGATGAGCTGCTGCTGCACAAACATCACGGCGCCAATGTCCAGCCCCCAAGTGGGCTGATGCGCCAGGATGAGCTGGGGAGCTGAGGCGGAGTTGCCTGCGGCGTCCCTTGGCGGCAGCAGCGCCCGCCCCAGAATGAGCTTTTGCATGTTGCCGCCCGACAGCGACCGGGCTGGCGCATCCGGCCCGCCGCCGCGCACATCGAAGGTGGTGGCCACGCGCTGCGCGTGTTGTCGCGCGGCACGGCGCTGGACCCAGAAGGCGCGCCACCACGGGTGCGCAAACCAGGGGCCGCGCAGGCGTTCGGACACGGCGTTCTCCCACACGGGCAGATCACCCACCACGCCCACGGCGTGGCGGTCTTCGGGAATGCGGGCCACACCCTGGCTGACCAGCCACGCGGGCCGGGCTTGCAGCGGCGCGCCACGCAGGGTGACGTGGCCGGTGGTGGCTGCGCGCACACCGCACAGCACATCGGCCAGCGCCACCTGGCCATTGCCGCTGACGCCTGCAATGGCGACGATCTCGCCCGCGCGCAGGGTGAGGGACACGTTCTGCAACCGGTCGCGGCTGGTGGGCGCGGTGCTCACGCTGTCCAGCGTGCAGATGGGCGCGCCCACGCTCCGCGCGGGTCTGCGTTCTGCGGCTTCAATGGCGTGGCCCACCATCCACTGCGCGAGCTGCCCCTGGGTAGTGCCCTGCGCAGGGGCCTCAGCCACCAGCTTGCCCTGGCGCAGCACGGCCACGCGGTGCGAAACGCGCAGCACCTCGCCCAGTTTGTGGCTGATGAAGATGATGGACAGGCCCTGCGCCACCATCTGCGCCAGGGTGTCGAACAGCGCCTCGCTTTCCTGCGGGGTGAGCACGGCGGTGGGCTCGTCGAGGATGAGGATGCGCGCGCCCCGGTACAGGGCCTTGAGGATTTCAACGCGCTGGCGTTCGCCCACCGACAGGCTGCCCACGCGCGCATCGGGGCTCACCGGCAGGCCAAACTGCTGCGACACGGCCAGCAGCCTGGCGCGTGCTTCGCTGCGGCGCGAGAAGGGCTGCCACAGCGGCTCGGTGCCCAGCAGCACGTTGTCCAGCACCGTGAGGTTGTCGGCCAGTGTGAAGTGCTGGTGCACCATGCCAATGCCCGCCGCCAGCGCCGCACGCGGCTGGCCGGGCGGCAGGGGCTGGCCGAAGACTTCGATGCTGCCTTCGTCGGCCACGTAGTGCCCGAACAGGATGGACATCAGCGTGGACTTGCCCGCACCGTTTTCGCCCAGCAGGGCCAGCACTTCGCCGCGTGTGAGGGTCAGGCTGATGCTGTCATTGGCGACAAGTTTGCCGAAGCGTTTGGTGATGTCTGACAGGCGCAGGACGGGGGCGGAGTCTTGTGTCATCTACTTCCAGGCCGCCAAAAACGCCCGCAGCACCTTGGCCGAATTGGCCGCCGCCAGGCCCATGAAGGTGCCCATTTCGTTCTCGCCTTCGCCCCCGCCGGCCAGGTCGCTCAGCGACCGGAACGCGATGTAGGGCACGCCATTGCTGTGCGCCACCATGGCGGTGGCGGCGGTTTCCATGTCGAGCACGTTGGCCTCGAAGGTCTTGAACGCGTATTCGCGGAAGGCCTTGTTGTCCACAAAGGCCTGGCCGGACACGCCGTTGCCGCCCACCACGAGTTGGGGGCGCTGCTTCAGGCAGGTGGCGGCCAGGCAGTGTTCCAGGCCCACGTTCTGCAAGCTGCGGGCGGTGGCCAGCATGTGGGGGTCGGCCTCAAACCAGAATTTCTTGCGGAGCTGGGGGTTGGCGGCAGAGCGCACCTCCACCGGGCGCGGGTGCATCATGCCGAAGGCGGGCAGGGTCAGCTCGCTTTTCATCCATGCGGGGGCGCTGTACTGGCCGGGTTGGTCTTCGCGTGCCATCAGCCATTCCGTGTACTGGCCCCACTGCGCAGGCACCGTTACGTCGCCAATGTGCAGGCCGGGGTTCACGCCGCCGGCAATGCCGCTGAAGACCACGTGGCTCACGTTGAAGCGGTCCAGCACCAGTTGCGTGTTCATGGCCGCGTTGGTCATGCTGATGCCCGAGAGAAACACGACCACCGGCTTGCCTTCGAGCGTGCCGGTGGTGAACTCCACGCCGTTGATGCTGTGTTTGGCGGGCTGCTGCACCTGGGGCAGCAGCACGGTCAGCTCGGGCGCAAAGGCGGAGATGACGGCGATGCGGGGTGTTTCGTCCAGCCGGACCGCCGTCTTGCCTGTCGGGCCGGATGCACAACCGGCGAGTGCGCCAGCCAGTGCCAGTGCTCCCAACAGGCGGGTGAAATGAGAGGCGACGGAGTGGCGCGATGGGATGGACGAGGAGGTGGTCATGGACATACCAGGCAGGGACAGAGACGTACGGATAACGACAACAAAAAAGGGCCACCGCGATGAGTGGTGGCCCAGGTATTTACCCGCTTTGTCTCGCATTGGTGATTTGGGGTGGCTGACAAAGCTCAGCGCAGCGGTTCTGGCTAGGCGCTGTGTCGCAGGCAGTACTGCAAGTACGACAAGACACAGCAACAACGCCAGAAGAGTTTTGTCATCCACTCCCCTTACTTGGCCGTGGATTTGGGCTGGCTGTCGTCTACCTTCACGGTGAACTTGCCCGCCAGGATGTCGGCCTCCCGGGCCTTGACCTTGGCCAGGATGTCGGCCGGCACCTTTTTCTCGAACGTGCCCAGGGGCGCGAGTTCAGAGCCCTTGTGCTTCATCATCGAGTACGGGCCGTAGTCCTCGGGGGTGAATTTGCCATCCTTGACCAGCTTGAGCGCACGGTCGATGCTGGGCTCCATGTGCCACAGGGCCGAGGCCACCACGGTGTCGGGGTACTTGTCCTGGGTGTTGATCACGTTGCCGATGGCGAGCTTGCCCTTTTCCTTGGCGGCGTCGCTCACGCCAAAACGCTCGGCGTAGAGCAGGTCGGCGCCCTTGTCGATCATGGCAAAGGTGGCTTCCTTGGCCTTGGGGGGGTCGAACCAACTGTTGATGAAGGTGATGGTGAACTCGACCTTGGGGTTGGTCTCTTTGGCGCCCGCCATGAAGGCGTGCATCAGGCGGTTGACCTCGGGGATGGGGAAGCCGCCCACCATGCCGATCTTGTTGGACTTGGTCATGCCGCCCGCGATCATGCCGGACAGGTACGCGGGCTCCTGGATGTAGTTGTCGAACACGCTGAAGTTGGGCGCCTGCGGCTTGCCTGACGAGCCGAGCAGGAAGGAGGTCTTGGGGAAGTCCTTGGCGACCTTGCGGGCGGCGGCCTCCACCGCAAAGGCCTCGCCCACGATGAGTTGGTTGCCGCCCGTGGCGTACTCGCGCATCACGCGCTCGTAGTCGGCGTTGCTCACGTTTTCGCTGGCCTTGTATTCGATCTCGCCGCGTGCCTCGGCCGCCTTGAGCGCCTTGTGGATGCGGCTGACCCACTGCTGCTCGAAGGGCACGGTGTAGATGGCCGCGACCTTGAGCTTGGCTTGTGCAAAAGCGGCGCTGGGTGCCAGGCCGACAAGGGCGGACAGGGCCAGCGAGGTGGACAGCAGATGGCCAGTGAAGACGCGGCGAGAGCTCATGGAGTGGTTCCTTCAGTCGGTTCAGTCAGGCAAAAGGGGGGTTGAGGGCCCGGCAAGCCGGTGCATGCACACAAGCAATTAACGCGCCAAAAGCGAGGGCTGGGCCTGCCGCAGTCTGCCAGAGGATTGGACCAAGTGGTAAAAAATTTGCGTTGGGCGGGCGGTGCGCTGCCACGGGTTGGCGGGATGGGCCGGGCACAAAAAAGCCGCCCAAGGGCGGCCGCGGCTTACCAGGCGGGGGCACTTATTTGGTGCCAAAGATCCGGTCGCCTGCATCGCCCAGGCCCGGCAGGATATAGCCGTGGTCGTTCAGCTCGCGGTCGATGGCGGCGGTGAAGATCGGCACATCGGGGTGGGCCTTTTGCAGGGTGGCCACACCTTCGGGCGCGGCCAGCAGGCACACGAACTTGATGGAGCGGGGGTTGAGTTTTTTCAGCCGGTCCACACACGCGGCGGCTGAGTTGCCGGTGGCGAGCATGGGGTCGACCACGATGATGTCGCGCTCGTCCATCTCGGACGGCATCTTGAAGTAGTACTCCACCGGCTGCAGCGTGGCCGGGTCGCGGTACAGGCCGATGTGACCCACGCGGGCGCCGGGCACCACGTTGAGCATGCCGTCCAGAAAGCCGTTGCCCGCGCGCAGGATGGAGACCAGCACCAGCTTCTTGCCGTCGATC
>Ga0207976_100687_pt1 | contig 10994 bp, 11 predicted proteins | sample LakWasMe94_HOW11_2_FD_183916 | JGI IMG/M metagenome (GOLD analysis project Ga0207976, IMG submission 183916) | Freshwater sediment methanotrophic microbial communities from Lake Washington under simulated oxygen tension - Sediment Metagenome... | ecosystem: Environmental > Aquatic > Freshwater >... | reverse complement strand
AGCGACCTGTACTACCGGCTCAACGTTGCCGTGCTGGAACTGCCCACGTTACGGGATCGACGCGAAGACATCCCCATGCTGTTTGAACACTTTGTCTACCAGGCGGCGGTGCGCTACGGGCGCGAGGCGCCGGCGGTGACCGGTCAGCATTTGCGTGAGCTGATCGCCCGGGATTGGCCCGGCAATGTGCGCGAGTTGCGCAACGTCGCCGACCGCTTTGTGCTGGGGCTGTTGGGGGACAAGGACCGCATGCTGCGCGCCGACCAGTCGGCGCCCCAGACGCTGATGCAGCAAATGGATATCGTCGAGAAGGCCTTGATTGAGCAGACGCTCAAGCAGTATGCCGGCCGACCGTTGATGGTCATCGAGGCGCTGGGCATTGCCAAAAAAACCCTGTACTACAAGCTGCACCGGCACGGGATTGAGATCGAGGATTTCCGTATGCCGTGATCACCGATAGTCCGCGGGGTTGCCGGAATCGGTTGGCGTGGCGATGGCTTTTTTGAGCGCCGGATTCATCGGCAGTTGCAGGTTGATGCCCCGGGGCGGAATCGGGGATTGAAACCACTTGCGGTAGATGGTTTCGATCTCGCCACTCTTGAAGATGCCCACCAGTATGTCATCGACCATGCTCTTGAATGGCGGGTCGTCCTTGCTGAGTGCAATGGCGTAGGGTTCGACCGTCAGGTTGTCGTCGGACATCGTGAAGTCCGCGGGATTGCGGGCCATGGCCACCAGGCTGCGCAGCAGGACATCGTCCATGGCGTAGGCCGCGGCGCGGTGGGTCTCCAGCATCAGGAACGACTCCGCATCGTCCTTGCCGGCCAGGATCTTCATGTCCAGGCCGCGCGCCAGGTTGAGCTCCTTCAAGAATTGGATGTTGGTCGTGCCGACGGTCGACACGACCGTCTTGCCCTTGAGGTCCTCCACGCTGCTGAGGGGTGCGGTTCGGGGTGACAGCAGACGCCCGGCTGCGACGAAGGTGGTGACGGTGAACGCAACCGTCTTTTGTCGGTCCAGCGTGTTGGTGGTCACGCCACATTCCAGATCGATGCTGCCGTTGGCAACCAGGGGCATGCGGGTGGCGGGCGTGACCGGCGTGAGCAGGACTTGCAGGCTGCGCAATTTGAGTTTGTCCTTGATGGCATCGACCACCAGGTAACACAAGTCCATGGAGTAACCGATGGGCTTGAGCTTGTCATCCACATACGAGAACGGCACCGAGCCGAGGCGATGGCCTATGGAAATGACGCCGGTTTCCCGGATCTTCTTCACGGTCAGCGATTCCTGGGCCTGCACGTCACGGGCCAGCAGGCCACAGCCCATGGCGACGACACACAGACCGAAAAGCGTTGCCAGAAGCTTCATCATTGTCAAGTTGAGCGCTGTTATGGGGATCTGGAATTGTAGGCGGCACGACGAAGCGGTAACGACTTCGCTCAATGCGCATGCCGCCCCGCACATCGCCAACCAGAACGTGTTCGAGGCGTCGATGAACGCAGTGCGCGTTGCTCGCGGGGGCAGATTACGACCGTATGGTTTGAAGTGGGTGTGAAACCCCGGGCGCAATTCGCAGAGTTTGGGCTATGCTCTGAATTGGTCCTGAGCCCCTGCGTCGATTCAATTCATTGCTATCGATTCAGAAGCAAACGCAAGGCGAATAAGGGAATTCCCTTGTCCCTGCACGTCTATACTGCCTGCGCCGAAGCAGGGCCCCATAGCGGTTCCATTCGGCAAATACTTCACGCTAAACCACTCCAGAACATCACAGGGACATGGATATGAAAATTCGTTTCGGGCTCATTCTTGCTGCGTTTGCAGTCCTCGCCAGTGGTTGTGCCACGGTTAGACAGACGCCAGTGGCATTGACCAAAAATGCGGTGGATGCCCAAGCCGGCCGTATTGGTGTGGTCATGACGGCTCTCCCAAAGGTTGACACCTATTTGCCGGGTGCGGGTTGCCTGCTGTGTCTCGCGGTGGCCAGTGGCATGAACTCCAAGCTGACGGCGCATGCCGCCACGCTGTCTTACGAAGAGCTACCCAACCTGAAAAACGAAGTGGCCGGCCTGTTGCGCAAAAACGGCGCCTCGGTGACGGTGATTGACGAGGCATTGGACCTGAATGCGCTGCCCGATGCGCCGGTTAAGGGCATGAACCTTTCCGGCAAGGATTTCTCCAGCCTGCAACGCAAACACCAGATCGACAGGTTGCTGGTGATCAATGTCAAGATGATTGGCTTTGAGCGTACCTATTCCAGTTACGTTCCCACCAGCGATCCCAAAGGTTTGTTTGAGGGCGTGGGCTACATCGTCAACTTGAAAACCAACACCTACGACTGGTACCAACCCGTTCGCATCACAAAAAGTGCCGACCAGGCATGGGACGAGCCACCAACATTCCCTGGGCTGACCAATGCGTACTTTCAGTCCCTGGAGATAGGCAAAGACCAGTTTCTGCAACCCTTCGTGGCCGACGTGAAGACTGGCGCGGCCAAAGTAGCGTTGGTGCCGACGCAACCCGCCCAGGCCGGCGCGGCTGCGACACCCCAAGCGACTCCATGATGATGAAGCGGGCCTCGGTCAGAGTGCTGATGGAGCTGGGCCTGGGGGTCACACTGCTGCTGCCGGTGATAGCGTTGGCGGAGGATGCGGTGCCCGTGGTGGCGCCTGCCGCCATATCGCAGCCCGCTGCGGCCAACTGGAGTTTGCGCTTGCCCGGCGATGGGAAGGTCAGCTTCCGTGGCATGGTTGGCTTCGATCAGGCGGGGACCGGCGGCGGCGCGATGCTGTATCCGGCCCCTAACGCCGTCGGACTCCTGGTTGCGGTTCTCACCCACGGTGCGATCGTGGAGTCGGCCAAGAGCGCGCAAAAAGAAAAGATGCAGACAGAGGCCAACAAGGTCTTGTCGGCCTACCAGGACGCACTCAATAATTTTGATTCGCGCGATCTGATGCGCAGGGCGGCGGACAAGGCAGGCACCCAATCGCGGGTGCGCATGCTCGAACCCACCGAAGATCCCGGCCGGGATATGGTGATTCAAAGTGCCCCGGCTTTCTCGCTGACGCAGGACCAGAAGGCCATCGTTCTGGATAACGCGATTGGCATTCAAATGCCGGGAGCGGTTGCGATTGCCGGCTACCAAAACTCCATCCGCGTGGTGTCTGCGGCCAGGGAGGCAGAGGATCCGGTCGCCTATTGGACCGGCAACAACGGCGAAAAGCTGAAGGACGAAAGCGCACAACTCGTGGCGGAGTCCCTAGGCATTGCCTTGCAGGAAATTGCCGCCGGTGCCAAAGCGGAGTCCTTTCCTTACCGCACCGTTCGCTACCGCGAAGGCGCGGTGGAGAAGATGGAGCGGGCGCAGGTCATCCACACGGGTTGCGAACGCTTGCTGATTCGCACCCTGCGTGGCCTGCTGATGTCGGTTCCGGCGTCACAGGCGTCGGCAGAGGGCTGCGTGACGGTGGCAAGCGATTCGAAATAATGGGTCACACATCCAATGTCGGAGGCGCGGCAATCGGTTGATGAATGCTGCCCGTGGCCAAGTTGAGGGGCACGTGGCAGTGGGGACGGAATTGGACAATGCAGGAGGGGAGAAAACAATGGAGGCGTTCGAGCCCCGTCGAGAGCCAGTTTTGGATGACTTGCGGATAACTGTTGGCGGCGCGTCGGAATCGACGTTTCTCCGAGACGCGCGCTTGCGCGGGCGTCGGGCCAGTCGATCAATGTGGATGGCAGCCTGTCTGTTGGCCGTGGTGTTGATTTGGTTCAATTTGGCTTTCCACTTGCCAGAGAAAGCGTCACTTGCATATACCCTAGGTATTGCGTTAGGAACGTTCTTGGTACCGGGCCTGGTAGTGGTTATTTCTTCGCTCTGGGATCACCAAAGCAGTCAGCATAAGAATGTCAAGGTCTTCGCGCTGACCTGTATTGCGCTGCTCACCCTGAACATTGTCAGTGCGTCTATGACGCGCGGTTATGCCCAACTTTGGCTGAACAAGAGCAACATGAGCGCAGAAGATTTCAAAGCCCAAGCAATCAAGTGCGCATCGCGCAGGGATCTGCCTTGCCAGGAAACCAATTGGCGCGATTACGTTGCGTTGCGACCTGAAGAAGCGCTTGGCGTCGCACGGTTGGGTATCGTCCTGAACCAACTGGGAAAAAATGACGAGGCTGCAATCCATTTGAAAAAATCGATTGAGCTAGGTGCCGGGACCTATGACCTGTTCGCCTACTTCGCAGACACGCAAGAGAAACTCGGGCATACCAGCGAGGCTATTGAATGGTCATACAAGGCCTTGTCGGTAGTGCCAACCCTTGTAGATGTCAGAGGCTCCTTGGCACGCCTGCTTGTCAAGCAAAACCGACCCTACGAGGCGCTGTCTTTGCTGCAAAGCTACGATAACCAGTTGGAGGTCCGAGGCCAACGGTCATACTTTGCGGCGCAGCGAATTTCGATCGAGACCGTTATAGAGCAGGACAACGTGGACAAACCTGCGGAGCGACGTAGCTTGCGTCTGCCTGCATATGCCGGACATTTCTTCGCTCCCGTGAGCATCGGCACAAGCAAACCTAAGCCATTCATGGTAGACACTGGAGCCAGCGTAACAAGCTTGAGTGAAGCCATGCTGCGCGATTCAGCGGCCGTGTACCGCGTCATCCAACCGCAGGTGAAGATGACAACGGCGGATGGTCGAAAGGTGGTCGCGCAAGGCATCATTCTTGAGTCACTGAAGGTCGGTTCATTTGAGTTGAAGAACACGCCGGCGGTAGTTTGTCTTGCCTGCGTTCCATTGCTAGGGCAAGCAAGCTTGTCGAATTTTGATATGCAATCTTCGAGGACGCAGGGGGTGGACTTCCTTGTTCTTTCTAGGCGCGGTTTGCCATGACGACATGGATATGCGCATTGAAACTCGCCAAGTGACTGCGAAACGCTACCCGCATGAATTCTCGGGCGGCCAGCGCCAGCGCGTCGGCATAGCCCGTGCCGAGGCGGTAGAGCCCAACTTCTTTGTGGACGACGAGCCGCCGTTGGCGCTGGACATGTCGATCCAGGGCACGGTGGTCAACCCTTGAGCGACCTGAAGGCGCAGCTCGGTCTATCCCCGTCGGGCAGTGTTTTCAGAACACGCTACTTCCAGGTGGTGGAACAATATGCTTCCACCGCCACCCGGCTGCCAGAAGTGGCACCCGGTCACCGGAATACCTGCTGGCGAACGACGCAAAACCCAAACCTATGAACACCGATTTCACGCTCGATCACCACTACAAAGGCTACCCTCTGGCCGCACCACCCTGCAGCGCCAGCGACATTGCCGCCAAGGGCTGGAATGTGCTGGCCAACGACCTGCCACTGCCACTGGCGGTCATCAAACGCAGCGCCTTGCAGCACAACCTGGCATGGATGCAGGACTATGCCAGGCGCAAGGGCGTGCAATTGGCGCCGCACGGCAAGACCAGCATGTCCCCCGAGCTCTTTCAGATGCAATTGCGGGCCGGTGCCTGGGGTCTGAGTTTTGCGACCGTGTGCCAGGCGGCCGTGGGTGTGCGAGCAGGGGCGCGGCGCATCATCATCGCCAACCAGGTCGTCTGTGATGCGGACTTTGCCGCCCTGCAGGCCCTGCGCGCGCAGCACAGCGATGCGCGGGTGTGGTTTTTGGTCGACTCCCTGGCGCAGTTGGCGTTGATTGAAGATTGGGCCACGCGCCATGCGCCGCAACCGGCATTTGATGTGTTGCTGGAGATGGGCGTTGCCGGGCAGCGAACGGGTTGCCGCACCTTGGACACCGCCTTGCAACTGGCCCACGCCATTGCGCGTTCGCCCGCTGTTCGCCTATGCGGCATTGAGTGCTACGAGGGCGTCATGGCCCGCTGTGACAACGACCACGACGTGCGCGAAGTCAGCGCGCTGGTGCGCCGCGTCAGCGACATGGTGCGGGTCTGCGATGCGCAGCATCTGTTTGCCGATGACGATATCTTGGTCACCGCCGGAGGCTCTGCCGTGTTTGACCTGGTCTTGCCCCTGTTACGCTTGCAAAACCTGTCCAAACCCGTGTTCGGTGTGCTGCGCTCGGGCTGCTATATCACGCATGACCATGGCAACTACGCCCGCTTCCTGAGCCTGCTGGAACAACGCGAAGGCCTGCGCAGTTCCTTGCAGCCCGCCCTGGAAGTCTGGACCATGGTGCAGTCGGTGCCGGAGCCGGGCCTGGCACTGCTGACCGGAGGCCGCCGTGACCTGTCCCATGACTTGGAGATGCCCATGCCCCAACAACTGGCACCGCGCGGCTCCGCCGTGGCGTCGGCCGTGCCTGCGGATTGGAAAATCAGCGCACTCAACGACCACCATGTCTATCTGCGCTTCGACCCCCAAGGGGACGCGCCCCAGGTCGGGGACCGCGTGTCCCTCGGCATCTCGCACCCCTGCACCACCTTCGACAAATGGCGCTGGCTACCGCTGGTGGAAGACAGCGGGGCCATCACGGGCGCGATCCAGACCTTTTTTTGAAAGTGTGAATACTCCCGTGCCCCAAGGTCTGTTGCGCCAGATGCGCGAAGATGGTGTTGAGCGTGTCATCGTACGCGTGGTGCATAAGTATCGATGCTATGTATTTTGTAGCCATGTAGGTATATTTAACGGGGGCTACAGCCTGAATGCACCTATACGATAGTGCTGCAACGGGCTATACTGGCTGCCTCGTATGCCAGCAAGGGAGAAGACAGAATGCGCGTCCGTTCCAACTACTTCAAGGTCGACAACATGCAAGCCGAGGTGGCGTTCTGGAGCAGCCTGCTGCAGGCAGAGCCCATCAAGTCCAGCACCCACTGGTCGGAGTTCATGGTCGGCAGCGTGCGCATCGGGTTCCTGCTGAATGACTTCGGCGACAAGCTGCAAGGCTGCAACAGCGTGCCGGTGCTGGAAGTGGACGACGGAGCCATGGAGGCAACGGTGGTGCGTGCCAAGGCCGCTGGCGCGACGGTGGTATTGGACGGGCTGGCCAACCCCAAGATGAACAGCATCGTGCTGGCCTCACCGGGTGGCCACGAGTTTGAGTTATGCAACTGCAAGGCGCATGACTGATACCCGCCGCGTGGTGTCGCAGCGCCCGATCTGGCACACGCACAACGCTGCGGTCTATTTCGACCCGCCACGCCCCTTGCCTTGCGCGCTCAAATACGCCACCAGGTCCTCGCGGTCCGCCGCATCCTCCACCCGGTAGCCCATGCGCTGACCCGGCACCACTTTCTCTGGATCGGTTAACCAGGCCAGCAGCAGCGCACGGTTCCAGCGGTGGCCGGCACCTGCCAAGGCGGGCGAGTAGTCGTAGTCTTTGGCGGTGCCGGCTTTGCGGCCGACCACCGTCTGCAGGGCGGGGCCGACGCGGTTGGCGTCCAGGCTGTGGCAGGCCGTGCAGCGCGACGCAAACAGCGTTTGGCCGCGTGCCGCGGACTGGGCCTGGGCCACCGATGGCGACCCGGCCAGCAGCAGTGCCGACCACACTCCGACGGTGGCCCACCGCGTGCGGGTAATGGGCCTGACCATCAGGCACCAAAGGACAGGGCGCCCGCGGGCAGGGGGCGGCCCAGCGTGCTGGTCAATGCCGTGTAGTGCATGGTCTCATCGGCCGCCAGGCGGGCTGCAACCTTGGCCAGGTCCTTGCTGCCAAAGGCGGGGATCACACCCAGGTAAGCGTTGATGGCGCCCAGTTCCAGCCGGGCTGCCAGGTCCAGCACGTCGGTCTGGTTGCGCAGTGTGTCGGCCTTCAGCGCCGTGGCGTAGTCTTCCAGTTTCTTTTCCATGACCGGAGTGCCACCCATCTTCTGGATGGTGGCGATCAGCGCGTCGCGGTGGGCCTTGTGGTCGGCCTGGAAGCGCACGGCCACGTCCAGCACGCCTTTTTGCAGCAGGCCACTGCCGGCGCCCAGTTGGTAGGCGTTGATGGCTTCGTGCTCCAGGCCCAGTGCCACATTGAGGATGCCGACGTCCTTGGACATGTCGGCCGACATGCCATGCGACGCGGCCATGGCGTCCTGGCCGGCCAGCAGCGCGACGGCCACGGCCGACAGCGTGCCGGTGCGGCCCATGAAGCTGCGGCGCGAGGCCACGGACGAAGTTGTATCGCGGAGGGTTTGAACAACAGAGGACATGGATGTTTCCTTGGGTTGGGGTTGATGTGCAGTTGGCGGGGCACAAAGAATTTCGGCCCACGCTGCCAATACGGGCACTGCGACCCACCGGATTCAGCCGACCCCGGGTTTTGGTCGGGTTTGAATCCAGTTCACGGTTTGCCGCGTACCCCTGATAAGCCCCCACGCTTGTCGCTGCTCTCCCCGGCGGACTGGTCGCCTTGGTGCGGTCGGGCGGCGTCTCGACAAGCACCTTTGCGTGGAACCCGCTGTAACCGAGATTTATCGCTATGTATTTGTCCTCTAGCCCCCGTGCAGTAAGCTCCAGTAGCTACGCATTTGATAGCAAACAATATGCCGCATCCGATGCGCCACTGCCCGGCGCACGCCCATCCCGCATGTTCCTCCACGACGCCAACCTCAGCACCGACAACCACGACGACCTGTTGATCGCCCTGCTGGAGCGCATCGCCCGGCAGGACGACGCCGCGCTCAAGGTCTTGTACCGGCAATGCGCCCCCAAGCTGTATGGCCTGGCCCTGCGCGTGGTCACCAACCGCGACTGGGCCGAGGACGTGTTGCAAGAGGCCTTTTTGACCATCTGGCGCTCGGCGGGCGACTACCGCGCCTCGCTGAGCCCGCCCATGGCCTGGCTGGGCCTGATCGTGCGCAGCCGGGGGCTGGACCTGCTGCGCCGGCGGGCCGCTGACCGCAGCCACCTGACCCAGGAATTGGACGAAACGCTGACCGACACCCTGGCCGGCAACGACGCCAACCCCATGGACACGGTGCTGGCCAGCGAGCAGGCCTGGGCCCTGCACCAATGCCTGGGTCGCCTGGACAACAAGCAGCGCGAGGTGGTGAGCCTGGCCTATGTGCGCGACCTGAGCCACAGCGAGTTGGCGCAACAGCTCAGCCTGCCGCTGGGCACGGTCAAGAGCTGGATACGCCGCGGCCTGGACCAATTGCGGCTGTGCATGGCGCAATTCGCCTGAGGATCTGCGTATGAACCTTCTGAAAAACCCCGAATTGTTGGAACGCCTGGCCAGCGCCTATGCCCTGGGCACGCTGCGGGGTGGCGCGCGTCGCCGCTTCGAGGCCATGGCGCGCGAGCAGGCGCCGGTGCGCGCGGCCGCGCTGATCTGGCAGAGCCGTTTGTCCAGCATCAACGAATTGCAGCCCCAGGCCGAACCCGATGCCGTGGTCTGGACCCGCATCCACAACCTGGTGCAGGGCGAAAAGACCGCTGCACGGCAACACGCCGTGCGCGCCGAAACCGCCTCGGCCACCACCTCTGCATCCGGCGGCCTTCGCGCCTGGCTGCGCAACCTGACCCTGTGGCGCACCGCCAGCGCGCTCGGCGCCCTGGCCACGGTGGCGGCGGTCATGGTGAGCGTGGGCCAACGCCAGGAACTGGGCGGCGAGATTGCCCGCCTGCAAACCCAGTTGCAAGCCGCGCCGCACATTGAATACGTGGCGGTGCTGGCCGACGACCAATCGGCCGCCTCCATGCTGGTCACCTTCGACTCCAAGGCCAAGAAGTTGACGCTGCAGCGCGTGGGGGCCTACCAGGAGGCGGGCGACCGCTCCTTGCAACTGTGGGCATTGCCCCCGTCGGGCGGCCCCAAGTCCCTGGGCGTGCTGGGCCGCGACAAGCTGCTGCGCCTGACCGCCGGCGAGGGCGAAGTGCGTGAAGTGCCCACGCTGGCCATCAGCCTGGAGCCCAAGGGCGGCGTGCCCAGTGAAACAGGTCCCACGGGGCCGGTACTCTTCAAAGGTGCGTTGATTCAGAAGATGCTGTGACGGCGCCAGCCCGTCAGATATTTTTCAGCAACGGCGCAAGGCAAGCGCCCCAGCCGCGTTATGCTCCCTACCGCATGCAAACCCCATGGTGATCCTGTGGGGTTTGCGGTATTGTCAGACTGAGCTTGGCTACCCGCCAAACGTTCAGCCCACCCTTGAAAAATGCTGCAGGACACGACCCTGCAAGGAGTAAATGCATATGGCACCGTACGAGCCGTTACGTCTGCATGTGCCGGAGCCCACGGGGCGACCGGGACACGACACGGACTTTTCCTACCTCCCCCTGTCAGAAGCCGGCGCCGTGCGACGACCCCCGGTCGATGCGCTGGCCACCCAGACCAGCGACCTGGCCTTCACGCTGATCCGCGTGCTGGACAAGGATGGCAATGCCGTCGGTCCCTGGGCGCCAGACCTGGACGTGGCCACGCTGCGCAAGGGCTTGCGCGCCATGGTCAAGACCCGCGCCTTCGATGCCCGCATGCAGATCGCGCAGCGGCAAAAGAAGATGTCGTTCTATATGCTGTCCCTGGGCGAAGAGGCCATCTCCTGCGCCCACGCCATGGCGCTGACGGATGGCGACATGTGTTTCCCCACCTACCGCCAGCAGGGCCTATTGCTGGCCCGCGACGATTGCAATATGGTGGACATGATCTGCCAGCTGTTCTCCAACCAGAACGACCCGCTCAAGGGCCGGCAACTGCCGGTCATGTACTCCAGCAAAAAGCAGGGCTTCTTCTCCATCTCCGGCAACCTGGCCACGCAAGTGATCCAGGCCGTGGGCTGGGCCATGGCGTCGGCCATCAAGGGCGACACCAAGGTGGCATCGAGCTGGATCGGCGACGGCGCCACCGCCGAGGCAGACTTCCACACGGGCCTCACCTTTGCCCATGTGTACCGCGCGCCAGTCATCCTGAACGTGGTCAACAACCAGTGGGCCATCTCCACCTTCCAGGCCATAGCCGGTGGCGAAGGCACCACCTTCGCCGCGCGCGGTGTGGGCTGCGGCATTGCCTCGCTGCGTGTCGATGGCAATGATTTTCTGGCCGTGTATGCCGCGTCCCAAT
>Ga0207976_100685_pt1 | contig 11035 bp, 9 predicted proteins | sample LakWasMe94_HOW11_2_FD_183916 | JGI IMG/M metagenome (GOLD analysis project Ga0207976, IMG submission 183916) | Freshwater sediment methanotrophic microbial communities from Lake Washington under simulated oxygen tension - Sediment Metagenome... | ecosystem: Environmental > Aquatic > Freshwater >... | reverse complement strand
CATCGCCGGACTGCACCACGAACGGCCGCGCCGGGTCCCGGGTCACCTCGAAGAACCCCTCGCCGCGCAGCAGACGGACCTGCCGTTCGCCGGCACTCATGCGCACCTGCACCGCGCTGTCGGTGTTGAGTTGCAGCTGGGAACCGTCGGCCAGCTCGATGGTGCGCGACTCTCCGGTGCCGGTGGCGTAGTCCGCGCGCAGACGATCCAGCCACGGCGTGTTCTGCAGCGTCAGCCCGACCGCCAGCAACACCGCGGCGGCGCAGGCCCAAGCCCGCCAGCGTCGCGCCGGTTGGCGCCAGGCAGCCTGTTCGGCCCGGCGGATGGCCCGCGCCGGCTCGCGCAGGCCGCCGAGCAGCGCCTGCACTTCCTGCCAGGCGGCGTCCTGGGCACTGCCCTGCCCCAGCCACACGGCAAAGGCTTCCAGTTCAGCGGGCGTCACGTCCTCGGCCTGGAGGCGGAAATACCAGCCGCAGGCGTCGGCGAACAGCTCTTCAGAGGTGGGCGCAGCTTGGGTCATCAGGGGGTCCACAGCGGCAGACGAAGGGTTCATGGCCGACGTCCTGGTCTATCGCAGGCCAGGCGCATCTGAATGTAGGCACGGCAGTCGATCAAGGCCCGGCGCAATTGGTATTCCACACTGCGCGGGCTGATCGACAGGCGCTCGCCAATCTCGCGGTAGGAACATTCGTCGACATGATAGAGCAGGAAGATCCGCCGGGTCGCATCGGGCAACGCCAGGATCGCATCCTGCATCAGTTGCTCCTGCTGGTAGGCGGCCAATTGTTCGTCGGCCCCCGGGTTGCCGCAAGGCAGTTCTTCGCTGGGTTCGCCGCCGTCCAGGCGCTCGCGGCGGATGGCCTGGCGCTGATGGTCGCGTACCAGGTTGCTGGCAATGGTGAAGAGGAACGCCGGGAGGTTGTCGATCTTCTCCCCGGAATCCAGGCGCGCCAGGCGCAGGAAAGATTCCTGGGTCAGGTCCGCAGCCACCTGGGCGCTGCCAGTGCGGCGGGTGACGAAGGCTTCGAGGGCTTTCTTCTGCTCCGCGAACAGGCGCGCGATCTGCGAATTCCAGGAGGGCACGACACTACCTTTAGGGGAACTGGACGTTCAGGAGGTGCGCACGCTAGCAGAGAATGAGATTGTTTCGCAATTGATATCATTTTTGCCCGGCAGGACTACCTGCAGGCGCCGGGAAGCCGACGCCCGCAGGCTGAACCACTGTTACTGGATGTCCTCCGGCTTGACGATCACCCAGTTCTTGTCCGCCGTCACCGGCAGCCCTTCCTTGGCCTGGGCCGCGGCGTGCTTGGCCATCATGCCGTTGATCTGGGTCATGTACTTGTCCTTGCGGTTGACCCACAGGTGGATGCCGCCCTTGGCCACGTCGACATCGTGGAACAGCATGTAGCCGTCGCTGGTCGGGGTGTCGCCGCCCACCAGCACCGGTTTTTTCCACTCGTCGATGTAGGTCAGGATCGCCGCGTGCTTGCCGGCCATCCAGGTCGCCGGGGTCCATAGATAAGGGGTCAGTTCCAGGCCGAGGTTGGCCTTCTCGTCATATTTGCCGGCGGTGATCTGCTTGCGCGCGGTGGTCAGCTCACCGGTCTTGCGGTCCTTGAGCAGGGTGGTCACGCCGATGACGTTCTGCGGCTTGACGTTGTAGCCGTACTTCGGATCGGACGCGACCATGCGCACCAGTTCCTCGGAGGCGGCGGTCATCACGTAGACCTCGATGCCGTTCTCCATCAGCTTGTTGTACAGCTCTTTCTGGCCGGTGAAGATTTTCGGCGGATTGACCTCGGTGTTCTTGACCACGTCGCCTTCGAAATAAGTGGCCGGCACCGGTTTGCCCGAGGCCATCAACTCGTCGACATAGCCCTTGAGTTCCTTGAGGGTAAAGCCGGAGAACACCTGCGCGACCCAGGGGTAGCAGACCATGTCGTCGACTTCACAGAGGCGGTAGTAGTAGCTGAACAGGCTTTCCTTGTGCTCGGCGGTGTCCTTGAACGGCATCAGTTTCAGGGAGGGGTCGAGGGTCTCGCGGGTGATCAGGCCCTTGTTCTCCATGAACGGCAGCAGCGACTCTTCCAGGTCGTAGCGGTAACTGGTGTTGTCCATGTCGAACACCGCGTAGTTACCCTTGTTGGCGTTGGCCTCGATCATCGCGTCCAGCTGCTTGGCCTGGTCCGCGGGCCAGTGCTTCAAGTCGGTGGCGAGAACCTGGCCGGCAAGGCCCAGGCAGAGTGCGGCAACCAGAAATTTCGGAGCGAGTTTCATCGGCGTTTTCTCCCTGATTTAAAGAGATCGACGCTAACAAATCGCTGTGACAATCCTCGCCTGTGGACGACCGCCCACGTCCTGATTCCGCCACCGGCATGTGCCTGAGCGTCAGCGGCTTATTCCAAAAACGACAGTCCCAATGCGTTTTTGATATTAATTCATTAGATATCAAGCTGTTAGGCTTGCCGGTTCGCAATCGCAGCCACAAGCGATTGGCACAAGTCTTATCGGAGCCTCAATGAACCTGCCGCTGATCCTCAACCTGCTGGTGTTCCTCGCCTTGCTGCTGGGCCTGGCACAAACCCGTCACACCACCTGGAGCCTGGCCAAGAAGGTCCTGCTGGCGCTGGTGCTGGGCGTGGTCTTCGGTGTTGCCCTGCATAGCCTCTACGGTGCCGGCAACCCCGTCCTGAAAACCTCCATCGGTTGGTTCGACCTGGTGGGCAACGGTTACGTGCAGCTGCTGCAGATGATCGTGATCCCGCTGGTGTTCGCCTCGATCCTCAGTGCCGTGGCGCGCCTGCACAACGCCTCGTCCCTGGGCAAGATCAGCTTCCTGACCATCGGCACCCTGCTGTTCACCACCGCCATCGCCGCGGTGATCGGCATCGCCCTGACCAACCTGTTCGGCCTGACCGCCGAAGGGCTGGTGGCCGGTACCCAGGAAATGGCTCGCCTGCAGGTGATCCAGAGCGATTACGCGGGCAAGGTCGCCGACCTGAATATCCCACAGCTGCTGCTGTCGTTCATTCCGCAGAATCCCTTCGCCGACCTGGCCCGGGCCAAGCCGACCTCGATCATCAGCGTGGTGATCTTCGCCGCCTTCCTCGGCGTTGCCGCCCTGCAACTGCTCAAGGACGACGTCGACAAGGGCCAGAAAGTGGTCAACGCCATCGACACCCTGCAAGCCTGGGTCACCCGCCTGGTGCGCCTGGTGATGAAGCTGACCCCCTACGCCAGCTCCAACCTGCAGGACATCATCAAGCTCGGCAGTTTCGTGGTGGTGTCGTACATCGGCCTGGGCCTGATGTTCGTGGTTCACGGCCTGCTGGTGTCGCTGGCCGGGATCAACCCGCTGCGCTTCTTCCGCAAGGTCTGGCCGGTGCTGACCTTCGCCTTCACCAGCCGCTCCAGCGCCGCGAGCATCCCGCTGAGCATCGAGGCGCAGACCAGCCGCCTGGGCATTCCGCAGTCCATCGCCAGCTTCGCCGCCTCGTTCGGCGCGACCATTGGCCAGAACGGCTGCGCCGGCCTGTACCCGGCCATGCTCGCGGTGATGGTGGCCCCGACCGTGGGCATCAACCCGCTGGACCCGCTGTGGATCGCGACCCTGGTGGCGATAGTGACCTTGAGTTCGGCCGGGGTGGCTGGGGTAGGTGGTGGCGCGACATTCGCCGCGCTGATCGTGCTGCCGGCCATGGGTTTGCCGGTGTCCTTGGTAGCGCTGCTGATTTCCGTGGAGCCGCTGATCGACATGGGCCGTACCGCGCTGAACGTCAGCGGTTCGATGACCGCCGGGGCGATCACCAGCCAGATCATGCAGCAGACCGATAAAGAAAAGCTCGATGCCGATGAGCATGCGGAGCTGGCGCAGGCTTAAACGCTGCGACCTTTAGAACGTCATCGCGGGCAAGCCTCGCTCCTACAGAAGAACGCCTTCATCTGTAGGAGCGAGGCTTGCCCGCGAAGCTTTTAGGTTCTTTCGAAAACCTCGAAACAGTACGCAGGTTTGTCGCCTTCAGCGGGATTCTGCGTAAAGGAGGTTCGCTCCCAATCATATGGGCCAAACTCCGGGAACCACGCATCTCCTTCGGGGCTTAAAGCGACTCTAGTTAAATACAAGCGATCAGCATGCGGTAACGCCAGTTCATACAACTGCGCGCCCCCAATCAGCATTAGCTCCTCCACTCCTTGCTTCAAAGCCCATTCCTCTGCACGAGCCACAGCTGCCTCAAGCGACGGATAAACCTCCGCGCCTTCCAGCTGCAAACCGTCCTGACGGCTGACGACAATGTTCAAACGCCCAGGTAGCGGACGACCGAGGGAGTCCCAAGTTTTACGCCCCATAATGATCGGCTTACCGAGGGTCGTAGCCTTGAAATATTTGAAGTCGCCCGGCAAGTGCCAAGGCATGCTGTTGTTCACGCCAATCACTCGGTTTTCACCAAGCGCTGCGATCAGACATAACGGAAGAGTTTTGTTCATTCGAGTGAGGATACCAGAGGCTCACCATCCCGCAACTTACCCCGACCAGTGCCACAGCAGTTATGCTCTGCGTTCCATTGAGCAACGGAATGACGCGTGACAGCACTGACCCCACTGGAAAAACTCTGGCTCACCGAAGCCGTACGCCTGCGTGAAGAACACGCCGGCGCCCTGGAGGACCAAGAAGCCAATCGCCTGGCGCGTACCGCTGGCGGCGACCTGGCGAGCCGTATCCAATACCGCGCGCAGTGGCTGGCCGAACGCGACGGCCTGGCCGCCGCCCTGCGCCACTGGGTCCAGGGCGCGCGCCTGGCGCTGATGCTGCTGGCGCTGCTGGCCATCGTCAGCGGCGCCGGCCTGGCCTTCGCCGCCCTGGGCAACGGGCAGGCGCCGGTCAATGTGTTCTGGGCCCTGGGCAGCCTGCTCGGCCTCAACCTGCTTCTGCTGCTGAGCTGGGCCCTGGGCCTGCTGTTCGCCGGCGAACACGGCGCCAGCCTCGGCCGCCTGTGGCTGTGGCTCAGCGCCAAGCTCGCCCGCGACGCCAAGGCCGCGCAGCTGGCGCCGGCCCTGCTGCTGTTGCTGCAGCGGCGCAAACTCAATCGCTGGGCCATCGGCACCCTGGTCAACGGCCTGTGGCTGCTGGCCCTGCTCAGCGCCGTGGCGATCCTGCTGATGCTGCTGATCACCAAGCGCTACGGGTTTTACTGGGAAAGCACCCTGCTCGGCGCGGATGCCTTCGTGGCAATCACCAACGCCCTCAGCGCCTTGCCTCGGGCCATCGGTTTCGGGGTACCGACCGTAGAGATGATTCACGCCAGCACCCGGGATGTTTACAACACTGAACTGGTGCGCCAGATGTGGGCCGTCTGGCTGGTGGCCTCGCTGATCATTTACGGCGTGCTGCCGCGCCTGCTGTTGATGCTGTTCTGTCGCTGGCGCTGGAAGCGCGGGCAGGCGCGCCTGCAACTGGACCTCAACCTCCCCGGCTACAGCCAGTTGCGCGAAGCGCTGATGCCCAGCAGCGAACGCCTGGGGATCAACGATGCCGCCCCCGACTTGCTGCACCGTATCGAAGGCGGCGTCAGCGCGCAGGACAGCGATGGCGCCCTGCTGGTGGCCATCGAACTGGACGACCAGCGCCCCTGGCCACCGCAATTGCCGGCCACGGTGAAAGACGCCGGCATCCTCGACAGCCGCGAATCCCGGCACAAGCTGCTGGAACAGATGAGCCGCTTTCCACCGGCGCGCCTGGCCATCGCCTGTGATCCACGGCGCTCGCCGGACCGTGGCAGCCTGGCGCTGATCGCCGAGCTGGCCCGCAGCGCCACCGCCACCCGGGTCTGGCTGCTGCAGGCGCCGCCGGGCCAGGCGCTGGATGCCGAACGCCTGGGTGACTGGCACGTGGCCTTGCAACAACTGGAGCTGCCGTTCGCCGATTGCGTGCCGCTGAACTGGCTGGAGACCGGGCATGACTGATCCTCGCAAACTACCGTTGAAGCTGGCGGTGGTCGGCCACACCAACGTCGGCAAGACCTCCCTGCTGCGCACCCTGACTCGGGACGTCGGCTTCGGCGAGGTCTCCCATCGCCCCAGCACCACCCGCCATGTCGAGGGCGCGCGGCTGTCGGTGGACGGCGAACCGCTGCTCGACCTGTACGACACCCCCGGCCTGGAAGACGCCATCGCCCTGCTCGACTACCTGGAACGCCTGGAGCACCCCGGCGAGCGCCTGGACGGCCCGGCGCGCCTGGTGCGGTTTCTCGAAGGCAGCGAGGCGCGCCAGCGTTTCGAACAGGAAGCCAAGGTGCTGCGCCAGCTGCTGGACTCCGACGCCGGGCTGTATGTGATCGATGCCCGCGAGCCGGTACTGGCCAAGTACCGCGACGAGCTGGAAGTCCTTGCCAGTTGCGGCAAGCCGCTGCTGCCGGTGCTGAACTTCGTCAGCAGCGCCAACCATCGCGAGCCGGACTGGCGCGAAGCCCTGGCCCGCCTGGGCCTGCACGCGCTGGTGCGGTTCGACAGCGTGGCGCCGCCGGAGGACGGCGAGCGGCGGCTGTATGAAAGCCTGGCGTTGCTTCTGGAAAGCTCGCGGCCGCAGCTGGAACGCCTGATCGCCGACCAGCAGGCGCAACGCCTGGCCCGCCAGCAAAGCGCCGCGCGGCTGATCGCCGAACTGCTGATCGATTGCGCCGCCTGCCGGCGCAGTGTGGTCAGCGAGGTCGAGCAGGAACAGCAGGCCATCGGTGAACTGCGCAAAGCCGTACGCCAGCGCGAACAGCGCTGCGTCGAGGCACTGCTCAAGCTCTACGCCTTCCGCCCGCAGGATGCCGCCGCCAGCGACGTGCCGCTGCTCGACGGACGCTGGGGCGATGACCTGTTCAACCCGGAAACCCTCAAGCAACTGGGCGTGCGGGTCGGTGGCGGGATCGCCGCCGGCGCGGCGGCCGGGGCCGGCGTCGACCTGCTGGTGGGCGGCCTGACCCTGGGCGCGGCGGCCCTGGCCGGGGCGATTGCCGGTGGCGCGCTGCAAACCGCCCGCAGCTACGGCGGCCGCCTGCTGGGCAAGCTCAAGGGCCAGCGCGAGCTGACCGTGGACGACAGCGTGCTGCGCCTGTTGGCCCTGCGCCAACGGCAACTGGTGCAGGCGCTGGATGTGCGTGGTCATGCGGCGCTGGGCAGCATCCAGCTGGCCACGCCCCAGGACCAGAGCTGGCGCGAGGGCAAGTTGCCGGAAGCGCTGAACAAGGCCCGCGCCCATCCGCAGTGGTCATCCCTCAACCCGGCGCCGCGGCTGAGCCAGGCGGAGCGTCAGGAGCAGATCGAGGCGTTGGCGCAGAAGCTGGTGGTCGGGGATTAGGTCGACGTCGCTCTCGCCGACGCCATCGCGGGCAAGCCTCGCTCCTACAGAAGAGCGCGACCTTCTTCTGTAGGAGCGAGGCTTGCCCGCGATAACCATGGTCCAGGCACCGTAGAACCCGGATCAGGCCGCCAGCAAACGCACCGCCTTGTCCTTGAGTACCTGCAAATCCATCACCGGCACCCATAGTTCCTTGGCCTGTTCGTCCCAATGGCGCAGGCGCAGGCTGACCGCGCACAGCGGGTCCTGCTCGAAGGCCCGGGCCTCCCCGGCGCTCATCACTCCGCCCTGGTATTCCAGGGTGCGCCGGCTGGCTTGGCTGAGCCGCTCGTAATAGCCCGGCGCCTTGAAGGTCAGGTAGCGCTTGGCCTGCACGTGGTACTCCACCAACCGCGCCAGGCGCTCGCTGAAACCGGCGCGGCGCAGGTAGTCGGCGCCCAGCCGCTCATGGCTGACCACGCCGAAACCGCCCATGTTCTCAGCATCCTGCACGCAGATATGCCCGATATCGTGGAAGAACGCCGCCAGCACCACTTCGTCGTCGAAACCCTCGGCCATGGCCAGTTGCGCGGCCTGGGACATGTGTTCGATCTGCGACACCGGCTCGCCGATGTAGTCGCTGTCGCCAAAACGCTCGTACAGGCCGAACACCTCGGCGATCCGCTGCTCAGGCCGCATCAAGCTTCCTCCAGCAAACGGGCGATATTACCCTCGGCCATGGCCGGACCGACGCTCATGCCCACGCCACTGTGCATCAGGGCCACGCTGACCCCGGCGGCCGGGCGCAGGAACGAGAACGGCCCCGGGCCGCGGGCGCCATAGACACCCTGCCAGCGCTCGATCACCTGTACCTTGCAGCCCAGGGTGTGTTCGGCCAGCTCGAGCATCCAGTTGTCCACCTGTTCGGCATTGAACGGCGAGGGATCACTGCCGTAATGGTGGGAGTCGCCGATGATCAGTTCGCCATAGGGCGTCGGGCTGATCAGCAGGTGGATGCCGTTTTCGTGCAGGTGCGGCGCGTCCCGCAGGATCTGCGCCTGCACCACCGCCGCTTCGGGCAGGTCGGCAAAGGCGCCGTAATGCACGCAGCTCAGGCCGGTGAGCAGCGCGTGTTGCAGGTCCAGTTGCACCTCGGGCCGGGCGCGGAGCATTTGCAGCCGGCAGACCTGCGGCGCCAGCGCGGCAATCGGTTCGGCCAGCAGGGTCTGATAGTCATGCCCGGAACAGACCAGGATCTGCGCCGCGCGAAAGCTGCCGGCGGTGCTGTGCAACTGGCCGGGCTCGATGTCGCGCACCAGGGTGGAGAAATGAAACTCCACCCCCAGGTCGCGGCGCAGGTAGTCGATCAGCATCGGGATGGCTTCCCGGGAATACAGCTGCTGGTCGTCCAGGCCGTGCAGCGCCGCGCGATGATGGCGGAAGCGGCCACCGTACAGATCGTTCAAGGCCGCGCCGCGCAGCAGTTCGACGCGGTAGCCGTGTTCCTGCGCACGTCCGACGCAGAAGGCCTGCAGCAATTGCTCCTCGGCCTCGGTGCGGGCGAACAGGTAAGAGCCGTTGCGCTTGAGCGGCAGGCCAGCCAACTCGGCCCAGTCGCCCCAGATGCCGCGGCTGGCCTTGGCCAGGTCGAGCATCACCCCAGGCGGCTGGCCGGTCACCAGGGCCTGACCGAAATTGCGCACCGACGCGCCCAGGGGCGTGGCGCTGCGCTCGAAAACCGTGACCCGCAAACCGCGCTTGGCCGCGGCATAGGCATGGGACAGCCCGAGGATGCCGGCGCCGACGATCAGCAGGTCGTTGTGGTTGCTCATGTGTGTGGTCCTTGGGCGATGACCTTTGCGAGGTCGAATCGCGGACAAGTCGGATCGCCGCCCGCTCGCTCCTACAGAAGCGTCCATAGAAGCGAGGCGGCCCGCGACGGGGTCTGGCGGTTACTTGGCGGCGACCTTCTCGGACTTGCCGTCATAACGCTTGCGCCACTCGGCAAGGATCTCGTCGCGGTTCTTCGAGGCCCAGGCGAAGTCGTTCTTGATCAGGCGCTGCTCGTAGTCGGCCGGCAGTTCGGTCTGCGGCTTGGCGATCCCCGGCTGGGCCAGGACGGCGAAGTTTTCCTTGTACAGCTCCATGGCCGCGGGGCTGGCGGAGAAGTCGGCGAGTTTCTTCGCGGCTTCTTCATGAGGGGTGCCCTTGATCACCGCGGTGGCTTCGATTTCCCAGCCCAGGCCTTCCTTCGGCAGCACGATGTCCAGCGGCGCGCCCTGGCGCTTGAGCTGCACGGCCGGGTATTCGAAGGAGATGCCGATCGGGAATTCGCCGGCCGCCGCCAGCTTGCACGGCTTGGAACCGGAGTGAACGTACTGGCCGATGTTCTGGTGCAGGTCGTCCATGTACTGCCAGCCCTGCTTCTCGCCGAAGGTCTGCAACCAGGCGCTGACGTCGAGGAAGCCGGTGCCGGACGAGGCCGGGTTAGGCATGACGATCTTGCCCTTGTACTCAGGCTTGGTCAGGTCCTGCCAGCTCACCGGCTTGGTCAGGCCCTGCTTTTCCGCCTCGACGGTGTTGAAGCAGATGGTCGCGGCCCAGACGTCCATGCCGACCCAGGCCGGCGGGTTGGCGGTGTCGCGGTAGTTGCCGCCGATCTTGCCCAGGTCCTTCGGCGCATAGCTTTGCAGCATGCCCTGCTGATCGAGGATCGCCAGGCTGGAGGCCGCCAGGCCCCATACCGCGTCCGCCTGCGGCCGGGCTTTTTCCGCCAGCAGCTTGGCGGTGATGATCCCGGTGGAGTCGCGCACCCATTTGATTTCCACGTCCGGGTTGGCGGCTTCGAAGGCCTGCTTGTAGCTCTTCAGTTGCTCGGCCTCGAGGGCGGTATAGACAGTCAGTTCAGTCTTCGCGGCAAAGGCGTTCATGCTGAAAGCAGTGAGGACAGCAGCGGCAACAGCCAGGGGCTTGAACATGGTGCGGTTCCTTTCTGTAGTGGAGGGCTGTGGTGGTGGACAGGGGTGAGGGTTGGAACAGATTCAGTGGCCGGGCGCGGTCTGCCGCCAGGCCTGGGAGCGGCGCAGCAAGCCGCGCGAAGCCCAGGCCAGGAGCAGGGACACGCCCGCCGAGGTCAAGAGGATCAGGGTCGACATGGCGGCCGCGCCGCCGACGTTGCCGGCGTCGTCCATGTTCAGCACCGCCACCGCCGCGAGGATGGTGTCGGGGCTGTAGAGGAAGATCGCCGCCGAGACGGTGGTCATGGCCGAGACGAACAGGTAGCGCAGGATATCCAGCAGCGCCGGCAGGCAGATCGGCACGGTGACCCGCAGGTAATGGCGGTACAGCGGCGCCTTGAGCGACAGCGCGGCGGCCTCGAACTCGGCGTCGAGCTGGCGCAGCGCGGTGGTGGCGGTCATCTGCGCGGTGGTCAGGTAGTGAGCGATGGTGCACACCACCAGCAGGGTCATGCTGCCGTAGAACACATGCAGCGGGTTGCCGCTGAGGTTGAAGAAGAAGACATAACCCAGGCCCAGCACCAGGCCCGGCACCGCCATCGGCACGAAACTGAGCATGCGCAGCGCCAGGTTGAGGCCGCGCTGGGCGTGGGTCTTCTCCATCAGGTAGGCGCCGGTGAAGATCAGCACGGCGCCGATCAGCGCCGTGCACAGGGCCATGGTCAGGCTGTTGCGGTAGGCCAGCCAGCCGCCC